>ODAI012815352.1_pt1 | contig 45158 bp, 36 predicted proteins | sample 1539321 | NCBI WGS metagenome assembly ODAI01 (sample SAMN02144231, study PRJEB22623) | gut metagenome | biome: sheep rumen | host: Ovis aries | place: New Zealand
ATGTAGGAGGCTTAAAAAGAGCCCTTACAAATGTAAAAACTGCCGGAGCAATGGGCGAAGTTCAGCTGGAAAATCTTTTGAGCCAGGTGCTGGCTCCATCTCAGTACGAAAAAAATGCCCATCCAAATCCTGGAAATCCTGCAAATGTTGTAGAGTTTGCCGTAAAGCTTCCGGGCACTATAGAAAAGCAGGATTTTATATACCTGCCCGTAGATTCAAAATATCCTTACGAAGTCTGGGATAAAATCACTCTGGCATACGAAAAGGCAGATAAGGCCGAGCTGGAAAACTACAGAAAGCTTCTTGCAAGCGATATTAAAAAGTTTGCAAAAGATATAAAAGAAAAATACATAGAAGAACCTTATACGACAAATTTTGGAGTAATGTTTCTGCCTTTTGAAGGCCTTTATTCCGAGGCTATAAGAATCCCCGGTCTTTTTGAACAGATTCAAAATGAATATAAGGTTACTATTACAGGACCCACAACTTTGAACGCCTTTTTGAACAGTCTGCAGATTGGTTTTAGAACCCTTGCAATTCAAAAGGAAAGTTCCCGTGTATGGGATTTGCTTGCCGGAGTCAGAGCCGAGTTTGGAAGATTCGGGGAATGTCTTAATGCTACAAAGAAAAAACTTGAAGGGGCCGCAAGCGAAATTGAAAGGGCAGAGGTTCGAACAAGGGCCATTCATAAAAAGCTCAATGTGCTTGATTCTATAGCTGAATCTGATTTGTAGTATTTATTAATTTATAGTATATTTATTGTATGACCAAAAATGATTTAGTTTCACAAGCCTATAATCAGCTGAATAAAAAGAAAGAAAGCCCTGAAATTAAAATGCCTGTATTTCAAAAAATCAGTCTCGAAAAAGCTCAGCCTGCAGCCGGCAATCAAAAAACTCAAGCCTCGGCCGGTTCACTAAAAGCTCAGCCCTCGGCCAACCTTAAGTCTGATTTATCTAAAAGCAGGCTTTCTAGCAGTCAGCAGCTTGATAATTCTGTAAATTACTTAAAAACCGGCGGACTTTTAAAAGTTCCTGTAGAAAAAAGTGAAGAAGAAGGAAAAGATTCCGTTTACCGCCGGGTTGCAAAATTTCTTTTAATAATTGGCGAAGATGAAGCTGCAAAGATTCTTCCTCATTTAAGTGAAGCTCAAATTGAAAAAATAATTCCGGAGATTGCTTCCATTCGTAGTGTAGACAAGGATGAAGCCCAGGTAATTCTTGCCGAATTTGATTCCTTGTTGAACGAGGCTCGTCAGAGCGGAGGTCTTGAAACTGCCCGCGAAATGCTTACCAAGGCTTATGGAGAAAAACGTGCCAATGAAATGCTTTCTAAGGCTGTTGCTTTTGAAGGTAAAAAGCCTTTTGAGTATCTTCAGGGAGCAGACAGCGAAAGAATTTACCTTTTAATAAAAGATGAAAATATTGGTGTTCAGTCTCTTGTACTTTCTAATCTGGAGCCTAAATTATCTGCCAGTGTAATTAATAAGATGACTGCAGAAGAAAAAAAGGCAATCGTTTTAAGACTTGCAAAAATGGAAAGCGTAAGTCCTGATGTAATCAGAAGGGTTGATCAGGCTATGCACGAAAAATCTTTAAGGCAGACTACAGAAAAGGCAGAAAATATTGACGGAAGAAATGCCCTTGCCCAGATTCTTAAAAAAATGGATCCGGCTTCAGAAAACGATATTTTGTCTTATCTTTCAGAAGATGATCCGGATTTGGGCCAGGATTTACGCAGCCGTCTCTTTACCATGGATGATGTTGTTAAATCAGATGACCGCTTTATTCAGGAAAAATTAAGACTGATGAGCGAAATAGATATTGCCTATCTTATTGCGGCAAAACCAGATGATTTTAGAGACAAAATTTTAAATAATATTTCTGCAGGAAGAAGAGAAGAAGTTCTTGCCCAGGAAGATATTTTAAAACCTATGCGCAGAAGTGACTGCGAAAAAATTACATCAGAGTTCTTTTCTAAATTAAGAAGGGCATACGAAGAAGGTCATTTAATCATAAAAGACAGAAATGATGATGTTTTTATTTAATTAACTATTGGAGTACCCCATGTTTGATGTTACAGACAGTGCGAACCTGAATAAGGAATATAATGGCTTTGTATTAATTTCTATTGAAGAAATAAAGGATTATAAGGCAAAAGCGGTTTATTTAAGACATAAAACTACAGGTCTGGAAGTTTATCACGTTATAAAAGATGATAAGGAAAATCTTTTTGCTTTTGCCTTCAGAACCCTCTCTAAAGATTCAAAGGGAACTGCCCACATTATGGAGCATTCAACCTTGTGCGGAAGCGAAAGATATCCTTTAAAAGAACCTTTTAACACCCTTGCTTCTACAAGCATAAATACTTTTTTAAATGCAATGACTTATCCCGATAAGACAGTATATCCGGGAGCTTCTCTTGTACGCGCAGATTATTTTAATATGATGAGCGTTTATGCAGACAGCGTATTTTTTCCAAAACTGGACTATACAACCTTTATACAGGAAGGTCACAGACTTGAACTTGATGAAAAGGGAAATCCTGTAATTCAGGGAGTTGTATATAATGAGATGAAGGGAAATTACTCTTCTTTTCCTCAGGTAGCTTACAGCGAAACTATAAGTGCAATGTATCCTGATTCATATCCTGCATTTGATTCAGGCGGCGACCCCCTCGAAATTCCATCTTTGACCTACCAGGAATTTTTAGATTTCCATCAGAAGTTCTACAATCCAGATAACTGTATTTTGTTTCTTTATGGAAATATTCCGACTGTCGACCAGCTGGATTTTTTGAATAAAGAGTTTATGAGCCGCATAGAAAAAAAATATAATTGCAGCGGTCAGATAAAAAATCTCTATTCAACAAGTCCTATTATTAAGGATGAGCTGCTTGATTTAATAAAATTAAATGTTCACACTGAATCAAAAGAAATAAGGCGCTGCGCTCCAGAACAGGGCTCTACCGGCGAAATGGTAAACCTTGCCTGGTATACAGGAAGTGCCAGCATGGAAAAACTTTTCTTAAATGAAGTTCTCTGCGGTAACGACAGTTCACCAATTTCAAAGGTTTTAAAAGATGCCCGCCTTGGAGACGAACAGACTTCAGGTCCATTTGGTCAGTTTAAGGAAGAATTCTGGACCTTCGGCATGATGGGGGTAAAAAAATCAAACGAAGATAAACTTTTTGACCTTATCACAAAAACCCTTAAAGATTTATATGAAAATGGAATTTCTCAGGAAGATATAGATTCTGCCGTTATGGGAATTGATTTTACCTTACGCGAAATAAACCGTTTCTGGGGTCCATATTCCATGCAGATTATGGAAAAAGTTCTTAAAGACTGGACAAACGGAAATAAATGTTCTGCAAGCTTAAATCCAATTTCTTCTTTTGAACTTGTAAAGGAAAAACTCAGAAGTGATAAAGATTATACCAAAAAACTTATAAAAAAATATTTTCTGGACAACAAGACCTGCATAAAAATCATTGTAGAGCCTTCAGACCAGTATTTTAAAAACAGAAATCAGAAGGAAGCCCTTTTAATTTCTAAACTGAGCCAGAATCTTAATAAAGAAGAATTAAAAAAGGATCTGGATAAACTTCACGAATATCAGCAGCATATAGAAAGTGCAGAAGAAAGTGCCTGCATACCTGTGACCCGCCTTAGCGAACTGGATCCGGTAATTGAGTATCCTAAAATTATTGAAGATTACATACAGGTTGATGAAAAACTGAATGTACCTTTGTTTATAAGCAAAGAAGAAACAAACGGACTTTTCTATATGGAAGTGCTTTTCCCTTTTGATACAATAAGTCCAAAATATTATAAATACATGACTTTTCTTTCAAATATAATTACAAATCTTGGCTGGAATAAAAAAGGCTGGGATAAGTGTATTGCCCAGTCAGCCTGTATTATGGGAGATGTATGGGGAAAACTGCTTGTAGGTAATATTAATGACTGTCCTGAATGCAATAAAATTGCAGAAGAATATAAAGATAAAAAATTTATGGGAAGAAACTGGCTTGGAATTGCAACGAAAGCCGTTACCGAAAAGGCCGGAGAATGCCTTGATTTACTTAGTGAAATCATAACTAAAATGGATTTTGATGATGTAAAAAGATTTAAAACTCTGGCAAATGAAAATTATTCAGAATTTAAATCCGGCTTTGTTTCCGGCGGAAGGGAATTTGCCATAAAAAGGGCAAGGGCTGCTTCTAATAAAAGTAATGCCCTCATAGAAATATTATGGGGAATAAGTCAGGGCTTTACCGTAAAAGAATACAAAAAAAATGCCCGAAAGCATCTTAAAATATTTGAAAAACTTTACCAGGAATGTCTTAATAACGGAGCTATAATCCACCTTACCTGCGACGAGGCATCTTTAGAAAAAATAAAGCCTCTGCTTAAAGACTTCTGCCACAATGCTCAGTTAAAGGCCTTAAAAGAAGCAAAAGAGGTAAGCCTTGAAGAAATCCTCGAAAACGTAAGCCAGTATAAGTTTACACAGGACAAAAAAGGCCTGCAGGCAATTCAAATAGAAACTCAGACAGGCTATTCTGTCGCCGCATCCTCTTCTTCAAAATATCTTACAAAAGAAGCAAGTGCAGAGCAGGTTCTTACAGCCTGGTTCAGTCTTCATCCTCTCTGGGATAAAATCCGTACTTCAGGAGGTGCCTATGGTGCCGGTTCCTATGCAGATAACGGAGATGAATCAAGTATCTTCTATTCTTACAGAGACCCAAGCCCTTTAAAATCTTTGCAGATTTATAAAGAAAGCTTAAAAGAAGTTATAGAAAATCCTGTAAGTGCAGAAGATGTTGAAAAAACAATTGTTTCAAATTATGGAAGTGCAATTCTTCCTCTTACTCCAAAAGAAAAGGGAGAAAGGGGATTTCAAACTTTTATTTATGCTGAACCGGAAGATTCAAGGCAGAGAAGGGTAAATAATCTTTTAAGCGTAAAAACAGAAGACGTTGCCGCTGCTGCAAAGCGTCTTTATGACTATACTGAGGATACTTACCGTCAGGTAATTTTCTGCGATAAATCAAATAATATTACTAGTAAAAAATTAAAACTTCCACTATAATAAATGTAGAAACTTCTCTGAATATAGATTTACAGGAGTGAATAATGGATAAGAAAACAAAAGAATGTATTCAACTTTTACGAGATTTAGTTTCAGACGTTCAGGGAGCTCCTTTCCCTGGAGGAGATTTAAAATCAGAATTGTATTCAATCTGGTATGATCATGCACAAAAAGCTGCTGTGGAATGTTTTGAATTCTTAAATGATAACTTTCCTTCAGAGCAGAAAGATCTGAATAAAACTCTTGGAAAGCTCTTCGAAGATAAATAAGTATTTTAACAAGGCTGCCTGAATAAAAAGGCAGTCTTTTTTTTTCTAAAGTTTCCATTTCAAAAACCGAGAATAAAGTAATATAAAGGAATTATTGGGATGGGAAATTCTTCTAAAATTTTAAGCCTCATAAAATACGGATTCTCTAATTCAAAAAAGAAGTTTGGCATAAATTACTGGCGTTTCTTTTTTAATGCCATTGAAAAAAATTCAGGTGCACAGCAGATGTTCTACCTGGAATTCGAAATGTTAAATCCCTGGCTTTCGGCAGATAAAGCAATTCTCGGATACAAGCCAAGAGTTTCAATCAGTGCAGAAGATTTACAGTACGCACTTGCCGGAACAGAAAATGCAAAAAATATACAGACAGAAACAATTTTACAGCCATCATACTGCGCAGTAAGAATCGGAAAATTCGGTAAAAATGGTAAACAGCTTTGTTCCTACTATCCGTTAAACGAAGTTTCTTTTGATGCAAAACCTTTTGAAATTGTTGCAGGCCAGAATGTATTTAACGAAAATAAGCTGCAGGGCTCAATTCATATAACAAAAGAAGACTTAAATGATTTTCCGGAATTAATGTGCGATTACGGAAATGCCAGCTGGAATCTTTCTTACATAATGAATGTCTTATGTGCAAACGGCTATAATGCAAACGGCAACAGATGGTTCCCTGCAGGCTTAAATGTATCTTACAGCGGTTCAATCATCTTTGATGAAACAGAATATATCATTGATCCATCCCGATCTTATGGTTTTATGGAACGCTTATGGGGAAAATCCTTAATGGAGCCATGGTTCCACATTTCTTCTGCAAATTTAATCAGCAATATTACAGGAAAACCTCTTGAAGCTGCAAGCTTTAGTGTTCAGGGTGTTTTTGATCAGCATGTTTCTTTTGCCGGCAATATAGAAAAATCACAGATATTATTCTCTTTAGACGGAAGCAACAAGTATTCCGATGTATGGCAGTGTACTCAAATGCCTTCTGTAGAAGAAATTGACCAGAATAACCTGCACTGGAGTGTAAGTATTCATAACAAACAGTGGATTATTGATGTTGATGCCTTTTGTCAGATAAACGAACTTACCAACCGCAGCATAGAACTTCCGGAAGGTCAGAGAAAGGTATTGAATGTACTTCAGGGCGGAAGCGGCAGCGGCGAAATTAAAATTTACCGTAAATCCGGAAAAAATCTTGAACAGATAGAATTTGCTAAATTTACAAATTGTGTCTGCGAATTTGGTCACATAGAAGAAGCAGAATTATAGTATATTTTATTGTCGATTTTCGAATTTATTATTAATTTAAAAGTATGAATTACGAAAATTTTACAATAAAAACTCAGGAAGCCTTACAGGAAGCTTCGTCAATTGCTAACAAAAAAGACAACTCAGAAATAGGCACAGAGCATGTTTTACTTGCCTTGCTTGAGCAGCAGGATGGTTTAATTGTTCCAATTGTTGAACGCATAGGAATTTCCGTCAACGAAGTAATCAACAAAACAAAAGCAATTATAGATTCAAATCCAAAAGTAACAGGCCTTTCACAGGTTTATTTCTCCTCAGAATTCCAGAAGATTCTTGCAAAAGCAGAAGATGAAATGAATGCCTTACGCGATCAGTTTCTTTCTACCGAGCATTTACTCCTGGCCATGTCAAATTCAACGGGAAGAACCGGGGAAATGCTTAAGAAGTTTGGAATAAGTCACAATGCAATAATTGAGGCTTTAAAATCTGTCAGGGGAAATCAGACTGTAGATTCCCAGGACCCGGAATCTAAAACCCGGACTCTGGAAAAATTTACAAAAGATTTAACAGCCCTGGCCCGTCAGGATAAAATTGACCCTGTTATTGGCCGTGATGAAGAAATCAGAAGGGTAATGCAGGTTCTCTGTAGACGAACAAAAAATAACCCGGTCATTATTGGAGAGCCGGGGGTCGGAAAAACTGCCATTGTGGAAGGCCTTGCCAGAAGAATTGCCAGTGGTGATGTTCCGGATTCCCTTAAAAACAAAAGACTTCTTTCCCTTGATTTAGGAAGCCTTGTTGCCGGCGCAAAATTCCGCGGAGAATTTGAAGAAAGACTCAAAGCCCTTATAAATGAAATCCAAAAATCTGACGGGCAGATAATTTTATTTATTGATGAATTACATACTCTTGTCGGTGCCGGAGCCAGCGAAGGTTCCATGGATGCTTCAAACCTGCTTAAACCGGCCCTTGCCCGTGGAGAACTTCGTGCAATTGGTGCAACCACCTTAAAGGAATATCAGAAATACATAGAAAAAGATTCTGCTTTGGAAAGAAGGTTCCAGCAGGTTTACTGTGCCGAACCAAGCGTAGAAGATACTATTGCAATTCTTCGTGGACTCAGGGAAAAGTATGAAATACATCACGGTGTAAGAATTGAAGATGAAGCTCTTGTTGCAGCTGCAACCTTGAGTAACCGTTATATTTCTTCAAGATTTTTACCGGATAAGGCCATTGACCTTGTTGATGAAGCTGCCAGCCGCCTTAAAATGGAAATTGAAAGCCAGCCTACAGAACTTGATCAGGTAGAAAGAAAAATTCTTCAGCTGCAGATAGAAAAGCAGTCGCTGAGTAAGGAAGATGATCCTGCCAGCCTTGAAAGATTAAAAAAACTTGAAAAAGAACTTTCAAACCTCTCTGCAAAAAGAGATTCAATGAAGCTTCAGTGGCAGAATGAAAAAGAGACCATAGGAAAAAGCCGAAGCCTTAAAGAGGAAATTGAAGCTGCCAGATTTGAAGAAGAAAAATATACCAGAGAAGGAAATCTGGAAAAGGCTGCTGAATTAAAATACAGTAAGATTCCTGCCTTGCAAAAAGAGCTGGAAGAAGCCCTTAAGCTTCAGAAAGAAAAAGAAGACAGCGGTAAGGAAAGTCTTTTAAGACAGGCTGTTACCGAGGAAGATATTGCTAAGGTTGTAAGTGCCTGGAGCGGAATACCTGTAAGCAAAATGATGAGCAGCGAAAAACAAAAGTACCTGCAGCTGGAAGAAGTTTTACACAAGAGGCTTGTAGGACAGAATCAGGCCGTACAGGTTGTCAGCGATGCTATCAGACGAAACAGAAGCGGATTAAGTGATCCAAATAAACCTCTTGGTTCCTTCCTCTTTATAGGTCCAACCGGAGTAGGTAAAACTGAACTTGCAAAAACACTTGCAGACTTTCTCTTTAATGATGAAAAGGCCCTTACAAGACTGGATATGAGTGAATACATGGAAAAATTCAGTGTTACAAGACTGATTGGTTCACCTCCAGGATATGTAGGCTATGACGAAGGCGGTCAGCTTACAGAAGCTGTAAGACGTCGTCCTTATTCCGTAATTTTGTTTGATGAAGTGGAAAAGGCTCATCCGGATGTCTTTAATGTTCTGCTTCAGGTGCTCGATGACGGAAGACTTACAGACGGTAAGGGCAGACTTGTAGATTTTAAGAATACTATAATCATTATGACAAGTAACCTGGGAAGTGATATTATTCTTTCTGCCGCAGAAAAAGGAATCTCCGTGGAAGAAACTAAAGGTCAGATTGATGCACTTTTAAAATCCACCTTCCGACCGGAGTTTTTGAACCGAATAGATGAAACCGTAATGTTCAGACAGCTTGATAAAGACTGTATTACTCAGATTATAAATCTTCAGCTTGAAAGAGTTTCAAACAGACTTGCAGACCGAAAAATCACCCTGAACTATACGGACAAGGCTCTGGACTTCCTGGGCAGCGTTGGTTACGATCCTTTAATGGGTGCAAGACCTGTAAAAAGGGCAATACAAACTTACGTAGAAAATCCTCTTGCAAAAGAACTTTTGTCCGGAAATATTATGGAAGGTTCTAAGGTCAAAGTCGATTCAGATGGAGATAAGCTGATTTTTTCTAAGCTTTAATACTGAATAGATTTTACTTTTGTGTTAAAATATCTGCATGCTTTCTTATCAACATGTTTTTCATGCAGGAAATCACGCAGATATTCTTAAACACTATGTGCTTTCCTTTGTTTTAAATTCTCTTAATAAAAAAGAAAAAGCCTGGACCTTTATAGATACCCATTCAGGAAGCGGCTTATACGATTTATACGATAACAGAAGCCGTAAAACTCAGGAAGCAGAAAAGGGCATTCTAAAACTATTAGAAAATAAGGCTCAGCCACAGGAACTTGAACTTTATTTAAATACAATAAAACCTTATCTGGAAAAAAACTTTTATCCGGGCTCCCCCCTTATAGAAAAAGCTTTTTTACGGCAGCAGGATATTTTATTTTTAAGCGAACTTCATCCTGCAGAATATCAGAATCTTTTACAGGCCGCAGGAAAAGAAAAAAATATTAAGGTAAAAAATCAGAACGGCTTTAATTTATTAAAAGAAATTACCCCTCCTGTAACAAAGAGGGGAGCGGTATTAATTGACCCAAGCTATGAAGAAGCTTCTGATTACGAAATTCTTAGCCAGACTGTAAATGCAGTTTTCAAAAAATGGACAAACGGCATTTTTATGATATGGTATCCTCTGCTTGCCCACAGAAAAACAGAGATTGAAGAAATGCTTAATTCCATAAAAGAAAATGTTTATAAAATTAATAAGAATACAGAAATAGTAGATTTACAGCTTTGTGTTGCAGATAAAGATTCTCATATAGAAAAAGACTTACAAAGCATTCTTGATGATAAGGATAAAAAAAATCCGCCCCGTTTATACGGAAGCGGAATGCTTGTAATTAACAGCCCCTGGCATCTGAAGGAAGAGGGGCAGAAAGTATGCGAATATCTTAGCGGCCTTTTTTACCGCTAAAGAAATCTCTGATTTTTTCTATAAGGCGTTTAAAGAAAAGATAGATTTTATAAAAGAATCCCGGATTACGAAGCTTTTCAAGTCTTTTATAGCCCTCTAAAAGTTCTGCATCTGTAAATTCTTTTCTCTGATTGTTTTCTTCAATTTCCATTTCGAGCTGTTCAATATCAGAAAGATTATCAACTATATTTGCCTGAATATTGGTCCAGCCTAACTGGGTTGCTGCCTGAAGACGGCGTTCGCCGGCAATAAGTTCATATTTACTGTTAATGGTAATAGGATTAAGTAAACCATAATGCTTGAGACTGTCTTTTAAATCTTCAAGATTACCTAAATCTTGTCGTACACGCTTACGTATTTTAATGTCTCTTATTGGTACAAGCATCAAAGCCTCCTTTTATTCCATTAAATAGTTATAATCATAATCCTCTTCTGCCCAAGTTTCTTGCTCAATATTATTATCTGTTAAAGTTGTACTATCTAAATTATCGTTTGTAAAGTCGTAACCGTCATTTAAGAAATCAAAGTTTACGGTAAGAGGACTTGTATCAAAATCAAGATTAAATCTCTGTCCGGACTTATACATTTCTTTTTCAAGTCTTATTCTTGCAAGGGTTGAATTTGTTGTATTTGAATGAACCGGACAAATTTCTGTTGGCTGGGTTCCCTCTAAGAACCACTGGGTAGTTTTATGATCACCACAGGCATCTGTCAAAATCATACCTGATTCAGAACAAACCGTACATTCAATTACCCCCTGAAGAGGTCTTGTAAAGTCCTTCAAAGGAAGATCTGCATGAATCTTGTCAAAGTATTCACCCCATGCAAAACCTGCAAGGGTTGCACCGGTAATATTCAAACCTAAAGACTGTCCAGGACGGTCAAAACCAAACCAGAAGGCAGCAGAATAATAAGGAGAAATACCGCAGGTCCAGGCATCAGCCCAGTTCTGGGTAGTACCGGTTTTACCGCCGACAGGCATTGTATAAACTTTTCCGTTTTCGTCCCTGTAGTCAAAATGCCATTTTTGAGCATGCAAGGTACCGCCGTTATTTACAGTCTGTTCAAGCAGCTTAACCATTACGTAAGCAGTCTGTGGAGTGATAACCTGAATGGCTTCTCCCTTAGCAGCCTGTTCTTTTCTTATTTCAAGTTCCGGATTTAATATAACATTACCGTTTTTGTCTTCAACAGTTCTGATTGCCATTGGAGTTACGGCCTTACCACCGTTAGCGAAAACTGCATAAGCTCTGGCCATTTCTATAGGACGAACAGAACAAACTCCAAGCCCAATAGGGTAGCCTGGATTAAAGCCTCGGGTTGGTAATTCTTCTTTGCTTATACCAAGCAGAGCAACTGCCCTGTCAATTGCGGCATTAAAGCCGATTGCATCAAGAATCTTAAGAGAAGGTACGTTCATGGAACGGGTTAAAGCATAGTATAAAGAAACGTTACCTTCCCATTCACCCTTGAAGTTCAAAGGAATATAAGGTTTTCCGTCTGCAGTCTGGAATACAATTGGGGTATCAGAAATTTGAGTTGTAGGAGTGAACTTCCTTGTATCAATTGCGGCAGAATAATAAAGAGGCTTAAAGGTTGAACCAGGCTGAACCTTTGCCTGAACAGCACGAATAAACTGGTTTTCCTGGTCAAACTTGCTTCCACCTACCATTGCGTCTATGTAACCGTTTTCATGATTTAAGGCAATCATAGTACCTTCAATGGTTGTTTTTTCATCTTCCTGTTTAGAAAGGGCTGTACCACGGTTGATGATATTGAGCTTTAATTTGTCGGCTCCGGTCATCATGGAAAGTACGTCCATAACAGGATTTATTTTGCTGACATAAGTGTTGTTTGCAACAATTTCAGATCTTTGTTCGCTGACTTTTAAAGAAGAAATATCAAACATAAGGGCCAGCATTTCTGTAAGAGGAATATAATTCTTTACGGCAACATTTGATTTTCTTGAATGTTCGTTTTGATAGCGTTCATTTGCCGTATTGATATATTTTTCCATTACATTCTGGGCAATTTCCTGGTGAGCAAGATTTAAGGTTGTATTTACTGTAAATCCGCTGGTGTAAATATCATCAGAACCATAAATCATATTATTTAATTCACGTCTTACATATTCACTGAACCATGGAGCCTTATCTTCCCTCATCATATAGGCAGAGGTAGAAGTTCTTGTATAATCAAAGGTTGCCCAGTAATCTTCAAAAGAATCCTTTGCTTCTTCTTCTGTAATAAATCCAGCCGCAACCATAGATTTTAAAACATCTGACTGTCGGTCCATAGCCCGGTTTGGATGGTCAAAAGGATTGTAAAAAGCAGGGTTTGAAAGCTGAATTACAAGAATTGCGGCTTCGGCAGGAGTAATTTCTGCTGCTGAATGGCCAAAGTAATATTTTGAGGCTGCGTTTACACCATAAGTTCCGCCGCCAAAGTAGATTTTATTAAGGTATAGTTCAAGAATCTCATTTTTAGAATAACGGCGTTCCATCTGAATAGCCCACCATAATTCTTTAATCTTTCTTCCATAAGACATATCGGTTCGGTCACAGTAAAGTGTACCTGCAATCTGCTGGGTAAGGGTAGAGCCACCACCAAGTTTCTGTCCGGTAAGTTTACCTACAATCGCACGAAGAACGGCCTTTACAGTATAACCTTTATGAGAAAAGAAAACCCTGTCTTCACGGGTAATCAGGGCATCTACCATCTGCTGTGGCAAATCCTGATAGGCAATAATTTCGCGTTTTTCATCAGAGGTGAACTCTGTAATAAGTTCGCCGTTTATATCAAGTAATTTTGTTGGTAAGGCAGTTTCAAATTCTGTAAAGTATTCTGTGTTTTTTATATTCAGTGTTTGTGAAAGTCCCCAGCCTAAAAGGGCACCAAAAAGAATTGCATTTAAAGTTAAAAGAGAAAGCAAGACAATTGGTGATTTCTTAATTTTTGTCATATCATTTCTATTATAGACTTTCTAAGCAAGATTTACAAGGCGCCTGAATTCCAGCCAGGATTTACATGGCGCCTGAATTCCAAGCCGGATTTTCGATGGCGCATAAAAAGGTAAAAAAAAGGCTCGGAACGAATCCGAGCCATGCCCATCAGGCAACCGGGAACATGGGTGGGAGGGGAAAATGTTCCCGGTACTTATATTATCGCCCTATAGGTTAAAAATCTTTAATCGAAATTAAAAAATATTAAAAGATTTAAATTATTCTTCAAGAATCTGCAGGTCAAAACCAAAGTTTGCAGTGTAAGATTTTCCCTTTATTACATTTATGGTTCTTACAATTTCGTAATCGCCAATGCTAAAGGTGATTTTGTGTTCCCCCTCAGAAATTACAAACTCTTTTCCTATTGTGCTGCAGGCTTCTCCGTCAAGGAAGACTTTTGTAGATTCTGGGGCCAGAATGATTAAGGTTGGTTCTATGCTTTTCATTTCTACCGTAAGAGCTGTAGTTTTAGCCTGTTCAATTCTAACGGTGCGTACTTCGTTTCTGTAAGCTTCAGAAATGATTGAAATATTATGAATTCCGGTATCAAGAAGGATTTTATGGGAATCATTTGTAAAAGGAACTGAATTATCATCTATAAAAACAGAGCAGGGTTCAAGTTTTCCTTTTGAAGAAAGGGTTAAATTAAGGTTTCCCTTATTTTTAAGAATAGGTTTTACACTAATTCCAATTTTTGCCTTTGAAACTTCTTCAGGAATTCCTTTCATAACCGGCTGAAGCCTTATAAAGATTACGTTTTGAGAAAGGTCTGGAAGAGCATCCATTTTAGTAACGAATTTATTTGCCTTAAGGGAATTAGTTTTAGAAAGAGGAATCTGAATTACCCAGGAAAGTCTGCCTGGTAAAGTGCTTACATATTCCCTGCTTGCTGAATAGTCAATCTGGGTAGGGCTTGGAAGCGGTTTAATTTTATCGTAAACAGAGCAGGCAACGCAGTCAGGCCATTCTGCAATTATTTCAGGTATTTCCATTTTAATTTCAAGGCCTTCAAGAAATTCCTTTTCTTCGGGAATATAAATTGCCAGGGCTTCACTTATTCCAATTTTTTCAGAAGCTTCGCTTGCAGCATCCTGTTCAATGCGAAGAGTGTGCATTTTACTTACACGGAAGGTCTCTGCATTAAGGAGAGAAAAAAGAGAAAATATGGAAATAAGAAAAACTTTCTGTTTAAACATTTTTAAAATAATAACATATAAAATCAAATTTGTTCAATTAAAGATTATCTTCTTTGAAAAATTAAATTTTTACAGGTTGAATTTTTCGCGTGGGTTCTGGGCCTTGCCGCCCTGTCGAATTTCAAAGTGGAGGTGAGGACCTGTCGCCTGACCGGTTTTTCCTACATAGCCGATTATGTCTCCCTTTTTTACAGACTGATACTGGGAAATACAGCTGGACTGCAAGTGGGCATATACGCTGGTCATCTTTCCAAGGTCGTGAGATAAAATTACATAATTTCCAAAAACTGGATCGTTTTCTATAACGTAGGCCACAGCCCCGTCCTTTATTGCATAAACCGGAGTTCCTTCATCGCAGGCAAAATCTATACCGTTATGAGTTTTCATTTCTCCGGAAAAGGGATTAACTCTTTTTCCAAATTCAGAAGAAATATAAAAAGAATCTCTGGCTAAAGGCAGCTGCATGGAAGAATCCAGAAAATAAGCTCTTTCGGTTGAAGAAAATCTTTTGTTCTGAAGGAAGGTAAATGGCCTGCCATTGATTGTCCAGGAAGAGCCTTTAAGATTTTCGTTTTTATTTGCATAGTTTTCTTTAAGCAGGATTTCTATTGAGTTAAGACCCTTTCCGTCCGGAATAAAAAGCCCCGGTACGGTAGGTAAAATAAGGGTTTTGTTATTGATTTTATCATCTGAAGATTCAAGGCCGTTTAGGGTGGCTATAGTTTCGTAGGGGATATTGCATCTGGAAGCAAGACCCTGCAGGGTAAAGTTTTCGGTATTGTGGTAGCGGAAAAATTTGTAAAGGGGAGCTCTTCCTGCACTTAGATTTTTATAGTTATTTTCTATTATTTTGCAATACTGCTTAAATGAGGCTTCGTAAGAAGAAAGACGGGGTAAAGTTTCCAACTGATCAATATTTATCTGATTGTTACTGTCCTGTAAAAAAACAGAAAAGCTGAAGAGGGAAAAAATCAAAATTAAAAAAAGCTTTTTTACTTTCATCATATTTTAAATAAAAAAAGGCTGTCCTAAAAAGAAAATCAGACAGCCTTGAAATAAGAAACAATTGAAATTATTCTTCAACTATTGCTTCAGAAGGGCAGCTTGCTGCACAAGAACCACAGCTGATGCAGGTTCCGGCGTCAATAACGCGTGCTCCGTCTTTTTCTGAAATAGCGCTTACAGGACAATCTGGTTCGCAAGCACCACAGTTTACACAAGAATCAGTGATTTTGAATGCCATATTTTTAAAAGCTCCTTATAAAATATGATATTATAAATATACTTTATAAAAATAGAATCTGCAAGTTCTTTTGAAAAATGAAATTTGATTAAAATGCTTCTATTAGGTATACTGAAACTGAAAAAACTAAAAGGAAAAATATGACTAAAAGTGAAATTGCATCTTACATTGACCACACTCTGCTGTCTCCTGTAGCAACAGTAAGTCAAATAGTTCAATTGTGTAATGAAGCAAAAATTAACGGTTTTGCTTCAGTTTGTGTAAATCCTGTTTATGTTGCTGTAGCAAAAACCCAGTTACAAGATAGTCCTGTAAAAGTTTGTACGGTAGTAGGCTTTCCTCTTGGTGCATCTACTTCTGCAGATAAGGCAATGGAAGCAAGACGGGCGGTAAGAAACGGTGCAGACGAAATTGATATGGTAATTGATATTGGCGCTGCAAAGGATGGAAGATTTTCTGAAGTTTCTAAGGAAATAGCTTTAGTTGTAAGGGCCTCTAAAAAAATGGGCCAGCGGCTGAATAAAAATATAATTGTAAAGGTTATACTTGAAACCTGTTTTCTTTCTGATTACGAAATTCAAACCTGCTGTCTGTGTGCAAAAAATGCAAATGCAGATTTTGTAAAGACTTCAACAGGCTTTGCAAATCCAAAAGATGTGGATGGAAATTCCCTTCCAAACGGCGCCTCAGTTCACCATGTAAAGTTAATGAGAGATACGGTTGGACCTGATATGGGAGTAAAAGCTTCCGGTGGAATCAGAAATGCAAGGTTTGCAATTGAACTTCTGGAAGCCGGAGCAAGCAGACTTGGAACTTCAAGCGGACTTGGTATTTTAGCCCGCTGGGATGAATCTGTAAAAATAAACTGCAAATATTAATTTTTATACTGTCAGACAAATCCTGCTGATAGAAAATTATAAAGCATAAAAAAAGGCTGCCCCTTTAAGTGCCTGTGTAAAACAGGCTTTCAGGGAGCAGCCCTTTTTCTTTTAAAGGCAGCTGTTAGATATTTGCCTTTTTAATATCTTTAATTGTGTAGTTGTATTTGTGTTCATTGATTGTAAACTGAGCACTTTCTCCAACTTTTTTATCCATTACAGCATTTCCGAATGGAGACATGTAAGAAATAATCTGATTGTCTGGATCTGATTCCCATGGTCCAAGAATTGTGAATACCTGGTCTTTTCCAGAATCGTTGTCTGTAAGGGTAACAACAGTTCCAAAAGAAACCATTGTAGTTGTACTTGTAGTTGGATCGAATACAACAGCTCTGTTTAATTCCTGCTGTAACTGAGCTAACTGTAAACTTAAGAAGTGCTGCTGTTCCTTTGCAGATTTGTATTCCTGGTTTTCTTTTAAGTCGCCCTTTGCCTTTGCATCGGCAACTTCTGCAGCATTCTTTGGAATTTCAACATTCTGAATTCTTTCAAGTTCAGCTTTCTTTTCTGCAAGTTTTTTAGCAGTTACAATCATACCCTTAGGCTGAGAAACCTTTTCTTCAGATACGCGGAACTTGAAGTCAGGGTATTTGTCAAGAATCTTAGAACGGGTCTGAGCTTTGTAAGATGGATCAATGTCTGCAATATCATCAATCATTGTATACATCTTCTTAACTGTATCTTCGTCTTTAGAGAACATGTAGTTGAATAAAGCCTGATCTTCAAAGAGAAGGTTTGTTGCGTTCTTGTTAATCTTCTTGTTTTCTGTTGAATTAACGTGATTATTAATCTCGCGGAAGGTGAGTTCAATAATGTTAATAAGGGTGATTAACTGTTTTTCATAAGAAACGTTTGCATCCTGGTACCATTTTTTATCCTGGCACTGACCGAAGAAGTAAATAACAGTTTCACGGTAGTCTTTGTACTGTTCAAAGCTTGTTCTTACAAGTTTCTGTACATCATCCTGGTGTCCTTCGTTAATAAGATCATTAATCATCTTTTCTTTAAGGGCAATAGGGAAGAGCTTGATGTACTGTTTGTTCCAGTCAGGAAGCATCTTTATAGACTCAAGGAATTCATCCTTAAAGTTTGTGAACTTAGAATCTTTTAATGCAAGGTAAAGCTCGCGTGGATCTTCAATTCTTTCATAAAGTTCTGCAAAGGTTTCTTTAATAGGGAAGGCAAACTGTTTGTCTGCTGTTCCAATCTTTCTTACTATAAGGTATGAGGCAATTACCATTTCGTTTACTTTTGAAATGTTCTTTAAGTAGCCTGTAAAGTAAGAATACATTTCTGCAAAGAATTCAGAAGAATTGTCAATTTCTTCGTTGTAGAAGAATTTATACAAGATTTCTGCACGGGCAAAGAACTGTTTCTGAGCCTTGAACTCGTTGGAAAGTTTTTCTTCGCCGGTAATTTCGTGGTCACGTACTGTGTACATGTTAATATCGTTTGGACTTACTCCAAACTGTGGTTTTTCTTCAAGAATCTTTTTAGCAGCAACATTCCATGAAGTCCACTCACCGGTACTGAGGATTGAAGGTACCAGTTCTGCCTTAATGTGTTTAAGGTCACAGGCATTGTCGTAACTCTTGATAATAGTTGTTAAAGCCCATTCCTTGTCTTTCTTGATTTTTTCTGCAAGTTCAGCCTTCTGTTTTGTAGCTTTTAATACCCAGATATGATCTTTTGAAAGTGGTTTTAAGGCTGTAACTGCCATAGAAAGTTTCATCTGTTTAATTCCGGCAGCCTTTCCAAAGTTGATTGTAAGAGTATCGTTATCAAGCTTTCTGATAATACCAACACCCCAGCTTCTGTGGAAAACAAAAGATCCCTTATCAAAGGCAATGTGTTTTTCAAAGTCGTTAATAGCTTCGAATACGTTTCTGAAAGATGCAGTAAGGTTAGAAGAGCGGATATAGTCTTCAAGATGACTGTGAGATTCGTATTTACCTCTGAAGCAGTCTACAATTTCTTTTCTTGCCCAGTTATCTTTTGGTTCAACTTCAAGGTTCTGTTTAAGAATTTCAATGGCAATATCCCATTTTTTGTTGTCTTTATACCAGTTGTATAATTCCTGCATAAGGATGGTAGTTTTGAATTCGCCCATCTGTTTTGCAATCTTGCGTCTGATAAGCTGGAAGAAGTCAATTTCTTCAGGAATGAACTGAACGAGTTTTGTCCAGATTTCCTTGCAGGCATTGTAGTTGTTTGCATTGATATAGCGGAGGATAGCTTTTTTATAATAATCTACAGCTTTTTCCTGGTCGCCTTCTGCTTCGTAATGTTCAGCAAGTACTTTTGCCTTGTTTGCTTCTGTAAAATCAGTTTTTACAAGAGTTTCATATAATTCCCATACTTTTGGATTGTTTTCTGCAAGATAAATATCTGCAAGAGTTCTTAAGGCAAAGCGGTTTGTTGAATCATCTTCAAGAATGTTTTCGCAAAGGTAGGTAACTACATTGTCTTTGTGATTGTTATGGAAAATATCTACGAGAGTTTCTAGAGAAGAGTTGTCAATTGCTCCGTCCTGAAGGTCTAAGATACCACAGATGTAAAGAGCAATAATACTTTCCTTTGAGTGTGAAAGATGTTCCTGACAAATAGAATGAACTTCTTTTGTGCAGTTTTCATTTTTTGCCTGTTCTACAAGTTGTGCCAGTTCTTTAAGATTGTTTTCTGTATAACTTCCAATTGTGGCTCTTGTCCAAGCTTCCTGCTTGAGCATTTCCTGAATAGATTGAATCAATTCTGCCATATATAACTCCTTTCCCTAGTTTCTGTAGGCTTCGTATATTTGTGAATCCAAAATTTTAATTTTTAACAATACTTCATTAATTTTATGTACACTTTCGTGTTTAAGAATGTAGTGGTCTATAAGCCAGAAATAACTATTCAGAAGTTTTGGAACAAGAATTTCTGCATTGCAGCCCGGATCCTTGTACTCATTTTCCAACTGGTAGATATTTTTAGCCAGTCTTGCAACCTCAAGGGAGGTTAATTCCCTTTTTACGTTGAAGATACCCCCAATCACTCCGTAAACAGGTATCCAGTAAAGCAGATTCTTTCCTGAATAGCCTTTATCCTGAATTTTTTTTATAAGACACTTAATTAACTGAGAATCAAGAAAGTCTATATCTATGGCTTCAGGATTTTGAAAAAAAGCCTCACGGAATAAAACTTTTCCGATACGGTCTTCGCCGCAAAGTGAATAACAATCTGCAAGTTCTGCAAGAACCGCAGCCAGTCCCTTATGGGAATTGTTTGCCTCTATAAGGCAGTTCTTTGCGTTTTCAAAGTCGCCAAGTTTTTTATAACAAATGCCTGTGCGTCTGTACATTTCTGCCTTTAGTAAGGAATCGTTAGATTCCAGAAGCTGTGTAAAACTGTTCAGCGCATTTGTAAAGAAGCCCTTTTTTACTGCATAGAATGCAGGTTCGTAAACATCAACTTCCCTGGTAATAAAAGATTTAAAGGACTTCCATTCCAGAAGAGTATTTTCGCTCCGCTCGTAAGGGTCTTCAATTTTTTTCAGTCGTTTCTGGGAATCAATCCAGAAAGTGCAGCACCTGGTAACGTATATAAGTTCTTTGGAGTCCAGCTGAACTTCAAACAAAGAAGATATAATTTCGTATGCCTGCTCTGGTTGTCCAAGTCTCAAGTGAAGAATAGCATCATTAAGTTGGCTTTCTATCTGATTTTCCATAGCAACTAATGTTAATTTTATAAGAGTTTTAAGGTTTTAGTCAATAAAGATTATGTGTTTTTGTTAAAATTGGGACAAGATTTATACAACTAATTATTTAATCTGTCAAGCAATTTTTTTTAATAGAGTAAATAGCATTTTATTGTAAATAATTGCATTCTCTGTTAAAATATATCCCAAATGAAAACACCTGTTTTAGCACCATCACTGCTTTCTGCTGATTTTTCAGATTTAAAAGCAGCAATTAATCAAATCGAAAATAATAATGGCTCAGTTGTACATATAGATGTTATGGATGGTCTTTTTGTTCCAGAAATTACCTATGGTCAGCCGGTTGTACGCTCAATAAGAAAATTGACTTCTCTGCCTTTTGATGTTCACCTTATGGTAGAAAAGCCTGAAAATCAGATTAATTCCTTTATTGAAGCAGGAGCAGACTGGATTACCTTCCATATCGAAGCAACTGCTCATGCCCACAGATTAATCCAGATGATTCACGAAAAGGGTAAAAAAGCTGGAATTGCAATCAATCCGGCAACCCCTCTTTTTGCATTGCAAGAAATACTTGATTGTGTCGATATTATATTAGTAATGACCGTAAATCCCGGCTGGGGTGGTCAGAAATTAATTCCTTCCTGTGTAGAAAAAATCAGGGAATTAAAAAAGATCCGTCAGGAAAAGAATTGTAATTACCTTATTTCCGTAGACGGTGGAGTAAACAATCAGACCTTGAAGACTGTTATGGACGGCGGAGCGGATGTTATTGTTTCCGGTTCTTCTTTCTTTAGTGGCAGCCTGCAATGGAAAACGGAGTGATTATGAAGAAGATGTTTTTTAAGAAAATTTCACTTTTGTTAATAACGGGACTTTTTACAGCCCGTATTTTTGCTGTTGATTCTGCAATGACTTCCTTCCAGGACGGTTGTGCGGCTTATGCCCAGGGGGACTGGGAAACTTCAGTTTTCCTTTTGAAAAAGGCAGTAGCTTATGCTCAGAATTTTAATGCAGATACCTATTACATGCTTATTACCTCAGAAGTCTATTCAGGCGATAATTCTGAAGCCCTGGATGATTGTGATATTTTTCTTGAAAACTTCTCTGATTCAATTTTAAAGCCAAGAGTTGAATACCTTAAGGGTAGAATTTTATATAATCTTGGCGATTACGAAAAAGCAATTATCACCTTAAGTGATTTCTGCCACGAGTATGATACAGACGAAATGTATTCAAATGCTCTTTTTTACATAGGCGAATCGCTTTATGCAGGTTATAAATATGACGATGCAAGTTCTATTTACGAAAGAATAATTACAGATTATCCGGAATCTGCAAAGGCAACCGCAGCACAGTATCGTCTTGATTCAATTTCTCAGCGTTCAAGAGAAGAAAAACTTTTGTACCTTTTGAAGCAGACCGGCGAAGAATATCTTTTTGCCAAGGAAGAATACGAAAAACAGCTTAGAATGTATAATTCTGAATCTGTAAATTCTACAAAGCAGAGACTTGCCGAAGCTCAGAAGAAAAATCAGGATCTGGAACAGAAGATTATAGAACTTGAAAATCAGCTTACCCAGCTTCAGAGTGAATTTGATTTAAAGAAAGCTGAATATGAAGCAGCTCTGGAAGAAGCAAAGGCTAACAATCAGCCATTGGAAACTGCCCTTGAAAACTCTATCACCGAAAGTGAAGATGCATTAACCGTTCAGCAGCTGAAGCTTAAGGCTGAATTATTAAAGCTTATGCTGGTAGAGAAGGGCTATTCTTCTGTAGAATAACAGGAATGAGGTGTCTTATGAAAAAATCAAAAATCATCAGTTTATTTATATTTTTAAGTATTATTTCAAGCCTCAGTGCAAAGCCAAAAGAGAAAAAACAGAAGGAAAGCTTTCAGGATGATTCAATTCTTGAAGTAACCTTGGATGAAAAAGAAAAGGAAACTGAAAAGTTAGAAGAAGAGGTAAAAACCGAACCTGATATGACTCTTTTTGCTAACTGGAAGAAGGTTCCAAACAGAAAGGTTGATAAGACTTTTGGAAAAATCAGACTCCGTGTTCTTCCAAAAAGAGGTTCCTTTAATATTGGTATTGTAAATGGCGAAGGTAAGACAAATTGCGTAACTTCTAATATGAATGAATACACAACAACTTATTTTTCGCTTAAAGCCGGTAAAAAAATCTATAAGCTTACTGCCGGAGCAGATATAAAAACAAAGGCCAGGGCTTTAGATAATAAAGTGCAGATTATTTATTCTGTTGATGAAGTAGCTGATGTTCTTGTTGAGTTTACTCCTCTTGAAAGCAGCGAAGGTCAGGGCTTTGATATTTTAAAGATTTCTGCAAGCGTAAGAAATACTTCTAAAAAAGCTGCAGATTTTGCCCTTAAAAATGTTATGGATACAGTTTTAGGGGAAGCAGATTTGTATCATTTCTATACTGCAGAAGATGTTCCTGTAAGAAATGAAGTAATTTTAAGAACTATGTCTCAGTCTAAGTTCTTTACTTCAAAAAATCCTGCTGCCTGGTGTCAGTTTATGCTGTATGGGGCAGATATTTCTCAGACAGATGTAGTTGCCCTTGCTAACTTTGCCACAGCAGATTCTTCTTCCTGGGATCCAGAAATGTCATCTTTCAGAACTTTTGATACAGTAACTGCCTATAATAATTCTGCCGTTGAAATTCTCTGGCCTGAAGAAAAGCTTGCTAAAGATAAAAGCTTTAGTAAATTGTATTATCTTGCCTTTGCAAGCGACGGGGAACGTCCTGCCGGAGACACTTTTATTGCCGCTTTAGATGAAAAACTGAATGCCTCTGAAGAAGTGAAAGACAAGACAGAAAATGTAAAGGTTTCTAAAGGTAAAAAAGATTCCGGGGCAAAGAAAATCCCTGAAGCAAAGAAAGAAAGTACAGATGCTGATGATGAAGCAGAAGGTATTGAGGATTCTGAGGTTGAAGAAGTTGAAGAGCCTGTAAAAGAGCCTGCAAAACCTTCAAAGCCTGCAAAGAAAAATCCTCCTGAACCAAAACCTGTAGAAAAAACTGAGCCGGAAGAAGATCCTGAGGATGATTTAGATGAATTTACAATTCCAAAGGAACTTTTGACTCCTGAATATATTCAGTCTTTACTTGATAGAATTGAACTGCTTAAGGTTGGTGATCCTGCCTTGAACAGAGATGAGTTAAAAATGCTTAATGATGAATTAGATTTCATTCTTTCAATTATGAGAAGGTAATTGATGGCAAAGGATGTTTTAACTCTTGCCTGGTCAAGTATGCGCCGGCGGCATTTTGCTGCAGCAATTAAAATGCTGGAAGGAAAAGCTCATATATATGAAGATAATTTTGAATATTATCTGACTCTGGGAATTGCCTGTCTTTATGCCGGAGATATAGGTTCAGCCTCTTCATATTTTCAAAGGGCCAGACGAATCAGATTAACAGAAAGCAGATTGCTTCTTGCCCAGGCTGCAATTTTTTTGCGCCGGGGAGAAATTGACCGGGCTTTACAGTATTATACCGAAATCAGGGAAAATGACCCTCAGAATAAAACCGCTAAGGCTGCCCTTGAGTTTATAAGGGTGCATGGTGATTTTGATACAATCTGCCGCTGGGTAGATACCGGCCGTATAGAAATGTTTTATCCGCCTCTGGGACCTAATCCTGATAAAATATGGTCTTTTACCATACCCTTAATTGCATTTTGTCTTGGAATATTTGTAATATTTAAATTTCTTCCAAAAAATCAGAATTATGACGGACCTCGTGCCAACTTAAGTCTTCTTGAACTTACAGAAAACGAAAAGGCTTCTGCAAAAGAAAAAGACCTTACGACTCAGTCCTATAAACTGATTCTGTCAGATAAAGAAATTACAAAACATTACAATAATGCCCTTACATATTTTCAAAATCACAGGGATAATGCTGTGCAGGTAGAAATAAATACAATCCTCAATTCTGATGCAGCCCTTTCCATTAAGCAGAAATCACAGATTCTTGCCGAAAAACTTGAAATTCCAGATTTTGATTCTATAAGGGATGTGCCATCTTATTCAGAGGTAAAAAATCAGACTTATTTATATCTGGACTGCTGGGTAGACTGGGGTGGAAAAGTTTCAAATGCCATTACTTATGAAGACGGCTCTTATTCCTGCGAACTTCTTGTAGGCGATGAAGAACTTACCCATTATGAAGGAACTGTCTTTGTTAAATTTGATAGTCTTCCTCAGCTGGAAGGCAGTAAGGCCGTCAGAATACTTGGTCAGATAGATATGATGGATTCAAATTTTTATTTGAAAGGTAGAGCTGTGTACCAGAGTGTGCACTAAAAAATATAAAAAAAATCAATTTTTTTTTGCAAATTTTTGTTAAAAACGATTTTTTTAAGCCATATTATATGTGGGAGGAAGGTGGCTGAATGTCTAGTACTAATTCTAGTCCGATGGATTTATCGGAAAAAATGAAGGCTCTGGAGGCTGCTCGTCTTCAGATTGAAAAACAGTTCGGACAGGGAGCAATTATGAAGCTTGGCGATAAAGCTAATGCTGCAGGAATTGAAGTTATCCCTTCTGGTTCTATTTTACTTGATGAAGCTTTGGGAATCGGTGGTTATCCAAAGGGTCGTGTTATTGAGATGTATGGACCTGAGTCTTCTGGTAAAACTACACTTGCTTTACATGCAATTGCAGAATCTCAGAAATTAGGCGGGGTTGCTGCTTTTGTTGATGCAGAACATGCACTGGATCCTGTGTATGCTAAAAATCTTGGAGTTAATATTGATGAACTCTGGGTTTCGCAGCCGGATACTGGAGAGCAGGCTCTTGAGATTACAGAAAATCTTGTTAGAAGTGGTGCCGTTGATATTGTTGTTGTTGATTCGGTAGCAGCTTTGACTCCTGAAAAAGAAATTGAAGGAGAAATGGGTGACGCTGTAATGGGTATGCAGGCAAGACTGATGAGTCAGGCCTTGAGAAAGTTAACTGCCATTATTGGAAAGTCAAACTGTATTGTAATTTTCATCAATCAGATTCGTATGAAGATTGGAGTTATGTTTGGTAATCCTGAAACTACAACTGGTGGTCAGGCTTTGAAATTTTATTCTTCTGTTCGTCTTGAAATCAGACGTATAGAAACAATTGACGGTAAAGGTGAAGAAGATGCTCTTGGAAACAGAGTAAGAGTAAAGGTTGTAAAGAATAAAGTTGCGCCTCCATTCAGAAAGTGTGAACTGGATATATACTTTGGTAAAGGAATTTCTTCTTCTGCAAGTTTATTGGATTCTGCCGTAAAACACGGAATTATTGATAAACGCGGAGCCTGGTATACAATGGGTGAAGAAAAAATTGGACAGGGTAAAGAAAACGCTGTTTCATTTATTGAAAGTCATCCGGAAATAGCAGCTGAAGTTGAAAAGAAAGTCCGTGAACTGGTTTTTCCAGGTCAGGTTATAAAAGAAAAGGAAGCCGGCGAGAAGAAGACTGCTAAGGCAGCTTCAAAAGCAAGCCAGGCTGCAGTAACTGAAAAAGCCGGAGAAGCTGCATCTCAGGAAGGTCTTTTCTAATAAAAATGAAAAGAGTTTTACTTGGGTTAGGTTCAAATAAATCATATAAGGACAATTCGCCTTTAGATATTTTGCGATATGCCTGCGGAGAATTGTCTGGATATTTAGTCAAACCTTCATTTTCATCAGTTTACAAAACCCGGGCTATGTATGTTGAAGATCAGGATGATTTTTATAATATGTGTGTCCTTGGTTTTGTAGCTGATGATTTAAATGCCTATGATTTTTTGAAATATATTAATGAAGTTGAAGCAAAATACGGGCGGGATAGAAGCAGGGAAATAAGGTTTGGCTCCCGTTCACTTGATATAGACATAGAACTTTTTGGCGAGGAAAAATTTAATGATTCCTTGCTGCAGGTTCCCCATCCAAGAATCTGCGAAAGAATGTTTGTTTTAGTGCCAGCTATTGAAGTTTTAAAAAAATCTGCCGACAAAATAATAAGGGATAATTATATAAAAAGTCTGAATCTGTTAAAAGAAAAAGAAGACATAAATACTATAATAAAAATTGTTCCTCAGCAGGTGGTTTTAAAATGGAACAGGAAATAGAAAGAAGCGATAATGCTCAGGTAGCGGTAAAAACAAAAAGAGCCTATAAAGCAGGGGAGTTTGAAGGTCCTCTCGATTTATTATGGGCCTTAATTCGTGAAAGTAAAATCAATATTTACGATATTCCTATAGCTCAGATTACAGAACAGTATCTGGATTATCTGGACTTTGCAGTTCAGACAGATTTAGGTGACCTTTCTGAATTTTACAGCTGGGCTGCAAAATTAATTTACATAAAAAGCAGAATGCTGCTTCCGGTAGAAGTTGCTTACGATGATGACGATGATGAAGATCCAAGACAGGAACTTGTTGATACTTTGATTGAATATCAGCGTTTTAAAAAGCTTACAGCCCTTATGGAAGAGCAGGAAGATGATTCTGAATGGAATTTTGAAAGAAAGAAAATTCAGAGAGTTCTTCCTTTTGATGACAGCGAAGGAATGTGGGAAGAAGTTGATACCTGGGAATTACTTCAGCAGATGCAGGATATTTTTAAGAATATTATGCGTCAGTATTCAAATGAAACAATTTTGAATATGTATGAAGAAATCTCTGTAAATGAAAAAATTACTTTAATGAATGAATTGCTGGAAGAGAAAAAATCCTGCTATTTTACAGATTTACTTACCCGTCCAGGTAATGAAATGGATGTTATCTGTTCTTTTATGGCTATTCTTGAAGCAGTCAAATTTAAAATGATTACTATCTTCCAAAATAAACTCTTTGGTGATATAAAGATATGTGCCCGGGAAGATAATAAGGGGTATATCCCGGCAGAAGAAGAACTTACAACTAATTAATTTATACAGGATTAAAAATGGATTTTACTAAGGAAACCGCCTTATGCGAAACAATTTTATTTTTGGAAAGTGAACCTCTTACTGTAAAAGTATTATCAAATAAGGCTCAGCTTTCTGAAGAAGTTGTTGAAAAATGTCTGGAGAGTCTGAAAGAAAAATATGCAGCTGAGAATTCCGGAATAGAACTTTCTATGGTCACTGGCGGCTGGTGTATTACTCCTAAAAAAGAATACTGGGAACTGCTTAAAGAGTTTTATGGCTCTAAAAGAGACGGCAGGCTTTCTAAGTCTGCAATGGAAACTCTTGCAATTATTGCATATTCTCAGCCTATTACCAGAGCAGAAGTTGAACAGCTTCGTGGGGTTGGGGTTGATAATATGATTCGTCTTCTTCTTGAGAGAAATCTTATAAAAGAAGTAGGTAAAAAGGAAGTTCCTGGACGTCCAACTTTATTTGGAACAACAAAAGAATTCCTCAAATTATTCCACCTTAATTCAATTTCAGATTTACCAAAACTGGATGAAGATGATGAACAAAGATTCGAACTCGCAAGATAATAAACTTCGCTTACAGGTTTTTCTGGCCCACAGTGGACTTGCAAGCAGGCGGGCCTGTGAAAAAATAATTCTGGATGGCAGAGTTACTGTTAATGGTCAGGTCGTTACTGAACTTGGAAGTAAAGTAAGTGACAGTGATATTGTAAAGGTTGACGGAAAACAGCTTTCTCTTGAAAAGAAAAAGTGTTACGTCCTTTTGAATAAGCCTGCCGGTTATGTGTGCTCATCATCAGATGAAAAGGGCAGGGCTGTAGCTGTAGACCTTCTTAAGGATGCTTACAAAGAAAGGCTTTATAATGTAGGCAGACTTGATATGTACAGTAAGGGAATGATTCTCTTTACAAACGACGGAGACTTTGCTGCAAAACTTTCACATCCTTCAAGTCAGGTAGAAAAAGAGTATATTGTAGAAACAAGTCAGGATATTCCTGAAGATTTTCCTAAAAAATTTGAGCATGGAATTCGTGTTGATAACGTATTTTATAAATGCCTTAAATGTCAGATTCTAAAGGCAAGAAAACTGGATATTGTACTTATTGAAGGAAAAAACAGGGAAATCCGCACCGTTCTTGAAAGTCAGAATATTGGAACAAAATCTCTTGTAAGGGTTCGTATAGGAAGTGTAAAACTTAACAATCTTAAACCTGGAGAATATAGAGAACTTACCGAAAGGGAAGTAAAATCTTTATTGGGAGAAAAATTATGATTATTGCAATTGACGGACCTGCCGGAACAGGTAAAAGTACCATAGCTTCGATTCTTGCAAAAAAACTGAATATAACTTTTTTAAATAGCGGCGGCTTTTACAGAACCTTAACAATGGCAGTTTTAGACGGCGGTATTGATTATAAAGATGAAAAAGCAACGATTGATTTTTGTAAGAAACAGAAAATAGAGTATACAAAGGATAATCATTTTATTTTGAACGGAAAGGATGTTACAGATCATCTTCATGATGACAGAATTACAGCCAATGCATCTCAGGTAAGTTCAATTGTTGAAATACGTCATCTGGTTAATGATTTAATGAGGGAGATTACAAAGTCACTGAGTATTGTCTGCGAAGGCCGCGATATGACTACTGTTGTTTTTCCAAATGCAGAATATAAGATTTATCTGGATGCTTCCAGTGATGTAAGGGCCAGAAGGCGCTTTGATCAGGGAGTAAGTGATATGACTCTGGAAGAATTAAAAGCCTCTATAGAAAAAAGAGACGAAATGGATAAAAATAAAAAGGAAGGCAGCTTAAAGATTGCCCCAGATGCGCTTTATATTGATACTTCAAACTTGACGATAGACAATGTTTGTGAGATAATATTAAAACAAATTTCATAATTTAAAAGGTTACAGAATGGAAGAAATGGAAGTGGAAAAGGAAGTTGCCCAGAACTCCAAGGGTGATTTTCAGGCACAATTAGAGGAGTCCCTTAAAGAATTTAATGCACCTCAGGCTGGTCAGCTTGTAGAAGGTGTGGTAATCCAAGTTACAAACGATTTCGTATACGTTGATATTGGAGACAAGTCAGAGGGATTAATCCCTGTATCGGAGTTTGCAGAAGGTCTGCCAAAAGAAGGGGATACAGTTCAAGCATTGTTGACAGGTCATAATCCAAATGGTCCTGTGCTATCTAAGAAAAAAGCTGATTCTAAACGCTACTTAAAAGAAGTTCAGCAGGCATGGAAAGATAAAACACCAATCGACGGTGTTATTTCTAAAATTGTAAAGAGTGGTTACGAAGTTAATCTTGGAATTGACAAGGCTGCTTTCCTGCCAATCAGTCAGGCAGATGCTGACAAAGTAGAAAAACCAGAATCATTACTTGGTTTAAAATCTAAGTTCTATATCGAACGATTATATTCAGATAACAAACTTAATCCTGTTGTAAATCGCCGTAAATATCTTGAAGAGCAGATTGATTCAAAGAGAAATGAATTCTTTGCTTCTACACAGATTGGTGATACAGTAAAAGGTACAGTTAAGAGCTTTACAAGCTTTGGTGCATTTATTGATTTAGGAGGCTTTGATGGTCTTCTTCACATCAATGATATGAGCTGGGGACACGTTGCCCGCCCTAAAGACTTTGTAAAGAAAGGTCAGGAAATTGAATTAAAGGTAATCCGCCTTGATCCTGCAGAAAAGAGAATTAATCTTTCTCTTAAACACTTTGCAGAAGATCCTTGGATTCACTTTGAAGAAAAATATCACTTAAATGACATTGTAAAAGGTAAAGTTACAAAACTTACTGAATTCGGTGCTTTTGTTGAACTTGAAGAAGGAATTGAAGGTCTTGTACACATCAGTGAATTCTCTTGGACAAAGAAAGTAAACAAACCTGGTGATATGGTTTCTGTTGGTCAGGAAGTTGAAGCAATGATTCTTGGATATGATATTCAGGAAGGACGTGTTTCTCTTGGCTTCAAACAGGCTACAGAAAATCCATGGGATACAATTACAGAAAAATATCCTCTTGGAACTAAAGTAAAGGGAAAAGTTGTAAAAACAACAAATATTGGTGCTTTCATTGCTCTTGATGACGGCATTGATGCTTTCCTCCATGCAGATGATATTTCATGGACAAAGAAAATTAAACATCCTGGAAGCGAACTTACTGTAGGACAGGAAATTGAAGCTGTTGTAATTGAATGTGATGCAGAAGCTCACAAAATTAAAGTTGGAATTAAACAGCTTACAGACAATCCTTGGAAAGCTTTCGCTGAAGAATATAAACCTGGTTCTACACTCGAAGGTGAAGTTACATCTATTACAGACTTCGGTTTGTTTGTAAAAGCTCCTAATGGAATTGAAGGTCTTGTAAACAAGGCTAACCTTACAGACGAAAAAGATGTTACTTTCGAAGATGCTATTGCAAAATACAAGGTAGGCGATAAAGTAAACGTTTATGTTGTTGATGTAAAAGTTGACCGTGAGCAGGTTGGATTCTCTATCAGAGAATTTAAGAGAAAGCAGCAAAGAGATGAAATCTCTCAGTATATGGACTCTTCAGATGATGATAATGGTTCTTATACTCTCGGAGATGCATTTAAAGCTCAGAAGAACTAATTTACGGGGACTTTGTCTCTGTAAATAAAATGGAACGCATTGTATGTTTATTTTATAATCTGCAATGCGTTTTATTTTATAAAAAGTCAGGAAAAGCATGTGATGAATTCTTCCAGTTCCACAATAACTCCACTAATTGGTAACAGCAGTCACATCAAGGAAATTGAATTACTCTGTAAGACAGTTTCTTCAAATAATGCGTCTGTATTACTGACAGGAGAAAGGGGCTGCGGAAAAAGGCTGATTGCCCGCACAATTCATTACAATATTGCAAAAAATTTTACCACCTTCTTTGAAATTAATGCTAAATCTTTTTCAGATGAAGAAGTAAAAGCAAGTTTAAACCAGTTAAAGCATTTTGTTGGTTTTGGACAAAGAATTACTTTATTTGTTTGTTTTTTGAATGAGCTTTCAAAGGAATCACAGAAAGAATTTTTTGAAATATTACAGTTTTCTAAAAGAACCAATTTAAACCTTAAAGTTATAAGTTCCATAGAGATAAATCCTGACAAATTAACAAGTGAATACGCTTTTAATTCAGAGTTGTATTATCAGTTAAATGCTGTCGTAATAAATGTATTACCTTTACGTCAGCGTAAAGAAGATATACTACCGATAGCCCAGTATTATCTAAAGACTTTCAGTCAAAAGTCGGGTTATGCTTTTTCGGATTTTACAGAATCTGCAAAAGTTGACATGCAGAATAATTTCTGGACAGGAAATGCTGACGAACTGATTAACAGTGTGCAGAGAGGTTTTATTGTAGGCCATCTGCCTTTAATTAATTCTGAAGATTTAGGTATTGGAAGTAATTCTGCACTTGATATTGAAAGCAAATCTTTAAAAGAGGCTGTAGATTCTTTTAAGAAAGATTATGTTACCAAGGTACTGCAGGAAAATGGCTGGAATCAGACAAAAACTGCAAGAATACTTGGAATACAACGGACTTATGTGATAAGATTAATAAACGAATTACAAATCCGTAGATAAAGCTAAAAAATTGAGGTTACAAAAATGACTGATCAGAAAAACGAAGTAACAACTAGTAAAAAGGCTGAACGCTTTATTACAAATAATAAAACTATTTTAATTGTTTTACTTGCTTGTATTATCTGTTGTTTAGTAGGATTTATTTTAGGTAATTATATTGGTTCAAAAATTAAGGTAAAGAATTTAGCAGCTGTAGAAAACATTTCTTATGAATTAACAAAAGATTCTGCTTACCTTGAAACTGCAGAACTTGAATCACGCAGAGCAGATGCTTTTGAAAAACTTACTCCATATGTTAAAAAGTCTGGAATTGTTGGTGTTAGAGCAAACATGCTTTGTGCAGAACTTGCTTATCAGCAGGAAAAATATGAAGATTCAGCTAATTACTGGAAGGCAGTTGCTAAAAAATCAAAGAATAACTATACAGCTCCAATTGCAAACTTTAATTTAGGTGTTTGCTACGAACAGCTTGGAAAAATTGATGAAGCCTGCGAAGCTTACAAAAAAGCAAGCGACGACGAAAACTTTACATTACGTGACCATGCAACTTTCAGTTACGGAAGAGCCTTAGAAGCAAAAGGTGATTTCAAAGCTGCCGCAGAAGCATATAATTCCTTAAACGACAGAAACCCAAATAATACCTGGGCAAAACTTGCTAAGACAAGAGTTTTAATTTTACAGGTTGAAGGAAAAACTGAATAGTTTTTAATAAATATGAAATTTTTAGAAAAGGTACACATAAAGGAAGGAGTTTTAGTTAAGATATTCTCTCTTTTTGTGTGCCTTTATTTATTTAACCTTCTTTCCTGCGGTCTTGATATGTTTTATTCTATTGAGGCCCCCACTTCATACGAAATTCCTTCTTATACAAATACAGAATATACATCACAAACCTTTATTTTTTATACCAATGAAACCTGGTTCCCGGATGCAGAAAATCCTGCCTACAAATTTAAAGGCACAGATGTTTATTATAAAATTTATACAAGTCTGACCACCTTTAAGAATGAGTTATCAGCTATTGAAACTTTATTAGACAGTGAATCGACTTCTTATCTGGCTGCAGAAAAACTTATTGCCTATAATTATGCAACTTTAAAAATTGATGGCCTTGATGAGACTTATTTAATACCTTCCTCTGCAGGAAACAGGGTGGACAGGGAAGTAAAAATAAGACTTACAAATTACCAGGATTTAGATGAATATAAGGCAATTGTAACTGTCTCTGGAGTAGAAAAAGGAAAACCTATAAGAAATATTTCTTCGGCTTCTTTAAGCTATACCTTTGATTTTGGCAGAAGTGGAGACGGTGATTTACTTCCTCAGGATGGAGATAGTGACCTTAGTTATACATCTTCAACAGCTTCTAATTTATGGTATGTTGCCATGTATGCTGTTGCAAGAGGTTTTGATCCAACTCTTTCTGCAATTTATTCTGTTCCTGTCTATATAGGCAGCGTAACAATTGATTCTGATTTAGAAGATAACTAAAATAATTGATTTTTTAATGGAAGAAAGGCAGGAAGAAAAAGTCCGTTAAATAAAAAAAATTGATGCTTGAGGGAATCGAACCCCCGACCTATTGCTTAGAAGGCAATTGCTCTATCCAGCTGAGCTAAAGCACCAATTAGTTTTAATAATATATCATAAATCTATGCTTGTTTCAAGACTTATGCACTTATTTTAATAAAAGTTTTTTATTTTGCTCCCAGCATTTCTTTCATTGTACGCCAGCCAAGCATTGCACACTTTACACGGGCGGGCATGTGGGAAATGTCCTGAAGGGCTGCAGCTTCATCAAGTTTTTCAAGATCTTCTTCCGTAACTTCGCTTTTAATCATCCGGTCAAAAATATCTGCCAGGGCAAGCGCTTCTTCTTTTGTTTTGCCGATTACTAAATCTGCCATCATATCTACTGAAGCCTGTGAAATGGCACAACCACTTCCGGTAAATGAGGCATCACTTATTTTCCCGTCTTCTCCAATTTTCATTTGAAGGATAATCTGGTCTCCGCAGGAAGGGTTTACGCCTTCAAGACAGAAGGTTGGGGAATCCATATTATTTTTATGACTTGGGTTTATGTTATGTTCGTTTAAGATTTCTCTATATAATTCTTTTGTTTCCATATAATAAATATACTAAATAAAAAGCAGAAATTAAAGTAGGAACAATTAATCTTTATAACCAGACCAGCTGCGGATTTTAGCCAGTTTTTCCAGGAAGAAGTCAACTTCTTCCTCGGTGTTATAAAAATAAAGACTGGCACGAGCGCTGGACTGGATTCCAAGATACTGACCTAGGGGCTGGGCACAATGGTGTCCGGCCCTTATTGCTATATGTTCATCAGAAAGAAGGGTAGCAATATCATGAGGATGAACGCCGTCAATTGTAAATGTTACTATTCCACCTCTCTTTAAAGGATCTTCTGGACCTACAAAATTTATATGAGGAATATTTTTCATGCCATTCATAAGACGGCTTGCAAGTACTTTATCATGATTTTCAATATTTTCCAGACCAATTGACTGAATATAGCGGATTGCAGCAGCCATTCCAACAGCATCGCCTGCACTTACAGTTCCTGCTTCAAACTTGTGTGGAACTTCCGCCCAGGTAGCTTTTTCGCGGGTAACATATTCAATCATTTCACCACCGCGGAGGAAAGGATCCATTTCTTCGAGTAAGGCACGTTTTCCATAAAGGGCACCAACACCCATAGGACCGCAAAGTTTGTGGGCGCTCATTGCAAAGAAATCTGCATTAATGTTCTGAACATCTACCTTCATATGAGGGGCAGATTGAGCTCCATCAACTATAAAAATTGCTCCGACTGCATGTGCTGCCTGTCCTATTTTTTTAACAGGATTTGTAACTCCAAGTACATTACTTACATGTACTATTGATACAATTTTAGTGCGGTTAGTGATTTTTGCTTCAATTTCTTTATCGCTTATAATTCCGCTTTCTTTATCACATTCAAGAAAAACAAGTTTTGCACCAGTTTTTTGAGCTACCATCTGCCATGGAACTATATTTGAATGATGTTCCATAATTGAAACACAGATTTCGTCACCTTCTTTAAGTTTATTAAGGCCCCAGCTGTAAGCTACAAGGTTTAAGCTTTCGGAAGCATTGCGGGTAAAAACAATTTCTGCAGCTTCATTTGCATTTATGAATCTGGCAACTGTTTCTCGGGCATTTTCGTAAGCCATTGTGGCTCTTTCACTTAAGGAATAAAGGCCTCTTAAGGGGTTAGCGTTTTCGGTAGCGTAAAAATGGGTCATAGCATTAAGAACAATAAAAGGTCTTTGTGCTGTAGCGGCTGTATCAAAGTATACTAAATCTTTATTTTCTTCTGATGATTGTTCATCTATTGCCTTAAAAAAAGGGAAATCTTTACGGTATTTATTTTCCATGGTGCTAACCTCATTATTTATCTAAAATAAATTAATTATAAGTTTTCTAAATATGAATTAATTTCTTCCTGAATACTCTCATCCTCAATGCCTGCAGCAGCAGCTGTAATCTTTGCCCTAGTGAGTAAATTTTCAGCTGTCTTCTGGTCAATTCCACGGCTGTTCATGTAGAAAAGCATTTCGTTTGAAAGTTTTCCGATTGTTGAACCATGTTCTGCAGAAATATCTTCTTCTCCACAAAGAATAATAGGAGCTGCTTTTACAATGGCTTTTGGCGAAAGAAGAAGGGTAGTTTCAATTTCATTGCCTTTAGAAGCTGAGCATCCCTTTCTCATGTCAATTGTTCCGCGATAAGTTTTTGTAGCGTCATCTTTTGCAGTTCCGTGAGTTTTCATATCACAGACAGTTTTCTTTCCTTTGTGAATTACAATCTGATTCATATCCAGATACTGATTATTCTGGCAGATATAGGCTGTGTCAGAATAAAAAGATGACTGATAGCCCTGAAGACTTGCATTAAAGCCTGCATCAACGTGGGAGGCGCCAAGTTCTATCTGGGTAAGACTTACTTTTGCAGAGTCAGCGCATACTACAGCAGTATCATCAATTTGATTTACCCCTTTAGCACAAAGCTGAACTTTACTGATATGGAGCTTTGAACCTTCTTCGGCATAAACCTTTGTAAGAACTCCAGAAAGACTTGTCTTTTCGTCAGAGCCTCCCTGGTAAAGAATGATTACATTTGCAGAGCAGCCTTCTTTTACATGAATTATCTGATGACTTGCAGAGTTTTTGTCCATGTCTATTCTTATAATAAGAGGCTTTTCGCAGCTTTTTTCTATTGTGTAGATTTTTCCTTTTATGGCTGCATCTGAAATTAATTTTACTGCGGCCTGACCGATTGAATATTCCGGCTCTGAAAGGAAAGTTGTAACTGTCTTTCCGCTGTTTATTTTTATACCTTCAGGTATTTGTGTTTCCAGACCCTGATTTTCTGAAAGCGAAAAGTCGTATGAAACGCTGTCTTTATTTATTTTAAGCCAGGTCCAGGTAAGGTAAGGAATTGGGTTGATATCTATTTTTTCTTCCATAAGTTACTCCAAAAACAAATAGCTGTCGCAATTACTCTAAAAATTGCTTACGCAATTTTTTTAACGAGTTTGCTACATTTTCAAGTAAGTAAACTCTAAAAATTGCTGTCGCAATTTTTTTAACGAGTTTGCTACATTGAACCTTTCATCTCAAGGCGGATCAAATTGTTCATTTCTACCGCATACTCAAGCGGTAATTCCTTGCTTACAGGATTTGCAAAGCCGCTTACAATCATGCTTCGGGCTTCGTCCTCAGGAATTCCCCGGCTCATAAGGTAGAAAATTGCATCATTTGAAATACGTCCGATTTTTGCTTCGTGTCCAACATCACATTCATCTGTTTTTATAACCATTGCAGGAATGGTATCACTGCGGCTTTCGCTGTCCAGCATAAGGCTTTCGCAGGAAACTGAGGTTTTACTTCCTTTTGCATTTTTGTCAATGTAAACTGCAGAGCGATAAATTGAAACGCCGCCGCCTTTAGAAATTGACTTAGTGGAAATAAGGCTGCTGGTGTCTGGTGCAAGATGTACCATTTTTGCTCCGGTATCAAGCTGCTGACCATTGCCTGCAAAAGTAATTCCCGTAAACTCAGATTTTGCCCCCCTTCCAACTAAATCGCTTTCCGGATAGAGGTAAGAAATATGAGAACCAAAAGAACCTGAAACCCATTCAATGCTGCCGCTTTCTTCAACTCTGGCTCTTTTTGTATTCAGGTTATACATATTTTTAGACCAGTTTTCTATGGTTGAATAGCGCAGGTGGGCACCTTTTTTTACAAAGAGTTCTACGGCTCCTGCGTGTAAGTTTGCTTCGTTATATTTTGGTGCGGAACAACCTTCAATAAAGTGAAGGTCCGCACCTTCGTCTACAATAATAAGTGTGTGTTCAAATTGTCCGGCTCCTTTTGCGTTCAGGCGGAAATAAGACTGAAGAGGAAAAGAAAGATGAACGCCTTTAGGAACATAAACAAAAGAACCTCCTGACCAGACAGCTCCATGAAGGGCTGCGAATTTATGGTCGCGTGGGGTAATAAGGGTCATAAAGTATTCTTTTACCATTGGACCCCATTCTTTTGATTTTAAGGCTTCTTCAAAGCCAAGGTAAATTACACCCTGTTTAGCAACTTCATCCTGAACATTGTGGTAAACCAGCTCAGAATCATACTGGGCCCCAACACCGGCAAGAGATTTTCTTTCCGCTTCAGGAATACCAAGCTTTTCAAAAGTGTCTTTAATATCCTGGGGAACGTCTTCCCACTTGCCGCTCATCTGAGTTTTAGGGCGAACGTAAGTTGCAATATTTTCTATGTGAAGATCGTCGATGGAAGGTCCCCATTTTGGAACCTTAAGCTGATTATATATTTCAAGCGATTTCAAACGAAATTCTTTCATCCATTCCGGATCGCCTTTTTCTTCACTGATTTTTGAAACGATTTCTTCTGTCAAACCGCTTTCAATACGGTAAAAATCTTTTTCAGATTCTTCGTAGCGGAAATCATAAAATTCACGGTTTATATCATCAATTTGTGCTTTATCTTCCATAATTATTTTACGAACTCTTCAAAACCTTTTTCGTTAATCTGGTGGAATAATTCTCCATCACCAGTTTTTACAATGTGCCCCTTAACTAAAACATGGGTGTAATCAATAGGAAGACCTTCAAGAATTTTAGTTGTATGAGTGATGATTAAAAGGGAGCCGTTTGTCATCTTTCTGTATTCAGCAATTCCTTTTGCAACAAAGCGGACAGCATCAACGTCAAGACCGGAATCTGTTTCATCCAGAATGGCAAAATCAGGCTTAAGCATTAAAAGCTGAAGAATTTCTGCCTTTTTGCGTTCACCTCCAGAAAAACCTACATTCAAATCTCTTTTTGCATATTCAGGATTCATATCCAGAAGTTCCATACAGCGTTTAAGTTCTTTCTGGAACTGGAAGAGCTTTACATGTTCTCCGGTTTTCTGCTGAATACTTGCGCGAATAAAAGCTTCAAGGCTGATGCCAGGAACTTCAAGAGGACTTTGAAAACTCATGAACATTCCAAGTCTGGCTCTTTTATCTGTTGAGTATTCTGTAATATCAGTGTCTTTAAAGAGGATTTTTCCACCTTTAATCTGATAAACAGGATTTCCCATAAGAGTATTACCAAGAGATGATTTTCCGGCTCCGTTTGGTCCCATAAGAGCGTGAATTTCACCGCTTCCAATTTTTATATTAAGATCATTGAGAATCTGTTTTCCGTCCTCAAGACCTGCATTTAAGTTTTGTACTTCTAATAACATAACTATAATATACTGAAAAATAAGAAGGGCGACAACAGAAAGAAGGAAAATACCTATTAAATTAGTAGATTTATTCCGCGCGTTAAGCACACATTATTCCGCGCGTTAAGCACACTTTATTCCGCGCATAAAGTTCACATTATGCCGGGCAAAAAAGCCTGAAGTCAGTCATTTTTTTGCTCTTCCCCCAGACTCGGATTTATTGTTATAATCATTTTATGAATCATAAAACTTTTGTCTTTTTTGACTGTGAATGTGCAAATACTTTTGACGGAATTGGAAAAATCTGTTCGCTTGGATATGTTATTTGTGATGATGAACTGAATGTTATTGAAAGTGAAGATGTTGTAATGAATCCTGAATGTGAGTTTGACTGGTATCTTTTTAGCGGAAAGGGTGGAATCAAGCTTGCTTATTCAAAGGATTATTTTAGAACAAAACCTAACTTTGAAAGCTACTATAAAGAAATAAAAAAACTTTTTACCACCGGAAACCGTTATATTGCAGGCTTCGCAGTAGGCAATGACCTGTCTTTCGTAAATTCAGCCTGTGAACGTTATAATCAGAATTATATTCAGTTTAGAGCTTTTGATTTGGAGCGTTATCTCGAAAAAAAATACGGTAAAAAGCAGAAGCTTACCGAATGGGCAGGGGAGTTTGGAGTTAACCTTTCAAAGTATGAAAGTCACAAATCTGTAGATGATGCAATGATGACTATGCTCTGCCTGAAGGTTGAATGTTTAAAAAGTGGACAGAGCGTAGAAGAAATTTTGACTAGTCAGGAAGGAAAAAACTGTTTTCTTTCTAATGAGCAGATTCTTGAACAGGCAGAAGAACGGGCCTACAACAAAGAAATAAAAGAAAAAATTGCACGACTTTACGGTAAGCAATCTCCAAAACCACATTTTAAATCTTTATTAGGACAAAAATTTGAACTTGATAAAAAGGTGATGAAGGATGTTGATTTTGCCTTTGCTCTGGTAAAAAGAATCTATGATAACGGTGGCATTGTGTTTGAGCATTTACGGGGAAACGGTAATATAATTTTTGATAATATGCCTCACGCGGAGCATGTAAAAAAAATAGAAGATCGCGGCCTTAAAATTATACTTCTGTCCGACTTACTGGAAAAAATGGGAGGAAAATAATGAAGATAAGATTCCCTATTAGCCTAAAACAAATAATTCTTTTTTCTTTACTGATTATTCTTGTTTTAGGAGTTTCTACTTCACTGGTTTCTACGATGATTCGTACTGATGAAAGAATTAAGGCCGAAGAAAATAACCTTACATTAAATGGAAGAACTGCACAAACCCTTCAGTCATCTTTTGAAAATATCCAGAATAATTCCTTCGTGCTTTTTGAAGCACTTTCAAAAGTTAGTGACAGCACTTATAAAAATGATTTAATTCAGACTTTCTTTAAATCTAATCCAGATGTTTTATTTTTAAACAGCCCAGAAACAGAACTTGCTTTAAGTATTGAAGCAAAACGTTATGAGGCAAAGCTGAATAGCTTCCTGAAGAATAATAATTCTGATGGGGTCTATAATGCATCTGAGGTTTTTGAAAAGCCTGCTCTTATTTTTATTTATGAATACGGGCCATCAAATGCTGTAAAAAAAGGAATGGTTGGTCTTGATGCCCAGGCTCTTTCAGATTTAATGTCTACTGGTTCAAATAACGCAACAATCTTATTAGACAAAAATGCAAATGTTATTATAAATCCTGATTATTCATCTAAGGAAGTAAAACGTAATGACTTATTACCGTTGATTGAAGAATTAATGATAAATTCAGCTGAAACAAATACACAAAAAATAGTAGACGCTGTATTTACTGCTGTGCATCAAATTCAAAATGATTTATTTGTTGTAACTTCAGTTTCAGAAAAAGCTGTATATGCGGTAATTAACAGAACAACTTATAGAATTGTCTTATTTTCTCTTGCCGTTTTGTTTATTGCTATTATTTTAATAAGAATATTTAGTAACAGCATAACAAATCCTATAAAAGACCTTGTAAAGGCCTCTGCACAGATAGAAAATGGCGACTTTGAATTAGATATAAAACCTAAAACAAGTGATGAAATTGGACTTTTGACAGAATCTTTTATTGAGATGGGTAAAGGTCTTTCTGAACGTGAAAAGCTTATGGTATCGTTCAGTAAATTTACTAATAAAACAATTGCAAAAAAGGCCGCAAATGGCGAGCTTACTTTGGGTGGCGAAACCCGTAATGCAACAATCTTTTTTTCGGATATACGTTCTTTTACCGCTATGAGTGAGACTATGAGGCCGGAAGAAGTTGTTGAATTTTTAAATGCCTATATGACCCGCATGGTTGATTGTGTAAATAAAACTTGTGGTGTTGTTGATAAATACATTGGGGATGCAATTATGGCTGTGTGGGGTGCTCCTGAATCAAATGGAAGTGCTGCAGAAGATGCTATGAATGCTGTTATGGCTGCTCTTATGATGAGAGTTTCGCTTTACAAGTTCAATAAAGAAAGAGCAGAAAAAAATCTTCCTCCTGTAAGAATAGGTTGTGGAATAAATAGCGGTCCAGTTGTTGCAGGTCAGATTGGTTCTAACGAAAGAATGGAGTATACGGTTATTGGTGATGCTGTTAATCTTGCAAGCCGAACAGAAGCTTTGAACAAGCCTTTTGCTACAGATATTTTAATTACAGAAAATACTTATAATCTTATAAAAGACAGAATCCTTGTTGAAGAGATGCCTGGTGTTCACGTAAAAGGTAAAACTGATGCAATTAAAATGTATGCTGTAATAAATCTTGCAGGGAAGGGCAGACCAGAATCTATCGAAGATGTAAGAAAAATTATTGGCACTACAGCTCCAGATTTAGCTAAGGTAAATACTGATGATGAAGAAAAGAAATACAAGATACAGGCTTAATAGCGTTGATTACATCATTTTTATAGTTTTTTCTCTTTTAGCAGCATTTATGCTTTACCTTTTTTATAAAGATTTGAATTCTTTTACTATAAAACAAAACGAACAGCCTATAGCAAAAATTTCTTTTAAAAAGAACACTGCTCAAAGAAGATTTGTTGATAACGATGTCTGGGAAATTCTTACAGATTCCTCTGCTATTTATGATGGAGATAGAATAAGAACTTCTAAAAATTCGGAGGCAACAGCTGAGTTTTTAGGTAGTGAAAATCAGATAAAACTTGGCGAAAAGTCTATGGTTCAGATTTTTAAGAATAAAAAACGTTCTGCCATAGATTTTATTGGTGGCGAACTTTTTATTGAGAATAATTCTCAAGAAGAAGTTATTATCGTTTATTCAAATAAAAAACAGATTAAGGTTGCAGAAACTTCTGAAGTAAAAATTTATACCCCGGAAAAGGAAGTTTTGCAGGTAGAAAAGAAAAGTTCACAGCCTGAAGAAATTGTTATAGAAGTAATTTCGGGGCAGGTTGAAATTGAAGCACTTTATGCAGCCAAAATCACAAATACTGAAAATGATTCCATTATCTTGACATCAGGTGATATTGCTGTTATTGGGGAAGATGTAAATAATTTTGTGGTAAATAATTCATCAAAGACAGAAAATAATACTTCTCTAGATGCTGATTTAGAGGCTGATAGCATTCTTGAGGTAGATGGTATTTCAGAGGCAGATAGTATTCTTGAGGCAGATAGTATTCTTGAGGCAGATAGTATTTCAAATCCTGCTGTAAAAAGACTTCCTGCTCCAACTGAGAATACAAATGTAGAAGAAAATGCCCCAAAGGCTTTTACTCGCATACCACTAAATCAAGCTAAAACATATAACGAGGATTATATAAAGTTAGCACATTTTACATATGATGAAAGCTATAATTATCAGACTTCTAAGCCTCTTTCACTATGGTTTGGTGAAAATCATTCTCTTCCTGAAGAAAGTGTTTTAGAACTCGAAATTTCTGGTACTGCCTCTGAAGATATTGGAGGTCTTATTGTTCAAATTACAAGAGGAACAGAGGTGTGGGAGCTTAGCCATAATCATAGTTATATTTATGGAACTTATGGCGGTGGAATAAAAGCAGATGAAGAGTTTAAGGCAAAAAAAACTTTGATTTTAACAAAGTCTATAATAGATACTGCTAAAGCTAATTTAATACTTGCTTATGATCCATATTTTTATGATGGAGAAAGTTCAATTCAAAACCTAAGCATAAAAATAAATGTAAAATCTTATAAAAGAGAAGCTCTAAAAGAATTTGTAAAGGACTCTAAAGTGGAACATGATTTTTCAGGAGAAGAGTTACTTTTTATAAAAAATGACCCTAGATATGATTCTTATGGTAATCTTGATTTACGAATTAATATGGAAGATATAATCGGAGATGATTACTATATTCCTGAAAATAGTGTAATAAAAGTTACTTTTAGTGCTAAGTCTTTTTATGACTTAGAATATCTGCAATTTTCAATACTTACTGAATCACCTCAATATGTAGCATATTTACTTGATTCAAATGATGATTGGAATTCTCTAAAATTTGAAGATAATGGTGTTTCAAAAATTCTAAGGCAAGAAGATGTAAGGTTTACAAAGAATTTTACGTTTTATAAATCTTTAGAAGATTCAACAAATGCTGTAATGAAAATAACTTGTCCAAAACTTTCAAATGATTTAATTCCCCGGCTTTCTAATGCAAAACTTATAATTGAACGAATAAAATAGTAGATCTACAATAGATTGCCTTTTATAGTTTATTTTTATATTATATAAAAATACATTTTTGAACATAGCTGATTTCCGACCTGCTTTTAGAGGGGCTTATGTTTTATTAGTCCTCTTGTAGGCTCGCTCAAATATTTGGGGAAACTGCGGACTTTGGCAAGGTGGTTTTTTATGATTACATTAAAATTTGGTGGAACGTCTATGGCAAATGCCAGACGTATTTTGGCTTCAGCAGATATTATCTTAAATCGTGCTAAAGAAGACAGACTTAGTGTTATTGTAAGCGCTGCAGCAGGTGTTTCTAATACTTTACAGGCTGCAATAGATGCTTGTGTTTCTGGAATTGCAGGAACAAATTATGTTACAGATCTTCGCAATACCCATAACGAAATTTGTCTGGAACTTCAGTCTAAGCTCCCTGGTTTTGATGCTGAAAAAACAATGGCAAAAATTGAACCAAATTTTGTGGAACTTGAAAAGCTTCTTGCAGGTTGTGTTTCTTTTGGTGAATGTCCTGATACAGTTCACTGCCGTATTATGGGAATGGGAGAACTTCTTTCTGCTCCAATTATGGAAAATGTTTTACTTGCAAAAAAACAGAGCGTAATCTTCCTTGACTCACGCAAATTTGTATTTACAACAGGAAAACAAAAAGAAGGCGAGGCTGATTATTCTGCCTGTAACGAAGCATGTGCTCCTTTCCGTGACGGAGCAAGTCCTTCTCAGACAAAAATCCTTTTGTTCCCTGGCTTTATCTGTACCTGGAATGGTGGAAGCGGCAGTAAGCCGGTTATGGGACTTCTTGGACGAAACGGTTCTGATTTCTCTGCTGCAATTATTGGTGCTTCTTTACGTGCCAAAAGAGTTGAGTTCTGGACTGATGTTGACGGTGTTTATACTGCCGATCCTCGTGTAGTAAAAGATGCAATTCTTGTTGATGATATGTCTTACGAAGAAGCTATGGAACTTTCATTCTTTGGTTCAAAAGTTCTTCATCCAAAAACAATTGCTCCTCTTCAGGCAAAGGGAATTGAAGCCTGGAGCTTAAACAGCCATAATCCTTCTGCCCGCGGTACCCGCATTGGAAAAGGGCCTTTTGAAAGCCGCGGAAAATCATCTATTTGCGGAATCTCTTCTCTTAAACATGTGAGCATGATTAGTGTAGGTGGTTCTCTTATGCGCGGCCGCACCGGTATGGCAAGTAAAATCTTCTCTGCCGTATCTGTAGCAGGCAGCTCAATTCTTTTGATAACCCAGTCTTCTTCTGAATATACAATTTCTTTCTGTGTAAAAGACAGCGAGGCTGATATTGTAAAGGATGCTCTTGAAGCAAAATTTGAGCTCGAAATCCGCGAAAAACTGATTGATGCAATTGATGTTCGAAAAGACTGCGCTATTGTAAGCGTTGTAGGTGACGGTATGATTGCTAACCGCGGTGTTGCAGGAAAATTCCTTAATGCACTTTCTAGTCAGGATATTAATATTCTTGCAATTGCTCAGGGCTCTTCTGAACGCTGTATTTCTGCAGTTATTCTTAATGAGTTTGCAGATACAGCCGTAAAAGCTGTTCATCAGTTCTTCTTCCATACAGCTCAGACAATTGAAGTATTTGCCTTTGGGGCGGGAACAATTGGTGGAACTATGATTGACCAGATCCGTGACCAGAGAGAAAAACTTCTCAAAGAAAATGTAGATATTAAAGTTCTCTGTATTACTACAATTGATGGTATGCTTTTGAATGAAGACGGCCTTGACCTTTCAAACTGGCGCGACCAGATGAAAAAGCCTGATTTCCCATTCAATTCAAATCAGAATGTTGATGATATCATCAAATTTGTCCGCGAGAAAAAGCCTCTTAATCCTGTATTTGTTGATTGTACTGCTTCTTACGATTTACCA
>ODAI012326678.1_pt1 | contig 45140 bp, 41 predicted proteins | sample 1539321 | NCBI WGS metagenome assembly ODAI01 (sample SAMN02144231, study PRJEB22623) | gut metagenome | biome: sheep rumen | host: Ovis aries | place: New Zealand
GTCAACAATTTCCTGATGAACCTCATCGCTGCACTTGGTGCATATTGTTTCTTCGACAACAAACCTGAGGCTATTCAGGGGTATTGTATTGAGGACACCAATCAACTCTCTTTGTTCTAATCTTATCCCGAACTGGCGCATTTATGCTATTTCACGCCCCTGTTATTAAGTGCGTGTGCGTAGGCTGCAGCATTCTTCTGGTGTTCCTTATATGTCTCTGCAAAATTGTGAGTGCCGCTGAAGTCTTCCTTGGCACACATGTAGATAAAATTGTGCTCAACGTGATTCAGCACAGCATCAATGCCTGCCACCGACGCAATCTTGATGGGACCTGGAGGAAGTCCGGCGTTCCTGTAGGTGTTGTAAGGACTGTTGATTGCAAGGTGCTTGTGATAGATGCGCCTTAGGGAGAAGTCCTTTAATGCAAACTTTATTGTTGGGTCGGCCTGCAATGGCATACCTTCGGGATATTCTGCATTGCGCATTTTCCAGCGGTTGTAGTACATTCCCGCTATCATGGGTTTCTCGGCATTGTTGGCTGTCTCTTCGTCAATGATGCTTGCCATTGTCTGTATCTGCAGAGTGGTCATGCCCATGCGGTCGGCCTTGGTTTTCCTGTCGGCATTCCAAAAGGCGTCGTGCTCTTTTACCATTCTGTTCATGAAACCCTCAATACTTGTGTTCCAGTAGATGTCGTAAGTGTTTGGAATGAACAGCGAAATTACTGTTGTGCTGTCGAGTCCGTATTTGGCGCAGAAAGTAGAGTCTGTAAGAGCCGATGCTATCTCGGCACTGTCAAGCATCAATTTTTTTGAGAGCAGTGCTGCCAGTCGCTCGGTAGTCCTTGCTTCAGGAATAGTGAGATGTATCGGCGCCTGAACGCCGTTCTTCATCATCCGAAACACCTTCAACGTGCTTGTGCCAGGCTCTATGGCATAGCGTCCGCTGTGTATGTTGTCGGCATAGCCGGTATGCCGCGCCATTGTAGTAAAACCAGAGAGTGCCTGCGGACGTGCTATGGGCTGCAGCTTCAAGAACACAGAATCCTGATTGTCGTCGTCGTCGATATAAACGTATGCCGTCTCGTTGCTTCTTGAGAAATCTGTTAACAGGAAATAGAAGCACAGTCCTATGACAAGCACAAAGCAGCATCCTGCTGCATAAAGATATGTTTTTGCATTTAGCCTTTTCATTGCTATTTCTCTTTTTTCATTCTTAGTAATGTTATTATTCACATGTCATTAAATACATTATTATATATATACACTGATTATAGTTTACCGTTCTTTTACATATCTGTTCTTTATTTGGTTTCCGACTGCAAAGATACTGTGTTTTCCCGACATGCCAATACAGCAGAAAAATGTATTTTTAATTTTTTAATTTTTTTAATTTTTCAGTTTATATATATTCCGATTATTCTTTGTACCTTTGCCAAAATAAAATCGACAATGACGGAAAATGAATTTAAAGACTGCATTCGAAAGAATGCTACAACAATAGAACAAATTAGGCTTTTGGCACATCAGGTGCACAACTCTGTGAATCAGACCTACGACAAAACACATCCCTACGGATTCCATCTTGACATGGTGGCTGACGCGACAATGAAATACGGAGCCACAGTTTGCCAGAGCGACGACGACCTGCTACCACTGATATTCGGGGCATTCTTCCACGACAGCATTGAGGATGCACGCCTGTCATATAACGATGTGAAGCGTGCTGCACTCCGTTTCATGAACGAGTCGCAGGCAACTATAGCAGCAGAGATAGTGTATGCGCTGACAAACGACAAAGGTCGTACAAGGGCAGAACGAGCCGGGGAAAAATATTTTAAAGGCATACGTACAACGCCATACGCCCCACTGGTTAAGCTTGCTGACAGGCTTGCCAACATTACTTACTCGTACAATTATACAAACAAAGACAATTATCGCATGAAACAAGTATATGCCGACGAGATGCCTCTATTTCTCGAGGCCATCACTGTAAAGAGCGATGATCCCAGACTGGGGCTACCGGAGGATATGATTAAGGAAATAAAAAGTTTTGTGTAACTTCAGAATTCCCGTCGTTCGGAACACAGAGCTAACTGAGAAAACAGAAATGCTGTCGTCAGGAGCGACGGGAATTCTGAAATCATGGAAATGCTGTCGTCAGGAGCGACGGGAATTCTGAAATCATGGAAATGCTGCCGTTCGGAATGACGGGAATTCTGAAATCAAGGAAATGCTGTCGTTCGGAATGACGGGAATTATGGAGTTGAGCGTGACATCACTGGAGGACAAGACGCAAGCCAAGGCCATAATCGCGACTGACAGAGTCACCATTGTCCCGATTCGCAACACGGCAGTTCCCTGCATTGTCGCACCAACTGCCACCACGTTCCACGCGGAGCAAACCCACAGAAGAACCGGTGGGATTAGTCTGAAATTCGGCACTGTAGCTGACATGCCAGTCCTGACACCATTCCCAAACGTTACCACTCATATCATAAATACCCAACTCGTTCGGTTGTTTCGTCTTTACAGCATGGGTTGACGAACTGCTGTTACCGACATAACATGCAACGTCGTCGATATTGTTGCTGCCGCTATACTGATAGCCACGGCTCTTGTTGCCGCCACGGGCAGCATATTCCCACTCTGCCTCCGTGGGCAGGCGGAATTTAAGACCAGTCTGCCGGCTCAGCTTGCGGACAAACTCTTGGCAGTCATTCCAACTAATATTTTCCACCGGAAGATTCTTTCCCTTAAACTTAGAAGGATTACTGCCCATCACTGCCTGCCAAAGCTCCTGCGTCACCTCAGTCTCACCGATGTAGTAAGGAGGCAGCGTAACCTGATGGACGGGTGTCTCATCACTGTCTGGTTCTTCCTGCTCTGGTGTTGCTCCCATCATGAATGTGCCGCCGTCAACCTTGACCATAGTGAACTTTACATTGCCAACAGAGATACTCTTGTTTTTTGGATTAGAGACCGGCCGATGATCCGTAGGCTTTATCACAGTCGGAATCTGGATTTGCTGCTGATGTGGAGGCTGAGTAATCTTCGCATCCAATACCATGATGTACGTACGGGCACGCTTTAGCATCATTCCGAAATCGTAGTCGCGCAGCACGCCAAATTGCTGATGAGAAATTGTCAGACGCTTCACGCCTTCAGGTACATAAATCCATATCTCGCCGACCTTCTGCTCGGTCTGCACCACACCGAGCAAACCGGCGTCGAACGAAAAACCTGTCTGCGTTGTCTCAACTTTTATCAGTGCGCACTTCTGTCCGTTCTGGTCCATGACAATGGTGCCTGCTGTGTTGGCGGTCAGGTCGGTCTCGTCCATGCGAAAACTCTGCACAGTGAGATTCTGCGCCATCAGCGTAGGCGCACAGGCGAAGAAGAATAAAAGGACTGTAAATTTCAGAAATGTTTCTTTCATGTCGCAAAAGTACAAAAAAAACACAGTATGAACAAAAATTTCCAGAAAATCCTTTGTAGTAAACAAAAAAAATAGTAACTTTGCAACCCGAAAGCGAATAAATCGATTTATAAACAATTATTTTAAAATTTACAATGAAAAAAGGTATTCATCCAGAAAACTATCGCCCCGTCGTATTCAAGGATATGTCCAACGGCGATATGTTCCTCTCAAAATCTACATGCAAGACAAACGATACAGTAGAATTTGAAGGCGAAACTTACCCAGTAGTAAAGCTTGAAATCTCAAGCACTTCCCACCCGTTCTATACAGGTAAGAGCAAGCTCGTTGACACTGCAGGACGTGTGGATAAGTTCATGAGCCGCTACGGTAAGGCTGCGAAGAAATAATATACTTCAAGGAACATAGAAAATTAAGGGTGCGTTCAGTAGTTGCATATGCTGCACGTACCCCTTTTTGACATTAAAAACTTAAAACAATGAAAACAAAGACCATTCACATCCCGTTTCTGTTATTGTCTTTAACCGCATTCTTCACCATAACCAGCTGTAACGACGAAGATAAGTTGCCGAAACCGCAGGTGACCAGCACCGTTGTGGACGGCAACAAGAACATGAACATTTCGTTCGGCAGTCCGGAACTATCCCGACTTGAGGTGCCTCATGTTGTGGGAGGCAACAGCCAGACTCTTGTACACAGTGTTGCCGGCTATGGAGTGAACATGATTATCGAGTGGGACCGTAGCCTGCGGTCGCAACGGTGGACATGCTACCAGATGCACGCAGCAAACATAGCTACCAACTGGGCTCGCAACAACTGGGATCAGGAACCATTCCAGCCCGACCCAATGCTTGAAGAGGGTGTGAGGACTGAACTTATAGACTATCGTGGCACCGGCTTTGACCGTGGACATATTCTTCCTTCTGCCGACCGCCTTAATTCACAGGAAGCCAACGAGCAGACATTCTACCTCTCGAATATGCAGCCACAATATCATGTCTTCAACAGTGGTATCTGGGAAAAAATGGAGAACTTCGTACGTAATAAGGGAAAGGATGCCAACTTCCGCGACATATTATATATATGCAAGGGAGGCACCATCGACAATGCCTTGCAGCGACTGCCGAATACTAACACCGGCCTCATCGTGCCGAAGTATTTCTTTATGGCAATGCTTTGCGAAAAAGGCAACGGCTATAAGGCAATGGCATTCTGGGTGGAACACAAGCAAGAAGCACAGGACGGCACACTGCGCACCTATGCAGTCAGCATCGACCAGCTTGAGGCTCTTACCGGCATCGATTTCTTCTGCAACCTGCCCGACGACATAGAGGATAAAGTGGAGGCATCAGTGGCATTCAGCGAGTGGGGACTCTAAACGAAATAATGTTCTGAAAAAATCATAAAATATCGCCAAAGATTTGTAGATTAGCAAATAAATACGTATCTTTGTAACAAAGAAACAAAACATGACTTTAATTCTACAAGTAAAATGAAAACTATTTATGATTTCTCTGTCAAGGACAGAAAGGGAAAGGATGTATCCCTGAAAGAGTATGCAAACGAGGTGCTGCTTATCGTCAATACTGCAACGAAATGCGGATTCACCCCTCAGTACGACGAACTGGAAGAACTATACAAGAAATATCACAGCCAGGGTTTTGAGATTCTCGATTTCCCATGCAATCAGTTCGGACAGCAGGCACCGGGTACCGACGAAAGCATCCACGAGTTCTGCAAGCTGAACTTTGGCACCGAATTCCCCCGTTTCAAGAAGGTGAAGGTAAATGGCGACGATGCTGAGCCGCTATTCAAGTTCCTCAAGGAGCAGAAGGGCTTCGCCGGATGGGACGAGAGCCATCCCATTACTCCTATTCTTGAGAAGATGCTGTCGGAGGCCGACCCTGACTATAAGCAGAAACCCGACATCAAGTGGAACTTCACCAAGTTCCTTATCAACAAGAAGGGTATGGTTGTTGCGCGTTTCGAACCGACAGAGAAAATAGAGAACATAGCTGCTCAGATAGAGACTCTGCTTTGAAGACATTAAAATAATGGAACACGTAAGATGTTTGATAATAGGCAGCGGTCCTGCGGGATATACCGCTGCCATTTATGCATCGAGAGCTAACCTTGCTCCCGTTGAATATAGTGGTTTGCAACCGGGCGGACAATTGACTCAGACCACTACTGTTGAGAACTTCCCCGGATATCCTAACGGTGTGGATGGCACTCAGATGATGGCTGACCTGCGTCAGCAGGCTGAGAACTACGGTGCCGACATCCGCGATGGGCAGATAGTGAATGTTGACTTCTCGAAAGCTCCATACTTATGCACAGCCGAAGATGGAAATGTGCTTGAGTGCGATACGGTGATAATAGCTACCGGAGCCTCGGCGAAGTATCTCGGTCTCGACGACGAGAAGAAATACAACGGTATGGGCGTTTCGGCATGTGCCACATGCGACGGTTTCTTCTATCGCAAGAAGACCGTAGCCGTCGTTGGTGGCGGCGACACAGCATGTGAGGATGCGCTCTATCTCTCTGCTTTGGCCAAGAAAGTATATCTCATTGTGCGAAAGCCATTCCTGCGTGCTTCGAAAGTGATGCAGGATCGCGTAAAAGCAGCCGAGAACATCGAGATTCTCTTTGAGCACAACACCGTTGGCTTGTTTGGCGAGGATGGAGTAGAGGGTGCACACCTTGTAAAGCGCAAGGGCGAACCCGACGAGCAAATGGTTGATATAGCTATCGACGGATTTTTCCTTGCAATTGGTCATAAACCAAATACCGATATTTTCCGTCAGTGGCTTGAAACCGACGAGGTGGGCTATCTGAAGAAAACCGACGGTACACCGAAGACGAAAATTCCCGGAGTGTTTGTTGCCGGCGACTGTGCCGACCCTGTATATCGTCAGGCCATCACTGCCGCAGGCACCGGATGCCAGGCAGCCATCGAGGCAGAACGATACATCTCCGAGCATTCGCTTTAAAATAAATGAAGGACTTACATCTTATTTGTAAGTCCTTCATTTATTTTTTGTTTCTGCGAAATAGAAAACCATAGTTTTTTATCAGTTTCCTTACAAGGATGAAACCATCTATAGCAGTAATTGTGTTCATCAACAGGTTAGCAGCGAATTCACCCTTGCTGTTTGCTTTTTGTGGCGCAGTTATTTCCGTCCACAACATGCTTATCTGCTCGTTGTGACTTCGGATGTCCTCTCTCAGCTTTTCCTTGTGCAGCCTGATTTCTTCAAGCGTAGTATATGTAATTTGCTTTTCCGTCATCGTAACATTAATCAATAAGTAGTTCTGAAAGGAATCTGACCAGAGGCTGCTCAATCCATCTCTTTCGGTTTGAAACTACCAGAAGCAGAAGCAAGATAAAAAATATAGCCACAAAGAAAAATGCCAATGCCAGACCGGTAAAGGGCTCTATTGCATAAACAGCGGCAAACGAGAGGTAAAAGAGTACGGTAACAACGAGAATCAATACAATAATTGTCATTGAAAAAGCGGTAACGAGACGTACCACTTTCTCAACGACATCGTACTTCACATACTCATTCTGTAGCGTTGCGTATTCCTTGAGCTGCTGAATAAGCAGAGCTATCGACTCAACATTTTTGTCGCTTGAAAGCATATTGAGAATAGTGATTATGCCTCAGGTGCAGCCTCCTTTATGTCGTCAACAAGATCGTTCACCTCCTTGCGGCTCAGCTTGATATTATGCTGCTTGCAGAAATCGTCAACAGCAGCGGTGATTTTAGTGCGTGTGTCGGCACCTTTTTCCGGTGCAAGCAGCAAACCGATAACAGCACCTGCAACAGCTCCTCCGAGGAAAGCTCCAAGATAACCTAAACTTCTCATAGTCTAAATATTATTTTAAGTTAAACATTTGTTGTGTCTGCAAATATACATAATATTTTCGAGAAAGCCCAATTTTTGCTGTCTTTTTTTGTAAAAAAGATAGTATTTTCTGTATTTAACAAACTTTATGCACCTTTTTAGACGTTTTTCGGATGATAATTCGTAATTTCGCGCAAAAATTGAATCGGAATAATAATTAGTAAGTATTTTAATAAGACTGAAAAATGAAGAAGTACACAGTATTATGCGCAGTTGCTTGTGCAGCATTAGCTTTCACGGGTTGTAAATCTACAAGTACCTCCTACCGTCAGGTATATGACAAGGCAAAGCAAGCCGAGGAGCAGTCGGTACAGGGCAGTCAGTCGGTTCAGGAAGAGGCAGCAGTAGTCACTCCAATGGTAACAAAGCAGGCCAACCAGACCGCCGTTGTTGACAATGGCGACAATATCCGTGTTCGCGAAGAGAATGTATCGCTTGTGAGCGGAAGCGGTCTGAAGGCATTCAGCGTTGTTGTCGGCTCATTCAGTGTGAAACCCAATGCTGACGGTTTGCAGCAGCGTCTCCGCGAGGCTGGCTACGATGCACAGGTTGCCGTAAACAATCAGGTAACTCCTCCGATGTATCGCGTTATCATCACAACTTTTGACACAAAGGTTGATGCTGAGAATAGCCGCAATGAGCTGAAGGCAAAGTATGCTGATGCATGGCTTCTTTATAAGAAGAACTAAACATCACTTTCCGTATTATCAACAAAGGTGGCACGCATCCTTTCAATAGATTACGGTAAGAAGCGAACAGGACTTGCAGTCACCGATCCGCTACAGATAATAGCTGGCGGATTGGCGACTGTTGCTACATCAGAGCTGATGTCGTTTCTCGACAGCTATATAGCCAAGGAGCCTGTTGAACTGATAGTAATAGGAAAGCCTGTTCAGCCCAACGGCAAGCCGAGTGAGAACTTAGCACGCGTGGAGCAGTTTGTGGCTCTCTGGAAGAAGACACATCCAGGACTTCCAATCGAATACTACGACGAGCGTTTCACGTCGGTGATTGCTCATAAGACAATGATCGACGGAGGTTTGAAGAGGAAAGCACGACAGAACAAGGCTCTCGTAGATGAAATTAGTGCCACTATCATACTTGAAGACTACATGAAATTTAAGAATCCGTAAATCTTAATTCTCAATTCAAATGACATTACCTATTTATATATATGGTCAGCCGGTGCTGAGAAAAGTGGCCGACGATATTACAGCCGACTATCCCGACCTGAAAGGATTTATTGCCGACATGTGGGAAACACTCGCTGAAAGCGAGGGTATCGGATTGGCTGCGCCACAGGTGGGTAAGTCGGTGCGCGTAGTGGTTATCGACCTCGATGCCATATCCGACGACCTGCCAGAATACAAGGGTTTCAAAAACGTGTATATCAATCCACATATCATTGAAGTTGACGATAGCAAAACATCGGCATCAGAAGAAGGGTGTCTGTCGCTGCCCGGCATACATGAGAAAGTTACACGACCCACGCGCATACACGCAACATGGCTCGACGAGAGTTTCACCAAACACGACGAATGGGTAGAGGGGTATCTTGCACGGGTGATGCAACATGAGTTCGACCATCTTGAGGGCCACATGTTCATCGACCATATCACCCCATTGCGCAAACAGCTTATCAAGGGCAAGCTTCGCTCATTACTTCAAGGGCGCTACAGCTGTGGCTACAAGACTAAAGCGGCGCCGAAGCGCTAAAGCACACTGGTGCGTTAGCTAATGTATAATGGATGACAGATAGTGGATAATTGATAATTGATGAGAGATTGTTTCAGGATACAGATTCGGAGATGGATTATTAATTTATCCATTGTTCTTTCTGCTTTTTCCTTCGGAGTGCAGCACGTATCTGCACAATATAACACCGACCGACTGCTGATTACCGGTCGAAGTGCGCTCTTCTATGAAGACTACGTTCTGGCCATACAGTATTTCAACCAGGTAATCAGTATGAAGCCATATCTCTACGAACCATGGTTCTTCCGTGGCGTGGCGAAGTACTACCTCGATGATTTCACGGGGGCAGAGGCAGACTGTTCAGAGGCTCTCAGGCGCAATCCCTACGTTGTGGGACTCTATGAGCTACGCGGACTGACACGCATCCAGCAAAAAAAATTCACGGAGGCTGTCCAGGATTATTCTAAGGCACTGAAGTATGCCCCCGACCAGCAGTCGCTGTGGCATAACCGCATATTATGCCGAATAGAAAACAAGGAGTACGATGCTGCTCATCGCGATATTGACACTCTGCTCACCCACTGGAGCAAGTATGCTCGCGGATATAACATGCGTGCCGAGGTGTTTCTGCTTCAGAAAGACACCCTCAAGGCAGCCGAGATGCTCGACAAAAGCCTCGAACTTGATGCCTTCGATGAACAGACATGGACTGTCAGGGGAGCCATCTTCCTGTCGCAGAGCAAATGGAAGGAGGCTGAGGAGTATATATCCAAGGCCATCCATCTGCAGCCCAAGCTTGCCGGAAATTACATCAACCGTGCACTTGCCCGCGTAAACCTTAACAATCTGCGCGGAGGCATGAGCGACTACGACATGGCTCTCGACCTGGATCCAAACAATTTCCTCGGGCATTACAACCGTGGACTGCTGCGGGCGCAGGTGGGCGACGACAACCGTGCCATCAGCGACTTCGACTTCGTATTGAATCTGGAACCCGACAATCTGATGGCACTCTTCAACCGTGCGCTGCTACTTGACAAGACCGGCAACTTGCGCGGAGCCATACGCGACTATTCAAAAGTAATCAATGAATATCCGAATTTCTGGTTCGGACTACAGCAGCGAGCCCAGTGTTATCGCAAGCTTGGCAACAAGAAACAGGCGGAACTCGACGAATTCCGCATTTTCAAGGCACAGATGGACAAGCGTGCCGGAAAGCAGCCCCGTCTGAACAAACGGCAGTTGCGCAAGCGTCACGACGACGAAGACATGGACAAATACAACCAGCTGGTGGTTGCCGACGAAGAGAACCGCGAGCCGGAATACAAAAATGCATATCGAGGACGTGTTCAGAACCACAATTTCGACGTTGCATATCAGCCAATGTATTACCTCACCACCGAGGATGTGCGCATGGATGTACGCAAATACGTTGCCTTCGACCGAGAGGTTGAACAGTTCAACATCGCAAACAAAGACATGAGGCATATCTATGTGAACAGTCTCTCGCCGCAGCTCGACGAAGACCTCACGTCACTTTACTTCGCACGTATCGATACTCTCAATGCTGCCATCCAGCGTGCAAAGACAATGGCCGAGACGAAGCCACTGCTTATCCACCGGGCAATAGCCTATAGCGTAATACAGAACTTTACGAGTGCTATCGACGACCTCACCACACTGGTGCTTGAGGATTCCACTCAGATGCTTGCGTACTGGCAGCGAGCTGTTTGCCAGCAGAAGCTCAACGACTTCAATGCCTCGCAAGGCACTAATATCGAGATGCAGAAAGCCAACGTGCTTTCCGACCTGTCGCGTGCCATTTCCCTCAGCCAGTCGAACCCTTATCTGTATTATAATCGTGGCAACGTATATGCCGACCGAAAAGACTATGCCCATGCGCTCGACGACTACTGCCGGGCACTCGAGCTCGACCGCAATCTTGCCGAGGCATACTATAACCGTGGACTTGTGTATATATATAAAGGCGATATCGATGCAGGAATCTCCGACCTCAGCAAGGCAGGTGAACAAGGGCTATATACCGCATATAGTGTGATAAAAAAATACAGAAAGAAATGAGAATTATTTCTTCGATTCTGTTGTTATTGTTTTTTTTTCAGACCGAAGCCAGAACACTCCGTGTGCTTGCAATCGGCAACAGTTTTTCAGAAGATGCCGTTGAGCAATATCTCTACGAGTTGGCACTTGCTCAGGGCGACACACTGATTATCGGCAATGCATATATCGGAGGTTGCAGCATCGACCGACATTGGAACAACAGCCAGACCGGCAAAACAGACTACGCCTATCGAAAGATAGTGGATGGAATAAAGACAAATATCAAGCCTATCGATCTGGCGACCATTGTAGGCGACGAGCCTTGGGACATAATTTCGCTGCAGCAGGCAAGTCCGCTGTCGGGCGACACTGCATCGTTCGGCAATCTGCAGAATCTATGGAACTTTGTGTGCGAAAAATCCACTAATGCAAATATGGAGATTGTGTGGCATCTCACGTGGGCTTACCCGCAATCGTCAAAATCGAACAGCTTCGCACGCTACGGACGCAGTCAGCAACGCATGTACAAAGACATCATCGCAACAGCGCGCTACGAATTGCCTAAAGTGGGAATAGAGCGTGTGGTGCCTACAGGACGCACCATTCAGCGAGGTCGCCGTGTGGTGGGCGATGTACTCAATCGCGACGACATCCACCTCTCGCTCACTGCCGGTCGCTATGCTGCTGCTTGTACGTGGTGTGAGTTCCTCACGAGGCGCTGTGTGGTAGGAAACAGTTTCCGCCCACGGTCGGTGGGCGATGCCACAGCCCTGAAGTTGCAGTCGGCAGCCCACAAGGCGATGATGAACGATGCCTTGTGTCCCGACGATACGCTGCGCGTGCTGTGGGTGGGCAATACGCGACTTATCGACGACCGGCTGGTTAATATGGTAGGCCGTCTGGCCGATTCTCAGGGCGTAAAGCTGTCTATGCGCCGTGTCAACGTTGGTCCTGCAGAATCATATATGAACAGTAATGCCCTTAGCAGCACTCTTGCAGAGGGAGGCTGGGACTTTGTCGTGATGCAAGACCGCAATTCCGACGTTGAGGCTCTTGCCACATTATACTCACCAGACGTCGAGGTGGTTTCAGTCATGACTTGGAAACATCACGGCAACGTGCTGCCACTGGGCTACCCATTCAGTAACGACTACGGCCATCTGCCCGACAAACTGTCAAATAAAAAATATGTTGGTATTGCTGCTCCTGTTGGGAAGGCTTGGAAGAAGGTGCGCACCGAACGCCCTACCTACACGCTCTTCCACAACAAGGAACGTAGCATTACCAATATCGGATATTATCTTACGGCAAACGTCATTTTCGCCACTCTATACAAGAAGCCATTCCGTTCGCCATATACTGCCGGTCTGAAGACCAATATTGCCTACTATTTGCAGCAGACGGCACAAAGCATTACTGCTGCTGCTTTATAATACCGTCGGCAATCAGCTTTTGCTTCAACTGCGGTCTGAGTACCGTGACTGTTACTCGCTTGTTTTTTATCACCTTGTTGCGTTTACCGGTGGTTGATCCCCATCGGCGGTCGTCGGTGTTCACGTAGTTACGGTATTCGCCTTTGTCCTGGAAGAACACATTGAAGTAGTCTTCGTATTTCCGGCGCGCATTCATCTCATAGATGAGTGGGCGAGTATCGCATCCCTGCAGCCCGCCACGAATGCCATCGAAAATAACAGCAGCCACAGCATCTTTCTTCGCCTGCTCAATAGCGTCACGGCGATTTTTCCCGGTTCCGGTGACGCGTACAGTCTGGCTGCCATCACCCTCTACACCAAGACATTCGATAGCCTCTTTCTGGTAAGTGGCGCGCTTCTGGGCCATTGCCTCAGAGCCGGTAAATAACAATCCAGCAATGAGAGCCATAAAAAACTGCTTTTTCATACTATGTCTTTTTATATGGTTAAACAACATGGTTTACCACCATGAATGATAGTGATGGCGTACCACCACGCGCGGACGGCTCTTCGCCCATGCCACTGCCACGTCGCGGCAGGCTTTAATGCGTGCGGTCTGAAGAGTCTGGGCAGCCTTCAACCGAGCTTTGTCCATAGCCACATCGTCGGCATACTTCTTATCGGTCACGCTCTTTACACGAGCCTCTATACGCTTCATTAGCGACTGAGCCTCGCCGTAGCATGATGCACTTGAGTTAATCTGGCCAAGCAGTCGCATTGCTTCCTCGGCAGTAGGACCCGGATTGGGGTCTGAAGCCCAAAGTGCCTGTGCCTGAGTGAGAATCTGCTTTGCATCGTGATTCAGATGAGCCGAATACACGTTTTCCATCATTGATACAGCCTGATTGTAGCAGTTCGACTCGTTGGGAATGAACGACAGCTCGTAGAGTGCCTCTTCCCATTTCTGTGCAGTCACCAGGCCTTTGGCTTTGGCAATGATGCTCGGTCCGTTCTGGTTGTAGTAGTCGATGATGCGCTGGCGCGACTCGGCCACGATTTTCTTCAGCTCAGGCGTGGCGCGAATATTCTTCAGCGCCGACGTCATTGCCTGGCCTTGCGAGTTGCCTATGCCGAGTGCTTCCATCGATGTTGATCCGAAACAAGCTCCGCCCTGGTCGTCGCCGATGGCAAATGTTATTTCCAGATGCTGAATGAGCTTCGATCCACTCACTTCTCGCTGAAGTGCTGCCACTTTACAGGCGAGAACGAAGCGTCCGCCGTAGCCACTCTGCAGACCAAGGCTTGAAATAACGTTTCGCAGACGGTTTTCAACTATCTGTGTATTGTTCTCGTTCAGACCGTCTATGGCAGAGTCAACCATTGGTGTAAGCATTATCTGCGCTTGTGAAGGCAGGAATGCTAACGCAGCAACAATTGTTGCTAAGAATTTCTTTTTCATCATAGTCACACTTAAATTGTTAAACAATCACTGTGCGTCAACACGGAACGATACCTCGCCGAGTCCGCCTCCAGCCTCTCTTACAACCTTAACACCGAGAGCGTTTCTTATTTCCTGAGTAATGGGACGTGCCCACTGCTTAGCGTCGATAGGACGTCCTGTAGCCTCGTCGTAGAATGGTATGCGAACGTCGTTGATTTCAAGACGGTTCGACGTGCTCACGCCACGGTTTGCAGCATTGTTGATGGCTTTCTTGCTCACCCAGTCGAAGAGAAAGTCTTCATACACATCACCGTTGTCGCCAACCTCAGTCTCAAGGAAGTCGATGCTCGAATTGGCATCCACGTTGAAGATAACGTTGATCTTACGTCCGTTTTCCTTCAGATCCATGAAGTATGAAACCATCTGCTCGCAGAATTCCTCACTCTTGCCGGCAATCATTTGGCGCAGGTTGGTCTCAAGGTCTGTAACTCCATCCACCTTGCCCTGGCATAGTGCTATCTGCTGGCTCGTGTAGGCATCTACGGCTGCCATTTCAAATGACACGTTTATCATAGGCCCCATGTGAGTTACTGTCACATCGAGTTCGATTTTAATGTCAGGACGTGCCTGCTGAAGCAAGTCGTCGATAGCGTCTTTGCGAGTGGCCTTGCCCGTTGCTGACTTTGCCAAGTCCATTGCTCTTTGGCTAGAGGCTCTCTGTGTAAGAGCGAACAGCTGCTTGGTCTCGAATCCACGGTCGTTGAGCACTTTCGTCGCAGCATTCACTCCGCGCTTCATTTCGTTGTTGTTGGCAGCAAGCTTATACTGTGGTATATATTCAATAACGCCATCGTTATCTACCTTTTCGGCCAGGCCGCTTTCAATCATCCACTTGTCTGACGGGAACACGATACATACGGGCATGTTGGCCTGCTGAGCAAGTGCCTGCAGCGATGATACACAGCAGAATAGTAGTGTTGCAAATGTCTTTTTCATAATTATATAATAGAAATTTGATGTTTAACGCCTGAAAATGTTACCAACACTTGTTATAATTCCGTCTTTCTCGAGACGCTTGCGCAGTCCGTTCACATTCACCTGAACGAGCATGCCGACCTTATAGCGCTTGCTATTAATCTTAATTACATCTCCTGCATATACCAGACCGCGGCTGGTGGCCTGTACGAACTGCTTGTATTCGCCAGAAGAGAAGAATGCGTCGAAGTATTCGCGATGGCTCTCATATCCGTCGGGAACAAGTGGTGGAACGTTGCCCTGCTTACCCATATCGCCGGCAACCAAACCTTTAAACAGAATTCCGTGGACAGCATTGCGCATGTTGATTTCTTGCGTAACGGCTTCTTTCTTCCTGCCGAAGCTCCACACCTTGAATACCTTGAAACCACTGGTGGTTGCCTGGTGCTCTATCGACAGACTGAGTTCATAGTCGTACATGTTCTGTCCTTCGTCGTCTTTTGCTTGTACCGTTCCGGTGACCATAGCGAAAGCAAGCATCAACAAATAAACTTTTTTCATAATCTTCTGCTATTTATATGGTTAACACTATTTTGCGAGCCTTATCATACATCCTTCGCCTATCTTCTTGCCAGGCTTCTCGTGGAACACGGTGTATGGCGTAGAGCCTCCTTTCTCAGCCGATTCCTTATCGGTGGCAGCTCCTTCAAGTTCTATGCCGGCACCAGAACGGTTATCCCAAACGCAGCCTTTTTCTACTTTCACTGTTCCAACTTTTTTCCAGTCGATGAGTTCGGGGTCTTTCTCTGATGCCTGAGCCTCAAACACATCGAACTTGTCGCCATCTTTAACGCCTTCCTTCATTCCGATGAAAGCAGCGAGCTTATCGTCTGCCACATGCAGGGCCGACATCGGACGGAAGTTCTCATGGTCGCGCTGAAGAGCTGCTATAGCAGCATCAGTGCCTCGAACGGTTGCTCGTGCAATAAGCTTGTCGGTAGTGGCAGAAGCTTTCATTGTCAGTGTTGCAGGAGCAAATTTCGATGACTTGCCAACATACTTCATCTTAAAGCTCGTGTCGGTCATGAACCCCTCGGGGTTGTTCCAGTATTTTGTATAGAAACGTGAGAGCGTAGCTTCATCCATATCGAGCTGGAAAAGATATGCGTTAGCCTTTACGAAGTAGCCCTTAATCATCGAAGTAGCAACGTCAACAGCTGCACTGGCAATTGACGAACCAAGGCCCCCAATTAATGATGCTCCTGTCTTTACGGCAGCCGACGCAATAGCGGCATATTCCTTGGCGTCGGTATAAGAATAGCGGATGACACAGACATAGCAGTTGGAGAGCAGTTTCACGCGTGCACCCATACCCTTTGCCAGTGCGTCCTGACCCTCTAAGGCTTTTGCGGCAGCCTGTGCCTCAGCACTTGCACCCTTCATTGCATACTTGAAGATGAGGTAGCCGGAATTATCCCATTTGGTAGAGCCCTCGGGCTCTCCCTCGGCACAGTGGAAACGTGCTATAATCTTGTTAGCTGTGTGCTGTGCCTCGAAGTATTTCATCAGCTTGGCCACGTATTCGTTCTCATCACGTGCACCTGATGCCGTCTGTGGAGCAGCATTACCGGCAACAGCCTTGAGAAGTCCCATGCCACCCTTCTTCTTTGTCTCCCCGTATGCCTTGATTTCTTCGGCAGTCACTTCCGGAAGCTTGGCAAAGTCGATGTGGCGCTCAGCGAGAGCAATGTCGTTGTAGCGCTCATAGTTTCTTGCAAATTGTATGGTGTCGAACGTGGCATTCATATAGTTGCTTGCTTCCTTGTATTCCGCATTGGTTGGAGCCTCGTCCAACTTTATAATGTAAAGAGAGTTACGAATGTAGCTCTTATCGGGGTCGTCGGCTGCAAATGAATTTCCTGAGAATGCTGTGGCTGCCAATGCAGTCATAAGAATAATTTTTTTCATAATTGTATTGATTTTTTATTAAATAAATTATTTCTGTATGATGAGGAATGGCGATGCAGACCAGAATGCCTTGGCATCAGTGATTTCGAGAGTAGTGGTTCCATTGTCGTTCTTTGTCAGCCTATAGCTTGACTCCGGCTTTTCGGTGATGAGTTTTGGCGACTTCGATTCGATGGTTAGCTTCTCCAGTCCGCGCATGTCGCGTTTCTTAAACTTGTTCTTGTCGAGGTTGGCATAGTCAGCCTTCTTCTTGCTCAGGAATCCACCCTTGAGCAGTCCCATTTCCTTCAGTTCGCTTTTTGTTCCTATCACATAGTACACAGAGTTCAGCTGCATGTCCTTCTGGTAAGCCTCTTCCGAGAGTGCGTCGGCACGCTCTGTAGCCTCGTTCAGCCGGTAGCGGAGCGACGATATGCTTATGTCTTTCTTCTCCACCAGTTCTTCCAGATCAGCTATCTGCTGGTTCTTTATATCTATCTCGTTGTTGAGAAAGTCTATCATTTTCTGCAGGTTAGCCATAGCGGTCTTATCCGACTTGTTGTCAGCCTTCAGCCGGTTTATCTCCTCCTGCTTGCGGTGGAGAAGGTCTTGGAAGGCTTTCAGCTTTGTTACAACCTGATCCTTCGGAGTACCTTCCTGCATACTGAAAATCATCTTCTCCTGAATCTGAATTGAGTCCATTACCGACGATACAGAGTTCACGATCTCAACCATCCTATTCACTTCTTGCTGCTCCAGTTGTGCAGCTGCAGCCACTGCTTTCAGCGAATCTGTTTCAGCTTGCATTTCCGCCTCCGACTTCTGATTGCTGCCGCACGATGACAGTATAGCGGCTGCCAGAACCATTGGGTACAAAAATAGTTTTCTCATTTCTTTTTGATTATTTTTCTTAAGTGCCTGCGACTCTCAGACAAGCAGTATTTATTGTTTTCGGTTTGTTTATATATGCGGTAACAATGTGAGAGCCAGTACTTTTCGCATACATGCTTCCGCAAATATGTATCTTACTACGGGACAAAGGTAACAATTAATTTATTAATTACAAAAAAAATTAATAAGTTTTTATACTTTAAAGCGAATATAACTGCGATCGTCGAAGGAGTTGTTTCCGGGAAGAAAGGCCTTAGTGGCAAAAAAAGTGTTGATATTGAGCGGGTCGGAGATTTTCTGCTGCATGAGCCTTTCCTCACTCTCGGCCAGAGAAGGCATAAGCCATGGATAGCCGTCGGAGGCAAGGATAATCTCCCACGGTTTGAAGTCGAGGGAAATAATGCGTACCTTCGATTCCGGAATCGGGAAACCATCGATGACACTGTAGGTTTTGTTCTGTTCCTGCATCGCGATAATCATATCGGGCAGAATGGCAGCACGCCCCTCGTCGTTGGCAAACATATCTTCAACTGATTTGCCTTCGGCAATCAGTTGCTTGATTATAGCAGAACGCTTGGCGGCAAGAATATCCTCGAAAGGTTTGGGGTTGTCGTAGTATTCACCGCCTATGAGACAGTGGCAATCACCTATCATCCATACCTCGCGGCGCACGCGGCTGTAAACCACGGCACTGGCAGCCATTCGTTCCTCGGGATGATCGGTGAGTAGTGAAAGACGCGAACTGCGATAATGTCGGCGTATGTATGCAGTGACACCTGTGCAGAATGAATGGCACGAAATATCTTTCTTCATTTTGCAGATATACTTACCCACCAATTGCATGCAGCGGCGACCATTGGAGCAGAACAGCGAATGATGCATACTACTCTTGCTTGTGCTGCCGTCGATTACGGCGATGAAATCGTCAGTGACGATGATTGCGTCCTCGCTTTTCTTTGCGGGATTCTTGGGAATGCTTGACTGTTCGATTATCTGCATGGTTGTTTCGGGATGAGGAAGGACAGAGCTGTGTGATAAGGTCGGAACGACCGATGCGACGCAGCGACTGCTCAATGTTACGTCGCTCCTCTGGCTTGTACCAAAAGAAGTATTGCCGCTGGGCGAGCTTCTCTTTTTGAGTCTTCGCACTGAACACAGGCTCAAGAGTGTAAGGGTCGTATCCGGTGTACCATGTCTCGGTAGAGATGGTCATCGGTGTAGGCGTGAAGTCCTGCACCTGTTCTAACTGGAAGTCGAGTCGCTTTGTTTGCACTGCCAGCTCTGCCATGTCAACTTCGTGGCAGCCTGGATGACTACTTATAAAATATGGTATTATCTGCTGGTTCAAATGCTCTTCGCGGTTGATGCGGTCGAAAATCTCCTTGAACTGCACAAATTGGTTGAACGACGGTTTGCGCATCAGCCGTAGAACAGCATCGCTGGTATGCTCTGGAGCTACCTTCAGCCGTCCGCTGACGTGACGGCAAATCAGTTCGCGTGCATATTGCCCGGCCCAATGGTTGCACTCCTCGTCGCGACTGCGGTAGAGAAGCAGGTCATAGCGCACTCCGCTACCGATGAAACTTTTCTTTATTCCCGGCACGGAATCAACGGCGTGGTAGATGTCGAGTAAAGGTTTATGACTGGTGTTCAAATTAGGACATATCTGAGGATGAATACAACTGGGACGCTTACACTTTTCGCAAGCCGACTTATTGCGCCCGCTCATGCCGTACATATTTGCCGACGGACCGCCAAGATCGCTAAGATAGCCCTTAAAGTCGGGCATGGAAACCACGGCCTTCACTTCGCGCAAAATGCTTTCCTTAGACCGGCAGGCAATGAACTTGCCCTGATGGGCGGAGATAGTACAGAAGGCACATCCGCCAAAACATCCACGATGTATATTGACGCTGTGCTTGATCATCTCATAGGCAGGGATGCGTTTGTTTTTATATTTGGGATGAGGCACACGTGTGTAAGGCAGGTCGAAGCTTGCATCGAGTTCTGCGGTTGTCATAGGAGGGTAGGGGGGATTTACCACAGCGTAGCGTCCGTCAACCGACTGCAGCATACGTTGTGCATGAATCTTGTTCGATTCCTCCTCGATGTGTCGGAAATTCTCAGCTTGCATGCGTTTGCTACGCAGACACTCCTCATGGCTGTGGAGAACGATATCGGCATCGGTGATGCCTCCAGGTATATCCTCTTTTCGCACAAGTATAACAGTCTGCGGCAGGTCTCGAAGGGCATGGATGTTCTCGCCCGACGACAGACGGCGAGCTATTTCGAGGATGGTCTTCTCACCCATGCCGTAACTGATGATGTCTGCATGACTGTCACAGAGAATGCACTTACGCAGGCTGTCTTGCCAGTAATCGTAATGAGTGAGGCGGCGCAGCGAAGCCTCTATGCCGCCGAGCACAATCGGTACGTCGGGGAAGAGCTGACGCAGAATATTGGAATAGACTATCGTGGGGTATTCGGGACGCAGGTCGTGGCGGCCGTCGGGCGAGTAGGCATCCTCGGAACGAAGACGTCGGTTGGCTGTGTATTTGTTCACCATCGAGTCCATACATCCCGGAGAAATGCCGAAAAAAAGTCGTGGCCGACCGAGCTTCTTAAAATCGCGTAGGTCGCCATGCCAGTCGGGCTGCGGAACCACTGCCACACGATAGCCGGCAGCCTCAAGTGTGCGGCCAATGACTGCAACACCGAACGAGGGATGGTCAACATAGGCGTCGCCTGAAAACAGGATAACGTCAACGCTATCCCATCTGCGAAGTTCTAACTCTTTCTTCGTTGTGGGAAGAAAATCAGTCAACCGATAATCCATTCCTTTATATGCATATTTTGTTGCAACGCTTGAAACGTCGTCTCCCGTCAGTTGAAGGGAGTGCCCTGAAAGGCACGCGTAGTCATTCCGAGATTGTCGTTACCGCGATTCTTCCAGTTGATGTAAAGCAGAACGAGCTGCTGCAGACCGAAGGCCTTCATGTTTGGATGATAAATGACGTCGAGGCAAAGGTCGAGCAAACTCTTGTCTGTCTGGTCCTGCGCTTCGAGCAAAGCACGTATGTTGAGCCGGAGCTTGTTCATAACCTCTTCGTCAACATATCCGTTACTGTCAATAAGATCGCGGAAAAGCTGATACTTTTCTATAGTCTCTAAATGTTCGTCCTTTACATCAATACTTCTTGTTCCGGACGAATTAGTCTGAATTTTGTGCATAATATTTATGTCTTTGTTTTGTTATATGAGATGTTTTGTTATTTGCCGTCTATGAAATTTAGTATTCCGCGCATTATTGACGAGCGCTTATGGGAATCCTTTATGCACTCGAACGGAAAGCCCATTGTAAAGGCACGATAGTCTGACCCTTGGTAGGCAACGCCGGCACTTGTTCCATCGGCATACAACATGGCTACGAAAGCAGAGCCTTCTGGACTCATAACATTAGGTTTGGTGGCTGCATAATGCACTGAGTTGAGATCGTGATAAAATTCTATCGACGTCCCAAGGCCGTTGACATTGTTGCCGCTGCCCATATATATACCGCCATAGCGGCATTTCAACACCTGGCTGAGAAAAATGGCATCTTTTGCATCGGTCATGTCTTGTCCGATGTATGAGCCACTGGCGATGATGCTGCCGCCATGCTTTACAAATCGCATGATTTCCGACTGCATGCGTGCAGTAAAGGTCTTGTAGTTTCCAAGCGAATAGCCGTCGTTGCGTTCAAGTCCGAGAACCACATCCACTATCTGGTCTTTGTCGAGAGTAGTGTAACCATTTTCGATGGCATGGCTGGAACAGCTTACGATACTGTAGCGTCCGGCCGACATTATAGCACGGGCGTGAGTAGTGACATAATTGAAATCGTTGCCGGCAATGACACGCCCTGTAAACTCGTCGCCGCACCAGCCAAGACAGCCGTAACCTTCACGCTTTGTTACGCTTCGGTCGAAGACCAGTTGCTTGCCAGCCCATCCGATGGTCTTGCCGTAAGTAATACCAGGGTCGGAATCGAAGTCGAAACCCTGTCGGTACGCGTCGTCGTTGACTTGAGGTGATGCCACACGATGGAAACCATTTATTATCAACACCTGTTTCGTGGCATTGGGATTGTAGAGGGCACACATCACTTCGGTAGGGAAGCTGCGACCACCCTTGTTGACGGCAGCTACACGGAAACTGTATAGTCGGTCGGGCTCAAGTTTTATCTTGCAACCGATAGCACCTTTTATATATACTCCATTGTCAAAGTCGCTGTCGTCAACAGCCATATAGACAATATAGCCGGAAGGCTTGGCGCTGCTTTCGTATGGGTCGTTGACCGCATCCCAGTTCAAAAACGCCTCGCCGTTGTCGTTTAGCCTGATACGAAAATTGTCGGGAGTAAGCGGTTGGACTACGGGAGTCTCACCGTGACGGTTGGCAACATATCTCAGAATCGTCTTATAGATGCTTCGGGCAAGAGTGAACTTGAAGTTCGGATCCTGTCCCATCTTCATGTCGGTGAAATTCTGGTGCGACATGGTCTCGATGATAGCTGAGGTAACGTGTGGAAGGCGCGTCTCTGAGTAGTTCTTGTCCCACAGTTCACGGCGCGTCCATCTCCCATACTTGTGATTAATATCTGCGACGGTGTTGTCGAGAAGCATTTGGGCAAAAGTCTTGGATGCAGAGCGTGACTCACCATTGGCAAGCGTGCCAAACTGGCTCTCGTCGGTCGTACAAATAGTGAGGGTTCCGAACACGTCGTCAGGATTTTTATTGCCATAGAAAGCGTCGCTATGTACAGCAAGGGTAAGTTCGAAAGGCACTTTCAGCCCGAAGTCGTTGGGCTGATACTTGGAACCGCCGCCAAGGGTATTGGTCATTAACGAGCGTACATTTATATCGTCACCATAATCGTCAGCACCGTTCTTGGTGCTGTAGATGTTGTATGGCATACCCGCCCACTGGGCATAATAGCGGGCTCCCTCAAGACAGCGAGGCAAGCCGCTCACATCGCCTCCGCGCTCGATGTTGCCCATGCCTCCGCCAAATCTTACGGCATCGGCAGTGACAATACCATTACGCTCGCTCAAGTTGCTCAGCTCAACACGGTTGTATTCGCTGTGTCCCTTGTCGAAACTGAATGTACCAAGATATACCCATGTGCCCCCACCTATACGCTGATTGACTGAAAACTCTGTCTTACATCCCTTATGCCACACGGTATATCGAGCATCAGGCACACTTTGAACGACTGTCTGATAGCTAACATATACTGCATATTCGCCATCGTCGGGAATGGTGGGAGTCCATGATATTGAGCTGAGGTTCTTCTCCTTGCCAGTTGATTCGACCATGCGGGCAGTGCCGTTGGTGAAAGGATTGAGGTCGTTCTTAATGTTTCCACTTTTCCAACCAAAGCCAGGCTGTACAGTTGCTCTCCATCGGTGCTTGCCGTTGGTCTCGTGGTAGTTTTTCTTACTGCTATGGTCGTTGTCGATTACAACTTCGTTGGTCTGCCAATCGCGTTCACGTGGAGTGAAGACATTGGCTCCGGCATTCTCGAGCATGGGAATGAGGTAGGGGACTACGATGGTCTGTGTGAACAGGTCTTCACACGTTCCAAACATTTTCGGACGCTGCCACTTCCAAGTGTTGTTCTTAACATCGTAGTAGCGGCCGTGGCTTGCCCATAGTGAAATGTTACGCTTCTGAAGACCGCCAGATGGCTGTGTAGGCAATGAACGGTTAGTAACCCACGGAATATCCTCATCGTCGCTCCAAGAAGAATAGAACTTCGAGTCTTCAGAGAGATGAATGTCTGATTTTGTGCCTAACGCCGCACCGCCGGAATAAATTGTGATAGTATAGGTGCGGTAAGGCTTAGGAAGGCTATTGGCAAGTTTGCCGTATAGCTCGCTGACTTGAGATGATGACAGATTCTGTTTCAACAGAATATCATCGACAGTGATGTTCAGTCTCTGTTTGCCATCATCTATCTCATAGCCCTGGAATTTAGCATAACTATATGGACGCGAGCTGTTTAGCTTGTACTTATTAAAAAATTTCTCAATTTTTCTGACCATCTTCCTCTCCTGCTTTGGACTTTGAGCATCTGCAGTTAGGGGAAAAAACATAAGAACTATTATTACAATGCTGTATATTCCTGTGGATGACGGTTTCATTAGATTTCTCCTGTTATGAAATTTTCAGGGATTTTACCCTTAAAGTCTTTATAATATTGTTTGATTTCTTTCATCTGTAAATCCAGGTCACCGTCAGGTATGATGGTCTTTGTACACACTATCTCTTTCTTCTCGTAGTCAACACCGTAGAGAAGAATTGGAATCCCAGCTTTCTGGGCAATGAAATAGAAACCTTTTTTCCAGTCGGCATTAGGAGAGCGTGTGCCCTCGGGAGTGATGCAGAGCATAAACATATTGCTATGCCGGGCTACATCGGCCATGCTGTCGGTCATGCTACAGTGCTTACTGCGATAGACAGGGATGCCACCCATCTTTCTGAATATCAGACCCAATGGCCAGAAAAACCATTCTTTCTTCATCAGAAAATTTGCGGTCATGCCTTCTGCACGTGAATACAAACTGCCAATAATGAAATCCCAGTTGCTAGTGTGTGGAGCAAGACAAATAATGCATTTGTCGGGAATGGCCTCAGTCACTTTCTTAGTCCATCCCCAGTGTTTGTATAAGAGCCAACTGCAAAAATTGTTCAGCATAAGGATTAACCGTTTATCTGGTCGATTAAGTCGCTTGCGTCTGCATTGAATTTTTCAATGAGATCCTTGAAGTATTCACAGGCCTTCATCTTCGGTTCTGGATGACTGACACGACGGATATAGTTGTCTTCAAGTTTAACAACCGCCCGAAGAAGAGCATCGGTGTTGTCAGGATGATGGTCATTGCCGTATAATGAAACTGCTATGCAATTGGCAAAGAGACTGTCGGCAATGACATGGATGTTTTTTTTAAGTGTTCGCTTGTTTGCCATAATTTATTCCTCCTATTTTTTAATGATTTGATTTATTGATATGGCAAAGTTACACAATTAATCCGAATTTTAGCAATAATCATCTAAAAAAAATATTAAAATTGGGAAATTACACTGTTATATTTCGTATTTCTTGTCAGAATTGATTAACTTTGCAATTTGAAAAGTGTTTTTATTAAAAACTTTAATTATAAAAGACGAAATGGAAAAAAGTGCATTGCAAATTCAGCGAGCTGCCTATCAGCCAAAATTGCCGAAGGCGCTACAAGGTACAGTAACCATCAAGGAGGGTGCTGCGACTCAGAGTGTTGACAACCAAGATGAAATCAAGAAACTATTCCCAAATACGTATGGAATGCCTGTGGTAGAATTCGTTCCGAGTAGTGAAGCAAACAACAGGAAAATGAATGTTGGCGTCATTTTAAGCGGTGGTCAGGCTCCAGGCGGGCACAATGTAATAACGGGACTCTTCGATGCAATCAAAAAAATCAACCCAGAGAACCGTCTGTTCGGATTCATTCTCGGTCCTGGCGGACTGGTTGACCATAACTATATGGAACTGACAAAAGATATCATCGACGAGTATCGCAACACCGGAGGATTTGACATGATAGGCTCAGGACGCACCAAACTGGAGAAGGTGGAGCAGTTTGAGAAGGGTATAGAGATTATACGCCAACTGGACATCAAGGCTATCGTAATAATCGGTGGCGACGACTCAAATACCAATGCCTGTGTGCTGGCTGAATATTATGCCGCTAAAAACTACGGAGTACAGGTAATCGGGTGCCCGAAGACCATCGACGGCGATCTAAAGAATGAGCAGATTGAGACTTCATTCGGTTTCGATACAGCATGTAAGACGTATTCAGAACTCATCGGAAATATCGAGCGCGACTGCAACTCGGCACGCAAGTATTGGCACTTCATTAAAGTTATGGGTCGCTCGGCAAGCCATATCGCATTGGAATGTGCGCTGCAGTGCCAGCCTAATATCTGCCTCGTTAGCGAAGAGGTAGAGGCCAAAGGCAAGAGTCTGGACGATATTGTTGAATATATTGCAGAGGCTGTAGCAAAGCGTGCAGCCAACGGAGACAGTTTCGGTACGGTAATTATACCAGAAGGACTCATTGAGTTCATTCCTGCTATAAAAAAGCTAATTGCACAGCTCAATGACGTGCTTGCAATGCCCGAGGCAAAGGAACTGGCACGTTCAGAACAGATAGACTTTGCAAAAAGCCACCTCTCGAAAGAGAATCTCGACGTGTTCAACAGCCTGCCAACAAGTGTTGCCAAACAACTGGCTCTGGACCGCGACCCACACGGAAATGTTCAGGTGTCGCTCATCGAAACCGAAAAGCTGCTTTCTACGATGGTTGCACAGCGCCTGGAAAGAATGAAGAAAGAGGGCAAGTTCAATGGCAAGTTTGCAGCACAGCACCACTTCTTCGGATATGAGGGACGTTGCGCCGCTCCTTCCAACTACGACGCAGACTATTGCTATGCTCTCGGAACAAGTGCCGCACAGCTTATTGCCAATGGCAAGACTGGATATATGGCTATCGTGAAGAACACCACGAAACCAGCCGACCAGTGGATTGCAGGCGGAGTGCCCATCACAATGATGATGAACATGGAGAAGCGCAACGGCGAGATGAAGCCTGTGATCAGAAAGGCTCTCGTAGAACTTGACGGAAAACCGTTCAAGACATTTGCCGCTAACCGCGACAAGTGGGCTATTGACACATGTTACATCTATCCAGGACCAATCCAGTACTGGGGACCGACGGAAGTATGCGACAAGCCCACCATTACACTTGCACTTGAGCAAGATAAGTGAAACGACAGACAAGTTGACAACACAACATAACACTCCGAAAAGGAAACTGAAACCAAAACGTCACTATTCATCCCCGGTTAAGCATAAAAAACCGGGGATGATAGTACGTATATTGCAAAAACTGCCAGGATGGGCTTGGTGGTTTGGGGGAAGTTGTGTTGTCCTAGCATATATATGGGCATTCTATTATTTCTTTGTGAGTCCTTTCGGATTCAGATGGAAGGCACTCTACGGCGATGTATCATACCCTGAAGGCTATGAAATACAAGGCATAGACATTAGTCATTACCAGGGAACTATCGACTGGGATTTACTGAAGAACAACGGAATGATAAACAAATGTCCTGTACGGTTTGTGATGATAAAAGCTACAGAAGGGGCTACAAGAATAGATCGCTGCTTCGAGCACAATTTCTATCAGGCTCGCGAATATGGATTCATACGCGGAGCATACCACTTCTGGAGCACGCGATCGTCGGCAACGGCACAGGCACTACATTATATAAATAAGGTAAAGCTGATCGACGGCGACCTGCCACCGGTACTTGATGTGGAACACAAAGCCAAAGACATGACCCCTGAAGCATTCAAGGATAGCGTGCTTCGTTGGCTCGACATGGTTGAAAGACATTACAAGGTGAAACCGATAATCTATACCTACTATAAATTCAAAATGAAATATCTCAGCGACCAGATTTTCGACCAGTATCCTTATTGGATTGCACACTATTACGTTGACAAGGTGGAATATACTGGAGAATGGAAATTCTGGCAGCACACCGATGCTGGTAAACTACCAGGCATCAAAGGATATGTGGATTTCGACATTTACAACGGAAGCTACTACGACCTAAGGAAACTGACAATAGGAAGTCATTCGCAGATAGGGGAAGAGGCATATCAAGTGGAACTCTGACACTGTCAGCCCATCAAAGAAATCAGCTGGCGGATATACGGACGTGACCAGTCTTTTTCATGATAGCGCTTATTATCGTAGAGAAGAATGTCGAGATCGAGAGGTATGGTATTCATACGACAATTCTGTACACTGCGTCCACAACTGGCTTCAATGTCTTTAAGTTGTGACTGCAACTCACAGAACGACATGTGTGTAAAGCCGGAACATATTTGATTAAGAAACCTATCACCATCCATTCCGATAGGTTCTGTCCAAAGAGCCTCAGAGAAACTGATGCTATCCATAATATGAGCGAGACGGCATCTTGCAATTGCAAGGTTATGCTCATGGCAGTAGTTCGAACCCAATGCTATAAGTACATTCATTCTGAATAACGGAATTTTCCTATTTTTTTGTCGTATTCATCATGGTAACCGTTGAATACATTGATATCAACTTCACCGTGTATTCCAGAAACCCTACCATTGGGTGTTAATTGCCAGAACAGAAGATGAACATCAGGTTTGAATTCTCCATAACGCGCTATCCATACATCATAGTTTTGTTTAATATCGGGAGCCTCATCAAGGTATTTCTTCACAAACCGTTGACCAAGATAAAGTATGGGACGGAGGCCTGTCTGCTGCTCAACCATTTCAAGCCATATACGAATGCTGCCGAACATACGCTGAACGCCGCCCATCTTCGCTATAGCAGCATCAGTAGGCTCAATGTCGAGAACGGGAGGTAAGTCACCTTTGCGGATGATTGTATGGCTAAGGAAAAAACGGGCTTGCGAATAGCCTGTTGACTTGGTTGAATAGAAATGATAGGCACCGGTGAGAAAACCGTTACGCTTGGCATCACGGTAGTCGGCGGCAAAAAACTTATTGGTAACCGACGTACCTTCTGTGGATTTGATATATACGAATGACACGGGGTAGTCAACTGTACCTGCGTTTTTACCCATGTAGTTGATACGAAGTTTGTTCCAGTGGATAGGATATTTCTTACGTCCCTTGCCGTGCTGGTAGCGAGAGATGTCGATACCATAGATACGTTCAGATGTATATATCATCCTCTCGCCACGGTATCTGTCTGATTTCCACTCCCCTACACGCATACCGCTTCTGCCAATCTCGAATCCGAAGCCTTCGCGAAGTCCAGCATTCCAATGACCCTCGTAGAAGATGCTGTCGTGAGAGAGAAACTGTCCATGACCATTGGGCAGGAAGTACTTGTTAAGCTGTCCTTCGTATGTTCCGACAGAGTCGATGATGGTGCCGGAAGCAATGGTATCATTATGCCACCGGCCCCTTATACAACGTCCTCCAGGAAGAACGGTTAGCCCCAATCCATTGCGCTTTCCAAATGCTAAACGTCCGTCTTTAAAAAAAACGCCACAACTATTTCCAACATGTTGGCGGGCAGTGGCTAATTCCACGAATATCGGCTCCATGAGCGTATCGGGGGATGGATTGATGCCGTTGATTAGACCTGAATAGTTTGCGACAATGTCATAGCCTTCGTCCTGAACATCATGAACACGCATGAAATATTCAAGTTCAGACTGCTGAAGAGCCTTCAGCGTACTGTCGGTCTTTGGCATGAGATGCTTCTCTGCAAACGGACGGTGCCATTCGTAGGACGCGGAACTCTCTGTCGTGCCGAAGATAACATACATTATTATAACAGTTACGACAATGACAAGCACTGCCACAACCAATATAGTCTTTTTCAAAGCCTATGTTTGTTTAACCGTTCATCGACATAAGAAATTCTTCATTGTCGTGAGTGTTTATCAGACGGTCACGAACCGTGTTCATAGCTTCCATTGGATTCATCTCAGCTATAAACTTTCGTATAATCCACATTCGGTTTAGCGTTGTTGTATCCTGAAGAAGGTCGTCACGGCGAGTGCTCGACTGCACAAGATTGAGGGCAGGGAAGATGCGTTTGTTACTCAATGCACGATCAAGCTGGATTTCGGAGTTACCGGTTCCCTTGAACTCTTCGAAAATCACCTCATCCATCTTTGAACCGGTATCTACTAGTGCGGTAGCAATGATTGTGAGCGAGCCTCCGTTCTCTATATTACGTGCAGCACCGAAGAATCGTTTCGGCTTCTGAAGAGCATTGGCATCAACACCTCCTGTGAGCACTTTGCCACTTGCGGGACTGACTGTATTGTAGGCCCTGGCAAGACGCGTTATCGAGTCGAGGAAGATAACAACATCGTGACCACACTCTACCATACGTTTGGCTTTCTCTAGTACTATTCCCGCTATCTTTACGTGGCGGTCGGCAGGCTCGTCGAAGGTTGAAGCAATAACCTCGGCATTGACAGTACGGCTCATGTCGGTCACTTCTTCCGGACGCTCATCAATAAGCAACATCATAATGTAAGCCTCCGGGTGATTGGCTGCTATGGCATTGGCAATATCCTTCATCAGCATCGTCTTACCTGTCTTCGGCTGTGCGACGATGAGGGCACGTTGACCTTTGCCAATAGGCGAGAAAAGATCGACGATACGAGTACTCGGATTCGTTGTGGCGGGGTCGCCCGTGAGATTGAACTTCTCATCGGGGAACAACGGCGTAAGATGCTCAAAGGAGATACGATCACGTACTTCCGCCGGATTGCGACCATTTATCTTGTTGATATTGCACAGGGCAAAATATTTCTCATTATCATGGGGCGGACGGACTGTGCAGTCAACAACATCGCCGGTTTTCAAACTCCATTTCTTTATCTGCTGGGGAGATACATAGATGTCGTCGGGAGACGACAGATAGTTATAGTCGCTCGAACGGAGAAAGCCATAGCCGTCTTGCAGCACTTCAAGCACACCGTTTCCGGTGATGATGTCGGAGAAATCGTATAGTGAAACTTCATGCTGAGTGGGCGGAACAGCCGTTGACACAGTATCGGAAGCACTGATGCTCATCGGGCGGTCAAAGATGTCGAGAGATGGTATTGCAGCCTGGTCTTCTATAGGAATGTCAATAACAGTTATGAAATCTGTGCCGTCGGCAGGATCGTCTTCCCACACGCTATCGCTTAGCGCTATACTATCTGAGCTGAGCTGATTGTATTGAGACTCTTTCTCCTGCAATTGCTCAATAGGACCAGCGTCGTCTTTTATAATATCGTCCGACTCATATGTTGCTTCTGGTGAAATGTTCTCTTCCACTGCAACAGTTGGTTCACTGACTTCTGCTGAATCTTCAGCTTTTGCTTCTTCGAGCTTCTTGTTTTCCTCAATTGCTTTCTGCATAGCTTCAAGTTCTGCCTTAGAACGACGGCCTCGATGCTTGGGGAAAGCTTTTAGAATATCAACAGGCTCTAATGGTTTCTGCTCGTCGTCAGCAGTTGCAGTAACGGGAAAATCTGCGAACAGTTGAGGCTGTTTGGACTCTGCTGCCTTTTGTTTTGACTTTGTATCCAGATTTTCGCCCTCGGTTCCTTTCACCGTATAAACCTTGTCCTTGTCTTTAGATACTATTCGGGTACGCTTACGCTTGGATGTTGCCGGCGCAGAAGATGCACTCTCTTCTGCTGCACGGTCGAGAATAGAATATATGACTGATTCGAGTTCGTCTTCCTGATTGACTTTTATACCAAGGTCGTTGGCGATATTCATCAACTGAAGAATATCCATTGATTCAAGTTCTTGTTTTGTGTACATAATATAATATGTATATATAAATTTATATTGATCTTGTATTTTTGGTGAAAACGTTTCGCGATTGGAAACGCAATTTGTCTGAAATCGTTTGCAAAGTTATGAATTTTTTCAGAGACTACAAAATTATTTGCTGCTTTTTTATTGATATTTCAAAAACTAATAGAAAAGAGGTGTCTCTGCTATCACAGAAACATCTCTTTCTAAAATGTATATTTGTATAAAGCGATTATCAGGAATTGTATTCCTGCCAACTCTTGATTTTGATATCTGATAGTTTCATTGCACAGAAAGCCTCGATGAATGCCTTTGCAAGGCGAACATTGGTCATCAGTGGAATGTTGTGGTCGATGGCTCCACGACGGATACGGTAGCCGTTGGTAAGCTCACGCTTGGTGTGGTTCTTAGGAACATTAATAATCAGATCGAATTTGTGTGCAGCAATCATATCCATAATGTTGTTGTCGCCATCCTCGTCTGGCCAACTGACTACAGTGACGGGCACATTGTTCTCAGCAAAGAACTTGGCTGTGCCAGCTGTAGCATAGATGGAATATCCACGTTTTGTCAATGTCCTGGCAGGCTCGAGCAGAGATACTTTCCCCTTGGCACCGCCTGAAGAAATCAGAATACCTTTTTGGGGAAGGGAGTAACCTGTTGCAATAAGCGCATTAAGAATAGCCTCGTTCATATCGTCGCCAAGACATCCCACTTCGCCCGTTGAACTCATATCGACACCAAGCACAGGGTCGGCGTTCTGAAGACGAGCAAATGAAAATTGGCTAGCCTTGACACCGATGCGATCGATGTCGAACTCACTACGTTCGGGCTTCTGATATGGCGCATCAAGCATAATTCTGGTAGCCGTCTCGATAAAATTCCTCTTCAATATCTTCGAGACAAACGGGAACGAACGACTGGCACGCAAATTACACTCAATCACCTTCACTTCACGATTTTTAGCAAGATACTGGATATTGAACGGTCCGCTGATATTTAGTTCCTTCGCTATCTGACGCGAAATCTTCTTTATCTGGCGGATGGTTGAAAAGTAGATATGCTGAGCTGGGAACACCATAGTGGCATCACCAGAGTGAACACCGGCATACTCTATATGTTCGGAGATGGCATATTCAACAACCTCTCCCTTATCGGCAACTGCATCAAACTCAATTTCTTTTGTATCCTGCATAAACTGGCTCACAACGACAGGATAATCTTTTGACACTTCTGTAGCCATGTTCAAGAAACGGTGAAGTTCCTCCTCATCATAGCATACATTCATAGCAGCTCCTGAAAGCACATAAGACGGACGAACAAGAACAGGGTAGCCCACTTCGCTCACAAACTCTTTGATGTCGTCGAAAGATGTTAATGCACGCCATGCCGGCTGGTCAACACCGAGTTTATCAAGCATGGCGGAGAACTTGTCGCGATTTTCTGCACGGTCGATATTTACCGGTGAGGTTCCAAGCACGGGAACACCCTGGCGATATAGTTTCATTGCGAGGTTATTTGGAATCTGACCGCCAACACTGACAATTACTCCACGAGGCTCTTCGAGATCGATAACGTCAAGAACACGCTCCATCGACAGCTCATCAAAATAAAGACGGTCACACATGTCGTAATCAGTAGATACTGTCTCTGGGTTATAATTTATCATTATCGACTTGTAGCCAAGCTTACGTGCTGTGTTGATGGCATTGACAGAACACCAGTCGAATTCAACCGACGAACCAATACGATAAGCACCAGAACCAAGAACGATTACGGATTTTTCATTTTTATAATAGCTTATGTCGTGTGTAGCCTTATAATTTGAGTTTCTTATTTCATTTTTCCATTCCACCTCGGTCTTATTGTCTGCAAGAGTCGGCTCTACCTTGGAAAGATAGGTAAAATAAAGATAATTGGTAAGCTCAGGATGTTCGCTGGCAACGGTATTAATTCTCTTAACCGAAGGCAGGATGCCATGCTCTTTGCGGAAGCGGCGGACCTGAAGATTTTCTTTCTCCATATTGCCGTCGTTCTTAAGTACAAAACGAGCAATCTGGAAATCGGAGAATCCAGCCTGCTTCACTTCAAGAAGAAGAGTTTCGGGCAGTTCCTCTAGAGTTTTGTATTTCTGCAGTTCATGCTTGAGGTCAACAATATGCTTCAGACGAGTGAGGAACCACGTATCAATCTTAGTCAGTTGCTCAATTCTCTTTATTGTATAGCCTTCCTCAAACGCCTGAGCAATGGCAAAGATACGCAAATCAGTAGGGTTGGAAAGTTCCTTGTCAAGATCTTCAAATTTTGTATGGTCGTTTCCGACAAATCCGTGCATGCCTTGGCCAATCATTCTAAGCCCCTTCTGAATCATCTCTTCAAAGGAACGGCCAATAGACATTATCTCTCCCACAGATTTCATCGAACTGCCAATAAGACGACTTACCCCAGCAAACTTAGTGAGATCCCAACGTGGAATCTTGCATATCATGTAGTCAAGCTGTGGGGCTACATAAGCAGAGTTTGGTGTTCCAATCTCTCCAATTTGGTCAAGGGTATAACCGAGGGCTATCTTGGCAGCGACAAAAGCAAGAGGATAGCCTGTTGCCTTCGATGCGAGTGCCGATGAACGACTCAGACGGGCATTGACCTCGATGATACGGTAGTCGTTAGTATCAGCATTGAATGCGAACTGGATGTTACACTCGCCAACTATGCCGAGGTGCCTTACGCAACGGATAGTTATCTCTTGGAGCATCTTTACCTGTTCGCCAGTCAGCGAGCAAGTCGGAGCAACTACAATCGACTCGCCTGTATGTATTCCTAACGGATCAAAGTTTTCCATTGAAGCAACTGTGAAGCAGTGGTCATTGGCATCGCGAATACACTCAAACTCTATCTCTTTCCAACCTTTCAGGCTTTCCTCGACAAGAATCTGTGGAGCAAAGGTGAACGCACTTTCTGCCAATTCATTGAAAGTCTTCTCATCTGGACATATACCGGAACCGAGACCTCCAAGTGCATAGGCAGAACGAATCATTACTGGGAATCCAATTTTTTGAACGGCCTTACGCGCATCATCCATATTCTCTACAGCCTGACTTATAGGAGTCTTCAAAGCTATCTCATCTAACTTTTTTACGAACAGGTCGCGATCTTCAGTATACATAATGGCTTCGACGCTTGTTCCAAGCACTTCTACGCCATATTCTTTCAGCGTACCATTCTGGTAAAGTTCTGTACCGCAGTTGAGGGCAGTCTGACCTCCGAAAGCAAGCAAGATACCGTTGGGACGTTCTTTCTTTATAATCTCCGTAACAAAATGTGCGTTAACCGGCTGAAAGTAAACCTTATCGGCTATACCCTCAGACGTCTGAATAGTTGCGATGTTTGGATTTACTAAGACAGAACTGATGCCTTCTTCATGAAGCGCCTTCAATGCCTGGGAACCTGAATAGTCGAATTCTCCAGCTTGTCCAATCTTCAAAGCACCCGACCCAAGTACGAGCACCTTACTTAAATTCTTTTTCATTCTTTATATTTTATGTTTATTACGTATTGCTTGTAGCTATTGTAAGTTTGTCGGCGTTTTCATCCTTTGTTACTGTCAGAACAGTGCCTAGAGACAATTCGCCATTGACGATTAAATCACTAATCTCGTCTTCTACATAGTTCTGTATAGCACGTTTTAGTGGTCTTGCGCCAAATTGCACATCATATCCCTTTATTGCTATGAACTCTTTTGCTGTATCGTCAAATGAAATATGATAACCGATTTCCTCAACACGTTTATAAAGTCCTTTTAGTTCCAGTTCCACGATTTTCTTTATCGCTTCAAGGTCTAGCTGGTCAAAGATTATTATCTCATCAAGCCTGTTAAGAAATTCGGGCGAAAATTGTTTTCTGAGAGCTTTCTGAATTACTTCACGTGCATGTTCCTTGTCATGCTCGTTAAACATAACTCCTGCTGACGAAGCATTGAAGCCAACACCACGCCCGAATTCTTTTAACTGACGTGTTCCGGTGTTGGAAGTCATGATAATAACGGTGTTACGGAAATCCACATGACGGCCGTTGCCATCGGTTAGACGGCCTTCGTCGAGCACCTGTAACAACATATTGAACACATTATTGTGGGCCTTTTCTATTTCGTCAAGCAGAACGATAGAGTAGGGGTGGCGACGTACCCTTTCTGTTAATTGGCCTCCCTCGTCATATCCAACATATCCTGGAGGTGCTCCAATTAGCCTTGATGTGTTAAATGATTCAGAAAACTCGCTCATGTCTATACGAATCAGTGATTCTCTATCGCCGAACATGAACTCCGCAAGTTTCTTGGCCAAATATGTCTTTCCGACCCCTGTAGGCCCGAGGAACATGAACACACCGATGGGATGGTTAGGATCTTTCAGTCCGACACGGTTACGTTGTATCGCCTTGACCATCTTTTCTATCGCATGGTCTTGTGCTATAACAGTAGCTTTCAGCTCATCGGACATACCTTTTATCCTTATACCTTCTTCCTTTGCCATACGATGTACCGGCACACCGGTCATCATACTTACAGTATCACTAACGTCTTGTTCGCCTACCGTATATCTCTCGTCATTTGTATCCTCCTGCCATTTTTGGTTCAGCTCTTCTAACTCGGACTCTAATTCTGTCTGGCGGTCACGGTATCCGGCAGCCAGCTCATAGTCCTGTTTGCCTACTGCAGCGTTCTTTTTGTCTTTTATGAACAGTATCTCTTGTTCCTTAGCGGTTATTTCCGGGGGAACTGTAGCATGATTCATGTGGATTTTGGAGCCTACTTCGTCCATAACATCAATAGCCTTGTCAGGGAACTGACGGTCAGTAATGTAACGCTCTGACAATTTGACACAAGCAGACAGGGCTTTGTCTGAGTATGTGACATGATGATGATGTTCGTAACGATCCTTTATGTTTTTTAGAATCTGAAGAGTCTCTTCTGCTGTCGATGGCTCGACAATAATCTTCTGGAAACGACGTTCTAATGCTCCGTCTTTCTCTATGGATTTCCGATATTCATCAAGCGTAGTAGCACCAATACATTGAATTGTGCCTCTTGCAAGTGCCGGCTTCAAGATATTTGCTGCATCCATTGTGCCGGCAGCAGAACCGGCACCGATAATGGTATGGATTTCGTCCATGAAAACTATAATATCGGGATTGTTCTCAAGTTCTTTCATAAGAGCTTTTAATCTTTCTTCAAACTGTCCACGATATTTTGTTCCTGCAACAATGGAAGTCATGTCTAAACTTACAAGTCGTTTGTTAAACAGAATAGGGGATGTGCGCTTATCTGCAATAAGTTGTGCTAAGCCTTCAACAATGGCGCTCTTTCCGACACCAGGTTCACCTATAAGTATAGGATTGTTCTTTTTCCTCCGTCCAAGAATCTCTATCAATCGTAGAATTTCTTTTTCTCGTCCTACTACAGGGTCTAACCTGCCTTTTCGGGCCGCCATAGTAAGATCGGTACTAAAATTGTCGACAACAGGAGTCTTTGATTTGTCCTTCATTGCTGCTGTTTGGACATAATCTTTCTCTGCATTATACTTACTCTTGGAATTACTTGTTTCGTCAGAGTCTTCCTCGTAGTCTTCATCAGGAAGTCCAATTCCATCTTTAATGCTTAGTTGATGCGCTAACACATTATTCAATTTATCATAATCCAAATCGTGAAAATTTAGAATCCGTTTAGCATTATTATTCATTTGGTCATGAAGTATAGCCATGAGAATGTGTTTCTCATCTACCTGATCCATACGCTGACTGCGTGCTTCGATTACAGCAAGGCGAAGCAAGTTGTTGGCCTGTTCATTCAATGTCAGGTCGTTCATTTCCTGATTGCTAATAGAATTCTCACTACTACGAACATGGCTTTCAAGTTCAGTTTTCACTTCATTAGCATCTATATTCAGATTATTAAAAACATTTGTTGTAATCCCATCTTTAACTCTCATCAGTCCGAGAAGAAGATGTTCCGGACCGACATTTTTGCTGTATAACCTGATGGCCTCCTCACGTGAAAAAGCCAGTATTTCAGAGACTTTTGTTGAAAACCGGTTGGTCATAATTTTCCTTTCTTTGTTTTCGTTTGCAAAATTACATTTTTTTTCTCAATTATGCAAATGTTATGCCAAACTTATTAGTTAACTATGTTGCCCAAGTTTATTATAATCACTATTATGATAAACAAAGAACGTTTTTATAATTTAGCGACATTTATCATACCAGGGTTTCAGCATACCATTTGGTACACCATGACGAACCAATTCGTCCAGCAATTCTTTAGCCTGTAATAATCTTTTTGTTTTAATAAGAAGTTCAACTTTATTTATCATGTAGTCCTTATTTCCATGAGAAAGAAGTATGGCTTTGCTAAAATCATCAAGTGCAGCTTCATCCGCATTAATTGATTGTTCGAAATTTGCTCTTGCCGCAAATGCAGAAGCACTATCGGGATGATTTTCGACAAGAATATTGTATTGACTCATCGCTTCACCTTTGTTACCCAATTTCTCATTTATGTATGCTAATCCCAAGCGAGCTTCAAAATGAAGCGGTAAAATAGTAAGAAATGTCTCGTAATCATTTTTAACAAGAGCATATTTGTGAAGCTTATTATTAGCATACGCCCGAAAGAAAAGCGCTACTAAATTGTGTGGATTTTTCTGAAGAATAAAAGTGTATTCACCAACGGCAAATTCCCATTGGTTCAGTTCAAGATTTATTGAGGCTTTCTTAAGCCGCAAACCTATGGAGTTTGGCGACGTTGAAATCTTGCTATTGAGAATCTCAAGAGAATCCTTCAATAGATTACTGTCTAATTGTTCTGTGCCCTGAGCATGTGAGTTCAAGACACAGAACAAAGAAAATAATATTATACCTTTTTGATGTAATTTACAATCCATCCACCAACTTCTTTTGTGCCATATTTTTCGCCGCCGTCAACTTGTATTTCAGGCGTACGCACGTTTGAATCGAGAGCTGCATTCACAGCATTGCGTATCAGCCCTCCTTCCTTATTAAGGCCAAAGTGCTCAAGCAGCATTGCTGCAGACAAAATCTGCGCCATCGGGTTTGCAATGTTCTGGCCTGCTGCCTGTGGCCAAGAGCCATGCACAGGCTCGAACAGTGGTGTGTGTACACCGAGGGACGACGACGGCTGAAGCCCCATCGAACCTGTTATGCATGATGTCTCGTCGGTAAGAATGTCACCAAAAGTATTCTCTGTTACTATGACATCAAAGAAACGCGGTTCAGTAAGCACCCTCATCGAGGCATTGTCGATGAACATATAATCGGTTGTAACATCGGGATATTGCGGCTCCATCTCCTTGGCTATTTGTCTCCATAAACGGCTGCTTGCCAAAACGTTTGCCTTATCGACAACGGTTAGATGTTTACGGCGTTTGCTTGCGGTTTCAAATGCTACTTTTAGAATTCTTTCAATCTCCGGACGTGTGTATATATCTGTATCATACGCCTTATCGTTATCCTGATACTTTTCACCAAAATACATACCTCCGGTGAGCTCACGTATTACCACAAAATCAGCCCCCTTGAGCAGTTCGTCTTTCAAAGGAGAATTATGGAGTAGGCAGTCGAACGTAGCTACTGGACGGACATTAGCGAAAAGACCAAGTTTCTTACGCATTGCGAGTAGCCCTTGTTCAGGACGAACTTTTGCTGTAGGGTTATTGTCATATTTAATAGAACCTACGGCAGCGAAGAGAACAGCATCTGCTTCCATACAAATTCTATGGGTAGCTTCTGGATAAGGGTCGCCAACTTCGTCAATAGCATGTGCCCCCACAAGAGCCTCCTCGTACGTGAACTCATGACCATACTTGGCGGCAATAGCATCAAGAACGGCCACTCCTTGTTTCATAATCTCTGGTCCGATACCGTCACCGGGCAGAATTGCGATTTTCAGTTTCATTATTTATATATAATTTATAAATGTTTGCTTAACGGCCACAAAGTTACAAAACATTTCTCAATTACAACCGTTTTTTTACAATCTTTTATATTCTTACCCTTTTTTCAACTGATTTATAAGTTCTTTCTGACGTTCAGACAAATTTGTAGGCAAAGTAACATTATATGTGATTATAAGGTCGCCGAATGTCCCGTCACCCCGATTATATCCCCTACCTCGCAGGCGCACTTTGGTTCCCGGCTGAGTTTCAGGTTTGACATGTAGTTTAACTTTTATTCCATTATTCAGCTGTATGATGACTTCGCCACCGAGCAGTGCCGTATAAAGATCTATCTTCACCGTCGCGTTCATCTCACCAGTATGCGTTCGTTGGCCACCAAAAGGTGAACTTGTGGCGGAGTGCCCTCTCCCAAACAGCTGCTCGAAGAACGAGCTGAATCCACTACTACCACCAAAATTTGAAAAATCAAAACTCTCAAAGCCAGAACCTTCACTGTCAAATCCGTTTCCGCCGTTAGCATTGAATGCATCTGCCTGTTTCCATTGTTCGCCATATTGGTCATACTTGCGTCGTTTCCCAGGGTCACCTATTACATCATAGGCTTCGTTGAGTGCTTGAAACTTTGCTTTCGCTTTAGGGTCGTCCGGATGGAGGTCCGGATGGAATTGCTTTGCACGTTTCAAGTATGCTTTCTTCACATCTTTCTGGGCTATTGTCTTATCAACACCAAGAATCTTGTAATAATCAATTGCCATATTCTGCTCCTCCTGTTTTTTTTATTTTACTGCAAAAATTGTGCCGAACAGATGTGATTATCCGTATAATGCCATATTCAACCCTTTCTAAAATCTTGCAAAATTGTTCGCTTGTTTCATTTTTTTTTCATAATTTTGCAGCACAAGAAAGGAAAATGACAAGAAAATTTGCATTCTGCCTTGTAACGGCATGCTCAATCATACAGTTAATGGCTCAAAAGACGATAGAAATAAAGGTAATAGAGACAAGCGATGTTCACGGGTGTTTCTTCCCATACGACTTCATAGAAAGGAAGGACATACAGGGCAGTTTATCTCGCGCGTGTACATATATAAAACATATAAGACAAAAGTATGGAGATAACGTAATATTGATTGAAAATGGCGATATTCTCCAAGGACAGCCGACATGCTACTATAGTAATTATATAAATCCAGAGACAGAGAATCTTGCTGCGAGAGTTATAAATTACATGGGATATAATGCAGCACTGCTCGGCAACCATGATATAGAGACCGGGCATGCAGTATATGACAAGTGGATACGCGAAATGAACTGTCCTACCCTTGGTGCCAATATAATAGACAATTCGACAGGTAACCCATACGTAACTCCATACATCATACTGAACAAACAGGGTATAAGAATTGCTATCTTGGGAATGCTTACCCCAGCTATACCAAACTGGCTCAACGAAACTATCTGGAGTGGTTTACGTTTTGAAAATATAAGGGAATCTTCAGGGCACTGGATAAAGATTATACGTGAACAAGAAAAGCCTGATGTAATAATAGGCCTTTTCCACAGCGGCTGGCATGGAGGCATCAGCACTACCCACTATAATGAGGACGAAACAGAATTGACAGCTTCGGAAGTTGAGGGATTCGACCTCATATTCTTTGGACATGACCATACCGAGCATCATTCAATAGTGAAAAACCCGAAAGGTAAAGACGTTATATGCCTAAATCCATCGTGTTGTGCAATGAAGATTGCAGAGGCTACGATCAAAGCTGTTATAGATAAAGACGGAAGAGTAACAATAGAAAATTTCACTGGATGCATTACTGATATTCGCAATGAAGCCATTGATGAGGATTTTGTCAGACATTTTCAACCGGACATCGACAAAGTGAAGAGTTACGTTGACAGAAAAATAGGTCACTTCAATAGAACCATTAGCACTCGCGACTGTTTCTTCGGAAGTGCTCCTTTTACCGACTTCATACACAATCTTCAACTGAAAATTACCGGCGCCGACATTTCATTCAATGCACCACTGAGCTTCGACTCAAGCATAGAAGAAGGCGACGTATATGTTAGCGACATGTTTAAACTATATAGATACGAAAATCAAATTTATATCCTTAAAATGACCGGCAAGGAAATAAGAGATTATCTTGAAATGAGCTTTGACTTGTGGGTGAACACCATGAAAGACGAAAAAGATCATATCATGTTATTAAACAATAACTCAAAACCAGACGTGCAACGATTTGGCTTTAAAAATCTTACATTTAACTTTGATTCAGCAGCAGGTATTACCTACGAAGTAGATGTGTCAAAACCAGACGGTGAGAAAGTGAGAATTCTAAGCCTCTCCGACGGCAGACATTTTGACGAGAAAAAATGGTATAAGGTAGTGATGAACAGTTACCGTGGCAATGGCGGAGGAGAACTGCTCACCAAAGGTTCCGGCATATCTAAGGATTCCTTATCGTCGAGAATTCTATATCAGAGTGAACGTGACCAGAGATGGTATCTTATGAACGAAATAGAAAAAGCAAAGACGGTTACTCCAAAGGCCAATAATAACTGGCGTTTTGTTCCCGAGAAATGGACTACTGCCGCACTAAAAAGAGACCGGCATTTAATTTTCGGCATTGAAACAAAATGACACAAACCACTATGAAAAAATATTTTGTTTTTTGTAAAGACGAGGTTATGCTTGAAGCTTTAAGCGACGGCAGTTGTTGCATCCCTTCAGCTGAAAAAGCTCCAACCGAAAAAAAGCCTTGGACAAACATCTTGCACGTTACTTTCCCTGACGGTGAGGAGGCATATACATACAAGATAGACATGCCTGTTACCGATAACCCCAAATATGAGATGTGCGGTTTGCGAAAAAGTTATTACCGATTGTCAAAAGACTCTTACAAGAAAGCTGGCAAATGCTACGAACTGCTCTACTGGGATTACAATACCAGATTCTGCGGTATCTGCGGAGGTCAAATGATGATGAACACCGACATCAGTAAACGATGTCCAGAATGCGGAAAGGAAGTATGGCCTCAGCTTGCTACAGCTATCATTGTACTCATCCACAAAAATGATGAAGTACTCCTTGTACAGGCACGCAATTTCCGAACCAACTTCTACGGCCTTGTAGCTGGGTTCGTTGAGACTGGCGAAACCCTTGAAGAAGCAGTAATAAGGGAAGTCAAGGAAGAGACACAGCTTGAAATCGGCAACATTCGATATTTCGGAAGCCAGCCTTGGCCATACCCATGTGGGTTGATGGTTGGTTTCAATGCCGACTATGTATCAGGTGAAATACAACTACAGAAAGAGGAATTGGTCGCCGGAGCATGGTTCAGAAGAGATAACCTGCCACAAATTCCCGAGAAATTATCAATAGCCCGAAAACTTATAGACGCATGGTTAGATAATCCGTTATGAACGATTTCATGGCTTTTTAACATTTTTATGGCCGCTTTTCTTGTGTATTTCACAAAAAAAAAGTACTTTTGCAGTCGTGATTGAATTAGAGAGACATATAGAAATACTACTTCTTGATAATGACTGTGTCATTGTACCAGAACTTGGAGGCTTCATGGCTCATCATGTAGAAGCAAGATATGATGAAGAAGAGAAAGTTTTCCTTCCTCCTTTCCGTACTCTCGGTTTCAATCCTCAGTTGAAAATTAACGACTCTCTTCTTGCACAGTCGTATATTGAGGCTTACGACCTCAGCTATCCTGAAGCCCTAATGCGCATTCAGGATGAAGTGAACGAGCTAAAGCAACACCTAAACAACAACGGCAGGTATGATCTTAATGACATAGGCACACTCACGGTTAACAACGACGGGAACATTGAATTTTCTCCTTGCGATGCAGGAATATTGTCGCCTAATTTCTACGGACTCAGCTCATTTGAATTTAATACTATTGCTGTTGCCGAACAAGAGTATGCCATAGAGACATCAGAAACAAACATTTTCGCTCTCAAACCGGATGGATCTCAATTATCGAAGGACAATGACGAAGAAGATTGTGAAATCCGAATCAAGAAAACATGGCTACATACTGGTATAGCCGTTGCAGCAGCAGTGTTGGCTCTGTTTATTTTCTCGTTACCAATAACCAATGGGAAAATGAGCCAGATAAGCGATATTCATCTGCCGATGTTAGGCAAGTTGATGCCGAAGGATACGAACATGAAGGACTTGAAATTCAGCATAATCACCGATACTGTAAGCCCCAACAGTTCGCCCGAAGTTTCCAAACGGAAAACTAACACGGTTTCTTCTGTGAAAGAACAATATCCTAAGCGCTATTGCATAATTCTTGCTAGCCAGGTGTCTCGTCGCAACGCCGATTTTTTTGTAAAAAAGCTCCACAGCGAAGGTTTCGAGAATGCTGAGGTATATGTTCACAACAATATGGTCCGTGTGGTTTATGGATGTTTTGCAACCGAATCGGAAGCTTACAATGTGCTTAGGAAACTCCACAGCAATACTGCCTTTACCGACGCATGGGTATATCGTAAGAAAGATATTTGACTATGAAAAGAGTGCGTTGTCCAAAATGCGACAATTACATAGTGTTCGATGAAACCCAATATTCCGAAGGACGATCGTTGGTGTTTGAGTGTCCTGAATGTGGCAAGCAATTTGGAATCCGTATTGGAGTGTCCCATCTTCATTCCCTCAGAAAAGAAGAAAGCTCTAATGCAGAATCATGTGACTACAAATACGGCTCGATAGTAGTGATTGAAAATTGTTTTCACTACAAGCAGATAATACCACTACGTATGGGTGACAATGTCATCGGGCGTTACCAGAAGGGCAATTCTGTCAACACTCCTGTCGAGACAGTCGATCCAAGCGTTGACAATACACATTGCATAATCAATGTAAGCCGCGATAAACACGGACAACTGAAGTATATTCTCCGCGACGGCCCAAGCAATACCGGCACATTTGTTGACAACCAAATTCTCGGCGACCGCGAACGTCGCGTAATCTCCGATGGCACTATTTTCACTATAGGTGCAACGAGTATTATTCTTCGATTGAACCAAGATAAATAATAAAAAAGCCTTTTTCTCGTTATTGTATTGATGAAGAAGATAAAGACACAATACATTATTCTGTTGTTCATGGTATTCATGAGCCAGAGTGTTTATTCACAGAGTTTCATGCTTACTGGCAAGGTCGTTGATGAGCAGAACAATCCTATAGAGCTTGCAAGTGTAGCCTGTCTCGAACAAGGCAAGGTAGTAATGACCGACTTAAAGGGCGAATTTCATCTTTCACTGAAGTCAGCCGACAGTGTGGTTGTACGTATATCGATGGTTGGCTATACCACTAAGAAACGAGTGTTCCGTAACCCTCGGGGAAAGATAAACCTCAACGTGTCACTCCCTTCCATGGAGTCGCTCGGCGAAGTAGTCATTACAGAGAAGCGGCGCCAAACCACAGCAACTCAGCAACTTGACGTGAAGGACATGAAGGGCACTGCATCTACCACGGGAAATGCCGTTGAGGAACTAATTCAGCAACAGGCAGGTGTATCTACCCACAGTGAACTTTCGTCGCAGTACAATGTCCGTGGCGGTTCGTTCGACGAAAACTCCGTATATATAAACAATGTAGAAGTCTATCGTCCTCTTCTTATACGCAACGGTCAGCAGGAGGGCATCAGCATCATCAATCCCGACATGGTTGAGAAGATAGGTTTCTCTACCGGCGGTTTTGAGGCGAAATATGGCGACAAAATGTCGTCGGCATTAGACATTCAGTATCGCAAGCCTCAGAAGTTCGAGGCAAATGTGAACCTGTCTCTCCTTGGTGCCAGCGGTTATATTGGCATGAACACCAAAAAATTCTCAATGAGCCACGGACTTCGGTACAAGACGACAAGATACCTGCTTGGCTCACTGGAGGACAAAGGTGAATACAGACCTAATTTTCTTGACTATCAGACATA
>ODAI014310642.1_pt1 | contig 45127 bp, 35 predicted proteins | sample 1539321 | NCBI WGS metagenome assembly ODAI01 (sample SAMN02144231, study PRJEB22623) | gut metagenome | biome: sheep rumen | host: Ovis aries | place: New Zealand
CCAAGGCTGGCGCATGGGAATACGATATCATCGGTGCATGGTATAAATGCAATATGACTGATATCATGGCGGCTATCGGTCTGAAACAACTCGACCGCTACCCCGACCTTCTTGAAAGACGTATTCAGATTATCGCAAAATATGACGATACCTGCGACAGTCTCGGTATTTCTCATCTTGTCCACCATACGGATTTCATGGACAGCAGCAATCATCTGTATCTTATCCGTATCCCCGATATTTCCGAAGAAAAAAGAAATGAATTTATCACAAAAATGGCTGAATACGGTGTTGCAACAAATGTCCACTACAAACCGCTCCCCATGATGACAGCTTACGGAAAAGACTGCTCGGATTATCCTGTTTCCTATGACTATTATAAAAACCTCGTATCACTCCCGCTGCATACAAGACTTACTGATGAAGATGCAGACTATGTGTGCGAAATCCTCAAAACTGTATACAGTGAATTAATATAAAAAATATAATTAAAGAAGGTGTTTGAATGAAAAGTATGCTGCGTGACTGGGATAAACTGCCTAAATTTATGCGTACTCCCGAAGTAAGACCGTACTGGGAACATCTGAATAAAAAACGTTATCAGCTCGTTCTCAAAAGAATGTTCGATGTTTCGGCAGGAATGGCTGTTCTTGCCGTTACTGCCGTGCCGATGGCTGTTATCGCAACTGCTATAAAACTCGATTCGGAAGGACCTGTTTTCTACCGTCAGGAACGTGTTACAACTTACGGAAAAAAATTCAAAATCCACAAGTTCCGCACTATGGTCTCAAATGCCGATAAAATCGGTACTGCCGTCACCGTAAGCGATGACAACCGTATCACAAGAGTAGGTGCTAAACTCCGTAACCTGCGTCTGGACGAACTTCCGCAGGTGTTTGATGTGCTTTCGGGCGATATGTCATTCGTGGGAACAAGACCCGAAGTCGTAAAGTACGTTAAAGCCTATAAGCCCGAATTTTATGCAACCCTCCTCATGCCCGCAGGAATTACCTCGGAGGCAAGCATAAAGTATAAGCGTGAATATGAACTCCTCAGCGCAGCAGATGATGTGGATAAAGTGTATATCAATGACGTTCTCCCCGATAAGATGAAGTGGAATCTCGATTCTGTAAGAAATTTCTCGTTTTTTGGCGAAATTATGACTATGGTAAAAACAGTCTTTGCCGTGCTGGAAAAGGACTGACCGCAAAAATAGCGGTTTTATTTACGGAGGATATTTATGAGCATCAAAATACTGTACATAATGAATACTGCAAATAAAGTGAATAACTTTTCATTTTCAAGTATAAAGGCTGCACATGAACTTGGTATGGAATTTCATATTGCAGGAGACTGGACAGGCTACGAAAATGAGAACGAAATAAAGGCGGACGAAGAAAATTACGGCATAAAAATACATCAGATTGATTTTATAAGAACTCCCTATAAACCGGGGAATTACAAGGCTTATAAACAGGTCGTCGAACTTATTGAAAAGGAAAAAATAGATATCATTCACTGCAATACCCCTATCGGAGGTGTTGTGGGCAGACTGGCAGGAAGAAAATGCCATGTGAAACACGTTATCTATCAGGCTCACGGTTTCCATTTCTATAAGGGTGCGCCTCAGATAAACTGGCTTATTTATTACAATGTCGAAAAAACTCTTGCAAGAATTTCTGATGCCGTTGTAACAATGAATGACGAGGACTTCGCAGCCGCTAAAAAATTCAGACTGAAGAAAAACGGCAGGGCTTACAAGGTTCACGGTGTCGGAATTGATTTGACCCAGTACGGCGGATTTGAAAGCTGCCGTGATGAAAAGCGCAGGGAACTCGGCTTCTCCGATGACGATATTGTTATTATTTCTGTCGGCGAACTCAATACAAATAAGAATAACAGCGTTATAATCTCGGCAATGGCAAAATTAAATAATCCGCATATACATTACATTCTCTGCGGTGTGGGCGACTGTCAGGAAAGCCTTGAAAATCTCGCAAGGGAAAACGGTCTTGAAAACAATGTTCATTTTCTCGGATTCAGAACAGATGTCAATGAACTGTATGCGGCATCTGATATATTTACAATGCCTTCATTCAGAGAGGGTCTTTCAAGGTCTATCATGGAAGCAATGGCTTCGGGTCTGCCTTGTGTCGTTTCAAAAATAAGAGGAAATACCGAACTCGTCCAGAGCGGAAAAGGCGGTTTCCTGTGCCACCCGAAAAATGTATCGGGATTTGCAAAGGCTTTTAACATACTTGTCTCCGAACCCGCCCTTGTCGCAAAAATGCGTAAGTATAACCTCAGACGGATAAGAGAATACAGTGATGATGTCGTTGTCAAGGAAATGATGGAAATATACAAGGAGGTTCTCAAAAAATGAAAAAGGTTGTTTTAATCAGATCAAATCCTGTATCTCCCGACCCGCCTGTCGAAAAAGCCGCAAATACCCTCATCAAATCAGGCTATAAGGTAACAGTTATCGGCTGGGACAGGGACAGGGACTATTATTCGGAAAATTCCACGCTCGAACTGGCTGACGGCTGTGCTGATATCGTAAGATTCGGCATAAAAGCCTCTTTCGGAGCAGGATTCAGGGGAAATCTCAAACCACTGCTCACTTTCCAGAAAAGACTTAAAGAATGGCTCGGCAAAAATTCCGAAAATTATGATATCATTCATGCTTTCGATTTCGATACTGCGGCTGTCGCTTCATTTGCCGCAAAAAAATATAAAAAGAAATTCATCTATCATATTCTCGATTTCTATGCGGATTCTCATAACCTCGGAAAACTCCGCCCACTTATCAAGAAATTTGATTTCAGTATCATAAACAACGCTGATGTTACTATCATCTGCACCGAAAAAAGAAAAAAACAAATCCGTGGCAGTAAACCTAAAAAATTAGTCGCTATCCATAATACTCCCGACTGCAAAGTATCAGAAAATGCCCCAAGAGTTTTAAGCGAAAAATCATGTCCCGACAAAATTAAAATCGTTTATGTCGGTGTACTCGTTGAAACCCATATGATTGAGGATATTATCGAATTTGTTGGAAAAAATCCCGATAAATACGAATTTCATATAGGCGGTTTCGGTATGCTCGAAAGCTATATCGCTCAGAAAGCTGAGGAGTATCCGAATGTGTTCTTCTATGGAAAACTCCCCTACGAAAATACCCTTTCCCTCGAAAATGACTGCGATTTAATGGTAGCACTCTATGACCCCGTTGTCAGAAATCACCGCTACTGCGCCCCCAATAAGTTCTATGAGGCTATAATGCTCGGAAAACCTATCATTATGGCTAACAATACGGGCTTTGACGATATCATCAGGGAAAATAACATAGGAATAACTGTCGATTTCTCAAAACAGGGTCTTGAATCAGGTATTTCCGCCCTCGCTGAACGCAGAAACGAATGGGCTGAAATGGCTGAAAGAGAAAACGCTCTCTATAATAAACAGTTCTCATGGCGCATAATGGCTCAGAGAATCAAAAGACTGTACAAGGATCTTGACCGATAAGGAGGTACAATGTGGGAAATAAATTCAAACTCGGAATACTTGTAAATTCCCTTAACTTCGGCGGAAATGAAAGAAGTGCAATCAATATCGCAAAACATCTCCCCGAAAATATCGAGGTTTCCATAATAGTTCAGGAAAATATCGACTCAATCCCTTTTGACGGCAGAGTTATAAGCCTTAACCTCTCATGCAGGGAGGGCTATGCCGCAAAAGCCGTCAACTCCATTCGCAGACTGCACAGACTTAAAAAAATCGTCAGAAAAGAAAAATTTGACTGCCTTTTCATTATCCTCCCTGTCTCAAATATCATAAACTATGCAAAATACGGCTGTAAAAAAATAGTCTCATGCCGTGAATACGGCGATTTGGTCGTTCACAGCAAGTTTTACAGACAAATGGCGGCTTCCTCCGACTGTATCGTGTTCAATTCCTTGCAGCAGCAGCTTTATTTCCAGAAAAAATATCCCGCACTCAAATCAAAATGCAAAACAGTTTACAATATACTCGATATAGACAATATAGTCTCCATGACAAAAGAACAGCCTGAACAGAAATTCCTCGACTTCACAAAAGATAAAAAAACTATCATTTCTGTCGGAAGATTCGCCGAACAGAAAGCTTTCTGTCATCTGCTCAAATCTTTCAAGCTTATTTCCATGAAAGACGAAAATGCACGCCTCGTCATGCTCGGTGACGGTGAACTCAGGAATAAAATAGAAAACCTCATTCATCAGCTTAAACTCGATGACAAAGTTCTGCTCATGGGCTTTCAGAAAGAACTGTACAAGTATGTCGCAAATGCAGATGTTTTCGTACTGCCGTCTTACAGCGAGGGTTTCCCGAATGTACTCATAGAAGCCCTTGCCTGCGGTACTCCTGTGGTTGCCGTGAACTGCCCGTCAGGTCCTGCGGAAATACTTTCGCCCGACAATCCGCATAAAATAAAACACGGTTTCAGAATCTCGGAATACGGCATAAGGTCTATGGAATTTACAAGAGATGAAAATGCATGGAATTACAGGTCTTTCGATGAAGCACACAAGTCTTTCGCAAACGCTGTGCTTACACTTCTGCAAAACGAAAACCTCAGAAACGAACTCGGCAGAAAAGGCAGACAAAGAGCTGAATCTTTCAGGGCTGAACCTATTATTCGTGAATGGGAGAAAATTTTCAGATGATGACAGATTCGCCTTCTGTGGACAATCCGATTAAAATAAAAAAAGTCATCGGCTTTGTCTGCATCGCCTTTCTGATAGTCCTCGGACTTAAAAGTTCAGTAATCACTCTGGCGGCTTTTGGTATCCTTGCAGTTTATCTGTGCGCTGCCGATGAAAGTGAATCAGCGGAAGCCCTGCTTTTCTTCCTGTCTTTTATGAATATATTCAAGACAAACAAGGAAAGTACCTCGCTGTTTACATATCTCCAGCTTGTGCCTATCGCAAAGATACTTATGAGACGGTTCAAAGAACTTAATGTACTGCCCTTTGTAAGCAGTATGATAATGCTGTTTTATTCAATATTTATGACAGTTTTTATTTCTTTCCAGATGTCCGCACTGGTCAGGTTTACTATTGAAATCTGTCTGCTGCTTGTCTATTTCGGCACAGATGCCTATAAAAAACTTTCATCAAGAAATATGACGGTGTTCTACGCTCTCGGAGTTCTTGTATCATCAGTTTTCGGCAAAATGAATAATATCTTTCCTGAAATTGATTCGTATTTGTCATTGTTCTATGTAAGACTTGACGCTGATACGATTGCATACAGATTTTCAGGTCTGATTTCAAACGCAAACTATTACTCAATTGAAGTAACTGTCTCTCTGGCTTCACTGCTGATTCTTTTCAGAAGAAATGTAATAGACAAATTATTCTATGTACTGAGTATTCCGCTGATAATATTCGGCATAATGTCGCAGAGCAAAACCTTTATAATATCCCTTGTCCTGATTTTTATGTTCTTCGTCAGCTATGTGTACACACATAAAAATGTACAGAACCTTATCATGGGAATGGTGATTGTCGTCTTTCTTCTCACTGCCCTTTCAGGCGTAATCGTCTCCTTTGCGGGGACGTATATGACAAGACTTCTCGACTTCGCTGCGGAGGACGCAACTGTAAGCTCCATGACTACGGGAAGATGGGATATCTGGCTATATTACTATGAGGAAATGATGGCGGACAAATTCAAGCTGTTTACAGGTCACGGTCTTGAAGTAAATGCTGTCCGTATCGCTCCGCATAATATGTTTATACAGAGTTTTTACAGCATGGGCATTATCGGCACTGTCCTGATTGCCGCCCTCCTCACAACTTATTTCATACATGACGGCAATAAAAAAGATGTGTGGTTCTTTGTCGGCTTGCTTATAATAAGACTTCTCGCTGCCAACCTGCTATTTTATCCGAATACATATTACTATCTTATGCTTCTGTTCTCGTTTATCTACTGCTTTGAAAAGGATATCCGCAGCGGGAACACCCGAAAGGAGAAACTAAATGGGCAGATTGTTTAACGCAATGGGATATCTCCTCAAAGGAATATCCCTTAAAACTCTTTACCGTGACAGCGTGTCTGTCAGCGGTCTGGGCAGAATCGCCCCAAGTACAAAAATAATAACAAAAAACAACGGAAAAGTCAGATTCTCAAAAAATGTCCGAATCTGCGAAAATTCAAGCATCTCCTGTGACGGTGGTATCATATCCGTGGGCGAAAATGTCGGCATAAACAAAAATATGATTATGAGCTGTCACGGCGAAATCACTATCGGCAGCAATACCCTTTTCGCCCCCAATGTCTGCATTTACGACCATAACCATAAATTCGACAAAAATGGTATAAGTGACGGCTATTCTGTCGGCTCTGTCAGAATCGGCTCTAAATGCTGGATTGGCGTAAACGCAATTATCCTCAGAAATACCGTCATAGGTGACGGCTGTATCATAGGTGCAGGCTGTGTCGTCAGCGGTGTTATCCCACCCCACTCAATCGTCACAAGCAACAGAGAACTCAGAATCGTCCCCGTAGAGGACAGAAAATAATATTGGAGGAATTATGGTATCAGCTATTATTACAACCCATTGCAGAGAACCCGAAGTCGTGGAACGTGCCTTGAAAAGTGTCATCGCACAGACTTACAGGGATATCGAAATTATCCTCGTGGACGACAGTACCCCCGATTTTGAATACCGAAACCAGATAAGGGAACTCGCTGAAAACCTCGACCCAAGAATAAAATATATCCCCCATGAAGTCTGCAAGGGTGCGTGTGCCGCAAGAAATACAGGTCTTGAATGTGCAAAGGGTGAGTTTGTCGCTTTCCTCGATGATGATGACGAATGGCTTCCCGATAAAACAGAAAAACAACTCAAAGCCTTTACTTCCGACAAAATCGCCCTCGTCTACTGCGATTACACAATACTCAACGAAACAACAGGCGACTCTTTCGTCCACCATTCACGCATGGAAAACGGTAAAATCTATTCAAAACTTATCTTTGAGAATTTTGTCGGCTCTGCTTCATTCCCATTAATCAGAACCAAAGCCCTCAGAAAAGCAGGCGGTTTCGATACCGAAATGAAAGCTTCTCAGGATCTGGACGCATGGCTCAGAATTTCAAGAATCGGTCTTGTGAATTTCGTGGACGAACCGCTTTCCCTTTACCATATCCACGAGGGTGAACAGATTACAAAAAAACCACAGAATAAAATCTCAGGATTTGAAAGAATTATCGAGAAAAATCTCCCCTACCTCAGAAACCATAAAAAAGCCTATGCATGGAGACTTCTCCTCGTTGCTCCATATTATGCAATGAATAAACAGTTATTCAGGGCATTCTTCATATGGCTTAAAGCTGTCTCGAAAAATCCCTTGGATTTCAAAAACAATATCTACTATGCAGCAAAAATTTTAAAAGCAAGATTAGTTCATGCAAGGCACATATAAGGAGGAACTATGAAAAAAAGAATCATGACCGTTTTCGGTACAAGACCCGAAGCTATAAAAATGTGTCCCCTCGTCAACGAAATGAAAAAAAGAGATTCCCTCGAAGTCATCGTCTGCGTTACCGCACAGCACCGCCAGATGCTCGACCAAGTTCTCGCAACTTTCAATGTCGTTCCCGACTATGATTTGAATATCATGAAGGACAGACAGACCCTTTTCGATATCACTACAAATATCCTCAACTCTATCAAAAAAGTAATCGAAGAGGCAAAGCCCGATATAGTCCTCGTCCACGGTGATACTTCAACTACTTTCGTAACTGCTCTCGCCTGTTTTTATTTGCAGATTCCTGTCGGTCACGTTGAAGCAGGTCTGAGAACCTATAATATATATTCTCCCTACCCCGAAGAGTTTAACCGTGAAGCCGTGGGAATTATAAGCAGATATAATTTCGCTCCCACAAAACTCGCCGCAGAACACCTCATAAGTGAAGGCAAAAATCCCGACAATATCTATATCACGGGAAATACTGTCATCGATGCTATGCAGCATACCGTAAGGGAAGATTATTCCCACCCCGAACTCGACTGGGTAGGCGATGACAAGCTTATCTTTATTACCGCCCACAGAAGGGAAAATCTCGGCGAACCTATGCACCGTATGTTCAGGGCTATAAGACGTGTACTCGATGAACACCCCGACTGCAAAGCCGTTTACCCCATTCATATGAATCCTGCCGTCAGGGAAGCCGCAAATCAGGAACTCAGCAACTGCGACCGTATTCATATTATCGAACCAATTGAAGTTTTCGACTGCCATAACTTTGAGGCAAGAAGTTTCCTCTGCCTTACCGATTCAGGCGGTATTCAGGAAGAATGCCCCTCCTACGGCGTTCCCGTCCTCGTCATGAGAGATACCACCGAAAGACCCGAAGGCGTTGATGCAGGTACTCTCCGACTTGTCGGCACTGATGAGGAAACTATTTACAACGCTTTCAGAGAACTCCTCGAAAATCAGGAGGAATACCGCAAAATGTCACAAGCCTGCAATCCCTACGGTGACGGTCATGCCTGCGAAAGAATCGCTGATATCCTCGAAGGTAAAGACTATCAGCCGTGGAATGCCGAATAAATTCATACAGTAAAGGAGATATTTATGCAGAAAATTAATCTCAACGGAAAAAATATCCTCGTTACAGGCTCTCCCGGATTTATCGGCGCAAATCTGGTTATCAGACTGCTCGGTGAACTCGATTCGGGTACAGTCGTATCCCTCGACAATATGAACAGCTACTATGACCCTTCACTTAAAGAATACCGCCTCGGTCTTATCGAAAAAACTGCCGAAAATTCAGGCGTGAAACACGTCTTTGTAAAAGGCTCTGTCGGTGACAAGGCTCTCATTGACAAGCTTTTCAGTGAATATCATTTTGATATTGTCGTAAATCTCGCTGCTCAGGCTGGTGTGAGATATTCAATTGAACACCCTGATGTGTATATCGAATCGAATATCATAGGTTTTTATAATATCCTCGAAGCCTGCCGTCATAACCCTGTTGAACATCTTGTATATGCATCAAGTTCCTCAGTTTACGGCGGAAATAAAAAAGTTCCGTTCAGCACTGATGACAAGGTTGACAATCCTGTTTCACTCTATGCGGCTACTAAAAAATCAGATGAACTCTTAGCCCATGCCTATTCAAAATTATACAATATTCCCTCCACAGGACTGCGTTTCTTTACAGTATACGGACCTGCGGGCAGACCTGATATGTTCTACTTTTCAGCGGCAAATACCCTTAAAAATGATGGTGTAATCAAGATTTTCAATTACGGAAACTGCAAGCGTGACTTTACTTATGTTGATGATATCGTTGAGGGCGTATTCCGTGTAATGCAGGGCGCACCCGATAAAAAGAACGGTGAGGACGGTCTGCCTGTTCCGCCTTATGCAGTTTATAATATCGGAGGAGGTACTCCCGAAAATCTCCTCGACTATATCAGCACTTTGCAGGAAGAACTCGTAAAGGCTGGCGTACTGCCCAAAGATTATGACTTTGAATCCCACAGGGAACTTGTCGGTATGCAGGCTGGCGATGTACCCGTAACTTTTGCGGATTCTGAAGCTCTGGAGCGTGATTACGGCTTTACTCCCAAAATCGGCATAAGAGAGGGTCTGAGAAGATTCTGCGAATGGTACGCTGAATATTACAGGTAAATTATAATGCCCTGATATTGAAATCAGGGCATTTTTTTATATCACGCCTTTTTGGAGCATGATATTTGCATAGGGAGCTTTTTCGCCTGTTGCAATTATGCAGTAGGCTTTTTTGGCTTCTTCATAGAAAGCAAAGCGTTCGATTTCACTGACAGCCTTTGCACCTCTTTCGTCATAGCGTGAGATAATTTCCTTGTATGTGTCCCATATGGGAGTTTTTGCGCTGTCGCAGGGCATGACTTCCATGAGATTAACCGGCTTGTCCACATAGGTATCAAGCGGGAAAAGCGTGAGGATTGCTTCGAGAAGTGCAGGGATTCCGTGACCGTCACAGCGGATTACTATTGAATTTTTTCCGATGCTTTCGGCTGGGAAATTTGCATCTGCGATAACTATTCTGTCGCTGTGTCCCATTTCGCAGAGAACTTTCAGCAGTTCAGGGGATATTATCGGGGGGATATTTTTCAGCATAAAGATACACTCCTTTTGTTTGATACATATATATTAACATATTTTATGTGTTCTGTCAATGATATTATATAATTTTTCCCCAAAAGAAACGAATATGAAAAATCGTCCGAATAAATGCAGAAAAGGTGTATATTTTGCATTATTCTCCTTAACTGATTGACTTTTCGGCATTTATGCTTTATAATATATAGTGCAGGCATAAAATGCCTTTAAAAATCAGAACAGAGGTGCATTATGAGTAAAAATCCAAAATCCCCCTTTATGCCCCGTAATGACAGATATGCGGGAAAATGCATAAAGAACCACAAAAATATTTCAACGGTGAAAAAAGCAGTCTGTATTTTTGTCACCGTAATTATGACAATGATTCTTTCCGTCAGTCTTACGGCAGTCTGTGCAGAGGACGGAAAAACCTTTACAGTCGGATTTGATGCGGAATTTCCGCCTTACGGCTACAAGGACGACAGCGGAGAATATGTCGGATTTGACCTTGACCTCGCTCAGGAAGTATGTGCAAGAAACGGCTGGCAGCTCGTGAAACAGCCTATTGACTGGGATTCAAAGGATATGGAGCTTAAAACAGGTGCAATTGACTGCATCTGGAACGGATTCACCATAGACGGCAGAGAAGATGCCTATACATGGACTACTCCATATATAAACAATTCACAGGTAGTGGTTGTACGCAGTGATTCCGATATATCGGAGCTTGAAAACCTTAAAGGAAAGATAGTCGCAGTACAGGCTGACAGTTCCGCACTTGCCGCACTTACAGGAGAAGATGCAGAACAGAAAAATCTTGACCTTGCCGCAGAATTTTCCGATTTACAGCAGGTAGGCGACTACAACAGCGCATTCATGAATCTTGAATCGGGAGCAGTTGACGCAATATGCATGGATTACGGAGTTGCAAACTATGAAGTAGATTCAAGGGGCGGCAAGTTCAGAATACTTGATGAAGAAATTTCCTCGGAAAAATACGGTGTAGGATTTCTCCTCGGCAATACCGAACTGAGAGACACCGTTCAGCGTACACTTCTTGAAATGCTTGATGACGGAACGCTGACAAATATCGCTGAAAAATGGCAGCTTGATTCAAGTATCTGTCTTTCAGCGGAGGACAGCTATATCGACAAAAGCAGTGCAGATTCCGAAAATCAGGGATTTCTTGCGGAATTTGGAGATATATCAAAGCAGCTTGCAAAAGGACTTGTGGCATCGCTTTCAATATTTTTCCTTACATTGTTATTTTCACTTCCCCTCGGACTTATTGTGGCATTCGGCAGAATGTCGAAAATAAAGCCGATAAGCATGATAGTCAAATTCTACATATCAATCATGCGTGGAACACCATTAATGCTTCAATTGCTTGTAGTATTTTTCGGACCTTATTTTCTTTTCGGGGTGCAGTCGTCATCAGGGTATCGTTTTGCGGCGGTAATAATAGGTTTTTCGCTGAATTATGCGGCATATTTTGCGGAGATATTCCGTGCGGGCATACAGGCACTCCCCAGAGGACAGTATGAAGCGGCTGAAATACTTGGCTATACACGCACGCAGGCATTTTTCAGCATAGGACTTCCGCAGGTAATAAAGAATATACTTCCTGCGGTGACGAATGAAATTATAACCCTTGTAAAGGATACATCTCTTGCGTTTGCGCTCTCATACACTGAAATGTTCACTCTTGCAAAGCAGATAGCAGCAGCGAGAACGACCATGCTTCCGCTTTTCAATGCAGGCGTATTCTACTATGTATTCAACTTTATAGTTGCATTTGCAATGGAAAGAATAGAAAAGAAACTGAATTATTACCGCTGATTTGACGGAGGAACACTATGGAACTTTTAAAAATAAACAATCTCAGAAAAAGCTTTGACGGAAACGAAGTCCTCAAAGATATAAGCATGAGCGTATCGGAAAATGAAGTAATCTCAATAATAGGACCGTCAGGCTCAGGAAAATCAACTTTTCTGCGCTGTATGACATTCCTTGAAACTCCTGACGGCGGAGAAATTTATTACTGCGGTGAAAAGGCTTTTTCGGACAAAGGCGGAAAAATCTCGAAAAATGACCTCAAACGCATAAAAGGCTATTTCAGTCTTGTTTTCCAGAATTTCAACCTTTTTCCGCATTATTCGGTTATCAGGAATATAGCGGACGCACCAATAAAGGTACAGGGACGCAAAAAGGAAGAAGTATATGCAGAAGCCGAAATTCTCCTTAAAAGAATAGGTCTTGCCGACAAGGGTAATACATATCCCTGTCAGCTTTCAGGCGGACAACAGCAGAGAGTTGCAATAGCACGCTCACTCGCTATGAAACCAAAAATGCTTTTCTTTGACGAACCCACAAGCGCACTCGACCCCGAACTTACAGCGGATATCCTCAAAATTCTCAAAGAACTCGCCTCCGAAAAAATGACAATGGTAATAGTAACCCATGAAATAGGCTTTGCAAGAAATATTTCCGACAGAGTAATCTTTATGGCGGACGGACTTGTCGTTGAACAGGGCAGACCCGAAGATGTAATAGACAACCCCTCAAACGAACGTACAAGAATGTTCCTCAAAAAAATGGCTGAAAAAGAATAATATAATTAAAAAAAATGAGTATGTCCGAATACAGACATACTCATTTTTATATAAGCTGTGATTAATTACAGCAATTTTTTCATCTCACATAAATCAAAAACGTCAAGGATTTCATCTTCGCACAAGTCAGCGGCTTTCCAATCAGCGAGTTTTGTATTTGGAACATTGAGAAGCCAGTTCTGTAAGGCGAGTACATCTTCCTTGTCAAAAATACCGTCCATATTGACATCGCCCTTTATTTTTTCGGGTTCATCGCCGTAGATTTCTATTTCGGAGAGGTTACAGCAGTAACTGTCGTCATTATTGTACTGATTGTCCGGTTTTCCCTCAGGAGTCTGATAGCGTATATATCTTATATTTTCGGCATTTCCGACAGATATATAATTAAGACCGTCAGAGGGGACATTTTTAATTTTGCTTATTTCAGTCCAGTTCACACCGTCAGCGGAGCATGAAATTACAGCATCAACACAGCGGTAGGAATAATTTTTTCTGGGGGCGAATCCGACAGTTTTTATGTTATAATTTTTGCCGAGGTCAATCTGAACGTATCCGTTTCCGAGACCGTCAAAATAAGTATCGGTATTTCCGTCAATGACTTTTGTGCAGTCGAATTTGCTGTCATTGCGCCACGGCTGAGAGCCTGAAATCATATCGGAAGATACATCTATTTTATTGCCGAAATCGACAGGAGTTCCGAAAATTTTCATTTCTGCGAGGTTACAGCAGTAAACATCATCTTTATTATATTCATTTGTTGGTTTGCCGTCAGGAGTCTGATAGCGGACATAGCGGACATTCTTATTATTTTTGAGAGCGGTGTAATAATTTGCACCGCTTACGGGCTTTGAATTTATTTTATAAGCCTCAGACCAGTTTTTTCCGTCCGAAGAAAATGATATTGAAGCATCAACACAGCGGTATTCATAGCCTGAACGTGGGATTATTTCGAGGGCGGATATTCTGTAATTTTCTCCGAGGTCAACCTGAACGTATCCGTTTCCGAGACCGTCAAAATAAGTGCCTGAATTTCCGTCAAAGACTTTTGTGCAGTCGGATTTGCTGTCATTATGCCATGATTCAGAACCCGAAACTTTGTTCACATCTATTTTGATTTCAGTTTTTTCAAGGGATTCAGCCTTTGTACCGTCTATTATGAAAGTCGTGACGGAATTTGGTATAAGTGAAGCGGAAAAACCGTTTCCGTAAGTATCAATGGGAGCGAGTTCCTTCCAGTTTTCGCCGTTCTGAACGTCACCGCTTGTTCTTATGACCTGAACCTTGTTTCCGATTTCGGTGAACTGCGAGAGGTCGAAATCGACATTTCTCGTATTGGCGGAGGCATTGACGCAGACTATTACAAACCTGTTGTTTTCGCTGTCATAGGCTGCAACGTTATCGCCTGAAACATTGAGCATAGTATATCCGGGGCGGATATATCTTGAAAACTGTCCGAAAGCGTAATATTTTTTTGTAAGGACGAGGTTATTTTTATCATGGTCGGCAATTGCGAGACCCCAGTATCCGCCGTTCAAGTCGGGCATACCCGTATCTTTTCTGCCCTTGTATCCTGCACTGCAAATATGTCTGTCGATTGCCTGCCAGAGAACCCATGCAGAGGGATTCATACCGTTGAGGTCAGCGGCAATTCTTGTTGAAAGCCATAAAGCCGCACCCATCTGACCTGCGTCCTTGCCTGCGACAGCACCGCCGTCAACCTCACTCATCCAGAGATTTTCGCCGCCGTTTTTAGCGGTATCTTTAAGTTTTGAACGCTGACTTCCGCTGTAAGTATGGGTATCTATTCTTGTGATAATTTTTTTCGCCTCATTTGAAAGGGCATTATAGGCATTTATAGCCGTATCAATAGAAGTTTCGTCCGAACTGCTGATAATTACGTCACCAAGACCGTGTTTCTGCATAGCCTTATTTAATTCAACGAGGATTTTCGACTGTGAATTTCCTATATCGAAATGACAGCCCTCCTGTTTGGGGCTTCCCGCATACCAGAAATTTGTATAAGGCTCATTCATGGGAGTAACGCTTTGAATATCAACACCGAGGTTTTTATGGTAGTATTCGCAGACTGTTGCGAAATATTCCGCAAAATCGTCATACCGGTCATCTTTGAGGTTATTTTTTCCGCCGTCGGTATTACCGCTTGAACAGCCGCTGTTGGTCATATAGTAAGGCGGAGAATTTGAGAACATTTCAACGATAAGATTATCCTTGCAGGCATCTATTGATTTCATGAGGACATTTCTCTGAGCGGAATCCGCATTGAAATCATAGGCTACACTGCCGTTTTTATAGACGGTATATCCGGGCATATCCGAGTCCGTTCTTGTTATATGTGTATGGGAGGGGTCATCACCACCGCCTATATTGAAGCGTGCTATATTCATACGCAGACCGCTTTCACCGAAAAATGCCTCCGCAGACTGTTCCGACAAACTGTCCGAATAACCGATACGGTTAGCCCACCAGCAAAGAGATGTACCCCAGCCTTCAAATTTTCCGTCATTGATTTCGTATATACTGTAAGGCGAAACAGTAATAGTTTCTGATGCTGAATCTGCTTTCATCACAGGGAAATTAAGTGTTCCCAGACCGATAGCACAAGAAAGCAAAAATGTCGCTGTCCTTTTCATTTCTGACACTCCTTTTTTTAGGGTTATATATTATAATTCTATATCTTTTTTGTCAAAATATCAACCTTAAAAATGCAGATTTGGTGGATAATTTGTATAAAAATAAATCCGCTTATATTTTAATTGCATATCCCTTGATTTTTTAAGAAGATTATGATATAATCTTATCAGGTTTATAAGTATCCTATAAATTTTATCAACCATAAGGAGAAATGTCTATGAAATACATAAACATACTGAACGGTCCGCAGAATGTTTCCGCAATCGTGCAGGGCTGTATGAGAATGCCTGCACTTTCAAAGGAAGATGCCGCAAAAGTTATCCGCACAGCTTACGACAACGGAATAAATTTTTTTGACCATGCGACCTGCTACGGAAACGGCGAGGCTGAAACAAGATTTGCAGAAGCTTTTCCGCTCACAGGTCTTAAACGTGAAGAAATAATCATTCAAAGCAAATGCGGACTATGTTTTGACAGAAATGAATTTGACTGGACAAAGGAAAATATACTTTCAAGTGTTGATGACAGCCTTAAACGCCTTGACGTTGAATATCTTGACGCACTTCTCCTGCACAGACCCGACCTTATATTTGACCCAGAAGAAGTTGCGGAAGCATTTGATACCCTTGAAAAATCAGGGAAAGTCCGTTTCTTTGGTGTAAGCAATCTCATGCCCATGCAGATTGAACTGCTGAAAAAATATGTAAAACAGCCCCTTATCATAAATCAGGTTCAGCTTTCTCTTGAACAGTCCCAGCTCATAGACCAGTCTTTCTACATGAACAACAAGACAACTGATATGTCTGTCAGCCGTGACGGAAGTCTGCTTGATTACTGCCGTCTTAATGATATTACCATTCAGGCATGGTCACCGCTTCAATACGGTATGTTTGGCGGAACATTCATTGACAACCCTGATTTCCCCGAACTCAACAAGGCACTCGCAGAAATTGCTGAACGTGAAGGCGTGACAAAAGCTGCTGTTGCAATTGCATGGATAATGCGTCACCCCGCAAAAATGCAGACCATAATCGGCACTATGAATCCCGTACACATTGAAGAAATCTGTGCAGCCGCAAATGTGAATCTCTCGCATCATGACTGGTATGTGCTTTATCTTGCATCAGGAAAATTTCTCCCGTAAAGCAATAAAAAAATCTCCGCAGGATTATTTCTGCGGAGATTCTTATTTTAAACTATAATTTTATTTTTATTAATTCCTCTGTAATTTTCTCAGCCTTATCTGAATCTCTGAGCATTCCGAGCCATTTTTGCGGAATATTTTCGTATCCGAATTTTATTCCTGCGATACCGCCGACTATGCAGGCGGTGGTATCGGTATCGTGACCGAGTGCGACAGCCTGTTTAACGGTTTCCTCATATGAAGAAGCGGTTTTCATTATCATAAAAGCACTTCTTATGCTGTCCACAACGTAACCGCTGCCTGTTCCCTGCCATATATCGGGTTCATCGGGTCTGAGTGTAAATTCAAAATCCTCTGCATACTCTGAATATTTATTATTCTTGTATATACTGCGGAGGTTATGAACTGAATCTGCGAGTGCATCATCAAAATTTTCATCTGAAAGGAGTTTTCTTGCAACGAGGCAGTAAAGCGCACAGCAGACCTGATTTGTAATATGACCGTGAGTGATAAGGCATTGTCTGTGAGCGTCCTCAACGAGTTCCTCATCAGTGCCGTCATGCCACAAGGCAAGTGGAAGAACTCTCATAAGCGCACCGTTGCCCTTTCCGTCAGGTCTTACATTTCCGCACAATTCGGGGGCAGTACCGTGTTTATATTCTGACAAAGCCAATGAAGTCTGGATACCTGCATCGAACACATAATTATCGACAGCCCACAGACCTTTAGTATACCATGCGAGAACCCTGTCCGAAAAATCTTTCAGGTCAAATATTCCTTTGCATATGAGACTGTCGAGCAGACAAAGAGCCTGCGCCCCGTCATCTGACCAAGTGCCGTATTTTACATTGGGATATGAAGTTCTGAAATTTTTTGGCGGAATCATATCTATCTGTTCAAAGGGCGGAATCTGTTCGGGGTTATGAAATTCATACGGCACACCGAGGGCATCACCGACAAGCAGACCGAAAATACCGCCTTTCAGTTTATTTATCATTGAATTTTGCATATTATCAAATCCTTTTTATGTAGTCTGTGAAGCAGTCGGCAGGTGGTCGGGCATATAGCCTATGATAATCCTGCCTGATTTTTCGTCACGGCAGAAATATATTCTGACGAGAACCTGAGAACTGACACCACGTTTGAGGTGAAAGTCGAGGAGATAGGGAGAGCCGTCTATATTTGCGATATAGTCACTTTTTCTGACTTTGAGGGTTTCTTTTCCGCAGCCTTCGACTTCCCAGTTATTATCGAGGGAGAACATTTCGAGCTGTTGGGAATTTATTTTACCGTTGCGGTAGTCGGCATAGGCATTGAGATAATATATACCGTCACACAGGATACCGATATCGAGGGAGTTGTTATATTTTTTCATACTGTTTTCAGCTCTGGGGGCGAGGATAATATTATCGGAGAATTTTTTTCTTATCCAGTCGCAGACATCATCTTTTCTTGTGGGGAAACAGACGGCATCGGAAGCTTTTTTCCTGTAAAAATTCACGATATCGGCAGATTTTTTGTAAGCCAGTTCTCTTTCCTCGAATTTCTGCATATTATTTTTGATATATATTTTCAGTGATTCATTTTCATCTGAAAGTTTTTTGACTTGTTTTTCGAGTTGTTTAGTATTTTTGGCATTAATCTGCAAATCGGTATTCTGCTGATTGAGTTCTTTTCTTTGTTTTTTGAGTTCGCTGTTTTCCTGTTTATAGATATTGAGTCTTTCTTCGAGTGAGATATTTTCGTGTCGTTTTTCTCTGAAATCGGCGAGTCTTGCGTCGGAATAGAAGAGGATATTTCCGAAAGTAAAGGAACTTCTTTTGAGCATATTCCGCAGTTCATCTCTCACATTATATTTAAGGTTAATCATATTGTGAGCGTCATAGGATTTTCTGTCTGTTTCGGTATGCTGGGAGTATATAATTATTTCGCCTGTTTTTATATCGACATCAAATTTTTTCTTCATAGCAGGGAGGCATTTTTCCTCTATGAAACAGACAACAGCGAATCCCATTGTACTTGATGCGAGGTACTGATAATCGAAAACGGGGAGTTTTTCGGGCTGTCTGGTGGGAATTTCGCTTACTGAATCTGATTTCTCCTGAGTTTTGGATTTTTCGTCATCTGATTCTTTTGGCAGACCCTCTATATTAAGTTTTGAAATATCAGCCCGCATATTTTCGATGAAGTCTGATTTTTTGAAGCCTGTGAGTGACAGCTTGTCATTTTCGGACGAGATATTTATATCATGTTTCGGCTGTTCGTAACCGCTGTCTGCAATGAAAGCTATTGGCATAGAGAAAGATTCGGAATTAAAAATTCTTTCCAGTTTTTTGAAATCGGAATTGTTTTTAATTACCATAGGTTTGCCGTTTATTAAAAATCCTTCTTTGACGAAACCGACATTCGGGTTATCAGCGAGAGCCTTGACGACTGATGGGCGGAAAACAGCGCAGTTTGCCGTACAGTCAAAGGGTTCTGAGCAGGTAGTTTTTATACCTGCCTCAACATTGTTCTCATGTCTGAAAAAAGATATTTCTGTACGGAAACCTCTGCCGTTGACGGGAAGTCTTTCTCTTTCCGTGCCGATATTTTCGCCTGTATCTTGTTCAAATATTTTAAATGACCATATGCCCGTATTCCTCATATAGGTACAGTCGATATTCACACCGATATTGAGTGTAAAAGAGGTAAGCATATCTTCTGTAAGTTCCTTATAGTTTTCGGGTTCGGGTACAAGAATTTCCTTTGGCAGTTCCTTGAATTTACTCAGTCTCAGTCTCAGCCAGCGGAGGGCTTCGAGGATACAGATATTAAAAACATCTTCTGTGGGCAGTTTAGACGCAGTAAAGGCGTGGAACTGGTAGGTAGGATAACTTTTAACAGGCTGTAGGGTAGTAGTCATGTATGCCATTTTATCACCTCTGTTTTTATTATTTTATGTTATTATACCACAATATTTTATATTTGTCTACACATATTTTTTAAAAATATTTCATAATGATACAAATTTTTACCGTATGTACACATTACACATTTAAAAGAAAAAATATCTGTTTAAAGATGTGATTAGTGCTGAATATTCTGCAAAAGGATTGACAAAATGAAAAAATGCGATTATAATATTAAAAAATGAAATTGATAATCGTTTTCATTTTCAGATATTACATGGAGGTTTATTATGTATAAAAAATTAAGTTTACTGACTTTAAGCGTTATACTTGCGTCCGCAGGCATAACAGGCTGTGCCTCACAGACTTCTGCCACCGCAGACAGTTCATCATCAGCGGATATTTCAAAAAATCAGTCTTCCGATTCACTGAATATTGTCTGCACCATTTTCCCCGAATATGACTGGGTAAAGCAGATTCTCGGCGATAAAGCCGAAAATGCAAAAATAACCTATCTCCTTGACAAAGGTCTTGACCTGCACAGTTTCCAGCCCACTGCCGATGACATCATGAAGATATCAGCCTGCGACCTGTTCATCTATGTAGGCGGAGAATCAGACGGCTGGGTTGAAGATACTCTCGCAGAAGCCGTAAACGACAATATGAAAGTTATAAATCTTATGGAAATTCTGGGCGATTCCGCCAAAGCCGAGGAAATCAAGGAAGGTATGCAGGCAGAGGAGAAAGAAGATTCCGAAGAAGATGAAGAAACAGAATATGATGAACATATATGGCTTTCCCTTAAAAATGCGGAAATTCTATGCACAGAAATCGAAAACGTCATTTCAGAAATTGACCTTGCAAATTCCGCTGAATACAAATCCAATCTTGAAACCTACATTTCACAGCTTGACGCACTCGATAATGATTTTCAGTCGCTTATAGATTCATCATCAGTAAAAACCCTTGTATTTGGTGACAGATTCCCATTCAGATACTTTACTGATGATTACGGACTTGACTATTATGCAGCATTTGTAGGCTGTTCAGCGGAAACTGAGGCAAGTTTTGAGACAATAAAATTCCTTGCCGACAAAATCAATGAACTTGACTGCGATACTGTATTCACTCTTGAAAATTCAGACCATTCAATTGCAGATACTATAATCAGCACATCAGGGAAAAAAGTAGATATCGCACAGCTTAACTCCCTTCAATCCGTTTCCGAAAGCGATATAAAAAACGGAGCGACATATTTATCGCTCATGCAGAAAAATTATGATGTCCTCAAAGGTGTTCTTTCATAAGTGAATAAAAATCCCATTATCATGAAATTCTGATAATGGGATTTTTTTGGAATATTATTAACTTTTTTTCCACTGGAATAAATACTGAACGGGAAGATAATTTTTCAGAGCATCTACATGAAGAATTTTTTTATCATTCAGCGTATTGAAAATATTTTCCGTAAATTTTTTCCTTTTATCCATAGACAGACTGCGTATTATGCTGTTTAATTTTTTCATTCCGAGTTTTGAAAGCGGATTCAGTTCAGGAAGCCATTCAGGTTCACCTGTATCTTTAATCTGCCAGTTGAATATATCATGCTGATACAGTAAATTATCCGCTTTGCTTTTAATAATCCTGCAACATTCTTCGGGAAAAGTTTCAAGCAATTGACCTATAATGGAATCCTGCGGAAGAATACAATAAATTTTATCGCATATATTATAATAGGAGTTTCTTGAATAAATGGAAACATTCTCGTTAAATCCGGGTGAATCGTTGCAGTATACGCTGTTTATACGGGACTGTATTTTCTGCGGTGCAAATATAGATGCATATGCAGCAAGATTTCCGCCTTTTGAGTGACCGCTGACAATAAAATTACCGTTTACGGCTTCCGAGACTTCTTTGAGGTAATCCAAAGCCTTTTCCTGAGCGGGAGTCTGCGGAAGATATGAGAACTGAAAATCCTCTTTCCAGCCTGTAACAGTACCGTCTGTTCCGCTGTAACTTATGAAATAGAGGTTCTTGTTAATTTTCAGGGTTAAAACCGAAAACTGCAAAGATACGTCATTATTGTCTGATTCATTGCGGTATCCCATAAGTTCTATATCTGCGAATCTTTCGCTTTTCCCCAGATTTTTCATAAAATCTGTATTTCTCTGCGAGAGACCGAAAGCGAACATCTGGGCTATGGCATCCGGAAGTTTCAATGTTTTGTTGAATCCTTTGGATACCATGGAAAAATCCATATAACTCAGACCTGTAAGTACCAGAATATCAGACACATTCATATTATACGGAGAAAGCTTTTTATCGCCGTAAGCCTTGACATATTCTGTTATATTCAATTTTCTTCCTCCGAATCATTTTCTGTTAAGTTCATATATAGCTTCAAGCATATCCATGATGTCATTTGCATCTTTTTTGCTGATTGTGGGGGCATTTTTTTTGCTGTTTTTGGGGGTATCTTTTTTCATCGGAATCATGTTTGTAAATTTTGTGCCTATTGAATTTTCGTTATTGTCTTTTAAGAAGCACAAAGCGGCAATCGCTCCTGCTATCACGATACATATAAAAGCTTCCATAAAGAATATCACGTCCTTAAATAAAACACCTGATGAACTTTTCTGATGTTTTTTCAGTTTTTTTCTCATTATTCACATCGCTCCCTGATATTTTTTCTGACAGTTGCCTTATGCTCTACGATTTCGGCAACGAGCTGTTGAAAGGTGACGGTATCCCTTGTATTGATTTCACCGTCACCGAACATATCAGCGAAATAGTCAAGACAGAGGTCAGCAGTTGATTTTCCAAGTTTATCCTTTATGAACTTCTCTATTGCATCATTTATTTCAGTGCAGTCATATTTCTGCTCAAATATTTTCTCAGGGTAACGGTCAGGATAGAGAAGCCTGATGATTGTCTTAAATGCATTGCTTTTTTCGTTATATCCTCTGCGGAGGTCGATATCCAGAATAAAGTACTGATTTATCACCTTATCACCTCGTTCCAGCATTCACTGAATACTGAAACGGCATTTTTCAGACATTCAAGTGAATATTTTTTCTGTTCGAGTTCTTCAACAGTTTTCTCATATTTTTCACATTCATCAATAGATTCCTTTATCTGATTGATTGATGCCAGTATATTGCATAAGAGAACACATATATCCGCTTCGAGACCTGCGACAAAATCCTCCATATCATGGAACATAGGCTTTATGACATTATCTTTGAGATATGCTTCAAGGTTACCGTTCTTTTTGTATGCTACTTCGAGGTCATAGCTTATTTTAGCCTTATCATATATTTGGACAACATTTCCGAGAGTTATTTTCTTTTCTGCCCCGAAAATTCTGCGTACCAGACCTACAAAGCCGTCAGTTGTACCCTCATTGAACTTATTATACTTATGCATAGCTTCCTCAACAACTTTATTTATGCTATTTATATCGAGGTTATTGAGATTGACATCCTTGCCTGTGGTATATTTGCCGACAACAGTCTGAAAAGCGGGGAGTTCGATATTGAGTGTTTCGGAACATTCTTTTGCAAGTTTCTGTGAATATTCCTCCACAACTTCTTGTAATTTTTCAATTCTTTTATCCCAGATGTATGAAAAAGTTTCGGAAATAGCCTTTTCTTCTTCTTCGAGTTTTTCATATATGTCCGATTTTCTTTCATTAACATAGTCGCCCATAGCGGTTCTGCTGATTTCGGAAATAAATTTTTCATATGAACCGATGACGTTTTCGATTTTGAGGGTAGTATCGTCATCATCTCCGAATTCTTTGTAAATACGTCTTGTAAGGAGGGTATTTATTCGCCTTTTTGTGACTTCATCGAGAACGGGGTTAAGACCAAGCTGGGACTCAACTTCTCTTTTGAAGAAATCTCTCACTTCCTGAATTTTTATCGGGAATTTCTGAGTAAGTTCAAGAAGGTACTGGCTCTGCATCTGTGGATTATTTGAATATATGGAGATATAGCCGTCCTTGTAAAGTTCCTTATAATCGGGGTCTATAACCTCTCTGACACCTTGTTGAAATTCACCAAGAATTTTCTTTGCTCTTTCAAGCATTACCTTATTTTCTCTGAGACGCTGTACAAGTTCCTCTATCTGAAACAAGTTGTTGATAAAGGCACTTTCGCTGCTGATTTTGAGAAGAATGTTATTGACCTTTTCGTTTCTTGCTTTCTGGCTTGCGATATAACTTACATAAGAGAGGAGGTTCGGCATACCGCTGAAAAGCTTCATTTCTTCGAGAGAACATAAATTCTGCTTATGCCATACTTCTGCATTGTCAAGCATACCTCTCAACTGTTGGAGTGTAGAAATTGCTCTTTTCTCATAATCTGCGGAAATCTCATCTGAATCATCATAGCTGTTGATACATTTTTTAAGGTTTCTGTCAGAGAAATCGCTGAGAAGCACACGGCAGTCACCGTCACTGTTGGGGCATTTCAGTGAAGGTGCGGCAATGGCATTGAAGTAAGTGAGCGCAGAAGTTCCTATAACTACACAGTCTCCGAAATCAATACCTGCTTTTTTGCCCGTATTTATGAGTTTATTTCTTATGAAGTCAACTATTCTTATGACGCACTTGTCCCCGTTGTCATCATAGCGCAAATCGAGTTTGTTGACATTAAGAATCAGGGAATATTTCTTGCCTTTTTGACGGCAGAGTTTCCATACATCAACGAGGTATTCATACTCGCTGTCCGTGAGATATTTTGAATAGTCGATAGTAAATATAAGCACATCGACTTCATTAATTGCCCTGTATGCGGCATTTGAGTGACCTTTTGCACCCGCAAGGTCAGGACCGGGAGTATCATAAATGGTATATGAAGAAAATCCGTTCTGTTCTGTGGGATAATAGATATCCATATCAGGGATACCGAGACCGTTTTCGTAGTCCTTGCCTGCACTGATAAACTTTTTATACAAATCCGAGCGCATAGATTCAAGCTGCTGTGCTGAATAGGCGATATCTTTCTGCTTGTAAATCAGGTGATATTTGTCGTCCTTGCTTTTTCTGTAAATGCAGTTGTTGGGGGTAGCGAGTTCGAGGCTTGTGGGAGCGATTTCACATTCTATCATTGAATTGACAATCATGCTTTTTCCTGATTTTTTTGAAGCAGCGGCAGCTATTTTGAGTTCATTTTTCTGAGTTTCGTTGATATAATTCTTAATATCATTGAGTTTTGAGAAGATAATATTTTTATAATTTCTGTCGTCATTTGGAAGTGAGTTTACATTTGCGATTGCAGCGGCAACAGATTCCTTATACCTGTTTATATTTTTCTCAAATATTCTGATTTTCCTGTTATCTCTTGCTTCTTTTTCAGTGCATACCTGAACCTGAGAGAGCTGGACATTGATATATATAAACTGCTGGATTATATCGCAGAGCTGATATCTGACTTTAATTTCGTCTTCTTTCGACACTCCTATATCTCCGCACACAACGACAGTACACTCAGTTTTTTCGTCGATTGCTTTAAGGAGTTCGCTGAAAAGGGTATACTCTGTACTGCTTGTGTCTTTAATCAGCCGAACATTTATTTTCATTTCCCTGCATATGAGCATACGGGACTGAATTTTTTCTTTCAGTTCAAGTTCAGGGATATAATCACACAAAGGCTTTTCCGATGTTGATACAAAAACGAGCTTTTCGGATTTATCGGACATATTGGCAATATTTCCGATAATTTCCTCTCTTGCCGCTTTTACATCAGTCGGGTGAAGCAGAACTGTTTTCATACAAGCACCTCATTATCATTATATTTTCTGACTTCGTTGAGAATATTCTGGATTTCAGAACACATTTCGATACGCAGGCGGCGTTTTTTATCCTCGACTTCGATATCAGCAAACTGACCGCAGCAGATTTTTTCTGTATTCTGTATTACAAACTCACCGAACTTACAGTTCTGATTTTCGGAATCTATACTGTTGAGGATATTTTCTATACTTCTGACAACATAGAAAACGAAAGCCTTGTCAATCTGTATTGCAGGTATAGCGGCTTTGAGGAGAATATCGCCGAGTATGTCAATATCATGCTGTATATGCATACACACTGAGTCAATATCACAACTGTTGAGTTCTTCCGACTTACAGCGTTCATCATAGTAATTCCATGTAATTCTCGGAAATTCGCTGTTATCGGAACTTTCTTTCATATCGTCATTAAATTCGGCATCGAGGTAATTATACAGTGAGTTGATGAATCTCTCATCTGAATCGTGAGGTCGTCTGCTGCACAAATCGCTGAGGTATTCTGCGGAATCCTCACCTTTTTCCCTGATAACTTTTTTAAGCAGTAACGAAAATTTTTCTTTTAACGTATCGTGTTCATTTCTGAGGTTACTTTTTATTATACCGAGCAGTTCATCGAGTTTTTCAGATGATGACTGTGTGCCGAGTTTATCGTGGAAAAGGATTGAATAAAGCATAGGCTGTCTGTCGGCAGGCAGTTCGGAAATACTTTCCGTATTGAAAATTCCGAGACTGTAAAGGTTTAATTTTCTGTCATCGAAAGCCAGCCAGCGGTCACGTCCACCGAAATTCTGTCTTATAAGTGTTTCAAAGAGGTCAGTTGTAAATCTTTCCGCAAGGCTTCTGTAATAACCTTCACGGCTTTCCGGGTTGATATCTTTGAGGTACTGACTTACATTTTCCGTAAGTTCATCATAATAGGGATTACCGTTGTTTATGGAGAGTGCATCGAGGAAAATATCTTTTATTTTCTCATCATACTGTTCATGTGTTTCGATAGCTATATCGACAACGGTTCTTATGAAATAGTTATATATATCGTTATATTTTATACCACGGAGAATGGTTTCAAATTTATCGAGTGAAATATTCTGTCCCGTAGTACCTGAAGCATTTCTTGCGGTTTCCTTTTCTTCTTCGGAGACTGCATAGTTTTCGGAATTGACATTGGAAATAAGTGAAGCGAATTTTTCGGAGAGCAAGCGGTTTGCGAAAGTTCTCGGAACTTCATTATGCAGGCTTTGCAGGGCATTTCTGATTTTATTCTGGGAAGTAATGAGGAGGTTTGTATTAATTCTGAGCATTTCCGTTATATTGACATTTCCGTCACGGTTCTGACTGAGGTATTCGAGTTCGGGGGTAAGGCAGTTTTTGAGTTCGGTATATATTCTGTTGATACGTTTTTTAATAACTTCAAATCTTTCATTGGAGTTATACTGTTCAAGTTTCTGATGAATTTCGTCTATACCGTTTCCGATGCCTTTGGCTTTGAGGTTATCGCAGGCATTTGAGCCTGAAATTTTACCGTCGGCTTCGAGTTTAGCCCTTGCCGAGCCTATGACGGTTCTCTGTTCGATGAGTTCAGGGCGGACGATTCTGTATTTTCTGAGCTGGTCTTTAAGCACACGCACATTTGATTCAATTGAATCGTTTGCGGTATCGGCTTTATTTCCGAACACGAAAATTTTCTCATTGAAGGGAATACCGTCCTGATCGGTTTCGCCCTCGAATATCTGAACCTGCGGACCTGTAATGCTCGGTTTTCCCGCATTTGCAATCATGATAATCACATCGGAAGTAGCCATCATGCTGACGGTCTGTTCTCTGTGCATCTGGGTAGGCGAATCGAATCCGGGGACATCATAGATGACAGCGTTCTGCATATCAACGAGTTTGCTTGAATGGATAGTTATTTCCTTTACAGCGACAGCGAAAGCGGGGTTCTGAATATATTTTTTGAAATCCATACTTTCGAGGTTTTCCGCACCTTTGTATGTTTTCTTGGGTGCGCCGATATTCTGCATGAGAGTTTCTTTAAGTTCGATGATAGCCTCAACATCTTCATTTATAGAAGCACGGTAGAAATTTTTCTTTTCGTCGGGGAGTCTGTTAAAGAGTTCACGGTATTTGCTGAGAGAGAGGGAAGCATAGTCATAGTTTTCAGCGTGTTCTATGCCCATAGTTCTGAGGTTATCGACAAACTTTTTAAGAAATTCATCTCTTGTAAAGAAGATTATTTCTGCAAAGTCGTCAGTGCCGTATCTGATGCTTGTTGAGGTGTATGTACATCTTGGTTCCATAGAGGGCAGGATATCATTTCCCATGAGGGCATTTGCGAAGGTACTTTTTCCTGCTTTTTCGAGACCGATTACAGCAACTTCAAACTCATTGTTGATGAGTTTTTTTCTGAGATTTTCAGCTTTTGTGAGGAGTCTGTGGATATCGTCTGATTTTTCTGCGGAAATAATATCCTGAAATTTAGGTTCAAGGAGTTTTTTCATTCCTGATATCTGGGAACTTAACTTATTGACATACATATCTCTTTCGTTATTGTAATTCATTTTTTCCTCCTGAGAGCATATAATATATGTTAAATTATAGCATATGGATTTTATAATGTCAATTATTTTTAAAAGTAAATTAAAATAAACAATAATTTTTATACATATATTACAAATAAGGAAATATATAATTGTTTAATATGACAAGATAAATAAAAAAGGTGTGACCCAGATGTCACACCCTTTTGATTAATGGTTATAAGTAACGTTGTCGCCGTAGATTGTAGACCAGTCGTTTTTCATGGAAATGGGAATCCAGTTGTTTTCCTGACAGAGGTCATACATTTTCCGGGCTTTTTCCTCGTTGCCGTTTTCACGTTCCGTATCGTCACAGCAGAGCATAAATGCAAGGCTCTTATAGGGGTTATTGCTTACGACATATTCAGCCATACTGCCGTCACCCGAACTGTTTCCGAAAGAGAGTACAGGCTGCTGACCGATTTCCTGATTTATAACAGTAACCTTATTCATTTTGAGGTTTTTGATGAGGAAATCGCCGCCGAGTGTAAGTTCGTCATTTTCTTCAAAGACATAATCCAGACCGTCCGCATCGCCCTGAGAAGAAGCGACAACGGATTCATCAGAGCCGATTATCTGTTTATTGGGGAGTTCGAGTTCTGAATTGTCCACAATGCCTCTGACGATAAATCTGTCCGTACCGCTGACGATATAGACAGTAAAGTCATTATTTTCGAGGTAATCGACAATTTCGAGCATAGGCTTATAGAATCCCTCGCCACGGTTCATGCCCTGATAGCTTGGCATAGGCTATTTTTTAAATTCCTGAATATAGTCATTGAACTCGTCAATAGTCATACCTGAGAAAGCGGAAGCGACAGCTTTTCCGTGGTCGGTTTCAAGACCTGAAAATGATTCGCCTGTTTCGTTTTGTTTTTTGATTTTCTCGGCTGTTTCCTTTTCAAAGTCGCTTGCCTTGCCGATATAGTCGGGGTCTTCGAGGACACGGTATTTAAGGAGGGTATAGTCAAAATAATTGGGGTCTGTTTCGCAGAAAAGAGTGCCGTCAAAATCGAAAACAGCGATTCTGTCCTCAGGAGGGATATAATCCCCGCTGTTCTCAGAAGTTATATCCGACATATACTGAATGAGCTGTTGTTTTGCGGGGGCATTGTCATTCCAGAGGGTGAGGACATCTTCCGTTTTATTTTCGTCAGCGGACTGTGCCTGAGAAGAATTATCTGTTACGGAATCGGAATTTTCCAATTTATTGTTTTTTAATCCCACACCCATACCATAGCAGACGCTTTCGACAGCAATAATGCATATAGCGGTAATGGCAACGGGTTTCCAGACATTCTTTTTATCTGACATTGAGAAATCCCCTTTCTGTTATAAATAACAAATTAAAAATTATGGAGTAAGTCTGTTCGGACCTCTGAACAGGAACATGGCTTCCTTGATATGCAGACCGAAAAGGAGCATGGTAAGTCTGTCAACACCAAGACCGAAACCGCCGTGAGGAGGACAGCCGTACTTGAAAAATTCGAGATAGAATTTAACGTCCTCTGCGAGACCTTTTTCCTCAGCCTGTTTTTTAAGGACATCATAACGGTGTTCACGCTGTGCGCCTGTTGTAATTTCAACGCCTCTCCAGATGAGGTCATAGCCCATAGGAACACCGTTTTCATCTCTCATGTGGTAGAAAGCTCTTTTTTCAGCATCGAAATCGGTGACGAAAAGAAATTCATGGTTATAGTGTTTTTTAACCCATTCATAGCTGAGTTTTTCGGCATCGGTAGTGAGGTCATTCTTTTCGGAATCGTCAACGGTATAGCCAAATTCTTCTTCAAGGGCTTTATAGAGGTCAGCGAGTTTGATGACGGGGAAAGGAGTTTCGGGGACAATAACTTCTGTTCCGAAGAGTTCCTTTATCTGTTCGCCGAACTGTTCCTTTACGGCTTTAAGCATATCGGTGAGGAGTTCCTCCTCCATTTTCATGACATCTTTATATGAATCTATGTAGCTGAACTCTAAATCGAAGCCTGTAAATTCGGTAGTATGCTTGCTTGTGTATGATTTTTCCGCACGGAAAACAGGACCTACTTCAAAAATTCTTTCAAAACCGCTTGCCATAGCCATTTGTTTATAGAACTGCGGACTCTGGGCGAGGTAAGCATTTCTGTCGAAATATTTAACTTCAAATACATTTGCACCGCTTTCGCTTGCTGCGCCTATGAGTTTGGGTGTATGTATTTCGATAAATTTCCTGTCGAGGAGGAATTTACGCATAGCATTGACCATAACGGTCTGAGCTTTGAAAATGAGCTGATTTTCGTCAGTTCTGAGGTCAATCCAGCGGTAGTCGATTCTCTGGTCGATACTTGAACGTTCGACAGCGGCTTTTTTCTTTGTGGCAGGGATATCCTTTCTTGCGATAGGGAGAGCATCAGCGATACTTTCGATAATAATTTCATCGGGTACGATATCCATACCGCCGAGCTTGACATAATCGTCCTCTCTTACAGTACCGACAACGGTTATAACAGAATCGCCTGTAATTTTTTCGATAGTGTCGCAGAGTTCGGGTTTAAGTTCCTTTTCAACAGTTATCTGAACCTTGCCTGTGATATCTTTCAGAACGATAAAAGCCATTTTCTTGCTGTTTCTGAAATTCTCGACAAAACCCTGCACCTTAACCACAGAGCCGATGCAGTTTTTAAGGTCTGAAATATAAGTTTTTTCCATTTTTACTGCTCCTTACAATAAATTGATACTTATTAATTATAGCACCAAAATATATTTTTGTCAATCGTATTTTAATTTTTATTATTTTCGTGCTGAAACTGCTTGACATATAATTGTAAATATGTTAAAATAAACCTTGTCAGTATGATTTAAAGCAATACAGGAGGTAATTTTACATGAATATTGAAACAAAATGTCTGCACGCAGGCTATACTCCCAAAAATACAGAACCGAGAGTTGTGCCTATCGTACAGAGTACAACATATGTATACGATTCAACAGATGACGTTGCTGCGGTATTTGATGACCCTACAAAAAGCCTTATCTATTCAAGATTTGAAAATCCTACGGTAATGGCAATAGAAGAAAAAATTGCCGCACTCGAAGGCGGTATCGGTGCTATGTGTACATCAAGCGGACAGGCGGCAACTCTCTGCTCGATACTCAATATCTGTCAGGCAGGCGACAGCATTATTTCCACAGCTACCGTATACGGCGGCACTATAAATCTCTTTGCGGTTACATTCAAAAAAATGGGAATAGAATGTATATTCGTATCTCCCACGGCTTCCGAAGAAGAAATCCGTGCGGCTTTCAAGCCCAATACAAAGGCTGTTTTCGGTGAAACTATCGCAAACCCCGCACTCACTGTATTTGATATCGAAAAATTCGCAAAAATCGCCCACGAAAACAATGTTCCCCTCATAGTTGACAATACTTTCCCCACACCGATTTTATGCCGTCCCATTGAACACGGTGCTGATATAGTAATCCATTCAACATCAAAATACATGGACGGTCATGCCGTACAGGTAGGCGGTGTAATCGTAGATGCAGGAACTTTTGACTGGACTAACGGAAAATTCCCCGAATTTACCGAACCTGACGAAAGCTATCACGGTACAGTATACACTCAGGCTTACGGCAAAGCCGCATACATCGTAAAGGCAAGAATGCAGCTTATGCGTGACCTTGGCTGTTATCCCTCGGCACAGTCGGCATTTTATCTCAATCTCGGACTTGAAACTCTCGCTGTAAGAATGAAGCAGTACTGCGAAAATGCCATGACTGTCGCACAGTATCTCGAAAGCAATGATTTGGTTGAATCAGTTAATTATCCTGCACTCAAAAGCAGTCCCTACTATGAACTTGCACAGAAATATCTCCCGAACGGAAGCAGCGGAGTTATATCATTCGTGATAAAGGGCGGAAGAAAAACAGCAGTCAAATTTATGGATTCACTTAAACTTGCATCAAATGAAGTTCATGTTGCAGATATAAGAACTTGTGTTCTTCACCCCGCAAGCGCAACCCACCGCCAGCTTACAGATGAACAACTTGTCGCAGCAGGAATCAACGGCGGTATGATACGTCTTTCAGTGGGACTTGAAAATATCAGCGATATCCTTGACGACCTTAAACAGGCTTTCAAGGCATCAGAAAATTAAAATCTGCCATACACCCTATACCTTTGAATAATCCAAGAGCCTGAGAGTAATTTCTCAGGCTTTTTAATATGTTAAAAAATAAAATAGCATATACTAACTTGACGTGTTTCCTAAAAAATGTTATAATGAGTAGAAATCAAAAAAAGGAGCATGATACATGGAAAAAATCAACGAATTAATAAAGACAATTGACGACTATGTATGGGGTATTCCGCTGATAGTGCTGATTTTATTCTGCGGAATACTTCTTTCGTCCAGACTTGGATTTCTGCAAGTTCGCAGACTCGGAAAAGCCTTGCGGTATATGCTGAAAGATGAGGAGGACGGTCATGGAGAAGTTTCAAGTTTTGCGGCACTCTGTACAGCACTCTCCGCAACAGTCGGCACGGGAAATATTGTCGGAGTAGCCACGGCACTTGCGGCAGGCGGCGCAGGTGCTTTGTTCTGGATGGAAGTAGCTGCATTTTTCGGAATGGCAACAAAATATGCGGAAGGTCTGCTGGCAGTAAAATACAGAATAACAGACGCAAATAAAAATATACTCGGAGGACCTTTTTATTATATCGAAAACGGTCTCGGAAAAAAATTTAAATTTTTGGGAAAGATGTTTGCATTTTTCGGACTTTTCGCAGGCTTAATGGGAATAGGAACGATAACCCAGATAAACGGAATAACTTCGGCGGCAAATAATTTTTTTGACCCCGAATCACTCAATACAATACATATTTTCGGCTATGACTTCACATATACAACCGTAATTGCAGGAGCTTTGATAACCCTTCTCGTAGCACTCATAACAATCGGAGGAATAGAAAGGATTTCATCTGTCGCACAGATAATAGTACCCGTTGTAATAATAATGTATGTGGGAAGCTGTCTGATGATAATAGTAACACACATAACCGAAATTCCCTCGGCTGTCTCGGAAATAGTGAAGAATGCATTCGGACTGCGCCCCATGGCAGGCAGTGCGGCAGGAATGTCAATAATATTCACATCTATGAGAAACGGTGTGGCAAGAGGTATTTTTTCAAATGAAGCAGGTCTTGGCTCTGCACCCATTGCCGCCGCAGCCGCAAAGACAAATGAACCCGTAAGACAGGGACTTGTCACAATGACAGGCACATTTATTGATACAATAATAGTATGCACAATGTCAGGACTTGCAATAGTAATGGCAGGCAGTCACGAAAAAGGACTTGAAGGCGTAGCCATAACAACAGATGCATTCAGATACGGACTTCCTTTTCCTGAAAAAGTATCATCATTTATACTTATGGTATGCCTTGCAATATTTGCCTTCACAACGATTCTCGGCTGGAATTATTATTCAGAGAGATGCCTCTCATATCTCACAGGCTCAAATAAAAAAATAACTGTTATATACCGCTGGGTATACATAGCAGCGGTATTCATAGGACCGTATCTCGCAGTTGAAGCAGTATGGAATATGGCAGATATATTCAACGGACTTATGGCAATACCGAACGTAACAGCACTTATACTTCTTTCGGGAGTGGTGAAATCTGAGACAAAAGACTATTTCACAAGACTTTCGCAAGGCAAAGTAAAAGAAGATTAATCAGGTTTAAATTTGCTGCCATGAACATTAAAAAATATGCCCTCCATACAGCTTGACGGAGGGCTTTATTTTAGCCTGATGCGGCTTTATTTTCTGTTTATGAGATATTTAAGCTCTTTGATTACATTTTTTATTTTAAAGAATGGTCTGCATATCCACAATACGGGTATAAGCCATTTATGTCTGTAAAAAAACGGATACCATGCCTGTATCAGGCTCATTGGAGGGAATATTCTACGCAGTATATATTTTATTTTAGAACTTTCAAAATTGCTTTCAATTTTATTCCTGAAAAAATTGTCGGAATTTCCGTAAGTGCCTGACATAACATAATAGTCAAGTTCTTTGTTTTCATCGGCTGTAAGTTTTTTTCCGTCAAAGATTTTCATGGCAAGTTTTCGGTTTGTTTTGTCATAATCAGCAATGCCAAGCCTGTTCAGTTCTTTGTCGATATAGTCCCGGTCGAGGGAATTTCCGAACTTTTTGACAAGTATATATGTATCAGCAAGTGAACGTATTCCGGTTCCGCCTTCTTTATAATGTTTGTATTCATGTGCAGTGATATATATGTAAAAATCCTCATCTGAAAAATGATATCCGTATTTTTTGTCTGTATCTCTGACAAGGCGTTTTTTTACATTCTTGTAATATTCATGCAGTCTGCCTGTGCTTGTAACTACAAACAATTCATTGTGCATTTCAAAATTACATACAGGTTTCTTGAAATATTCGTCAACGTTTCCGTCACCATAATGTTCACATTCAAAGCCCATATCAGTCATTATATCTTTAACTTCCGCACGGAAATTTCCGTCAAAAAGAATATCATTGTCTGACATCTGTCTCATTCCGAGTTTTGGATACCAGTCTTTTATCAGTGCGCCTTTTAGGGGCATATACCAGATATGTTTATTTTCCATACAGTCAAAAATTTTTCTGCGTTCCGCATCGAGGAGAATATTTTTGCGGATTGCCTTTTCCTTTGCCTGTGTGAAATCATGGTCATGTATTCCTGCTGATTCAAGCGCATAGGCAACGCATACCGTAAGAATGTGTTTCTGACATACTTCAAACAGACTTTCAATGTCCATGTTTTCCACACGGGATTTATCAGGGGTTTTGTTGTGCAGGGAACATCTTGTCAGGTAAATCATATCAGCAGCATTTTTTCTGAACTCAGCTTTTTCCATATTGAATCACTCCGTTTCATTATTTATACTTCCTGTATCTTTATTTTAATACATAACAGAAAAAAAGTCAACACAAAAATTTACAGGAAAAACTTTTCCTTGACAAAGTTTTGTGTAAGTGGTATAATTAATAAGAAGTCATAAATCGGCAAATTCAAAAAAATATACAAATATGAGCGATAATACAAAAAATAAATCTTTAAAACAAAAAATTTTTTTCTTTACGGGTCTTGCCGCTGTAATAGTGGGTATGTCCGTCCTCGGCTTTTTTGCCGTCAGAAAACTGCACAGAGAATATATAAAATATAAGCTTATGTCCGAAAATCCTGTAATCGAAATTTCTGACATCAATATAAAAGCCCCCGTTCTTGAAGGTACTGATAATGAGATTCTCGCACAGGCAGCAGGTCATTTTACGGATACAGGGGATTTCGGAAAGGGAAATTATTGCATCGCCGCCCACAGCAGTACAATTTATAAGGAATATTTCAATAACCTCAAAAATATCAGCATGGGTACGGATATCGTACTCTATGATGTGAATAAAAATCAGTATACCTATACCGCAGATAAAAGCTATATCGTCAAACCATGCGAAACATGGGTTCTTGACGATTTCGGGGATAACAGAATTACCCTCATAACCTGCACCGATGACGGTTCTCAGAGGTTTGTCGTTGTCGGAATACTGAAAGAAAATATCGCAAAGGAGTAATCTATGAAAACAGATGTTATAAAAGTTGACAGTAACCTCAACGGAAGTCAGCAGGCAATTTCAGCAACAGACAAATTTATTGCATATAACGAAATATCAGGTAAAAATGCTATACATATGCATTTGCTTACAGAGGAAACAATCTCCATGATTCATGGCATTATGGACGATTTTGCAGGCAATTTCTGGCTCGAAAGCAGGAAAACAGACGAGGGACTTATGTGCCGTGTGTGCGTTTCCGTTCCAAGACCTGTTGACTGCGAACAGGAAATGCAGTTTATCTCCGTTTCATCAAGCGGTAAAAATATGAACGCAAAAGGCATTATAGGCAAAATCAGGGAATTTGTCAGAATGTCCGTCCAGCCGCCTCCGCAAAAAGAAAGAAATTCCAATTCCCAGCTTGTAGATGCATGGTGGAATATGGGTACAAGTAAAAACAAAATCGCTGCATCAGATGCCGCTCTGTGGTCAATGCAGACTTACCGAAAAAATGTTTCAGACCAGAAAGAACTGAATAATGAGGCTTGGGACGAAATCGAAAAGTCAATTATCGCAAATATCGCTGATGAAGTGAAAATCCGCCTGAAATCAAGTTCAACAGAGGTAATTGTCGAAAAATTACTGAAATAAAAATTTTAACAACTGCACTTGCAACAGGTGCAGTTGTTTTTTTATCAGTTATGTTTCAAACTTACCTATTAAAAATAACATATTAACTAAAAATTTATAGATAATAACAAATTAATGCTTTACAAATTATCTGAAATGTGTTATAATATAATAACAGGCTCGTAAGCAGAATTTTTTGAAAAACTGCAATGCCCCCGAATTTTATCGGAAAGCCTGAATATTAAAGTAAAAGAGGTACGTTTAAAATGAGAAAAGATTTAGGAAAACAGCCCGCAGTATTCCCGATGCCCGTCCTTATCATTGCGGCATATGACGAAAACGGAACAGTACAGGTTATGAATGCCGCATGGGGTTCAATATGTGACATGGATAAAATTGCCCTCTTTATTGACGAGGAACACGCAACTACAAAGGCAATCCGCAAAACAAAGGCTTTTACTGTAAGCCTTGCCGATAAGGAACATATGGACGCTGCGGATTATTACGGTATCGCTACGGGTAACAAAATGAAGGATAAATTTGAAAAATCAGGCTATCATGCCGAAAAAAGCAAATATGTAAATGCTCCTGTCATTACTGAGTTTCCCGTTGCACTGGAATGTGAACTCGCTGAAATTACCGAGACGGAAAATCTTCACGCTGTCGTAGGAAAAATTTTAAATGTCAGTGCTGATGAAAATGTCATATCAGATAACGGAAAAATAGACCCCGTTAAACTTAATGCACTCATTTTTGACCAGTTCCGGTCAGGTTACTATGTAGCTACCGAAAAGGTCGGTCAGGCTTGGAATGCGGGAAAGGAAATGTATAAGTCCGCACAGGAAAATTAACCGAATAAAATTGTAAAATATAAATCTTGTATATTACAGCTTCTCAGTGCGGAAAGGATTTGTATTATGTCTGATAATAACTATGAACTTACCCGTGATGAATATACAGAATATATATACAATGAGATTTGTTTCGGAGAACCTGCAAACGTGCAGACCCCCGAAGATGTAACAGAAGGTATCAGCAGGGCAATTGAACTCGATGCACGCCCCGTTTTCTTGGAGGGACTTTCCGCAAGACTTACGCAGCTCGGCATTGAGTGCAGTCCTGATGATACCGAAATTATGCTCTCAGAAGTAAAAAAACGCTATAAGTCCGTACTTGGCAAAACCTGCCCTCGGACGGTAAAGGAATGGTGCAGGGGTACAACTCCCGGCATTACTAATTTTCAGAATCATTATGACCTCTGCTTTGCCCTTGAAATGGATTACAAACAGACAGCCGTCTTTTTTCAGAAACATTACCTTGCAATGCCCTTCAATATAAAAAACAGCACAGATGCAGTGTTTCTTTACTGTATGTACCACAAAAAACCATATTCCTCAGTCAATGAACTGCTTGAAAAATCCAAAAAATTTATGTTTCAGGAAAAAGCACATACTTCAACTTCACAGATTGCCAATATGATATTCAATATTGATGATGACGAAAAATTTCTGCAGTATCTGTCAGAGCATTGTTACAGTAATGAACAGCAGTTTCAGCTTGCAAGAAGTATCATAAGAAAAGAAATTGAAATAGTTCGGAAAAGACTTGTGAAATATGAGTATGAACGGATTTTGTCGCCTGAAAGACTTGGCAGTCTGACAATAGAAGCTCTGCTCGGTATCAAATATCAGGGGTCTGATAAAAAAATCAGAAACAGTAAACTCCCTAAAAGATTTACAAAATCCCTTCCGAATGATGTTACACTCGGAAAAATAATTAATGGTGATGTCGCTTTATATGACCTCCTGCGTAAAACACTCATGCTCCTGAAATTTTACAATTTCTACTATGAAGCCGATAACTGCGATAAGTACACTATTGGCGGTAATCTTATGGATTTTTATGAGGAAACAAACAATGTTCTTGCATCATGCGGATTCGCACAAATATATTTATGTCACCCGTTTGATTGTCTGCTTATGTACTGCGCCAACTCCTATGACCCTATTGACACGCTGTATTGTGTTATGCAGAATGGATAAAACCAACTTTTATAATCTGCAATAACTGTTTTATATTTATTATAATCTTTTTTTGCCTGAAATGATATTATTGTGAATATAACCTTAAAAATAAATGCAAAATAATATTTGTTTTTGAACAAATTATGAATTTATTTGCATATTGACAAGTTTATTGCCTGATGTTATAATATTTATATACATTTTGAATAATATCAGGGGGAATTGATATGAAGAATATAATCAAAAAATCAGCATCTTCACTCATTGCAGCGGCTATGCTTGCAGTAAATGCAGTATCAGCATTTCCGTATATACAGACGGCAAATGCAGTATCATCATCATCAAGAGTGCGTGTTGACATAAACAGAAATGACGGAAGAAGTGCATTATACGCTCCAAATGCCGAAAACTGGGCATATGACGGAAACGCTTTCAAAACATCAACAGGCGTGACAGTCAAAATTTCCAACGGAAGCGGAAGCGGTTCGCTTGACTGCACAAACAATAAAAAACTCCAGAAATATGACGGCACAACTCCATATTTAATCGCAGACGGAATCTTCAATAAGGACAACGATTCAAGCGGAGCGTTGAAAATTGAAATTTCAGGACTTTCAGACGGTACACATTCATTTTCGGGCTGGCATAGCTGTCTCTACGGAAACGTAAACCCAAGCACACTCAAAATTTCCCTCAACGGAAAAGTAGTACAGACAGGTATAAAATGCCCCGTAAACATAACCAATGACAATGATGCAGGACGTTCATATGTTGAATTTTCAGGAACTTCCGCAACAATACTCATTCAGGGCGAGGGAAATCAGTCTTACAGCAATGCATGGCTCAATGCCTTTGAAATAGACAGTGCAAGCCCCTTTGATTCAATATCTAAAATAAGCCCCGAAGATAAATCCGTTCATCACAATGCAGAGGACGGTCTAAACTGGACAGCAGGAAAAAATGCCTCCTCACATGATGTCTACATAGGCACTGACTTAAACGCAGTCCTCAGTGCAGACAAATCCTCAAAGGAATACAAAGGCACTGTGACTAAACCCCATTTTGACCTTGATGACAGCTATTCATCAATTCCCGTCTATTACTGGCGAGTAGACGAGGTATCGGCAAACGGCACAGTAAAAGGCGCAGTATATTCATTCCAGCTTAACCGCCTTGCATTTCCGACAGCAGAAGGTTACGGAAGATTCGCAAGGGGTGGTCGTGGAGGATATGTGTATCACGTCACAAATCTGAACGATTCAGGCGAAGGCTCACTCCGCTACGGTCTTGAAAATATGACAGGTGCAAGAACTATTGTATTTGATGTGGGCGGAATAATCAAACTCAACAGCAAGCTCACAGTACCCGCAGAAGGCGGAAACGTGTATGTAGCAGGACAAACTGCCCCCGGAGATGGTATAACCCTTACACACTGGGGATTCGGTATGCTCGGCTGTGATGACGTAATTATTCGTGATATCCGTGTAAGGGCAGGCGACAGAGGACTTTCAGGCGTAAATGATGTATCGGACGGAATGGGTCTTTCAAGTTCAAATCACTGTATAATAGACCACTGTTCAATGTCATGGGCAACGGACGAGGGATTTTCTTCACGTTCCGCCTCAAATATAACTTTCCAGTGGAATATAATAGGCGAATCGCTCCATGATTCAATACATTATAATGCAGACGACCGCACAAAGACCGAAACTCATGCATTTGCAGCATCAATCAGCGGAAATACAGGAAGTTTCCACCATAATCTGCTTATTGACTGTACAGGAAGAAACTGGTCACTGGCAGGCGGTATGGAACAGGACGCTGTAACCTATGGCGGAAAACTCGATATCAGAAACAATGTAGTCTATAACTGGCGTGACAGAACTACGGACGGCGGTGTAGGAAGATTAAACTTTGTAAATAATTATTACAAGGCTGGCGCATCAAGCAATACAAGCCTCCATGTAGTTTCAATAGACGGAAACGAACTCAATACAAATGACTGCCAGAAAATGTACGTTTCAGGCAATGTCATGACCGATACAGGCGGAAATCAGATTCTTAAAGCCTCAGATGACGCATGGAGCAAAGGAAAAGCTAAATCAAACCTCTATAACTGCACAATAAATGATGTAAAATTAAACGCTCCCTTCTGCGAATCCTATGTCAATACCGACAGCGCAGAGGACGCATACAAGAGAGTTACAGACAATAATTCAGGCGCAGGCGCAAACGTCCCTGCACTTGACTATATTGACAGCCGTTATCACAAGGAAGTCACAAACGGAACATATACATATAAAGGCAGTAAACAGGGGCTTGCAGGTATTCTTGACAGTCAGGACGATGCAGGCGGTTATCCTACATCTGCAAACTTCAAAAGCGGTACAGCCCCCGCAGATACAGACCGTGACGGTATGCCGGATACATGGGAGACAGCCCACGGACTTGACCCCAATAACGCATCAGACGGTGCAGTTGTAAGCCTTTCGGGTGATGACTATACAAACCTTGAAATGTATCTCAATGAACTCGCAGGAGATACTGTTGAATTTAACGGCAAGCCACAAACTCCGCCCGTTTCTGCATTTGAAGATATTCAGGCAGAATCATATGACAGCGAATCAGGAACAAGAAATCAGGACAACGAAAACGGTCAGCACGTTGCATATATCGAAAACGGCGACTATATAGCTTTCGGAAACATAGATTTCGGAACAGGTGCAAAGAGTTTCACTGCAACTCTCACAGGCAACCCCTCACAGATAGAAATACATACTGAAAGTGCATCTTCCGAACCGATTGCCGTTATAGATTTCAAAGGTACGGGAAGCTGGGACAAATGGGAAGAAGTTTCCGCAAATATCCCCGAAATCACAGGCACACACAGTCTCTATCTCGTCTTTAAGGGCGCAGAAGGCTACCTCATGAACATAGATAAATTTGTGTTCGGCAAAGAATCCGTACCCGTAAACGGCAGACTTATAAACAATATGACCGTTGCAGAAACAGCTAATTCCACAAAGTATAAAATATCCGACAATGCCGATACAGGCTCACCGATATTCGGAGACAGGGATTTCACATTCACATCAATCCCATCACAGCTTAAAGGTGCTGAACAGATACTCACATCATGCAGTGATAAGGCTGAAACAGGTGACATCATAAACTTTACAGCCATAAAAGATATATCCGTGTATGTAGCCCTTGACAAAAGAATGGAAAATATTCCCGAATGGCTCACACAGTATCAGGACAGCGGACTTACAGCCGTAAGCTCAAATGATGTTACATTTGTACTCTACAAAAAAGATTTCACAGCAGGCGAAAAAATAACCATAGGTGGAAACGGTCAGTCCTACAATGTTGTGAATTATACCGTACTCATAACGGAAAAGGCAGAAGAAACAATAACAACTGTACCCGAAACAACTGCCACAACCACTCAGGAAATCGTAACAACTGTTTATTCTGAAGAATCAGCCATTCTCTACGGTGATGCAAACTGTGACGGAAAAGTAACCATATCCGATTCAGTCAGAATACTTCAATATGTCGCAAACAATTCACGCTATGACCTTGAACCGCAAGGCAAAATAAACGGAGATGTTGACGGTTCAGCAGGCGTGACAGGTAAAGATGCCGCTGTTATACAGGCTTGCGATGCAGGTGTTTACAAGTTTGAGGATTTGCCTCTTAATTCTTTCTGATATAATCCGCTCCTTTAAATAAAAAGGTGCTGTCCGTTTCATTGATAATCTTAATGAAGGACAGCACTTTTTTCATGTCAAATTAGTAAAACAAAAGTTTAAAAGTCAGATAAAACCAGTTTTTCACTTTTACAACTGTAATATTTCTCGTATCCACCAAGCAGGATTATATGATATTGCAAGTGATTCATATTCTTTTCTGTCAAAGCACCAATTACATTCACATATGATAACGCCTTAATTATTCAGTGACTTTCTTTCTCATTTCAATCATGTCAAAAACGTCTGTAATTCCGTCAAAATTCAAATCCGAAAGTATAAGATTATTGTCAGGATTCTCGGCATTTAGAATATATTTTTCAAGTTTAACCATATCGGCAATGTTTATTTCATTGTCCGTGTTCATATCTCCCATTTGGTAATTACATTCGGGAGTTATATTTTCCTGAAAATCGTGCAGAGAGGATATAACGGCAGTTTTCCAAGATGCATGATTACCGCCTGCTTCTTTCATCTCAGAATCAGATTTGCAGAACCATTTATAATTTATTTCGTCACTGCTGTCGTCCCAAGTTGAATCCACATGGAAATAATGACCGTCAATGTTCACGATATTCCAAGCGTGATTAACACCTGTTACATAATAGGTTTCAAGCCCTGCTTCATGATAAAGCAAATTACAAAGCCTTGAATATCCCTCACAGACAGTAGTGTCATTCATGAGGATAGCGGCATCATTATGGGATTCCTGACCTGCCGGACTGTAAGAAGTATGACTGCACACCCAGTCATGCAGGGTACGGACTTTCTGCATATCGTTCATATCAGGGGTGATATTTTCAGCGACAATTTTTTTAACATTTGCCTGTACATACTGGTTGATGAAGCCAATATCATCAGCAAGATTGAAATTATTCATGATGAAATCTTTATATTTCGGTATAAAGTCGCCTGTATTTTCATCAAAAACCTGCTCACCGTTTACAAATGTAAGGTTTGTACAGCCGTTGAATGCACTGCCTGTGATATTCTCAGATGTATCAATATTAACGTTTTCGAGTGCGGTACAGTTTGCAAAAGCGTTTTGCGAGAGATTGCAGGCTTTTGATAACTTTAATTTCCTGAGATTTTTGCAGTCTGCAAAAGCATCTAATTTTATTTCTGCATTGTCGCTGTTGATAATTACAGATTCCAGAGGACAGCCTGCAAAGGAGTCAATGTCTATTGTACAGTCACTGTTTATTTCAATATTTTTAATTTTTGTATTTTCAAATGCACTCCTGCCGATATTAATTTGCTTACAATTTTCGGAAATGATTAAATTTTCAAGGGAAACACAGTTTTTAAAAGCCTCTTTTTGAATTATTATAATTTCGGGTTCTCTTTCAAAAGAGACTTGTTTCAGGTTTTTACAGGCATAAAATGCCTGATTACGGATTTCAGGCGAACCGTAAAGTGTGAGTTCTGTAATTCCTGTGTTGCTGAATGCATTTTCACCTATAATTAAATTATTGGATTTTAATATGATATTTTTCAGTTCAGCATGGTTACTGAAAGCCTGAGTATTTATTATTTCCATATATTCAGGAAATTCTGCTGAATTTATATTGCACCCCGAAAAAGAGTATTTTGAAAATGCATCTACAAGCTCATCATATTTTAAATCAGAACTGTAAAAATAATTGAAACATTTTACAGGAAATCCTTTTACTGTTTCAGGAATAACAATATTCAGAATTTCATCATCTGGAACTTCTGCCTCTAAAAGAGAAGCTGAATAATTGTTATTTTCATCTGAACGAATCTGAAATTTAAAATATCCTTCTTTATATGTATATGAATCCTGATAGTAAATCTGTGAATCTGCTTTGATTTCAGGGGCGGAAAGGGTCGGCATTAAAAGCAAATTTATGCACAAAGTAAGAATTGAAGTTAATATTCTGTGTTTTTTCATCAGCAACAACTCCTTTTTATTTTATTGTATATATATAAATGTCTGAAATCAAGCCGGTTTTTATCATTTGAAAAAAACTTTGTATTATTGCACAAAAGCATTATTGCGTAGTTGTGCAGTATAACAAAATATCAGTGTGAAAATGAAATTGACAAAAATATTGAAAAATAGTATAATATAGTGTGAAGTATGATTATTGACATATGGGAGTGAAATTATTATGGAAAGAAAAACATTGCTTTTTCCGTCAAGCTATTTCAGCATAAACAGGGTTGATGAAGATATGCAGGCTGAATATGATTCAGCTATTGCAACGGGATTATTTGATATTGTATTGTTTTCTTATGACAAATGGTTTAATGAAGGAAAGCTCAGACTGAACTGCAAGCCTCAGAAACCTGTTTGTGCTGTTTATCGTGGCTGGATGATGAAACCTGAAACCTATTCGGAATTTTATCGGAAATTGACTGAAAACAATATCAGGCTTATTACTTCTGTGAAAGAATATGAACTTTTGCATATGTTTCCGAATATATATTCTGCATTTGGCAGTGATACTGCAAAAATGCTTGTATATCCCGACGGAAAAGCTGACCTTGACGAAATAAGAAAAAATTTTAATTATTTTATGGTGAAGGATTATGTGAAATCAGTCAAAGGTACTGCATTTCCGAAATTCTTTGAAAGCACTGTTTCACAGGAAGAATTTGATTCCAAAATGGAGATATTCTACAAGTACCGCAGTAACCTCTATACAGGCGGAATCTGTATCAAGGAATACCTTGATTTGAAGAAATACAAAGACCATACCAATGAATACCGTGCATTTTATTTCAACGGGGAAATATTATCGGTCAGCCAAAATTCCGCTCAGGAAATATCATGTCCTCAGCCCCCCAAAGATATGATAAATAAATACAAATCACTCGGCAGTCCGTTTTATACAATAGATTATGCCGAAACATCGGACGGCTGTTGGAAAGTAATTGAAGCAGGTGACGGACAGGTTTCAGGACTTTCAGAAAATCAGGATTATGATGCTTTTTTCAGGGCGATATTTTATGGACTTGATAAAATTCAGGAAATATGATAATTCATTTCAGGAATTTGGTGTAAAATGTATTAAAATTGGTGTGAAACTGCATTGAAAAAAATACTTTTATTTGTTAGAATTAAAACAGAATAATTCGTTTCACGGAGGTTTTAAAATGAATGTAAAGAAAATTGTTTCTGCATTTTTATCAGTCTGCATGATAGCAGGAAGCACCCTCACTTCTGCAATTTCTCAGACTGCAAATGCAGACTATGCAAGAGTATCTGTTCATGACCCGTCTGTCGTGAAGCCTGAGGACGGCGGATATTTCATAATCGGCTCGCATTTAGGCGCTGCGGG
>ODAI011971076.1_pt1 | contig 45123 bp, 33 predicted proteins | sample 1539321 | NCBI WGS metagenome assembly ODAI01 (sample SAMN02144231, study PRJEB22623) | gut metagenome | biome: sheep rumen | host: Ovis aries | place: New Zealand
CGTTGTCGAGGTAGGCGGGTATGTCTATAGCACGGCAGGCAGCCACAAAGAAGATGTCGCGGCTGTGGGCATCGGCGTGGCGCAGGCGGTACACACCCATCGGAGAGATGGGGCAGTTGTAGTAGTTGCCGGTGTCATCCACGGCAATGTTCTCAAGGGTCCATTGCTTCAGGGCTTCGAAGTCTTGCCTATACTCTTCGGGCTGTTGCCTATACCAAATAGGATAGGTGGTATCGGCTTTGCAGATGCAAGGCGACAGCTCCTTTAACAGGGGCTTCCTCCAGTCGCGTACCAGCTCGTTGCTGATGCGGGCAGGGAGGATGCCTTTCTTATAGACATCGTAGGTGTAGAGGGCTGTGGTGCAGGTGCCTTTGACGCGGTCCAGCCAGTCGAAGCCGGTTTCTTGGGCCTGGAGGACATCGGCAGTGATGTCGCGGAGGTCTTTGTCGGAGTAGGACTTTAGGTAGTCGTATATGTGTTCGCCACTGCGGTACTGGCCTCTCCAGTGCTCGAAGTATTTGTATATCTCGGCATAGTTGCCTTCGGATTTCTGGATGATTTCCCACACTTGCTCGTTGGAGAAGAGGTCGGGGTGCCAGAGCCAGTCCTTGGGGAGGTAGCTCTTGAAGTTGTCCTTGGTGGGGAAGGTGGCAGTGTAGGCACTGCGGAGGGAGTCCTCGTAGGCTATGCGGCGGGCGTTGGCGGCAGCGGCCTCGTCGGAGGGGGTCACCTTGGCCTGCCCAGCCACGGGGGGCACGATGTCGAGGAGGACGACTTTATGGGAGCTATCGGAGGGGGCGGAGCAATCTGAGTACTCTGAGTTTTCTGAGAGGGTGAGGGTTAGGGTGCTATCTTTTCTTACGTCGAGTTTGCTGAAGGTGTAGCGGGTGCCGTCGGTGGCCCATACTAGGATGTCGCCGAGGCCGGTGGTGAGGCCAGCCTGACCTTTGGCATCGGTCTCATAGTCGGCCAGGGTGTAGTACTCGGCATAGTTGTACATCTTGAATTTCACGTGGGTGCCGGGTAGCGGCTTGCCGCCCTGGTCGCACACGGTGACAGTGACGTGGCGGGTGGGGGCATAATGGCTGAGGAGGTTGAGCTCGCTGTAGAGGGCGGTCTGCTTGACCACCTCTTCGTCGCCATGGTAGCGGCCGAAGGCCTTGCTGTGAACCATGAGGCAGCGGGTGCTGGGCACGGCAAACCAGCCCATGTTGAGTTCGGGGTCGGGCTCGCAGGCACCGAGGAACTTCCACTCTCCGCCTTTGCCCTTGGGGTCGGCAATCCACACCTCGACCCAAGCGTGGTTGTCGTCGCAGTGGGCCCAGCGGGGGGTGTAGCATTGGCGGGCGGGGATGCCCACAGCGCGCAGGGCCGTGACGGCAAAGGTGCTCTCCTCACCGCAGCGGCCGAGGGAGGTGCGCATGGTGGCCAGGGGGGCGCTGGTGCGACTGTCAGCAGCACGATAGGCCACATGCTCGTGGCACCAGTGGTTGACCTCTAGGGCGGCCTGTTCCATGGTCATGCCTTTGACACGGTCTTTGAGTGTGCGGAACATGAACATGCGGGCAGTGTCGAGGTTTTCGTTGTTGACTCGATAGACCAGCACAAAGTGGCGGAAGATGTCTTCTGGAACCGACTTGCCCCAGTTGAAAGTGTCTTGGGCGGCAAAGGCCGTGCGCACCTGAGCGAGATAGAAATCGCCGTCGTAGTCGGCGAGGTCGCTATAGGGCATGTAGGCATAGAGGAATTCGAGAGCCTCACGCTCGCGGTTGCAGAGGGTGTCCATGCCGGAGAAGAGAGCCTCGGCCCTCCCCTCGGCCAGCTGCTGGCGGTTGAGGAAGTCGGCATGCACTTGGGCTCGGTACTGTTTGTCGGTGATGAAATGGGGGTCGCGACTGCATCCGGCCATGACAAGCACAGCGGCCAAGGCGACAATGGTTTTGAAAAGGGGCTTCATATCCAGTTTTTAGTTAATCGTTATGAGTTAATTTATCGGGGGTAAGGTTGCCAACAGTTCTTTGACAATCTGGGGGTCGGTCTCAATGGTGCCGTCGGGCAGGGTGTGCTTGCAGGAGCCGTGGATTTCGGTCACGCCTGTTTCGCACACTATGCGGGCGGCATTCTGCGGGGTGATGCCTGCACCGGCCAAGATGGTGATGCGGCCACCAGCCTGCTGCACCAATTGGCGAAGGGTGCCGATGCCCTCTTCGGCTGTGGGGCAGCAGCCAGAGGTAAGAATGCGGTGGCAACCACAGTCAATCACCTTTTCCAATGCAACCAAGGGGGATTCGGTCATCTCGTCGAAAGCGCGGTGGAAAGTGACCTCCATGGGAGCAGCTAGTTCCACAATATGACGTGTGCGAAGGGTATCGATATGGCCGTCGGGGGTGAGAAAACCCACCACCACGGCATGGGCACCGGCCTGCTTGCACATCTCCACCTGCTCGCAGATGAGGGCAAACTCGGCGTTGCTATAGGTGAAATGGCCCTCGCGGGGACGCACCAGCACATGGGTGCGCAACTGCAACTGCCGCACACAATAGACAATGTCTTCTGGGCTGGGGGTGGTGCCGCCCACCTCAAGACGGCTGCACAGTTCAATGCGATTGGCACCGCCTGCCTTGGCATGTTCGGCTGAGCGACGCGAGTTAGAACAAATCTCTACTTTCATACTTTTCCTTTTTCATCAGCGGGGTAGTCTTCATTTTGTCCTGAAAGAGATTATTGTCCAGGACTATCTTTTGCACCGTTTCGTCAAAGTCGTACTCCTTGTTGGGATGGATATAGACGGTGATGGGCAAGTAGTAGATGGGGAGTCCGGCCATGGCCTCCTTGTCGGCCAACTGGCGCAGACGCACGGCATCTTTCTCGGTGGTGACGATGATACGGCGGTCGCCCTTTACCTGCAGTTCAAAAGTCTTTCTAATATGCTTCAAATCTGAAACTGAATAGCGGTGATGGTCGGGATATTTCAGCAGAGAGGTCTGGCAATGACCCGACACATGCTGCACCATGGGGTCGGGATTGGCAATGCCAGCCAGCACCAATGCCCCGTCGAGCGTGTTCAGCGGCAGAGGGTTGCCACCCATCAGTGGGAGCGGGTCGCTGTAATGGATGCTGCTGAAGAAGACCTTCTGGTAGGGTTGCAGTTTGAGGCTGGTGACGATATTGTGGCGTTCGATGGGGTTGATGCTCTCGGGTGACTTGGTCACCACGATGATATTGGCGCGGTAGTGGGCACTGCGGGGCTCGCGGAGGTCACCAAAGGGAAGTATGCGGTCGCGGAAGTAAGGTTTGCCATACTCGGTCAGGAGGATATTGATGGTGGGCTTGATATAGCGGTGCTGAAAAGAGTCGTCGAGCACCACCAACTGTGGAGGATTGTCGCTTTCCAATAATTTTTTTACACCCGCCAGTCTTTTCTCACATACAGCCACCGTCACTTGAGGGAACTTTTGTGCCATCATGGCAGGCTCGTCGCCCAAGAGGGAGGTGCTGTGGCTGCCGTCGTCAACCACATAGCCACGAGACTTGCGCCGATAGCCACGGCTGAGCACTGCCGTGCGGCACTGATCGGAAAACAGGCGCAAGAGGTACTCCACATGGGGTGTCTTGCCACAACCGCCCACTCGTATGTTGCCCACCCCAATGGTGGTCACAGGGGGCGTTTCCTGGTGTTTTACACCTACATTGAACAATAGATTACGAAACCATACGCCTACTGTATACCACATAGTCAGCGGTAATAGGCACCAAGAGATAATTTTGCGAAACGACATGCAAATACTAGTTAAATGTATATTATACCTCTCTTATCCACAACACATTTCATGATTGCAAAAATACTAAAAAAAAACGACCTAACGAGAAAAAAAATATTTTGCTGAAAAAAAGTTTGCCCTTTTCTAAAAATAATTCGTATCTTTGCAGTTGGTTTTGATAATTAATCACACGCAATAAATTCACATGCAGAACTCTATTAGAATAACCAACGACCTGTTTTATGTCGGCGCCAGCGACCGCAAACTCGCACTTTTTGAAAACATCTACCCCATTCCCCGCGGGGTTTCATACAACAGCTACCTGCTTATGGACGAAAAGACTGTCCTATTTGACACCACCGATGCTTCAGTCAGCGGACAGTTTTTTGAGAACGTCGGAGCCGTGCTCGGCCAGCGCAAACTGAACTATATAGTTGTCCACCACATGGAACCCGACCATGCGGCCACGTTGCAGGACTTGCTCCTGCGCCACCCGGAAGCAACGGTTGTCACCACTGCCAAAGCCGCCCAGATGATTGAGCAGTTCTTCGGCCAGAAACCCGCTGCCTTGCAGCTGGTGAAAGAGGGCGAGACCCTTGGGACCGGCAACCACACCCTCTGCTTCACCATGGCGCCCATGGTACACTGGCCCGAGGTGATGATGACCTACGACACCACCGCCAAGACCCTTTTCAGTGCCGATGCTTTCGGCACCTTTGGAGCGCTGAGCGGCAACCTTTTTGCCGACGAGGTGAACTTTGAGGCCGAATGGCTCAACGATGCCCGCCGCTACTACATCAACATCGTGGGCAAATATGGCATTCAGGTGCAAAACGTGCTGAAGAAAGCCGCCGCACTGGACATACAGATGATTTGCCCGCTGCACGGCCCTGTGTGGCGTGAAAACCTCGGCTTCTTTATCGGCAAACACGACACTTGGAGCAAATATGAACCCGAGGACAAAGGCGTGGTCATCATCTACGGCAGCATCTATGGCCACACCGAGGCGGCCGCCCTGCGTTTGGGCACCCTGTTGGGCGAGCGCGGCGTGAAAGGCATCAAAGCCTATGATGCCAGCCACACCCATGCCAGCAAACTGGTGGCCGAATGTTTCCGTGCCAGCCACATTGTCTTTGCCTCCAGCACATACAACAACGGCCTCTTCACCCCCATTGAAAGTCTGCTACTCGACCTCAAGGCCCACGCCTGGCAGAAACGCTCCGTGGCCCTCATCGAGAATGGCAGCTGGGCACCGCAAAGCGGCAAACTGATGCGTGCCGAACTGGAGCAGATGAAGGACATTACCATAGTAGGCGAAACACTCAGTCTCAAGAGTTCCATGCAACCTCTTCAGGAGAAGCAACTGGCAAATCTGGCCGACCAGATAGTTCAGAGCCTCTAGTTTCCGCCGCTTACCGCTAGCGACAAGCACATCAAATACAAATATCAACCCATAAAATACAGTATAGAAAATGGAAAAATACGAATGCACTGTTTGCGGGTATGTCTATGACCCCGCAGTTGGCGACCCCGACAACGGCATCGCCCCCGGAACCAAATTTGAAGACCTGCCCGCAGACTGGACCTGTCCTCTCTGCTCGGTAGACAAAACTCACTTTGAGAAAAAGTAATAATCATTAACCCCAAAGAAAAAGAAATGTTAAACAAAAAAGTATCTGATTTGCTCAATCAGCAAATAAACAAGGAGCTCTACTCTGCCTACCTTTACCTGGACATGAACAACTATTTCCAGAGCCGCGGCCTCAACGGTTTCGCCAACTGGTACATGATCCAAGCCCAGGAAGAGCGCGACCACGCCATGCTCTTCTACAAGTATATGCAGAACAACGACTGCCAAGTCACCCTCGATGCCATTGCCAAGCCCGACAAGAACTTTACGTCCGACATGGAAGTGCTGAAAGAGGGTCTCGCCCATGAAGAGTATGTCACCTCCCTCATCAACAACATCTATGCTGCTGCCTATGAGGTCAAGGACTTCCGCACCATGCAGTTCCTCGACTGGTTCATCAAAGAGCAAGGCGAAGAAGAAACCAATGCCCGCGACATGATCACCAAGATGGAGCTTTTCGGCACCGACCCCAAGAGCCTCTACATGCTCAACCAAGAGCTCGCCGGCCGCACATACAGTGCCCCCAGCCTGGTACTCGACTAAATCTTACCCCATCGATAAAAGGTGTGCAGGAGCATTTCTTGCACACCTTTTCTAACACCGAAGTCCCTCATGATAAAAAAAAACGGCAATCGCCCCACGACCATATATAAAACCAAAGTCAGCATCGTGCTCCATCTAATCCTTTACGGAGCAGCCATCGCAGTGTTCATCCTCCCCATCATCAAGACAGATGTGCTTTGGACCAAGATACTCTGCGGAGGGGTAATTGCATGCATTCCCTGGGGAGCCTGCAACATCTTGCGCTTCTGGAACGACCGCATCATCGTCGCCCCCACTCACCTCTCCATCTCGCATGTGGCCAAGAAAACACTTAACGGCAAATGGACTGTAGTGAGCAAAGCAGTCATTAACTGGAACGACATCCGAGAGATTTCATCGCAATTCGACACACGCATCACGAATCTTGTGCACATCCAAAAAGAAGTATTCATCCGCCTACGAGGGGGGACACAATACTGCATCGAGTCCGACCTTTATGACGTCAACCTACTCGAACACAAACTAAAAAAATATTGGCAGCAATACGCCAAAGGCCAATCGCTGAAGAAAGCAGAGTCTGCCAGAAAGGACTCCTGACCGTCTATTCCATCGGCAGAGCAACGGCAGGCCAACCATAGTCCTGAAGCCATGCAGCCTTCAGCCCATGCTCGCGCACATACTCGGCAGTCATATACAACCGGGCATCCTCGCGGGCATCCTGATTACCCAACGAATTCATTAGCAAGTCATACTTGACGCCGAAAATCTCTCTGGCCGTGGGCTCAAACGATGAGCCGTCCTCCACGGCATCGAAAGCCGTCACCTCATAACTGTCGGCAGTCTGGCGCAAGTGAAACCGACCCGGATGGTCGCCGCCCGACACCATCTTCAGCGTGTCACCAACCAGATTATAGTGGAACACCCAAAAATCGCCCCAAACCAGAATATCTTCCGGATTGTCCTCGTTGGCACTGAGGATATATGCATATGGGATACAAATTTCGCCCTGCAAATATTCCGGACCCAACTCCTTAACCAAGTAGTCGTCTATGACGCCCAGATAGCCCGACTCGGCCTCCTGGACAGTATCCACCGCCTCTTCGGCAGCACCAGTGGAGTTGCCTCCGCAGGCAGCAAACAACAGACTCCCCATCCACACCAGGGCAGCCATCAAAAAATAATAATTCCTTTTCATTTCCGTATCAATTTAAATATCAACGTAACGATAAAAACGAGTTTTTATTGTACCCTCATGCGTTGGAAAAGATAAGTGCACACCCTTCATTCCATTAATTTCTTGTACATTTGCACCACAAAAGAAAAGGCTCCATGACACCGCACTATCCTTCGTTTCTTTGAAACAGACGTTTTCTCCACGAGACTCCTACCCCAACATTCCTAAGGCATTGCTTTTAACGATTTTAGGCTGCTGCACCGCAGCAGCAGCGAAAAACTAAAACCTTTTTTAATTCCCCACACAATAAAAACACCTCCCCCACGTTTCAAATTAGTTATTAATCCTAAAAAACAAACGAATACATTATGAGCAAAAAATTCATCTGCCCCGTTTGTGGCTATGTGTATGAAGGCGACGAAATGCCCGAGAAATGCCCTATCTGCGGCAAACCCATGCAAGAAGTGAAAGAAGAAATCAAAACGTGGGCTGCCGAGCACATCGTAGGCGTGGCCAAAGATGCCCCCGAAGACATCAAAGCCGACCTGCGCATGAACTTTGAAGGCGAGTGCAAAGAGGTAGGCATGTACCTGGCCATGGCCCGTGTGGCCCATCGCGAGGGCTATCCCGAAATCGGGCTCTACTGGGAGAAGGCCGCCTACGAAGAGGCCGAACACGCTGCCAAATTCGCCGAACTTCTGGGCGAAGTGCTCACCAACAGCACCGCTCAGAACCTCAAGGTGCGTATCGAAGCCGAGTACGGCGCCACCGCCGGCAAGACCGACCTCGCCAAACGCGCCAAAGCCCTCAACCTCGATGCCATCCACGACACCGTCCACGAAATGGCCCGTGACGAAGCCCGCCACGGTAAAGCCTTCGAAGGCCTCTACAAACGCTACTTCGAGAACAAATAAAACTCGGGCCGCGGCCTAACAAGCTGAGAGTCCCGAGGGCCTGTGGCCCTCGGGACTCTCTCTCTTTCTGAACCTCTCCCCTATTTCTTGATATATGATAGGAAGTCTAGGTCGATGCTCATGGCCACAAAAGGCTTCACCAGCCATGACTTGGCTGTCACATCGTCAATAGTTTGTGAGGTACCGATGATGTCGCCATCGTCATAACCCGACACCAACACGTTGTACTCTGCAATATTCACACCAATCGTAAGATAGAAGAAGTCCACAAAGCGGAACGAAGGCCCCAGATAGAAGTTCTTGAACAGGTTGCTGCCGCCAAAGCCCACATAGATGCCTAAATCGTAGGCAAACTCTTGGTCGAATTTTCTCAGTTCATAGGTCTTGGTGGTGTCGCGGCGGTTCCTAATTTCAATATTCTTGTTGAAATACTTGGTCAAGTCCCACAGCATCACCGATGCCCCAGTGACAAAGTCAAACTCAATGTTGCCCGCATTGCGATTGCGCAGCACCTTGTCGTAGGTGCCGTCGAAAGAGCCGTTGGTCGTGTGCGGATTCAGTCGCACCTCCCAGTTGGGCGTGCGGTAGAAGCGCATGGCAATGCCCTGAATGGCACGTACTTTTTTCTTGCGGTTGGTGGACTCGGCCACCTTGCCTTCGGCATCCAGTGCCCGCTGTTTGAGATACTTGTTGGCCTCCTCCTTGCGCACATTCTCCAGTTCGCAACTGCGCACCAGTTCGCGCAGCGAGTCTACCACATGGCGGTAATGATCGCGGTCGGCCTCAATCTTCGACTTGTCCACGCCCGAGTTGGTGAGGATGCTTTTATAGAACTGGTCCTTCTCTTCGGCCAATTTCAGCTTCTCCTGCAACATCTTAATCATGGTGCTGTCCACCACCTTCACATAGGTGGTGTCGGTGCGGGTCTGGTAGACCGTGTCTACCAGAGTGCGGGTGCTCCAGACGGTGTCCTGTGCCCTCGCACCAAGCGAAAACAGCAACACCGCAGCCAAGCAAAAAAGTTTTGTCTTCATAACCTTGGTTTCAAAAAACTAAGCCTGCATCATATCCAGAAGTTGTTCCATCGTGACAGTACTCTGCTCACCCGTAGTCATGTTCTTGACCGTGAGTGTATTCGAAGAGATCTCCGTCTCGCCCACAAACACCACATAGGGGATGTGGTTCTTATTGGCAAATTCCATCTGTTTCTTCATCTTGACGGCATCGGGATAAACCAATGTGCTGAACCCCGCCGCACGCAACCGAGCTGCACTCTTGATGCAGTATGGCAAGCTCTCGGCTCCAAAATTGATAAAGATAATTTGCGCCGACTGTCCTAAGTTGGCAGGGAATTTCTCTAGTTCGGTAAGCACATCATAAATGCGGTCGGCACCAAAGGATATGCCTACACCACTCACGTCAGGCATGCCGAAAATGCCCGTAAGGTTGTCATACCGACCTCCGCCACAGATGCTTCCGATGCTTACATTATGGGCCTTCACCTCAAATATGGCACCCGTGTAATAGTTCAAGCCGCGGGCCAGGGTCAGGTCAAGTTCCACTTCGCACTTGGGCTGCACCAAATCCACATATCCAAACAGTTCCTTCAGTTCAGCCACGCCCTTGGTACCGACCTCGTTGCCCTCAAAGAGGCGCGACAGTTGCTCCAGTTTTTCCTGAGCCGACCCATTGAGTTCAAACACTGGGTCCAAAGCCTTGATTTGTGCTTCGTCCAAACCACGCTCACGCAATTCCTGTCGCACATTGTCTAATCCAATCTTGTCCAACTTGTCAATGGCCACGGTGATATCTACCAACTTGTTCGGAGCACCTATCAACTCGGCTATGCCAGCCAGCACCTTGCGGTTATTGATCTTGAGTGTCACCTCAATATCCAACTTTTGAAACACAGCATCAATCATCTGTATCAGTTCCAACTCATTGAGCAGCGAGGTGCTGCCAATCATGTCGGCATCGCACTGGTAAAACTCGCGGTAGCGGCCTTTTTGGGGGCGGTCGGCACGCCACACTGGCTGCAACTGATAGCGACGGAAAGGAAGCGAGATTTGGTCTCGGTGTTGCACCACAAAGCGGGCAAAAGGCACCGTGAGGTCATAACGCAATCCACGGTCGCATATCCGCGGTGCCACCTTGTGGTAGTCCTGGCTGAAGTCCACCCCATCCATAAAGTCACCCGAGTTGAGCACTTTGAAGAGCAGTTTGTCACCCTCTTCACCATACTTGCCCATCAACGTGGACAAATTCTCCAACGAGGGGGTCTCTATTGGCTCAAAAGCAAAAGCCTTGAACACTTGACGAATAGTATCAAAAATATAGTTGCGACGAGCCATTTCAGTAGGCAGGAAGTCGCGTGTACCTTTAGGAATGCTGCACTTCATAGTAGTTAAGATAAATAATTATTGCTAAAATTAAATAACAAAGAAACATCCTTTTTATTGCCCCAAATCGGCGAAAAATTTGGCAACGCTCCCTAATGTCCTCCCCTTGGGAGCATAATTGACACAGATAAAGGGCAATAAGGATTCAGCACATCTCACGAATTAGATGTCAATTGGCTGATATTCATCAAAGAGTCCTTATTTGTTCACTACCAATAGAGCACTTCCTGCCATCGAGGTGCCATGCACAAAAAAAATGAGGGTGACTTGGGAGACACCCTCACTTGCAGAGCTATCGTAGCTATCTCACTATCAGCTTCCTCACTAGGGAGGTTTTGTCGCAGGTGACAGTGACGAAATAGGCTCCTGGAGCTATACCTTGGAGATCTATTGTCTTCTGGCAATCACCCGTGGCATCCAATGTCTGGGTGGCCACCCTGCGCCCATTCATGTCCATAAGGGAGATGCGCACCTTGCCGCTCAGCCCGCGCACCAATATCTCGGTCGTGCCGCTGGCGGGGTTGGGCGAAAGGGTGCAGGCCACACCTTCACCCTCATCGGCAATACCGGCCGGATTGAGGAAGTTGGCCACAATGGTAACATCGCTCGTGACGACAAAGTTATAGGGATTGTCCTGAGAGCCATCACTCCAGTTGCCAAACTGGTAGCCGTCATTGGGAATGGCGGTGAGGGTGGCCATCTGCCCATCGTAGTAGCTTCCGCCGCCTTCCACAATGCCCCAATTGGCGTTGTTGACCAAGGCGGTGACCGTAAAGTGCTGGTCCGGATGCCTGAGCGTGGTGGCCCTTGTAAGCTCCCACTCCTCGCTGCCACAGGCTGCACGAACATAAAATTCGTAGGAAGTCAAAGCCTCTAGGCCGTAGATGGTGCAAGTATTGGACACGCAATCAACCGTGGTGCCAAAGCCTTGCTCAAAACCACTAGGACCATATTCCACAGTCCATGCCTCAACTTGGGGGTCTAGGTCCCAGGTAAGGGTGACGCTGTAAGCCGTCACACTGCTCACCGTGAGGCCAACAACATTGGGGCAATAGGGAGTGCTGAATGTGACAGCATCGCCATACTCACCTTCTTCGCCTTCATCGCCACATACGGCCCTTATGGCCACATTATAGGTGCTGTTGTGAAGCAGCCCCCCGACAATGGCCGGATTGGTGGAGACACGACTAAAGGTACTAAAGCCATCCGTATTCCATACGTGCAGGTCCCATTGGCCTTCCGAACCGTTGGCAACCCAAGTGAAGGTGGCCTCGCTGGGTGCAACGTTGCTCACCGTCAGGTCCGTGGGCGTGTGGCAGGGCACACCTTCAGTGGTGAAACTGCCCATGGTCCAAAGGCTGGCGCCGCTACTGTCGGCACAAAACCCGCGCACACGGAAGTCATAACGAGTATAGGGAATGAGACCAGAAGCAGAATAGGAGGTGCCTACAACTGTTACCGGGGCGGGCCATAAGGTGGCAGCGGCAGGCTTCAGTTGCACTTGATAGGTTGTTCCGGTTTCCGAAGCCGACCACGTGAGGGTGGCCGAAGCGTGGTCAAAGGTGACGTCAGTGACTGTCAGGGGGTCGCAGTTGCCGCTGCAAGCCACCAGCTGCAGGTCACTGACATGGTTGCCTGTAAAGCCTCCCGTGGCGGTTGCTGGGTCGAACTCGACATTGTTACGACTGGCAAAACGGGTTTTGACATCGCTAGTGGTGTGGACGCAAAAGTTGACACAACAGCCAATAGTGTCGCTCCTACGCACAACACTGACAAGGATATTGCTATGGCCATCCCATGCAAAGAGACTGTCCAGTAAGAACAAATGCCACCCAGAGGTTCTCAAGAATAAGTCGTCTTCAAAGGAGAGGTCGGCCCCTGTAAGCACAGGCACAAAAATGTGGCCTTCATCGGGATGGATAAAACCTCCTGAAAGGCTCCGCTCCGGCACATTGGCCATGTAGATGTCCACATCAGAGTACAGCCGCCCACTTCCGCTGCTATATGCTTTTAAAGCAAAGGCTGAGATATCGCCTCTCAAACTCGCAATGTTAGCGCTGTCGATGAGGGTCTGGACATACGAATATTTTTGATAACCATCACCTAACAGCCCTACCTCGTCGTAGCGGCTGGAACCAAGCTCGTCATTGTAGCTGTAATAGATGCTGGGATTGGAACAAATCAATGTGCTGAAGCTAATCTTTTCCGACCAGAGGCTGGAATCACCAACTCCGCAAACCCCTCTCACCCTGAACCGATAACTCGCCAACGGAATGAGCCCAGAAAGTGCGAGGCTATTTGTGGTAGAAGTGTATAGTCTTCTGCTACCGTCGGTGGTATTTTCCAACTCTATCTGATACTGAGCCGCATTGCCCACCCACGTGAGGGTGGCCATCGTGTCGACAGGCTCGGCTGACAGGCTGTCGGGACGATGACAGGAGCGGTCGCTCATGACCGTCAGGTCGTCCAGCAGCACCTTTTCCCCACCTGTGAAAGCAATTTGATAGAAAGAACTGTTCTGCGATTGGGGCAGCGAGACCGTCTCCTGGGTCCACGTCGACACCCTGCTCGGAAAGTCATCCACCATCCACCAGTCCGAAGTGTCGGAATTGCGGGCATATACCTTGATTCTTTTCCCTTCATTCTGCCAGAAATTGCCATTACGCCAAAAGGTGAGTATGGCACCCTGGTCCAACGTGGAGAAGTCGAAGGTGGGCAATATGAGCCTGGTCGTATCATAAGACGAATGATAGTAGGCCAACTGGTTGCCCCCATGAGCCAAAAGTGGTCGAGTAACGTTAGTGTCGGACTGAATCACCTCCCAGCGACTGGAGCCATAAAGGTGTTCCTGACTATAGCAGCTTAACAATGGCCCTTCAAAGCCCTCTATGAAGGGACTTGTGGGCGTGACTTCCACTATTGGACAATAGCTGCCGAAACGCTGAGCAGGAGTCAAGAGACTCGACTGAGAGGCACAGTTGGTGCGGATCCAGACATAGTAGAAAGTGGCATCAGCCAGAGGGCCTATCACTGCAGGGCTGGAGATGCAAACGGCGCTGTCGGTGGCCGTGTTCACATCGTCTGTCGTACTCCAGATGATGGTGTAGCCGCCCTCACTGGCGGGATCGTCAAATGTGATGGTGGCCGTGCTGTCGGGATTGGCCACAATAGTAATGTTCTCCACTCGGCGACAATCGGGATTCAATTCCAACCGGAGGTCGTCTAAATAAGAATCATAGTAAATCGGACGCACCGCCACATAGCGGCCGACCCCATTATAGTTCTCAAATGTCGTCTCCTGGAAAGTCCATTCATTTGGGTTGCCGCTCCTCAAGGTGTCCAAAGGCACAAAAGATCTTGCTTGCAATGGGTCAGACAAAACGCCCACTATCAGAATGGGAATGTCTGACGACACATTAGTTCTAGTGAAAAACGACAAGTACAGCCTGTCAACAGGTTCGCCCACTTGAGGAAGAACCAGCATATTGCCATAACTATCCAACAACAGACTACGACTGCCTGAATGAGCCAGATCACTGACGATGTAGGGTGAGTAATCATAGTAAACGAAGTAGGGAGACACTCGATACCAGCACTCTTCCATATCATCGGTTGTTGAGTCGGCGGTGAAGTTTTCAAAATCCTCACTGAAGGGCATATGGTCGGCAGTGATAAGCCAGCAATCGGTTCTCAGCTGTACGTATGTGGAAGCCGTGGAATCGCTGCAAAGGCCACTCACACGGAAGTCGTAAAGCACACCGGCATCCAGCATGGCAATTGTGGCTGTGTTATTGGATGTGGATGCCTCAACCAAAGTCCACACAGTGTCTGCGGCCCGTTTGTACTCCACGCTCCATAAGGTTTCGTCATGGCCGGCGGCCCAATTCAGCACCGCCGAATTCTCCATGACCGTCGCACTGACATTCGGGGCCACACAGCGCGAGTATTCGCATCCTGTCAGAAATGCCACATTGGGACGAGAATGACTTCTTTGGACGGTTGAATTACTGGAAGCAGTAGCAGGATTGACATGGGTAAAGGTACTATTTTGGATGAGCACGAGGAACTCAGATGCAATAGTTCCCAGCCAATGTGTGTAGTGTGAACTTGTTCCCGTATGGTTGTCTATAGTAAGCACAATATTACTAAATGTGTTGGGGACTATCCACGGCCTATCGAACATAATATCAATCTCCCCCTCGTGGATAGAAACCGTGCCAGAAAAGACACGATGGGTGCTATCCATTGCAATGGCATCCTGCCCACTGGCATAGTAGTTCAATCCGGTGGTATCAATATAGATGTCGATGTTGCATTCGCTATTGTTCTCCTGACTGGCAAATAATCTGATGCCGCGGACCGTGTCGTTCAACTGACTCAGTTCTGTAGCAGTAAAAAGCATCTGACAATAGCTGTAATTACTGCTTGTGGCTATTGGTATCCCCATTTCAATATTGCCATTGCCTACCTGCACAAAGCCATCGCTGTAACACACCGTACTGAAAGAGGTAGTGACATGACTGCTCGTATCGCCCGAAAGGCAGAAGGCCTGCATGCGGACCACATAGGAGGTCTGTTGGTCCAACCCACCCAGCAGAAAGCTGCGTACCGTGTCGGGGGCTATATAGGTACGCACACTGTCGGTGGCCGGGTCTATCACCTCTATGGTCCAGTAGTCAGGTCTTGCCCCAGTCCAGTAGTTCCAGTTCAGCCGTACCGAAGCCCCTGCCACTTGATCCACCGTCAGGCCGTAAGGGTCGGGGCAGTCGTCTGGTGTCATGCAGCTGACGGTCAGGTCAAATCCTTCTCCTGTCCAGTTGCTGTTCTCAAAATTGCTTTTCAATTTAAGGGTCAGGGGTCCACTGCTAGAGAGTGCCCTCACCTGGCTCTGTCCAACATATTCGGCCAGCACAGTCCCCGTGGTTCCCACACCATCATAGACGGTCAATGTGGCTTGGTTAATGTTGTCAAAGAGGTCCGTCGTTCCAGTGAGCGAAACCAACCGGCCGCTGTCCTCGGGATAAACGACCATGTACGAGGTCTGGCGGTAAAAGTAGTCTCCCATAGGGCCACCGTCGTCGGTAAGCCTTGCATTGCAGGTCCTGACAGTGATGGTGTCGTCCATCCTCATAGAGTATATGCCCGGCTGCACTGTTACCGGCAGTCCCCAGTTGCCAAGGGTGCTGTCGCACACCCCGCGCAAGTAGAAATCATAAACCACGCTGTCGTCCAACCCACTAATGGTGACCGAATAATCCTCTGTGCTCACCAGCGCTGTTTCGTGCACCCTGTTAGGGTTGAACCCCTGTGGGCCATAGGCTATCTGCCAACGGGTGGCCGTCGAGTCTTGCCATCCAAGGGTCACCTGCCCGCTGCGGGTGGCCGTCATTTGCAAACTCATGGGCGTTGGGCAACCACTTCTGCGGCGGAAGACTACGTCGTCAATCTGTATCCCTGAATACATATCGGACTGATGCATAAAAGCCACATGTCCAGAATCGGTCAAAGGCAGTCCTTCATACGAAACTAGGAACTGGCTGTACAAAAATGATGAAGAATGGATGGTGTCGATGGGATAGAAGACCGCAGTACTGTCAAGCCCTGTCAGAAAGCCTACCACAAGATCACTAGGCTCTTGTGACCGTATCCATCCCGACACCTCCAACTCATTGGCGGGAACTGGCACAAAGGGACTCGCGGCCATCTGTTGACCCTGCATAAATAAAAGAGCCTGACTTCCTTCACGACCGCCTCTCAGTGCGATACGAGGATATAGAACTCCATCGTCATTATTTGAAATCGGCCTATACCAACAGACCGGCATTTCTTCGCTGCCGTACTCGAAATCTTCGGTATAGGGCAGTGTCAGAGGACCACAATCGGTGCGGAAGACAAAAGGCACCAAACTACTAGTGTCGCCGCTGGGGCAGACATTGAAGATGGAGCCTCGGTAGGTGACATTGGCATCCAGACCCGTAAGCGTAATTGAAGTGGACGTGGTGGTGTAAGTAGTGTCGGCAAATACCAGGCCGTAACCCATCGACATACCGGCCGCTCCCCACGAGAGGGTGGCCGAATGGGCTGTAATGTCCGTCGCCATGGGTTCACCAGGCAGGAGCGGACAGGGGGGGACTATCGACACTACCAAATTGTCTATATACACCGCGTGCATCCCTATGCTGCTACTCCGTGTAGTGCGGAAAGCTATGCGGTGGCCATTGCCCGAGTAATTGTTGAAATAGACCTGTATAGGATAATAGGTATAGCCGCTCGACACAGAAGAAAACGCCACCGTGTCCACCGGCACAAACAAGCTGTCCTCCATCACACCCACCTCAAACGCTGTGGGCAAGTGAGATGTATTGACATAGCAGTAAAAGTCAATCATCAGCTGCGACAGGTCCTCAAACTCGGGCGTGGCCGTCACCACCACGGCGCGGTAGTCGCCCTCCATCCTCAAGTATTTTTCGCCGTCATGAGCAGCCGAAGAGTTATTGACCACCGCGGGGAAAACCCCGTTCGGTGTGGAGTCAGTGGCATAGTTCACCCAACCAGTGGGCAGCATAGTGCTTTCGACAGGATTTTCAAAATTCTCAACGTAGGGGACCGAATGATACGTTTGAGCCTGCAAAGCCATGGGCAACAGCAGAGCTAACAGAAGCAGCCATCTTTGGGTTTTTCTTTTCATAATAGTTATATTTGGGGTTTCAACAATCAATAATCAATAAGCCATTATTTTACACAATTGCTACGTGCTTATACAGCATAGCAAATATAGGTATTTTTTTTCAATACTGCCAAATATATTTTCAATAAAACCTGAAAACAATGCCAAGTTTGCCAGCAGAACGGACCCCCTTTTTTATTAAAGGTGCACAAAATGGACAAAAATGGACATCGTTAACATTTTTTATGAGTATTTTGTTCTCATAGCGGTTGTTTGAACCATGTCCATGGTGTCGCCAGAAGACTGCCAAAACGCGCCTGGGTCTTGCGCTCCAGCCATCCGCGGCACTCGGATCCTAGTCGGTCGGTTGAAATTATCATTCGCCTTCATCTTTATCCTGTTTTATCATTTCTTCAAGGCTCTAGTTTGATAAAAGACTGATTTTTTAGCTGCCTCGAAGAGGCTGAATCTCAATAACCCCATACTAAGCGACCAACGGGAGCGCAGTGTGAGGATAGCGAAACCCCTACTCCTCAGCGTGTCGAAGACACGCCACATTGAAAAATACGAGCAAGAATCAGTCATACTTTGTACTAGAGCGAACAAAAAAAGCCGTGGCAGGAAGCCACGGCCAACGATAGATTTTAAAATACCTTATTGTTAGATGAGGCCTTTGCCTGCTCTGAACTTGGGGGTCTTTCTAGCAGCGATTTTAATCTTAGCGCCAGTGCGAGGATTGCGGCCGGTACGTGCAGGACGGTCGACAACGTCGAAGGTGCCAAAACCAATCAGAGTGACTTTTTCGCCCTTTTTGAGCTGTTCTTTAACTACATCTACATAAGCATTCAAAGCTTTAGCGGCATCAACTTTGGTGAGGCCAGCTTTTTCGGCCATTGCGGCAACCAATTCGGTTTTGTTCATAACAAACGTTTTTAAGGGTTTCTATTATAAATTTTCGGTTGCAAATATATGCATTTTTTTGTAATAGATGAGTTTTTGAGAAAAATTATTTTGTTAAAAAAAATAGAGCATATTCAATATACTATTTCCCAATTATTTACATTAAAGCCACGAAGAAAATCTGCAACCAATAACCGCTTTTTGCCACTGAGTTGGAGGCTCAAAATGTGGACAAATCCGTCCTTTACACCGATTTTTAGGAAGGTTTTTTGATCCGTTATCACCTGTCCCACAGAGTGGTTTGGGTCAGGTTGGAATTGTGCCTGATAGAGTTTGAACGAGAGGGCGCGGCCTTTGTCATCCTGAAGGGCCATGGTGGCAGCGGGATAGGGCGAGAGACCCCGGATGAAGTCAACCACTTGACGACCTGTTTGATTCCAGTTGATGGCACAGTCGGCCTTGAAGATTTTGGGTGCGGGGCGCAGTTGAGGAACCGGTTGCTGAGGGCGCGGAGTGAGGGTGCCCTGTTCGAGGCCCCGAAGGGTTTCTACCACCAGCTGGCTGCCCATGTCGGCCAGGCGGTCGTGGAGACTTTCGGCATCGTCGTCGGGGGTGATAGGAGTGGAACGCTGCAGGAGGATGCCGCCTTCGTCGATATGCTCATTGAGCATGAAGGTGGTGACACCGGTCTGCTGCTCACCGTTGATGAGGGCCCAATTGATGGGGGCGGCTCCGCGGTACTGTGGCAGAAGAGAGGCGTGAAGGTTGAAGGTGCCCAGCGGAGGCATACCCCAGACAGACTGCGGCAACATGCGGAAGGCCACCACCACAAAGAGGTCGGCCCCCCAGGCACAAAGGTCAGCTTGAAACTGCGGGTCGCGCAGCTTCTCGGGTTGCAATAAGGGCAGACTGTGTTCGAGGGCATACTGCTTGACGGGTGAGTAGGTGACTTTGAGGCCGCGCCCTGTCTGTCGATCGGGAACGGTGACCACGCCCACCACTTCGTATCCGGCCTTGAGGATGGCATCTAGGGTGGTGACCGCGAAGTCGGGGGTGCCCATAAAAACTATTTTCATGTTATGGAGGGAGTATTTATTAATTCTGATTGGTAGGATATTTCTGCGTCCTATCTGACTCTCAGCCGAGTGCCGGAACGAAATCTGCGTTCATCAGGGTTGAGGTCTTTGACTTTATCGGTAGTGGTAAAGTTGCGCTTGGCAAAGGCTTCGAGGTCCTCGCCATGTTTGATGGTGGCATAGAGGGGCTTATTGCTCTTGAGTTTGGGCTGTTCCTCTGGCACGATGCTCTTGTCGGCTTTATAGACAAGGTCGTCGGCATTGCGGGGTTTGCGAATGCCGAAATAGGTTTTGTCGAGATAGAGTCGACGAGTGCGGAGGGTGTAGTCGTTGAAGTCCAGTATCCACTCGGGGTCGAAGGCCTCATATTGGAAGCGGACTTCAAAATGGAGATGGGGGCCAGTGGAGCGGCCGGTGCTGCCACCGAGGCCCAATACTTGGCCCGCAGAGACAACCTGCAGGGGCTTGACCTTGATTTTGGAGAGGTGACCGTAGACGGTCTCCAATCCATTGTAGTGTCGCACAACTACTAGGTTGCCATAGGCTCCCATGGGGCGGGCGATGCGCACCACGCCGTTGAAGGCGCAGTGGACGGGGTCGCCCACATTGAGGCGGATGTCCACGCCACGGTGGGGGCGATTCCAACGCCAGCCATAGGGCGAGGTTTTGATATTTTTGACGGGAAAGCAAAAGCGTTCCTGTCCCTTGAGGAGCTGGATGGAGATTTCGTCGGGGAGGGAGTCCATCGGGATGGTGGCCATGCGGACATGGGCACCAGAGAGGTTGCGGCCATACCACAGCTGTGAGGGGGCTGGAAGGGAGGCATCGTACATGACGTCGATGAGCTCATCACCCAAGGCCAAGGCGGTGTCAATGGCATTGGGGTCAGGTTCGGGCTCATGAATCTCTAAGGCTCCACGCTGACGGGCGTCGGCATTGCGATTCTTGTCTTTCTGACCATCTCTGACGCTGTTGCCCATACGGCTCTTGACCTGCCCTTCGCGTATGCGGGCATTGATGAGGGAGTCGTAATAGCTTTCGTGGCGTGGTTGCTGGGCAAAGACACTGCCAGAGAGGGAGAGCAGCATCAAGAGGGCAATCATTTTCAGCTGACGACGAAGGCGGCAAACGGGAATGCCAAGCATTTCGCGATATTTGGCCACCGTGCGGCGGGCGACGGGGTAGCCCTGATCTTTGAGCAGCTGGGAGAGGGCCTCGTCAGAGAGTGGATTGCGTTTGTCCTCGGCATCCACCGCAGCCTGTAGCACCTGACGGACGGTCTCGGTGGCCACCTCTTGACCTTCGCCATTAGTGATGGCCTGGGAGAAACACTCTTTGAGCAGGAAAGTACCAAATTCGGTCTGGACATATTTGCTGTTGACCACGCGGGAGACGGTGGAGATGTCATAACCGGTCTTTTCGGCTACATCTTTCTGCAACAGGGGCCGGAGGTCGGCACTGTCACCGGTGACAAAAAATTTATGCTGCCAGCGCAGAATGGTCTGCATGACTCGAAGCATGGTGACATGCCGTTGTTTGAGGGTGTCCACCAATTCATTAGCACTATCGCTGTTGGTACGCAGGAATTCATATGCCTCCTTCTCAGAGGGTGAGAGTTGCTTCTTTTGGGCGTACTCCTGCAACATTTCTTGATAGTAGTCGTTAAGCTGTAGCTGTGGCAGATGGCCGTCGTTGAGCATGAGGCTGAGCTGGCCTTCGTGGTTGGTGACGATGAAGTCGGGGATGACATAATGAGCATGCTCTGACTCGCTCTCACCTGCCCCAGGTTTGGGGTTGAGGCGGCGGATGCAGCCAATGGCCTCATCCAGCTGGTCCTCAGTGAGGGAGAGGGTTTCCATAATGCGGTCGTAGTTGTGCTTGACAAACTGGTCGAAGCATTGGTCGATGAGCTGAATGGCCCATTGGGCGGCTTGGTCAGGTTTTGAGATGCGGTGCAACTGGAGGGAGAGACACTCCTGCAGGTTTCGGGCGGCAATGCCCGGCGGATCCAGCCGCTGCACCTCAAAGAGGACTTCTTCTACCTCGTGGGGCGAGACTTCGATACCCCGCGTGAAGGCAAGGTCGTTGGCAATTAGTTCAATATCGCGGCCCACGTAACCAGCATCGTCGAGACTGCCTACAATTTCCTCTGCTATGGTTTGTTGGCGTGGGGTAAGGTTGCGCATGGAGAGCTGTTCCAGCAGGTGATCGCCAAAGGTGGCCTCGGCAATGAACACCCGCTCATGGGCATCCTGGTTCTTGTCACGTTCCTGGCGTTCGCGATAGCTGTAGTCATCGTCTTCAGTATCAATGCCCTCATCGGCTCCAGAGTCCTCGATGCTACTCTCGGGAAGCGACTCAACCATATCGCCCCCCTCCGTGTTGACCTCCAACATGGGGTTTTTCTCTACCTCTTCTTTCAGACGTTGTTCAAGTTCGGTGACAGGCAGTTGCAGCAGACGCATGAGCAGAAGCTGTTGTGGGGAGAGTTTCTGCTGCATCTTCATCTTTTGGAGTTGACCGTTTTTCATAGATTCAGAGTTTTTGTAAGTCAAGATAGATGCCCGGCGTATTTGCCACACACCTAACCCTGTTTAGTTATAAAGTATAACTAGAATTAACAATAAATATTATTCCGCAGGGAAAAATTTATCTTGAAAGTTGAGCAAGAACACCTTGCGGGTGGCACGTGTGACAGCGGTGTAGAGCCAGCGGAGATATTCACGGTCCAGCATGTCGTCGGTGAGGTAGCCTTGGTCGATGATGACCGTCTCCCACTGGCCGCCTTGGGTCTTGTGGCAAGTGAGGGCATAGGAAAACTTAACCTGCAAGGCGTTGAAGTAGGGATTGGCTTTCACCGCTTTAAGGCGGTCGGCCTTGTGGGGGAGGTCAGCATAGTCCTCCATGACGGCATCAAAGAGTCGCTGCGACTCCTCGTAGGTGAGCGAAGGGGCCTCGCTGTGGAGCGTTTCGAGCAGTAGCTTGCAGTCCTGAGAAGGGGCCGAAGGATAGTCAACGAAGCGAAGGGTGGCATCGACAAAATGGAAGCCATAGACCTCCTGATGATTGCGGATGCTTTGTACTTCTACGATGTCCCCATTGGCGATAAAACCAATGTCGCTGTCGGCGTCGAGCCAGTAATAGTTGTTCTTGACCACCATGAGATAGTCGCCTGCATTGACTTCCTCCTCGCGGTAAAGCACACGGTTGCGTATCTCCTGATTGAAGAGGTTGGCGCGTTTGTTGCTGCGGGTGACGATGGCCACCTGTTCAAGACGGTCGCCAGCATATTCCCGATTGAGCAACTCTTCAAGGTCGGCTCCGGCTAAACGCACGATGTCGTCGCAGTCGGTGAGGTCGAAAAGAGGAAGCTCTGGGGGTTCAGCCTCTTCCAACTGGGCAATCTGAGTGCGCAGCAGGGTGGCATTGAGCAGAATGCCTGAGAAGTGCTGCTGACGTACCACTTCGGTGAGTTCGTAATGGTGTATTTTGAGTTGTGAGATGGCACGGAGGTATTGCAAATCCAGTGCAGGACTCTCGGCAGCCCCGACTGGTGGCAACTGGGCAGTGTCGCCGATAAGCATCAGGCGGCAATGGTTACCCTCGGTGACATAGTCTATCAAGTCTTCCAGCAGATTGCGGCGACCAGCTGTGGCATCGTCAGCCAAGCCTATCATGGAAGCCTCGTCGACGATGAAAAGAGTGTAGGTATGCTTGTTAAGAGCCCGCGCCATGCGCATGACACCGCTGCCGTCGGTGATGGTCTGGTAGATTTTTTTGTGTATGGTGTAGGCCGGCTGCCCCGCATAGCCCGACAGCACCTTGGCCGCTCGGCCCGTGGGGGCCAGCAGCACCGTCTTGAGACGCAAGGCTGGGGCCGACTGGATGAGGGCGCTGACCAGTGAGGTTTTGCCCGTGCCCGCATATCCTCGGAGCACAAAGGAGGCCAGCGGGTCGGCATCGTAGAGGAACTCAACCATCTTGCCACACGCCGCCAACTGGCCAGCAGTAGGCTGGTGGGGAAAATGAGAGAGGATATATCTTACGACACGTTCCATTGACAAGAGTGCAAAAAAGGAGGTTCACCCCCCATCAGGGTGAATCTCCTCATATTTGCTTGTTAGGATTAATTATTCAGCCTCGGGAGCAGGAGCCTCAGCGGCAGGGGCAGTGACGGGCACGTTAGCGGTGCTGGCGGCATTGACATTCATGGCGTTGGGGTCAACCTGTGTTTCGATAACAGACTCGGTGGATTGGCGAGGGATGGAGATGGTGGCGAACAAAGAAAGCACCATCAGTGCGATTGCCAAACCCCAAGTGATTTTCTCGATGGTTTCGGTAGTCTTGCGGACACCCATAATCTGGTTAGGGGCACTAAAGTTGGCAGCAAGTCCGCCACCTTTGGAGTTCTGTATCAAGACAACCACGGCCAGAAACAGGCATACAAGCAGGATAAGGATAACAATTACGGTGTAGAGCATTGTAACTAATATTTATTATTTATTCATTTTATTTTCTTCATTTATCCGTTCTTTCAGCGCGGAAATTCGAACTGCAAAAGTACTACTTTTTTCGGGATTATTGACCATTAATTTTTCGTACATGGCCAAAGCTTGGGTCAACTTGCCCTGCTTTTCCAGCACAACAGCAAGAGTTTCAGACTCTAACGATTCGTTAGGTCGAATACTTTTTTTGGCAAGTTCTTGCACGGGGACCTCATTAAAATCCTCTTCAGAGAGCCTGATTCCGCCATCTTTTTCCAAAAAATTGGTAAGAATTACACTCTTGGGGGCGGTCTTGAAAGAAACCTCCTGATAGGAGTTGATGGCCTGCAGCACGTCGAAGGGTGCATCCACGGTTGGAGCTGTCTGTGGGGCGGGCTCTTCATCGGGAACAGACGCCACGGGTTGGGACTCTTGGACTACAGTTTGTGGCTTGGGGACGGCCGGAGGCTCCGAGGCCGGAGCGACCATGTTGGTGGGATTGACCTGCGGAAGCGACACGCTATCCAACTGCTCGTACAGCCTTTGGAGATCAGCGAAATAAAGTTCGACAAGCGGAAGTGATTGCTTCTGCCATAGAGCTACGCCATTGGCCTTGTCGGCCAGGAGCGAGAGGAGTTGAAGCGGAACGCTGAAAGGAAAGCGGTCGCGCTCTTGCCGAAGTTCCTCCCATTGGTTGGGGGTGAGGGAACCTGGGCGGTCCATCATATTGCCAAAAGTACTTTTATCCATTACATAAACAACTTTTTACAGCACAATTTGCGATTGCAAAGGTACGTTTTTTTTTTCGAACCAATAAAAAAACAATTATTTTTTCGCACACAGCATTATATTTCAACAATTTAAATATAGCAGTGGAAGAAAAAAGACATTTTTTTCTTGCCAATTGAAAAAAAGTTCGTACTTTTGCAACTCCAAAAATTGAAGAAAAATGAAGAGAACATTCCAACCATCACGCAGAAAGAGAGTCAATAAGCACGGTTTTCGTCAGAGAATGTCAACCGCTAACGGAAGAAAAGTTCTGGCCGCACGCCGTAAAAAAGGCAGAAAAAAACTGACCGTGTCCGACGAGCGATAAACCTATCCCTCGGACTTTATCATTATAGACTCTTTGCAAAGAGAAAAAGAAGTATTGTAGCGCAGTACTTCTTTTTTGTTTAAAAGAAAACCCACCGACCTCTAATAATTAAGATGAAAATGCGCAAGACTAAGGAGCAGCCCATCCTAGAGGATGTCCTCATCACCGACATTGGAGCCGAAGGCAAGGCCATTGCCCGCATTGACGGCATGGTCCTCTTTGTCCCCTTTGTAGTTCCCGGCGACATCGCCGACATCAAGATTATCAAGAAGAAGAAAAACTACGCCGAAGGGCGCTTGGTGAACCTCAAACATCGCTCGGAAAAGCGGGTCGAACCGCAATGTCCCCATTTTGGCACGTGCGGTGGGTGCCGATGGCAAAACCTCAACTACCAGAACCAGTTGGAAGCCAAACAGCAGCAGGTGAGGGACAACCTTGAACGTCTCGGCAATGTGGACTGTTCGCTGTTGCAGCCCATCTGCGGCTCCGAGAGAATCTTCTACTACCGGAACAAACTGGAATACACATTCTCCACCAAGGCCTGGCATGACGAGCCGCCCGCTCCTGATGCACCGGCAGAACCCGGAGCCTTGGGATTCCACATTCCTACTCTCTTCGACAAGGTGCTGAACATCGAACACTGCGCCCTTCAGGAGGACCTGAGCAACCAAATCAGGCTTTCGGTCCGCGACTACGCCATCGCCCACCGGCTGCCCTTCTACGACATCCGCAACCATACCGGCTGCCTGCGTAACCTCATCATCCGCAACACCAGCACTGGCCAGTGGATGGTGGTTGTGGTACTGGCCGAACTCCACCCCGGCTGGGAAGGCCTGATGGAACACCTGCGCGACTCCTTCCCCCAAATCACCTCACTGCAGTACATCCTCAACGACAAAATGAACGACACCTACGCCGACCTCCCCTCGGTGACCTTTGCCGGTCAAGACTATGTGGAGGAGATGATGGAAGGCTACGACGGAGCCGCCCCTCTGCACTTTACCATCCGCCCCCAAACCTTTTATCAGACCAACTCGGCTCAAGCGCAAAGGCTATACAGCTTTGTGGCCCAATATGCCCAACTGACGCCGGCGGATGTGGTATACGACCTCTACACCGGCACGGGCACCATCGCCCTCTTTTTGGCCAAAATGTGCAGACGAATCGTGGGCATCGAATATGTCGAGGATTCCATTATCGCAGCCCGTCAGAACGCCCAGCAAAACCACATCGACAACACCGAGTTCTATGCAGGTGACATGGCCAAAGTGCTTACGCCCGAGTTTGTAGCCCAGCACGGCAGCCCCGATGTGGTGGTCACCGACCCCCCTCGGGCAGGCATGCACGAGAAAGTCATTGAACAACTGCTGGCCATGGCACCGCGCAAGATAGTCTACGTCAGTTGCAATCCTGCCACTCAGGCGCGCGACCTACAGTTGCTGGCCCCAAAATACCGTGTGGCGCGCATACAGCCTGTCGACATGTTCCCCCACACACAGCACGTAGAAAACATCGCCGAACTGATACTCCGCTAGCCCTTCAAGTGCCCCAAAAGGTGCTTTTTCTAAAAAAAAAGTGGTAGTTTTAAAAAAAAGTACTATCTTTGCATGTTGTAGCATAATGCAACATACAATATTGTTATTTTAATAATACATTGATAATAAATAAATAAAAGATAAATAAATTAATTTTCACAAGATGAAAAAAGCATTATTAAGTCTGCTATTGGTTGCTGCTTTCATGCCTTTTGCTATGGCTCAGGACAACAGCCAGCGTACCATGAATTACACTGACATCTCCGCTTGCGAGAGATACACTTGGTCTGTCAACAACGAGACCTACACGACGGACACCGTTGTCACCTTCGTCGATGAAGCTGCCAACATCATTCATGTCCTGAATCTGACCATCAACAATCCTTATGTCGGCACTCAAACCATCGTCAGCCCCAACTGCACATATACTTGGCGTGGAACCACCTATGCCATTTCCGGTTCCTATAGCGACACCGTCGCTGCCAGTGCCACCTCAGGCTTATGCGACAGCATCTTCAACCTCGCGCTCACCGTCTCCAACACCGAGACAGAAGTTGAGAATGTCTCCGCCTGCGGCAGCTACGTCTGGCACGGTGACACCCTTGAGGCTACTGGCAACTACTCCGACACCACCCTCTTAGCTAGCGGATGCACCCACATTGACATGCTGAGTCTCAACATTGTCTCCAGCCTCACTGTCAATGAGAGTCACGCTCAATGCGGTGACTACACTTGGTATGGCGAGACCTACACCGAATCCGGCCTCTATACCCACATCGAGAGCGACACCATCGTTGGCTGTGACACCGTCCATCACCTTGCCCTCACCATTCTGGTTGACACCGCTCGCCTGACCGTTGACTCCGCCTGTTATTCCCGCACCTGGAGAGGTCAGACCTTCACCACTTCCGGCGACTACATTGTCTTGGACACCAACGCCAACACCCACTGTGTGACCGCTCATCCCCTCCATCTCACCATCAAGACCCCGCGTGCCAACACCCTCGACACCGCCCTCACTGGCTGTAACGGCATTCTTTTCTCCGTCAGCTCTCGTTCGGGTTCCACCAACATTACTTTCAGAGAAAGCACTATATGGGACACCCTCTTCTTCGACCACACTTGGGCCAGATGCTATGACAGCACCATAGTTCTGAACCTAACCGTTAACAAATCACAATACGACACCACTTGGGTCAACAGCTGCGACAGCTTCTATTGGGACCTCAACCAGCGCACCTACCACTCCACCCCCGCCACCGAGCCTCGTATCGCTATTGGCGTCGACAGCAACGGCTGCGACAGCATGCACGTCTTAAGCCTCAAAATATTCAAATCCCCTGTCATCAGTGCTATTAATGGCGAGTGGCATCTTAATGCCGGTGAGACTGCTGTTCTCTATCCCACCTGCACCGAAGGCTCCACCTATAAGTGGACCTATGGCAACAACCAGAGCTCCACGGCCGACACACTCCGTATCCCCAATGTGACGGGCAACATCGATGTCTCTCTCGAAGCCACCCTCCGCTACCCCGCCAACAACATCCAGTGCACCGACACCAGTTGGATCACCATCGTCACCTTCGTAGGCATCAATGGCGTTGAAAACACTCAGGTCTCACTCTATCCCAACCCCACCGTCGGCCAGCTCAACATCCAGAGTCAGGATGCCGTTCGCGAAGTGGTCATCTTCAACACCCTGGGTCAGCAAGTCGCCGTTCAGCAGAACCTCGGCACCAAAAGCGTCATGAACCTCTCCAACCTCAGCAAGGGCAACTATACCATGCGCCTCACCTTGGAGAACGGCCAGACCCTCACCCGCAAATTTGTTATCACCAAATAGGGTTGCCCCACAAGGGTAACTATCCCTAAACAAAGCGTTCGGCACCCAAGTGTCGGACGCTTTTTAGTAAATCAAAAGCATGAACAAATTCAGCCTCCTCCTTCTGACCGCCCTCCTGTTTGCTGCCTGTGGCAACAAGAGCCCACAGCCCATACGCCTACAAGGAGAGACCCAGGGAACCTACTACAGCATCGCCTACTACGATGCCCAGCAGCGCAACCTACAACCCCAGATAGACTCGCTCCTGCACGATTTCGACCTCACCGCCAACCTCTGGGTCGACAGCTCTCTCATCCGACGGGTCAATCGCAACGAAGACACTCTGGTGAGCGAAATGTTCTGCGATATCCTACGCAAATCGCTACAGATAAACCGCTACACCCACGGAGCCTTCAACTGCAAGATAGGCACCCTCGTCAACCTCTATGGCTTTGGATTCAAGAACCGCGAGGACATCAGCGACCGGCAAATCGACAGCATCCTCTCCTTTATTCATCAGGACAGCACCGTCCTCTCCCCCACCCCCCAGACCGGAATCTACGCCCTTCGCAAACTGCCCCAGATAGAATACGACTTCAATGCCATCGCCCAGGGCTATACCTCCGACCTCATTGCCCAATTGTTCGACCGCCTGGGTCTGGAAAGCTACCTGATAGACGTGGGCGGCGAAGTGATAGCCAAAGGCCGTAAGCCCAATGGCGACAGCTGGACGGTGGGCATAGAGCGGCCAGCTGAAACCAAATACAGCCAAAAGGAGATAGAGACCGCCATCCTCCTCAACGACCGGTCGGTTGTCACCTCTGGCAACTACCGCAAATATTACGAGGAAGACGGCGTGCGCTACTCCCACACCATCGACCCCTCCACAGGCCGCCCCGTGAGCCATTCCCTCCTCAGCGTCTCGGTGGTCAGCCGTCAGTCGTGGTATGCCGATGCCATGGCCACCTCCTTCATGGTCATGGGACTGGAGAAATCCCTTCAGTTCATCGCCGAGCACCCTGAAGACGAAGACATACAGGCCGTATTTTTCATCTACGACGACCACGGTGAATACAAGACCCACGCCACTCCCAAATTCAAAGAAATCATCAAAGAAATCCCAACAGCTACACCATGAAATCAATGACTGGCTTTGCCAAAAAGCAATGCACCATCACCAACCGCAAAATCAACATAGAAATCAAGACCCTCAACAGCAAGGCCCTTGACCTGATAGTCAAAGCCCCTGCCATCCTACACTCCCATGATATAGAAATTCGCAACCTCCTCAACCAGCTGGAGCGCGGCAAAGTGGAAGTCCTCATAACCGAAGAGAGCGACGCGGCCTGTGCCAGCCAAATCAACCAGACTCTCGTGGCCCAACGCTACCAAGAGCTTTCCCAGCTGGCAGACCGTCTCAACTGCTCCGACAAGCACATCTTCGAAACCATCATCAGCCTGCCGGACGTGTGGGAAACCCAAAGCACCGAAGAACTGAGCGACGACGACTGGCAGCTGGTGGAGCAAACCCTACAAGAAGCCATCGCCGAGGTGGACAAAACCCGTCTCCACGAAGGTGAAATCTTGCAGCAAGACTTCGTCAAGCATGTGGACCTGATAGAGAAAAAACTGGCCGAAATACCCCAGTATGAAACCGAGCGAATCGACACCGCCAAGGAGCGCATCCGCAAATACTATGCCGAAAGTGCCATCAAGGAAATCGACCAGAACCGTTTCGAACAGGAGCTCATCTATTATCTAGAGAAACTCGACATCACCGAAGAGAAAATCCGACTGCAAAAACACATAGACTACTTCCGCCACACCATGCAGAACGAAGAAGGCAGCGGCAAGAAACTCGGTTTCATAGCCCAGGAAATGGGTCGCGAAATCAACACCACCGGCTCCAAAGCCAACCACGTAGAAATACAAAAAATCGTAGTGCAGATGAAGGACGAACTAGAGAAGATAAAAGAGCAGCTAGGCAACATCCTTTAACACCACTTCTGCAACAGAAATAGGAGCAAAACAAAGGGCCCGTCTCTTCGAGGCGGGCCCTTCTATTCATCCACCCAAAAAGCCTAGCGGACAATCAATTTCTCAACCTTGCTAAACTTATCGTTGGTGATGCGGACAAAGTAGGCACCCTTGCCCAGATTGCTCACATCAATGGTCTGTGCAGCTGCCGAGTTGAAATCGTGGTCGTAAACCACACGTCCGCTCATGTCAATCAGCATACAGTTGACCTTACCCTCAGCCCCCTCAACAGTCAGGTTAACCCGGGTCGAAGCAGGATTAGGTTGGAGGCTCACCCGCACATGGGCAGCGACGGGGTCAACCGAGACATGCTCTGCAAAGACAACCCTGATGGAGTGGTCGGTCTGGATATTGGCAAAGGTATACCGACCTATCCATTTAGCTGAATCACTATCATATTCAAGGCGGTAATTCGGGTCTCCAGCAGCCATCGTCTCATCCCCCCACGGCTGCACCTCAACGCCGTCCACAAAGAGATGCGCAATGGCGTTCCCAGAAAGGGACTCCAAGTCAACGGTGGCCGAGCCTCCTTGGGCAGGAGTCAAGGTCGTTCCGCAAACCTCTTCACCGTTGAAAAGCACACGGCCATACATCCCATTCTCGCACTCCACCGACACATTCTGCCGTGTAATGGGGCGGCTGGGGCCGACTATCAACCGAATCATTGGACTGTAGTCCGTAAAAGCACCCGCCCAGATGTAAGGTCTTACCATGCTATCATAAGAGGGATCATAGACTAACACCTCATACTGGTTAGGAGTGAAATGGTGCGCCCACTTGGCGGTGGAACTGTTGTCGGCGAAATAGATGACAGTGTCATAGCCCTCAAGGGTGGGATGAGCCATGTGGTAGCATCCTTGCGCCTCCTGAGCCGAAAGGAAAAAGGCAGTCTCCTCAAGGGTGTAGCCCACGCGGAACGAAGTGTTGGGCCTGAGGGCGGGCTGTTCGGGGAAAGGAATGTAGATAGTGTTGTACTGGCCCTGCTGTAGGTAGCCATTGCTGTTTAGGCCTATCACGTTGCTGTCGTTAACGTCGGCATCGGTGAGGGTCTTCATGTTAGCACCAGTATATATCGTCTTAAAATCCACATTCTCGCCCGACATAGAATCCACAATGAGCACAGCCGAAATCTTAGCCCCAGTACTGTGGTACAAGTCGACAGGCGAAGCCACAATCTCAACCCCATGGATAACCCAATCCTCGGGCACGACAGGGTCAGTGGTATAGCGTGAGGTGACCATATAGCCCGGCCGATAAAAGCCCACCTCTTCAGCATCGTCGCTCACAAACCAGCCGTCCTGAAGATTCGAGATATGGTTGTTGTAGCCAAAAGCATAGTGGTTGAAAGGGGTGTAGGCCAGCACCCCGTTGTCATGGGCCCAGCGGTACTCATTGTTGCCATTGGGAGCAGTCACCTGATAGTACATGGTGTCGTAGTTGACCGAAAGGCTGTCCGAAGCCACTTGAGCAAACACAAAGTTATCGCCCAGCGAACTGGTGGGCAAGGGCATGCCAACACCATGCGCCGTATGGTCAATGAGGCCATACCAGCCGCGATAATCAAGCGATTCTGTGTTCAACCAACCGCCACGGTCGGCAATGACAGACATTCTAGTTGTGATGGGCAGATTGCCATTGTTATATGAATCGATAAGAGTGGTCTGCTCGGCGGCATCCATGTGGTAGATCTTGGCTTGGACATTGGACTGGTCCAGATAACCCGAATTGTGAATGGTAGAGTACCAGGCGGGGTTGATCGTCATGCCTTGAGGAATCATGGCATAGTTGCCCTCGACATATTCCTGGGCGTAAGTGTGAATTTCATTCATCGGAGCCGCACAGAAACTGACGTCGTCAATGCACCAGAAATAACCGTAGGATGGACGGTTTGAATCGAGCGACTTATAGCGCAGACGTACCGAAAGCATATGACCGGCTGCAGAGGCAGGCAGAGTGAATCTGAACACACCTCTCGGCATGGAGCTGGACGACACATCAATGCCGTCGACGTTAATCTCCATCTGTTCCCAAGTGGTGCCACCGTCGGTTGAATAGTCTACATAGAAGTTATCATAGTACTTGCGGAACAGCTGAAAGAAAGATACCTCCAAAAGCTGAACCTGGGTGGCATCGATACTGTCAAAACGGATAAATGCATTGATATTGCCCGAATAGGGAGTCTGTTGTTCAAACGGCGAAATCATCATAAAGCCGTTATAGGAAGAACAAATCGAAGTGTCGAAATAGGAACTGAAACGGGAATAATCGATGGAGCCATTAAAAAGGAAAGAAAACAAATGTCTGTAGGTAATGGCGGCCTGGGATATAGTATTGAAGTCGATATTAGGCCAGCGTTGCCAAGTGGCGAATTCATAGTTTTGACCGTGGGCCTCTACACCGGCAGTGATGATACCTGTCGAGTAGCCTTGGTCGGGGGCAGAGAAGTCAACTGAGGCAATCGGTGTCACATCTTTAGTGAACAGCGAAGTGCCGTAGACTTTCGACTGCGGAAGGACACGTGAAGGAGCCTTCGTAGCCTTGTGGTAGGGGGATGCAGACTGAGAATAAGCAATAGATGCACACAAGGCAAAAACGAGAAGTAAAAGGGTCTTTTTCATAGTTATGCCATTTTTTAATTAATACATAAAACGGCTGAAATAAATATGTAGAACACTGAAGCACCAAAAATTAAAGCGCAGTAATCCAACACTACTCAAGCCGAAACAACACCGCAAAGATAAAAAAAAATTTTGATATGGCAAAACCTTTCATACAAAAAAAAATGATTATCCGCAATTGGCACATAGGCGAGGTCGTTTCATTCTCCGTGGCACTTCGAAATTGAGAATGAAGAAAGGAGAAGGGAGAATTATCCAGATGCGGAAGCCAATTCTCAATTCTCAAATCCCAATTCTCAATTCTTCGAGGCTTCTTTACGGCAAATGCGGATAATCATTAAAAAAAAAGCACAGAATGCATGCGCATCCTGTGCTTAAAGTAGTATGAAGTAAGCTAAAGCTTAGCGAACAATCAGTTTCTCAACTTTGCTGAATTTGTCGTTGGTGACGCGGACAAAGTAAGCACCCTTGGCCAGGTTGCTGACATTGATGGTCTGAGCAGAAGCAGCATTGAGGTTCTGGTTGTAAACCACACGGCCGCTCATGTCGATGAGCATGCAGTTGACCATGCCTTCAACACCCTCGATGTTCAGGTTGACCTGAGAAGTAGCGGGGTTGGGTTGGAGGTTGAGGCGAACGTTAGCAGCAACGGGGTCGATGGAAACTTGGTACTCCTCGAAAGTATACTGGATAGTGTGGTCGGCATTGATGTTGGCAAAGGTGTAGGAAGCACTCCAGATGTTAGTGACGGAGTCATGGTACATATGATAGTTGGGGTCGCCTTCCTCGGTGTCTTCATTCCAGGGCTGAACTTCCTGACCGTCGACAATGCAATGGGCAACTTTGAAACCAAAAGCACAGTCAGCGGTGAAAGTAGCGGAACCACCCTGAGCAGGAGTAACGGTCTCACCGCAGACTTCACGACCAGCATAGTAAACAGTGCCACCCTCGGTGTTCTCGCAGCTAACTTGAATATTGTGACGAACCACTTCAGTTGCGGGGCCGACAATCATACGAATCATAGGATTGTATGCCTCATAAGCACTAGCAAAAGCGGTAGTACGTTCAGTGTGAATGGGGTCATTGATAAGAACCTGATACTGGTTGGGGGTAAAGAAGTTAGCATACTTGGCAGTAGCATCGTTGTTGGCAAAGTAGATGATGGTGTCATAGCCTTCGCGGGTGGGAGAAGCCATGCGATAGTAGCCCTGAGCCTCCTGAGCGGCTGCGAAGAAAGAGGGCTCCTCGATAGCATAGCCAATACGGTAGACGGTATTGGGGGTAAGAGCGGGCTGCTCGGGGAAGGGGATGTAGACGGTGTTGTACTGGCCCTGCTGCAGATAGCCATTGCTGTTACGGCCAATCACGTTGCTGTCATTGACGTCGGCATCGGTGACGGTTTTCACATTAGCACCAGTAGCAACGTTCGCGAAACTAACAGAATTGCCTTCGTAAGCATCCGAAAGGAGAACTGCAGAAAGTTTAGCACCAGTGGCGTGGTAACCTTCTACAGGAGAAGCAACGATTTCAACGCCTTTAACAACCCAGCCTTCGGGAACAGTCTGATCGGTAGTGTAACGGTTGGTAACCCAATAACCAGTGTTATAGAATTCAACATCCTGAGGATCGCTGGTCACATACCAGTTGGGTTCAACGTAGACATAACCAAAGACATAGTAGTTGTAGGGGCTGTAGATGAGCAGGCCGTTATCGTGGGCCCAACGGTACTCGTTGCTGCTGTTGGGGGTGGTCACCTGATAGTACATGGTGTCGTAGTTGACAGTGGTGCTGTCGGTTGAAACCTGTGCAAACATGAAGTTGTCACCTGCGGTAGCAGTGGGCAAAGGCATACCGGTGCCGTGGGCGGTGCCGTCGATGTAGCCATACCAGCCACGATATTCAAGAGAGTCGGCAAGCATCCAGCCAGCGCGGTCAGCAATGACAGAGATGCGGGTGTCGGTGGGGAGGTTACCGTTGTTGTAGGAGTCGATAAGGGTGGTTTGTTCGGCAGCGTCCATGTGGTAGATCTTAGCCTGCACATTGGTCTGATCCTCATAACCCGTGTTGAGAATGGTGGAGTACCAAGCGGGGTTGATGGTCAAGCCTTGGGGAACCATGGCATAGTTACCCTCAACATATTCCTGAGCATAGGTGCGGAAACGGTTCTGGGGGCCAGCGGTGACAGTCACATCGTCAAGGGCCCAGAAGTAACCGTAGGCATTACGGTTAGCGTCAAGAGATTTGTAGCGGATACGGATGGAAACATTATGACCGGCGGCAGCGGTGGGAAGAGTGTAGGTGACGAAACCACGGAGTTGACCGTTGACATCAATATCAATACCGGTAACATTGATTTCCAATTCGTTCCAGCTGCTGCCATTGTTGATGGAGTAGTCAACGTAGCAGTAATCGTAGTATTTACGATAGAACTGATAGAAGTTGACATCGATAACGCCGGCATCAGTAGCGTCGATGTTGTCGATGCGGATGAAAGCGTTGAAGTTGCCAGAGTAAGGAGTACGCTGGTCATAGAGAGACATCATCATGAAACCATTCTCGGCCGAAGAAACAGAGGTGTCAAGATAGTTCCGCAGGCCGGTGACAAAGTCCTGAATACCGCCGAAGTAGTTGGCAGCCAATGCGGAATAGGTCTCGGCCTCAGCGGTGAGGGTGGCATCATCAACATTGGCAATACGACGCCAAGTGGCAAAAGTGTAGTTCTCGGTGTGGCCTTCGAGACCGCCGGTGACAGTGCCGGTGGAGTAGCCACTGTTGGCATGGGAGAAGTCAACAGAAACGAGAGGGGTAGCATCCTTGGTGAAGAGGGAGCTGCTGTAGTCGTTCTGGACCTGGGCTGCCGTGGTGGGAGCTTTGAACTCCTTCATGCGAGGAGTAGCCGTCTGTGCGAAAACAAAGGTAGCGCACAGGGCGAAAGTTAGAACCATTAATGTTTTTTTCATTGTTGTTTGTAATTTTGATGAATAATTAAATTTTCACTTTATATGCTTCAAAACTCTCATCCACAAATTCTTGCGTCATTGCTTAGAGGGTTTATTCACTTTCATTAAATCGTTGCAAATATATAGCATTTTTTTGACATAGAGAAATTTTTTTGAGTTTTTTGAGATTTTTAGAATTTAGGCGGCGACAGGGGGTGTGCAGGTGATGGCGTCCACATAGCGGCCGCCCCCTACCTGCCTAACGACTGCCACCGGCTGCCCTTCAGTCTCTTCCCCCGCCGAGGCCCTTTGGAAATCAATAGGTTGCAGAAAAGCCTCATTATCACAACCATCCACACATCCACCACCCACTGACAACCCGTTACATCACCACTTCCTGAACCATACCCCGACGCTACCGAGTCGCTTTGGAAACGGCGAGACAGCGTCGGAATAGCCGAGAAGGAAAAAGCCGATAGCGTGGGGGCTAGAGAAATAAAATGTGACTCGATGCAATAAAAAACGAAAAAAGGAGTTAGTAAGAAATGATAAACGAATGTGAATGAAAAATAAAATTTATATTTTATCCATACTATTAATATGTGCCTCTTGCGCCTCTCGGCCCAAGAGCAGCGCCCCGGCAGACACGCGCTTTCAGCGCAAGCCCCTAGTGGAGGTGACGGAGGCGCAGCTGAAGACTGAGGCCGCGCAGATAGAGGCCACTACACAGTTGCTGATAGGCAAGCCGCAGGAGGCGGTAGAGGCCTACCAAAAGATACTGAAGGAGAACCCCGGCTACGCGCCGGCGCACTACGAGTTGGGCAAGATCTACCTGGCAGTGGGGTGGCTGGACAGTGCCCTGAGCCACACGCAGCAGGCTTTCCTCGCGCAGAGCGACAACTTGTGGTACGAGTTGCAGCTGACGCAAATCTACGAGCGTCAGCACGATGCGAAGAACTTGACGGCCACGTGGGAAGACATCGTGCGCCGCAACCCCAACCGACCAGACCTCTATTACGACCTCTCCAATGCCTATTTGATGTCCAGCAATGTAACGGCCAGCATAGAGGTGCTCGACCGCGTGGAAAAACGTTTCGGGGTGACGGAGGCGGTGTCGCTACAGAAGCAGAAGTTGTGGTCGGCACTGAACAAGCCGGAGAAGGCCCGCAAGGAGTTGGAAAAGCTGGCCGAGGCCATGCCCAACGAGAGCCGCTACAACGCCATCTTGGCCGAGACCTATATGAAAGAGAAGAACTATGGCAAGGCCCTACAATACTATAACCGCATTCTGGAAAGCAATCCCGAGGATGAGAACATTCACATTTCACTGGCTTCGTGCTACCTGGACATGGGCAACTTGGAACAGTGCTACCGCCATGCGCGGCTGGGGCTGACCAATAGGGAGGTGAGCTGCAGCGATAGACTGACCTACTTGGTGGAGTTTTTGCACAACAAGAGCTTTTTCATGGCCTACAGCAAGCCCTGCCTGCTGCTGGCCGACACCATAGCGCAGCAGTGCGCGGGCAGCAGCGAGCACGCCTTTCTCTATGGCCAGATACTGGCCTCGCAGGAGCGTTTTGGCGAGGCGGCAGAGCAGTTTGCGCTGAAACTGGCCGAGGACAAGAGCCGCTACGAGGTGTGGGAGGCCCTGCTGGTTTGCGAGAGCATGGCGGGCAAGGGCAATGCCGCCCTGATGGAGCACGCCCACGAGGCAGCCGAGTTGTTCCCCCTGCACCTGCTGCCCTACTTGGTGCTGGTGGAGGGCTATGCCGAACAAGGCGACTGCGAGCAGGCAAACCGCTACATGGAGCGGTGCCAAATGGTGGCCCCCGGGGACAACCGAGTGAAAGAACTTAATCAAACCCTGAAAGAGAAATGTCAATAAACCGCCTTTTTGCTGCCGTCCTGGCGTTGCTGTTGCTGGCAGCCGGCTGCCGAAGCCAGCGGGAGGCTTCGCGCCCCGTCCCGCCGTCACCGTCCGTAGAGGAGACCCCCGGAACGGTTCCGCACTACACGCCCCGCTACTACACCGCCAACTTCACCGGCTCGGCCGAGGGATACACGGCCAACGGCCAAATTCGCATACAGGCAGACAGCATAGTATGGCTGAGCGCCTCCAAGGTAATCGAGCTGGCCCGCGCCCGTTTCACGCCCGACTCGGTGCTGATATATGTGAAGGTGCTCAACCGCAGTTTCCAAGGCACCTACATGGATGTCTACAAGCGATTCCACTACCGCACCACTTTCGACGAGCTGTATCAGACCCTTATGTCCGACGATGCCGAGGCACAGCTGGCCGCCATCATAGGCAAGTTTGGGGTGGAGGTAGAGCTCCACATGGACCCGATGAAGGAGGTGGAGCAGCTGAATTTCCCCATCGCCATCCCCGCCAGAAGCAATCCGCTTTGACCACATAAACACACAACATGAAAAAGATTTTGTTCACCCTCATGACCCTTGGCCTGCTGACATCGCTGCAGGCACAGACGGACCAGCCAACCCCTGCCGAACAGGGCGACACGCTGCTGGCTGCCAGAATTATAGACACCTATTTGCGGACAATTGATTTCACCCCCCTGCTGGGAGACAGCATGCTGTGCGTGGAATCGTATGTGGTGGACCGAAGCCACCCGGAGGACACAATGAAGGTGTATCACTGGTACATGAACAACCGCCGGGTGCGCATAGAGATGTGGCAGGACGGGATGATGCAAGAGGGCTACTACAGCGACGGCAAGCGGCTGTTTCGCCGTTTTCAGAACAAAGTGCGCGCATGGCAGGACATAGCGCAAATAACTTTCTATGAATATACGATGCCGCTGGATGTGCGCGGGGCACTATACGACTGGCGTACCAAAGGGGCCGAGGTATCGTATGCGGGGAGATTTACGTTAGACAACAAGGCGGTGCACCGCATCTTTGTGTCGTCGCCCAAGATGTTTGACCGCTACTACTTCTTTGAGGTGGAGAGCGGCCTGCTGTTTATGCTCACCGAGCAGGAACATATTTACGGCGACGGCAAACCCTACAAGAACGCGCAGCGCATTGACTGGCGCGCGTGGCACGAGTTTACGCCCTTCTACGGGCACCTGGTGCCCACGATAGAGTCATACCAGTATGACCAATCGCAGATTGTCATCACTCACCGCCGCTATCATTTCGAGGCGGGTCAGCCCAAACTGTTCACCGAAGACTACCACAAAATGTAACGCGCCGACATGTCCATCTTTGACCATCCAGACGAGTTCTATATGCAGCAGGCTCTGCGCGAGGCCAAGGCCGCCTTTGAGGAGGATGAGATTCCGGTGGGGGCGGTCATCGTCAGCGGCGACCGCATCATTGCCCGTGCCCACAACAATACCGAGCGGCTGCACGACGTGACGGCCCACGCCGAGATGCTGGCTTTCACCGCTGCCACCAACCACCTGGGTGCAAAATATCTGACGGACTGCACGCTGTATGTGACCTTGGAGCCCTGCGTGATGTGTGCCGGGGCAGCGGGATGGACCCAAATAGGGCGCATAGTGTACGGTGCCAGCGACCCCAAACGGGGGTTTGAGCGGCTGGGCCGCGCCATGCTGCACCCCAAGACGGTGGTGGAGAACGGCCTGATGAAGGAGGAATGTGAGCAGCTGCTGAAGGACTTCTTCCAACAACACAGAAAATAACTTGGTTGAAATATAAACAATAAATAAATCAATATGAAACCTACATTATTAGTTCTTGCTGCCGGAATGGGCAGCCGCTACGGCGGGCTGAAACAGATGGACGGCGTGGGTCCCAATGGTGAAATCATCATGGACTACTCCGTCAACGACGCCATCCGCGCCGGATTTGGCAAGGTGGTGTTTGTCATCCGCCACAGTTTTGCCGAAGAGTTTAAGCAGAAAATCAACGCAGAGCATTTTGGCAACCGCATCGAGGTGGAGTATGTCTACCAAGAGCTGGACAAACTGCCTGCCGGATTTACGGTTCCGGAAGGGCGCGAGAAGCCCTGGGGCACCAATCATGCCATCCTGATGGCCAAAGAGGCCATACATGAGCCTTTCGCCATCATCAATGCCGACGACTTCTATGGGCGCGACGGCTTTATGGTGATAGGCGAGTATCTGCGCAACCTGGAGAACGCCAAGGGGCAGTACTGCATGGTGGGCTACCGCCTGGAGAACACGCTCAGCGAGAACGGCACGGTGTCGCGCGGCGTGTGCAACATCGACGCCAACGGCCACTTGGTGGGCATGACGGAGCGTACCAGCATCGGCCGCAACGCCCAAGGGACCATCGAGTTTAAGGATGCCGACGGAAGTATGCACCCCCTGGCCCCCGACACGACGGTTTCGATGAACCTGTTCGGCTTCACGCCCGACTATCTGGAACAGAGCGAGAAGCTGTTTGTGGACTGGCTGAAGGAACACGGCCAGGAGATGAAATCGGAATACTACATACCTTTTGCCGTCAACACGTTCATCAACAACGGCAGTGCCACCATGAAGGTGCTGAAGACCACGGCGCAATGGTTCGGCGTGACCTACAAGGAAGACCGCCCCATGGTGGTGGAGCGCCTGAGAAAACTGCACGAAGAGGGCGTCTATTGATGGACTCCTTGGGAGAAATAATAGCCTTTGCCCGTGACCACCAAGGGGAGGAGCCGCTGAGACTGCTGCTGCAACAGGAGCGGTTTCCGGCGGTTGACCTGCGGCTGGTGGCCCAGCAGATGGAAGGCATGAAGCAAGCGTCGGCCAAATGGCCGACGCTTGCCCATTGCGCCGATTATTTCTTTCCGCCACGCCTCAACCGCGAGCAGAGCTCGTCGGAAGCCACGGCACGTTATAAGGCCACGCTGTTCGAGGCACTGAATTGCCACACCTTTGCCGACCTGACAGGCGGCATGGGGGTGGACACCTATTTCTTGTCCACAAAGGCTCGCCAGGGGGATTACTTTGAACTGGACACAGAGCTGTTTGCCCTCACTCAGCGGAACCTGCAATGCCTTGGGGTAGCAAACGTAGAATGCCACAGGGGCGACTGCGTGGCTTTTCTGCAATCCCATGACGGCACCTTCGACCTTCTTTTCATAGACCCCGCACGGCGCGACAGTCAAGGGCGAAAAGTGGCAGCCTTTGAGGACTGCACGCCCAATCTGTTGGACAATCTGGAGCTGCTGCGCAGCCGTTGCCGCCACCTGATGGTGAAAGCCTCGCCCATGATTGACATCCACCAGGCCCTCCTGCAGCTAGGGGAGGTCGCCGAGGTGCATGTTGTGGCACTGCACAACGAGTGCAAGGAGGTGCTTTTTGTGCTGCCCGGAGACCTTCGGCCCTCGCCGACAGCTCCTGAACTGACCTTCCATTGTGTGGAAATCGGACCGGCAGCACCCGCTGGCTTCACTTTCCGACCAGCGGAGGAGAGCGACGCTGCCGCCACCTTTGCCACCCGCATGGGGTCCTATCTCTACGAGCCCAATGCCGCCATCATGAAAGGGGGCGGCTTCAGACTGGTCAGCGCCCGATACGGCCTGGACAAACTGGCACGCAACACACACCTATACACCGCCGACCGGCTAATAGAGGATTTCCCCGGGCGCACTTTTCACGTGCTGACGGAGGTGCCGCTCAACGCCAAGAAGATAGCCCCCCTCCTGCCCGACCACAAGGCACATGTGGTCACGCGCAACTACCCCATGCCCGCCACCGAGCTGCAAAGGAAACTGAAACTGACCGAAGGGGGCAACCGCTTCGTCGTTGCTGCCACACTGGGCAGCACGCCCGCCGGATGGCTCTGCGAAGAAATAAAAACAACACCCTAGTCTATGCTCAGCGAATTCATAACCACCCCGACCGCTTTTCCATTGACTTACGGCGTCCCATGGGAAATCACCAACCACCTGTGTGAAATCCTAAACCGACTCATTCAAAATCTCGACGACAGCTATGCTATCGCCAATGGTCAAACGTCTACAACTCATCGAACAAGACCCATTATAACCATATGCTGAAACTAAAAAGAGTACATCACATTGCCATCATCTGCTCCGACTATCGGCGCAGCCTTGACTTTTACACCCATGTGCTGGGGCTGAGCGTCCTTGCCGAACATTACCGCCCCGAACGGCAGTCCTACAAGACCGACCTAGGGCTGGGCGACCAATATGTGGTGGAGCTGTTTTCATTCCCCACACCCCCACCCCGCCCTTCTGAACCCGAGGCTGCCGGCCTGCGACACTTGGCTTTCGCCGTGGACAATCTCGATGAATCGATTCGGGAATTGGAATCACTTGGAATTGCACACGAGGACGTCAGAATTGACGAATTCACCGGCAAGCGATTCCTCTTCCTCAGCGACCCCGATGACTTGCCCATTGAACTCTACGAGGCATAAGCCACAGGCATTTGCACAAGATATATAGTTGATTGACACTTATGAAAAGAATATTTTTATTGTTTGGTTTTATGATTGCACTGACAGCGGCCATGGGGCAACCAGTGCATTGGAAGGCCGGAGATTTGTCGGTGACCATAGACAAATATGGCTATTATGGTTCGCTCCAGGTGTGCGGACAGGAGTTGCTGCAGACGAAGGAGCTCTATCCCGTGGTGTCGGCCTTTGATTATCAGGTGCGCACGCCTCAGTCGGTACGAATGCAGAACGACACCCTCTTCTGCCTCATGACCGACGACCAGGAGATATTGCTGCGCATCGGACAGCTGCCCCAATGCCTGACCCTGGAGGTGATAGCCTGTCCGGAGCAGTACAATTCGCTGACTTTCGGCCCGGTGGCCGTGAACCTCGACGAGGTGGTAGGCGAGATTGTGGGCGTGGCGCAGGAAGGCAATGTGGCTTTCGGCATGCAAGTCCTCAACGTCAAGACCACTAGCGGCATCCCACAGGAGGCCGCCAATGCCTATGGCGAGAAATTTTACTACCAAGGCCACTATGTGGACGACAGACCCGGCTACTCGCTGGCAGCGACCCGCATCGAAAAGGGTACTGTATTTCAGCTTTCGGGCCGCAACCGTGGGATGCGTCGCGGACAGCTGGAAGTGCGCCATGTGGGCGGTTGTCATGCCTCTATTGCCACGCCTGTGGGCGGTGAGGAGGGCCTCGTCGTGGGTGCCAAGGTGGCCCTGTTTGGCTGCACCAGAAACAAGGTGCTGAGCCACATAGGGGAGATGGAAATGGCTCTGGGCCTGCCGCACCCCACAAGGGAAGACGGCTCCTGGATGAAGGCCCCAACCGCAAAGAACCCCCAAGGGAAGACGCAGAAGAAGAACATAATGAAATATGGGGTGAAGAACGTGGTGGAATGGGACGACCCTTTGGTGAGAACAAATATGGCCTCGCATTTTCAGCAACAACTGATGTTCCAGTTGGAGGAGCACCTCGATGCCACGGACTCCATCATCCATTTGCTCACGGGCGCCTACAACTGCTTTCCCATAGAGATGAAAGGCTATCAGGTAGTGAGGATTGAGGAGGAACTGATTAGATACAGCACAGCCGAGGACAACGACGGGCACGTGACCCTGAGAGGGTGCCAGCGTGGGGCTTTCGGCACAGCAGCAACAGCCCACAGCATGCATGCGATTGGTAGCCGCCTATGGACGGTGAAGGAGGGCTTTGTGCCCGACTTGGAGCTGATGGACACCTTGGCCGGCCGCGCGGCAGAAAGGCTGTCTCGGTCGTCGGTGCGGACCATCCCGATGGAGATAACCTATGAACATCTAGACTATTGCCTATTGACAGGGCAGGACGAATATGCGGTGGCACGCTTTGTGAGCCGCTGCGAGGGAAATTGGACTCAGCCGGTGGTCAGCCGTGCCGACTACCTGACAAACTATACCTGGCACTACCTCGCCAGCGTGACCGGTCACGACAGAAACTTGCTCCCCGACATGGCGGACACCACATGGCGGTTCCTCAGCGAAGTGCCTGTCCATGACCACACTCACGTCCATGCACACGGCGAGGCTCATGAGCACGAACATGACCACGAGGAACACCACGAGGTGCTGGAACAGCCAGAGGCAAAAGCACTGCCAGAAGTGGTGAAAGAAAAAACAACGATGGAGGATTTCCTCAAGCGCAACCTGCTGCGGTAGAGACATCGACTGAAAAGGGAACTGGCATGTACTAATTGTGAGGACGAGAAGTCCCCTACCTGCCATCTATAATTTGAACCCCAATCGGTCATTAGGGTTTATGACAGACTAGTATTTGTTCCGAGCATATGGGTCACACCGCTGGGGAAGGCGTAGCGGGCTACGACGAGACAGGGATGTGGCCAAGATGCCGAACGTTACGCAAAGCGAGAGCAGAGGAAGCTTGCTTGCTCTGCCGAGTCCAAGTAACGTCATGGAACATAATGAAATGCTGATATGGTATAAACAGCCCTAAAAAATAGATTGAAATGTCGGCCTAACGACCGATTTGGGTTGAAGTATACCCTGGTTTGAAAACCTTTAGAAGGACTTGCCGACAGAACCGCTATCAGATATAGCGTTTCTGCTCCTGTCCCTTCACCCCTGCGTAAAGTTCAATGAGGTTTTTGGCAGGACTGGAATTAATCTTGGGCAGAAGCACTTCTTCGATTTGGAAGAAACCCACCTCGGCGGACATCTCCACTACAATCTGTATGGGGCGGCTGGTGCCTTTCTGGATAGTGACTTTGTCAATGGAGTTGGCCGAGTACTTATGAATGTCGCCCATCTTGGGGGCCGAATGAATGCCAATAGGGATGCGGGCACGGCCTTTGGTCATGTCGCACCCATCGGCTATGAGGATGAGGCCGGCCTCGATGGAATGGATTTTGCGGGTGCCCATGTGACCGAGGATGCCCTCCATGGCGGTGGAACGGATGACCACGCGGCGCATGAGGTCTTTCTCGTCGGGGAGGTTCTTCATCAGGATGCGGTCAATGATATTGTAGGCCAGGATGCCGGAGTAGAGTTCGTGGTCCTGACGCCCAATGGTCATGCCGAAATCATGACAGAATGCCGCTAAGGCCACAGCGGTGACACTATCGTCGAAGGTACCCATCTGGTCTTGTTGCAGTGTGGTGGGGATGCCGGCGTTGAAGAGAAGCTTAAGCATCTTGAGGGCGTTGTGGCATACGGTGCGCATGTGGACGGGGCCGTGGTCGTTGAACCCCAAGCGAGAGATGGAAACCCGGTTGGCATAGTCCTGCACGGCCTGAATTTCCTTGTCGTTGATTAGGTCGTTAATCACACGCAGGGGCAAGTCTCCCTGTTCGGGGGTAAAGTCTATAATCTCCTGAGTCAGGCGCATAAGCCACTGCTCAACGGTAATTTCTTTGGGCGATTTCATGGTGCAAAGATAATAAAAAAAAATGAAAGGTGAGAAAATAGGTGGTGGCAGCGGTGTTACAAAGCCATTCCGTTGAACAAAGAAGGTTAAACCCAAAGGCTCTAGTTTGATAAAAGACTGATTTTTAGCAGCCTCGAAGAGGGTGAATCTCAATAACCCCATACTAAGCGACCAACGGGAGCGCAGTGTGGGGATAGCGAAACA
>ODAI012345732.1_pt1 | contig 45063 bp, 34 predicted proteins | sample 1539321 | NCBI WGS metagenome assembly ODAI01 (sample SAMN02144231, study PRJEB22623) | gut metagenome | biome: sheep rumen | host: Ovis aries | place: New Zealand
TCAACACCCCAGGCCATAAGAGACTTGTTAGCACGGAGACAGTCGTAAAGGGGAAGTTTGCTCATCTTGCGGACCAGCTCCTCGTGGAACTCCTGAGCGTTTGGAGCCTTGTGGAAGTATAGATATCCACCGAAAAGCTCATCACTACCCTCGCCGCTCAAAACCATCTTGATTCCCATTGATTTGATTACCCGGGCAAGCAGGTACATTGGAGTTGAAGCGCGGACAGTCGTGATGTCGTAAGTTTCGATGTGGTAGATTACGTCAGGCAGGGCATCCAGAGCCTCCTGAATTGTAAAGTGAACCTCGTGGTGAACGGTGCCGATGTAATCTGCGGCTTTTTTTGCGGCAATCAGATCCGGGGAACCTTCAAGTCCTACAGCAAATGAGTGGAGCTGTGGCCACCAGGCAGACTCGCGGCTGTCTGATTCAACGCGTTTTTTGCTGTATTTCTGAGTGATGGCAGCAATGATTGATGAGTCCAGGCCGCCGGAAAGGAGTACGCCGTATGGAACATCGGACATAAGCTGGGATTTTACGGCAGCTTCCAGACCGTTGCGGACTTTTTCAATTACCGAAGGGTTGATAACTTCGCCTTTGTCGTCGGTGGCACGCGGGGAATTTTTAACATTGTCGTAAGTCTCCCAGTCGCGTTTGTACCATTTAACTGGTCGTGGAGTATTGCCACACGGATTGAGGATTCCTACGGAATCCTGGTTTGCTAAGGCAAAATCTTCTATTAAGGGGTTAGACGTTTCGAATCCGTGTGATACTTTTCCTGAATACAAATAGTGTCCGTTCGGGAATTCTTCGATTGTCTGGCAGTCGCCTTCCAGGGCCTTTAGTTCGCTTGCAACATAGTAGCGGCCGGCCTTGTCCCAGCCCTGGTAAAGCGGGATAACACCGATTTCATCGCGGGCAATAAAGTAGGCGTCGTGTTCGCTGTCGTAAAGGGCAAAGGCAAAAATGCCGGAAAGCTCTTCTATCATTTTTGAGAAGTCGCCTGTTTCGCGGTATTTTTTGTAAAGAGGAATGATAACCTCGCAGTCAGAACCTGTGCGGAAAGAGTATTTTCCTTCAAAGCGGACACGGATTTCCTTATGATTGTAAATTTCGCCGTTAGCCGCCAGAATTATTTTTTCATCATCACTGACAAGAGGCTGCTTTCCCGAAAGCGGATCAACAATAGAAAGGCGCTCATGGCTTAAAATTGCATTATCGCCGGTATAAACCCCGCTCCAGTCCGGCCCGCGGTGCCTTATCCTCTTAGACATCTCCAGAACCTGCGCCCGCAGCTCCTCTTTCAACCCTTCCGCAAGAGGCTGCCCACCAGAAGTTAAATCAAATGCTCCAACAAAACCGCACATGCTTAATATAGGAAAAACCGTTAAAAATTACGCTTTCCTTCCCCCTTATTCAAAGTTAAAAACAAAAGAGGCCGTAGATTTTCCGCCGGGGACAATCCCAGTGTAAAATCTACGACCTCTTTGCCGTTAGTTTTATATTACTGATTTAAGCTTTTTATGACAAGACTATACTCAGGGCCTCAGCATTTTAAATACCTTTAAATAGTAAATATTAATACATCTTACCTGCAATTATGTATATCATAGTGTACTTTTTTTGTCTATTAATATTGACTTTAAAAAATATTGTTTTATACTTTTAATCATGAATGAGACTTTAAAAGCTTTACGGGAACAGAATAATTATTCTCAGGCGGCGGTGGCAGCTTATCTTGATGTTTCAAGACAGATGTATATTAAGTATGAAAACGGAGACGCTCTTCCTCCTGTAAAAATTGTGACTCAGCTTTCGAATTTTTATAGGGTTCCTTATGATGTAATTCTTGAAGATAAGCTCAATCCTAAATATCAGAATGCAGAAATTAATAAATCAGACTTCAAATATGCTGAAAAAGATACAGTTTATGAAGTTCACGAATCTGCGCCAGCTTACGGTTTAATGGATAATTCATCTTCTTACTATTTAAAATCTATTCTCGAAATGCTGCCGAAACTTGTTTACAAGGAACAACTGAAGGTGCTGGAAAAGCTTAGCGGACTTGTTCAGAAGGCTACGGAAGAAAAGCTTAAGCCTAAGATGCAAAATTCTTTCTATGATAAACTCACTGAATTGAATAATAAATATCATCCAAAATCAGATGGAATCAAATGGACAAGAGAGGAACTTTATGAAAGATAGAAAATTTGAATCATCATCAGTAACAGAAGGAAAAGTTTTTTTTGACACTAACATTCTGGTGTATTCTGTTGATGAAAGAACTCCTGAAAAAAAAGTAATTGCTTCAAACCTGCTGAATGAAGCGTCTCGTTCAAAAAATGGCATTATTTCTACACAGAGCCTGCAGGAGTTTTATAACGCGGCCGTAAAAAAACTTAACCTTTCGAAGCAGGCTGCTAAAGAATATGTTGATTTTTTTTCAAAGCAGTTTCCTGTAAAAGAAATCTCGATTCCTCTTATCATAAAAGCTATCGACATAAGCATAAAAAACGGCCTTTCTTTTTGGGACTCTTTAATACTTTCAGCCGCAAATGACACAGGCTGTATTCTTGTATATTCGGAAGATATGAACAGCGGTCAGATTATCTGCGGTACGAAAGTATTAAATCCGTTTTAGCGGAATGCAGGCTGTTAAAACAATCCCATGCCCGCAAGAAGAATTACGAACAAAAGAACCGGGGCTACAAACTTTATCATAACGATATAAAGTCCCCTGCGGCCGAACTTTTCGCGGTTTCGGGTAATTTCATCAATCAGGAATTTTGGCTTTGTTACCCAGCCGATAAGAATACAGGTAAGAAGGCTTGTAATCGGCATGAGGATGATGTTGCTGAAGTAATCAAGAATATCAAGAATCTGGCCTGTAGAGCCGTTTGGCAGCTTGAGTTCAAAATAGAAGACGTTGTAACCCAGGCAGACGATTACAGAAACTATAAAGGTTGCGGCGGCCATAACTGTGGCGGAACGTCTGCGGCTCCAGTTGAATTTATCAATCATACTTGAAGTAATTGCTTCCAGAATTGAAACTGCTGATGTAAGGGCCGCAAACAATACCATTACAAAGAAAATAAGGCCGATAAACTCGCCTATGCTGCCCAGAGAATTGAAAACCTTTGGAAGGGTGATGAACATAAGTCCCGGTCCTGCCGACATTCCTTCTTTACCGGAAAAAACGTAAACGGCAGGAACAATCATCATTCCGGCAAGAATTGCGATTCCGGTATCAAAAATTTCAATGTGATTAACTGCTTTTCCAAGGTTGCCGCTCTTTTTCATGTAAGAACCATAGGCAATCATAATTCCCATGGCGATTGAAAGAGAATAAAAGAGCTGGCCCATGGCTGTAAGGCAGACTTTCAAAAATCCTTTAAATGTAAAGCCTTCAAAATTAGGGATAAAATAAACTGCGGCACCCTGAAAACCTGTTCTTGTAAGGCCTGTTTCATCAGTGTGGGAAATAAAAAGCGAATAAAAGGCGATGAAAACAACGATTAAAACAAGAATCGGCATAAGGATTTTTGAATATCTTTCGATTCCCCGCTCAACCCCCTTATAAACGATGATAAAGCTGAGGAAGGCAAAAATGATTGTGTAGAAAAGTGGCTGCCACTGGGAAGTGATAAAGCCGGTAAAAAATCCCTTTTCTACTGTAACGCTGCCCTGGAAGGCCAGATACGAGAAGGCGTATTTTAATACCCAGCCGCCGATTACACAGTAGTAAGGATAAATAAGAAAAGGAACTATAAAAGAAAAACAGCCTAAAAATCCCCATTTAGGATTAATTTTTTTGTAGGCTGTAAGCGGACTTTCCTGGGTTTTGCGGCCGATTGCAATTTCTGTGATGAGAAGGGCAAAACCAAATGTAACTGCAAAAATAAGATAAACTAAGAGAAAGAGTCCGCCGCCGAATTTTGCGGCCAGATAAGGGAAACGCCAGATGTTTCCAAGTCCTACTGCGCTGCCTGCCGAAGCAAGGACAAAGCCTAAAGAACCTGAAAAGGAATTGCGTTCTTTAACTTGTGAATTCATAAAAAACCTCAAAAACCATTTATTGTAACTTTTCAATTATAATGGTTTTTGAGGTTTGATGATAGAGCTGCTATCAAGACAAAGAAAAAATATCTAAAAAGACGGCTCCCGGTCACAAAATGCGTGTCAAAACCGCGCAATATTGCGCTACACGCTATTTGTGGCAAAGTAACTATTTGACGTACCGCTTTCGCGGTACTCCACAAATAGAGTGTTTTTGCCACGCATTTTGCTCCCTCGCGCCGGCTTTGCCTACATTCTATTACTTAGTCTTGAAGTGCTTCGTAACCTTCTTCGCCGGTACGAACCTTGATTACGTTCTGAACGTCGTAAACGAAGATCTTTCCGTCGCCGATGTGACCGGTGTAGAGAACTTCCTTAGCGGCAGTAACAACCAGCTCTACAGGAACTTCACTCACTACGATGTCAATCTTAATCTTTGGAAGCAGGGTCATTTCCATTTCAACACCGCGGTACTTCTGAACGTTTCCGTGCTGCTGACCACAGCCAAGAACGTTTGTTACTGTCATACCTGTTACGTTGATATCATTCATTGCAGACTTAAGCTCGTCGAACTTGCTCTGGCGGGTAATGATTGTAACCATATGGAACTTAGCATCCGGACGGGAAGTTGCCTTTGCAACCGGAACTGCCTTTTCTACCGGAATGTCACCTGTTACCGCAGCAGCGCTCAATCCGCCAAGACCAGCCTGACCTTCTGTCATAACCTGAGGAGCCATGATAAAGCCTGCGTAACTTGAATCAATTCCGTGTTCAAGCTTATCAAGACCGATTACTTCTTCTTCACGGCTTGCGCGGAGTCCGTGGAACTTTTTAATCAGACTGAAAACGATAACCATACATACGGCAGTCCAGAGTACGATTGTGAACTCACCAAGAGCCTGAATTCCCAGGTGATGGAATCCACCGCCATAGAATACGCCGCTTTCAACATTGAAAAGACCGTCGCTTAAGGTTCCCCAGATTCCGTTTGCAAGGTGAACTGCTACGGCACCAACCGGGTCATCGATATGAAGCTTAACATCAAGTCCTTCAACAACAATTACTACTATAATACCGGCAACAATACCGATGATAGTTGCACCAAGAGCATCAACTGTAGCACAGGTTGGAGTAATTGCAACAAGACCTGCAAGAGAAGCGTTCAAAGTCATAGAAACATCAGGCTTGCCGTTCTTAATCCATGTGAAAATCATTGTTGTAACAGCGGCTACTGCAGGAGCGATTGTTGTTGTAGTAAATACAGCAGCCAGTCCGCCTACACCAAGAAGCTGAGTACATGCAGCCCCGTTGAAGCCGTACCAGCCGAACCAGAGGATAAAGGTTCCAAGAGCACCCAGAGTCAGAGAATGACCCGGAATAGCGTGAACCTTTGTTACCTTACCCTTCTTGTCATAATCATACTTTCCGATGCGGGGTCCCAGGAAGATTGCACCAATCAATGCGGCAGTCCCTCCAACCGAGTGAATGGCTGCCCCTCCTGCAAAGTCAACAAATCCAAGCTGGGCAAGCCATCCCTGAGAATTCCATACCCAGCCGGCTTCAATAGGATAAACAAGAGCTGAAATTACAGCTGAATAAATACAGTATGCAGAAAACTTTGTTCGCTCAGCCATTGAACCCGAAACGATCGTTGCGGCTGTTGCGCAGAATACAAGGTTGAAAACAAATGCCGACCAGTCATTTTCTGCAAAATTTGTGAAGAGCTGCAAATCAGGTTTACCAATAAAGCCGAAGAAATAATTTTCACTCATCATCAGGCAGAAACCAAGAAGCATAAACATCGGAGTACCAATACAAAAATCCATAAGGTTTTTCATGATGATATTTCCGGCATTTTTTGCCCTTGTAAATCCAGTTTCTACCATTGCAAAACCGCACTGCATAAAAAATACAAGTGCCGCACCAATCAGGAACCACACGCTCCAAACTTCAGACATATAAACTCCTTATGTAAGCGGGCCGGTCAGAGCCCGCGGTGTTAAATAGCAAAGCGTTAAGAAAAACTGCGATGCAGCAGTTTTTTAGCTTTACCATTTAAAAAAATAGCCGCAGATTCATCTCCCATACGGAAAACTTTCTGCGGCGTCATTGCCTTTTATAAATTTATTACTTTTTACGCTTCTTCGATTATCGGCTTACCTTACGCTGTAAAGCAAATCACCGTAGCTTGGGAAAGGCCAGAGCTCTTTTGGTGTAATTACTTCAAGCTCGTCTGCAAGGGCACGAAGCTGACCCATTGCGGCAAAAACCTTTTCACGGTAGAAAGATGCTGTTTTTCCGGAATCACCCTTGTCCGCAAGAACTTTTGCTTCTGAAACAGCAGCTTCAAGAGTAGCTGTTTTTGCAAAAATCGAAGTAGTAAGGGCAGAAACTTTTTTCAGCATTTCCGACTCGTAGCTTGCATCACATTCTGAGCAGACAGATTTTTTCAGACCGATTGTCTGGGCAAGCCTGTTAGCATACTTGCTGGCAGTCGGAAGAATATCTTTCTTTGCCATTTCAAGCATTGTTTCAGCTTCAATATTGATGATTTTTGAGTAGTTTTCGTTGTGAATCTCGTAGCGGCTTGTAAGCTCAACCTTTGAGTAAACTCCGAACTTTTCAAAAACACGAACGTTCTTTTCATCAAGAATGTGAGGCAAAGCTTCCGGTGTAGATTTGAGGTTCAAAAGTCCGCGTTTTTCAGCTTCTTTTACCCATGAATCATCATAACCGTTACCATTGAAGATAATTCTCTTGTGTTCTTTGATTGTCTTCAAAATCAGGGCATGAAGGTCAGCCTTGAAATCCTTTGATTTTTCAAGAAGGTCAGCAAACTGAGAAAGCTCTTCAGCAACAACAGTGTTCAGGAATACGTTTGCGCAGGCAATTGATTCATTTGAACCCAGCATACGGAACTCGAATTTGTTTCCTGTGAAGGCAAATGGAGATGTACGGTTACGGTCTGTAGCATCCTTGTTGAATTCAGGAAGAACTGTAACGCCAATCTTCATTTTTTCTTTTTCATGCTTGCCGTATGGAACGCCCTTTTCAATTGAATCAAGAATTGCAGAAAGCTCGTCGCCAAGGAAGATTGAAATGATGGCAGGAGGCGCCTCGTTGGCTCCAAGACGGTGATCGTTTCCGGCAGATGCAACAGAAATGCGCAGCAGATCCTGATATTCATCTACCGCCTTAATTACGGCACACAGAAAAAGCAGGAACTGGGCATTCTGATCCGGAGTTGCGCCAGGATCAAGCAGGTTCTTTCCAGTGTTTGTAGAAATCGACCAGTTGTTGTGTTTACCGCTTCCGTTTACGCCGGCAAATGGTTTTTCGTGCAAAAGACAAACCATTCCGTGGCGGGCAGCAACCTTTCTCATCATTTCCATCATAAGCTGGTTGTGGTCGCAGGCGATATTTGTTGTAGTGAAGATTGGAGCAAGCTCATGCTGGGCAGGTGCAACTTCATTGTGTTCTGTTTTTGCAAGAATTCCCAGCTTCCAAAGTTCTTTGTTCAAATCCTTCATGAATTCCTGAACGCGGGGTTTAATCATACCAAAGTAGTGGTCTTCAAGCTCCTGACCCTTTGGAGCCTTTGCGCCAAAAAGAGTACGGCCTGTGTAAATAAGGTCTTCACGCTTGTCGTAAACTGATTTGTCTACCAGGAAGTATTCCTGTTCAGGACCTACAGTTGTTTTTACACTTGTAACGGCTTCGTTTCCTTCAAAAAGCTTCAGAACGCGTACAGCCTGCTTGCTGATTGCCTGCATGGAACGAAGAAGCGGAGTTTTTTTATCCAGAGCTTCACCTGTATAAGAACAGAAGGCTGTCGGGATGCAGAGAGTTCCGTCTTTAATAAAAGCAAATGATGTAGGATCCCAGGCAGTATAACCGCGGGCTTCAAAAGTTGCACGGATTCCTCCGCTTGGGAAAGAAGAAGCATCCGGTTCACCCTGAACAAGCTCTTTTCCGCTGAATTCCATAATAACTTTTCCGCCTTCAATCGGGCTGATAAAGCTGTCGTGCTTTTCTGCGGTAATTCCTGTAAGCGGCTGGAACCAGTGGGTAAAATGTGTTGCCCCCTTTTCCAGAGCCCAGTCTTTCATTGCATTTGCAACAACAGTAGCAACTGAAGGATCAAGTTTTTCTCCGCCTTCAATAGTTTTCATAAGCTGTTTATAGGTTTCTTTTGGAAGCCTGGCTTTCATAACCGTTTCATTAAAAACGTTTTCACCAAAGATTTTAGTTACTTCGTCCATTTATAAATCTCCTATAGGAGGGGAAAGCCTTCCCCTCGCTCGCACTACGTTGCTCGCTACCCCATCTGCGGGGACACCCCGCAACGCCCCGTGCATAAAAAAAGGCGCTATATTTCCAGACCGTTGTACACCGGTTGAAAATACAGCGCCTTTGCTGTTTGTTATAAAAACGAAAAAGGTCGCAGAAATACCCTTTCTGCGACCTCATTGCCGTTTGATGTTGTAATTTATATCGTTTTAAAAAATTTATGTCAATTACTTTGTTAAAAAAACATGACTTCCGTATGATAATTACTCAAACCAGTTTTCAATCTGAAGACTGCTAACCTCCTGAATTGCTTCAAAATGCCTTATGTTGCGGGTTACCAGAACCATATGATTTGCTAAAGCGATGGCGGCTATCATGCTGTCAGAAAAAGGCACTGGTTTTCCAATTTTTTCTGCTTTTACTCGTATTTCAGCATGAATTCTGCAGGCTTTTTCAGAATAATTTTTTACCTTGAAATTATCCAGAACATCATCATTTATATATTTTCCAAGATAAGTTTTATTATAACCGTCAGCCATTTTTTCATAACCATATAACAGTTCATGTAAAGACGGAGCACAAATTGCACAGTCTGAATTATGAGCTGCTATTTTTTCAATAACATTAAAACTCGCTTCTTTTTTTATAATTTCAGAAACAATATTAGAATCCAAAAGATAGTGAGGTTCTTCTTCATTATAATCAATCATCGAACACTCCCTTAAAAACATCATTTTCCCAGCTTGTACCTTGTACAGAATGATCCCGAACATCAAAAATCTTGTCGATTTCTTCATCTGTCAAATGCCCATCAATCTTTTTTCTAAACTCCGCCGCCCTTTCAAGGATTGTATCCCTGCGGCCTTTTGCCACAATACGGTTATAGTCATCAAAGGAAAGAAGAACACCGACCGTTTTATTTCTGCGAGAAATAAAAACCGGACCGTCTGCTTCTGCCTGATGCATAAAAAGGGGAAGTTTATTTTTTGCTTCGAACATTGGAACTGTTGTCATAGGCTGCCTCCTGATAAATAGTTCAGGTTATTATATGATTAACTTAGCTATCTGTCAAATTTTATATAGCTATATAAACAATTTTTTTTATCGCGGACAACTATCTTATTTAATGGAGTATAAAAAATATTGACACAAAAAAGTGATTTTGTAATAATGAATTTAAATAAGGCAAAGAGGCCGCAGACAGTATTTCGTATTTAACGAAGCACTTTCTGCGGCCTTTTGTTTTTTTATAATAACTCTCAAAGACGGCAAAGAAGCCGCAGCCTCAGGGGTAACTCTGTGTCTGCGGCTTTTTTTGTTTGTGAAGGAAGCTTGATATGGCAGACAGAAATGGCGGACTGAAAACTCTCTATGAGCCATCCTTTGAACACGACGCTTGTGGTATTGGAGCAGTTGTGAACATTGACGGTAGTAAAAGCAGCAAAATTGTAGATAACGCTTTAAGCATCGTAGAAAAACTTGAACACCGTGCAGGTAAGGACGCAAGCGGCGAAACTGGAGACGGAGTTGGTATTCTTCTTCAGATATGCCACGATTTTTTTAAGAAGGCAGCAGCAGATCTGGTCGGAAAGCTTGATGAACGTGATTACGGAATCGGGCAATTTTTCTTTCCGGGAGAGAAGAAACAGACTGAGGATGAAAAATTCCGCTTTGAAAAATGTTGTAAAGCAGAAAATTTAAAATTCCTGGGCTGGCGTAAGGTTCCTGTAAATGCAGATGTACTTGGTAAAAAAGCCCGGGACTGTATGCCTGAAATCTGGCAGGGCTTTATTGCCCGTCCTGAGGATTGCGAAAAAGGTCTTGATTTTGACCGCCGCCTTTATATTTTACGCCGCGAATTTGAAAAGATGGCAGGCGGGGGCGTTGCGGGGGCATCCCCCGCTGGAAGGGGTAGCGAGCAAGGCACTGCGAGCGAGGGGAAGGCTTTCCCCTCCTATGTATGTTCTTTGAGCAGCCGCACTATCGTTTATAAGGGAATGTTTCTTGTTCACGAACTGCGCACCTTCTACAAGGATTTGAGCTCGGGCGAATACAGCTCGGCAATGGCGATTGTACATTCGCGCTTTTCTACAAACACTCAGCCAAGCTGGCAGCGGGCTCACCCTAACCGCTTTATTGCCCACAACGGCGAAATCAATACAATCCGGGGAAATGTTGACCGAATGCTGGCCCGCGAAGAAACCCTTCATTCGTCAAAGCTGAGCCGGGAAGAAATGCAGAAGGTTCTGCCGGCGGTTGATACCAGCGGTTCGGATTCGGCTATGCTGGATAACACCCTGGAATTTCTTTTGATGAACGGAATTCCCCTGCCGCTTGCAGTTATGATGTGTATTCCGGAGCCATGGAAGCACGACGAAAATATGCCGGCTGCCAAAAAAGATTTTTACCACTACTGGGCAACCATGATGGAAAGCTGGGACGGTCCTGCGGCAATTCTCTTCAGCGACGGTGACCTTCTTGGTGCCACCCTGGACCGCAACGGACTGCGTCCAAGCCGCTACTACATCACAAAGGACGGAATGCTGATTTTGAGCTCGGAGGTTGGCGTTCTGGATATTCCTGAGGAAAATATTAAAATCAAGTCCCGCCTGCAGCCGGGAAAAATCCTCCTTGTTGATACTCTTCAGAAAAAAATTATCAGCGACGAGGAATGTAAGAATCAGTATTCAAAGCTTTACCCTTACGGCGAATGGCTGGATATGAATCTTCTTCCTCTTGCCAGCGTAAAAATTCCTAACAAAAAGGTTCCGGTTCACACACTGGAAGAGCGAAATATTTTGTACCGTGCTTTCGGCTGGAATTATGAGGATGTAAACGAAATGGTTCTGCCGCTTGCAAAAAACGGAGTTGAGCCGACTGCAAGTATGGGAGTTGATACCCCTCTTGCCGTAATGAGCGAAAAGCACCAGAGCCTTTTCAGTTATTTTAAGCAGCTTTTTGCCCAGGTTACAAACCCGCCGATTGACAGTCTGCGCGAAAAAATCGTAACAGATACTACAGTTTACCTTGGCCGCGACGGAAACCTGCTGGAACCACAAGCCCGCAACTGCCGGGTTCTGGAAATCAACAATCCTATTTTGACAGGAACCGATTTGATTAAAATTGCAGCCCTCAACCAGCCGGGATTAAAAGCAAAAACTATATCGATTTTGTTTGAAATAAATAAATCACACGGATTCGATTTTGCTAACGCAAAATCAAATTCAAAAAAAGAAACGTCGTTAGACGTTTCGAATCCGTGTGACAATCTTGAATCAGCTCTCGAAAATCTTTTCAAAGAAATTGATGCCGCTTACGCTGACGGCTACAACATCATCATTCTGAGCGACCGGGGAGTAGACAAAAATCACGCCGCAATTCCTGCCATTCTTGCAGTAAGTGCGGTAGAACAGCACTTAATCCGCAGCAAAAAACGCACAGCCGTTTCCATCATTCTGGAATCTGCCGAGGTCCGCGACGTTCATCAGGCCGCCATGTGTTTAGGCTACGGAGCCCGCGCCGTAAATCCCTATCTTGCCCATGAAGCAATCGCAGAACTCATCGACCAGAAAATCCTGGACAAGGACTATCACACTGCAATCGACGATTACAACAAGGGAATCATCAACGGCATCGTAAAAATCGCCGCAAAAATGGGTATTTCAACAGTCCAGTCTTACCAGTCCGCTCAGATTTTTGAAGCCGTCGGAATTGCTCAGGATGTAATCGAAAAATACTTTACAAATACTGTAAGCCGGGTTGGCGGTGTCGGCCTTAAGGAAATTGAAGAGGACGTACGCTACCACCATGCCCAGGGCTTTGATCCGGCCGGACTTACTGTAAACCAGCATCTTGATTCTGTAGGAAATCACAAGCTGCGCATGGGACCAACTGCAGAAAGTCACCTTTACAATCCTCAGACAATCATTGCCCTGCAGCAGGCTACCCGTAAGGGCGACTACCAGCGCTTTAAGGAATACACGGCCCTTGTTGATTCCAACGACCATCCTCACACCCTGCGCGCCATGCTGGAATTTGATTTTCCGGCTGACGGCGGCATTTCGATTGAAGAGGTTGAAAGCGTAGATGAAATTGTAAAACGCTTTAAGACCGGAGCCATGTCTTACGGTTCGATTTCGGAAGAAGCCCACCGCTGTATGGCAGCCGCAATGAACCACCTCCACGGAAAATCAAACTCGGGCGAAGGCGGCGAAAAACCAGAGCGTCTTGGAACTGAATATAATTCTGCAATCAAGCAGGTTGCATCCGGCCGCTTTGGCGTGACAGAAGAATATCTTTTGAGCGCAAAAGAAATACAGATTAAGATGGCTCAGGGAGCAAAGCCTGGTGAAGGAGGCCACCTGCCGGGCAAAAAGGTCTACCCATGGATTGCAAAAACACGTTATGCCACTCCAGGCGTAGCCCTGATTTCGCCTCCGCCTCACCACGATATTTATTCAATCGAAGACCTTGCCCAGCTGATTTACGATTTGAAAAACGCAAACCGGGCAGCCCGAATCAGCGTAAAGCTTGTAAGTGAAGCGGGAGTCGGAACGATTGCGGCCGGAGTTGCAAAGGCCGGTGCCCAGGTAATTCTGATTTCAGGCCACGACGGCGGTACAGGCGCCGCTCCAATTTCTTCTATCCACCACGCAGGCTTGCCATGGGAGCATGGACTTGCAGAAACCCCCCAGACCTTGATTCAGAACGGCCTTCGCGGACGCGTCGTAATCGAAACGGACGGAAAACTGATGAGTGGAAGGGACGTTGTAATTGCGGCCCTTCTTGGTGCCGAAGAATTCGGTTTTGCAACCGCTCCACTGATTGCCATGGGCTGTTCTATGATGCGCGTCTGCCAGCTGGATACCTGTCCTTTTGGCGTTGCAACTCAGAATGAAAAGCTGCGCGCAAAATTCCCGGGAAAACCGGAATACGTTGAAAATTTCATGAAGTTCATAGCTCAGGAAATGCGCGAAATTATGGCAAAGCTTGGAATCCGCTCAGTGGATGAGCTTTGCGGCCGCACCGATTTGCTCAAGCTTAAGGATAAACAGGGCTTTAAACGCGCCGGTCTTGTTGATTTGAGCCGCGTTCTGGCGAACGCTGAAGCTGTTAGCGGTAAGCAGTTAGCTATTAGCGACTGGAAGAAAGACCGCTCTCTCTTTGACTTTAAGTTACAAAATACAATAGATTGTAAAACTTTGCTGCAAGCTTTTGAAAAAGTATCAGGAGGGGAAGGCCTTCCCCTCGCTCGCACTACGTTGCTCGCTACCCCTTCTGCGGGGACACCCCGCCACGCCCCGGAGAATTCCGCAATCTCTATTCAATCCACCGACCGAACGGTAGGAACAATTCTTGGCTCAGAAATCCAGAAGCGCTATGGCAACACTCTGGCTGACGATACTTTTGTTGTGAACTTCGCAGGCGGTGCCGGACAGAGCTTTGGAGCCTTCATTCCAAAGGGACTTACCCTGCGCCTTACAGGCGATGCCAACGATGCCTTCGGAAAAGGTCTCAGCGGAGGAAAGCTTGTAATCAAAAAGCCGGCCGGCTTCGAAGGAGCTGCTGACGGCAATATAATAGTAGGAAACGTTGCATTATTCGGAGCAACAAGCGGCAAAGCCTTTATCAACGGTGTGGCTGGCGAACGCTTCTGCGTACGCAATTCAGGAGCTACTGTTATTGCGGAAGGCTGCGGAGACCACGGCCTTGAATACATGACTGGCGGAACAGCCGTAATTTTAGGGGGCACAGGCAAAAACCTCTGCGCCGGAATGAGCGGCGGCATAGCCTACGTCCTGGACGAAAATCACGACCTTTACAGGCGTCTTAATCATGAGCTTGTAAAAATGTATGCCCTGGATGACGAAACCACAACATTAAAAAACACAAGCGACGAAAACTATCTTCACGAACTGATTGAAGAGCATGTTAAAGAAACCGGCTCCGAAAAAGCAAAGGTAATTCTTGAAAACTGGGAACATTACAAATCATGCTTTAAGAAAATCATCCCTAACGATTATCTGAAAATCATGAGCGAAATCGCTGCCCAGGAAAAGACCGGCATTAACCACGACGATGCAGTTCTTGCCGCTTTTAAAAAGTGTACGGCTTAGTGACCGGCAGGCTATACAGGAGATTTTAAATGAGTAAACCTACAGGATTTATGGATTATACAAGAATTGAAAACGGAAACCTTCCTCCTCTGGAGCGAATCGGGAATTTTAAGGAATTTCATCCTAAACTTGATGAAAATGCAAGACGGGAGCAGGCTGCCCGCTGCATGAACTGCGGCGTACCTATGTGCGGCTCCGCAATCAGGCTCAAGGGAATGGTAACCGGCTGTCCCCTTCACAACTACATTCCAGAATGGAACGATGCCCTTTACAAGGGCCAGTTTGATATGGCGGCCTGGCGCCTCCTTAAAACTTCAAATTTCCCGGAGTTTACAGGCCGCGTCTGCCCTGCCCTCTGCGAAAAAGCCTGCAACTGCGGAAGCCCGACTGTCGGCGAAGGCTCGGTTACAATTCACGACAACGAACTTTTTATCATCGAAAAGGCTTTCCAGACAGGCTACATGAAGCCTGAAGTACCAGCCCACCGAAGCGGTAAAAAAGTTGCCGTAATCGGTTCAGGGCCCAGCGGACTGGCAGTAGCAGACAGCCTCAACCGCCGCGGTCACAGTGTTACAGTTTTTGAACGCGAAGACAGGGCCGGCGGACTTTTGATGTACGGAATTCCTAACATGAAGCTGGAAAAATCAATTATCGAGCGCCGCATTAAGCTCATGCAGGAAGAAGGTGTTGTCTTTGTTTTTAATGCTGATGTCGGACGTTCTGCTTCTGCCCAGCATATCCTTAATGAATTTGATGCCGTTGCCCTTTGCTGCGGTGCAAAAAAAGCCAGAGCCCTTTCGGCTGCCGGAGTAGAAAAACTTGCCACGGGTCAGCAGGGTGCGGACGGCGGAATGATGTTTGCCGTAGACTTCCTGAAAGCCGTAACAAAATGCGTAATTTCAACAAGTGATGCACTGGAAAAAATCAGCATGCAGCCTACCAACGGCCAGATTGCCCAGATGCTGAGCCAGCGTTACGGAATAGAAGTAGCAGGAAAGCACCTTGTAATAGTTGGCGGCGGTGATACAGGAAACGACTGCTGCGGTTCTTCAATCCGCCTGGGAGCCGCAAGTGTCACCCAGATTGAAATGATGCCCTGCCCGCCGCTTGAGCGTGCCCCAAATAACCCATGGCCGGAGTGGCCTAAAACCCTCAAGGTTGATTACGGTGCAGAAGAATCAATCGCAAAGTTCGGACACGACCCACGCATTTATGAAACTACCGTAAAAGAGGTAATCAGCGAAAACGGCCACATTAAGGCTGTACGCACTGTTGAAGTTGAATTCAAAATGATTGACGGAAAACGCCAGCTTGTAGAACGCCCGGGAACAGAAAAAACTCTGCCCTGCGATCTGCTTCTGGTTGCCGCAGGCTTTACCGGCTGCGAAGAATACACGGCAAATGCATTCGGCGTAGAGCTGGGTGAACGCGGAACTGTAAAATCTCAGGGTCAGGCTGCTCCAGAGTCCGCAAATCCTGACGGTTACGCAACTAGCCGGGCAAAAGTTTTCACTGCAGGCGACATGCACCGGGGTCAGTCACTGGTAGTATGGGCCATAGCTGAAGGCCGCGAATGCGCCCGGGAAATTGATAAGTATCTGCTGTAATTAAAAGTGACTCCCGGTCACAAAACGTGGTTCAAAAACGCGCGATATCGCGCTACACGTATTGTGTGGTAAAGTAACTATTGACCCTGCCGCTCACGCGGCAGCCACACAATAAGTGTTTTTGCCCCACGTTTTGCTCCCTCGCGTCACTTTTACTTCCCCCTCCTCCCTATAACCTGACACCTACAACTTTACCCATATGTCCGTATTACATCATCCGCTACGGCAATCCGCTTCATGCCCTTATCCATGGCTTCTTTTTCAAGAAAGCGATGGGCTTCCTGCTCGGTCATTTTCAGATTCTGCATCAAAAGCATTTTTGCCCGGTTCACGACGCGGATTTCTTCCATTTTTGTTTTAAGCTTTACAGTCTGGCTGGAAAGAGTCTGAACCTTGTACTGAACGGCAATAGCAACCTTTATCATGTTATAAAAGTAAAAGGGCTCAAAAGGCTTGGTCGCCGTCAGAACACCAAAGCCTTCAACCCGGTAAGAAACTTCATCAAAATGTTCAGCCGGAACAAAAAGCAAAACCGTAGAATAGCCCTCCGAAACGTTGACCGCAAAATCAATATCAAAGCCGTCGCCGGAATCAACTATGATTATGCTGAAGGTTCGTTCTCCCGAAAGCCTGCGCGCCTCATTAAAATCCGAAGTTGAGGTCAGCTCAAAAAGAGGCGGAATAAGAAAAGCCGAAATTTGAGAAATAATTTTACTGTCGTGCGAAACTAAAAGTACGCTGTGACAATCTGCTTCCATCGTACCACCGTTTAGAATTCAAAATCGCCAAGAACAGCTTTCACAAATGTGCTTTTTTCTGCAATTTCACGGGCTTCTTCAAGCGACTGAGGCAGGGTTTTAAAGCCAAGTCGGGCCGCAACCTTATTGTCAAAAAGATTTTCCTCTGTTGAAGCAGGGGCCTTTATCTTATTCTGAATTCCTTCAATTACAGCATTGATAATCAGAGTCAGGGCAAGATAAATATTGCAAAGCGGGTCCGGCGAACGGAGCTCCAGGCGGGCACTTCCTTTTGTTGCCGGCAGGCGAATCAAAGCCGAGCGGTTTTCGCGTCCCCAGCTTACATATTTTGGCGCCTTAGAAGAGCCAAGACGGTTATAGGAATTTTCCGACGGATTGAGAAAATATGTAATTTCTTCTATATATTTATATATTCCGCCAAGCAGGTAAGGCAAAAGCTCTTCGTCCCTGCCGGTGCCAGCGGAAGCGGAAGCACCACTTCCAGCCCCCGCCTTCCTGTAAGAAATATTGATGTGCATTCCGTTTCCGGCTTCACCCGCAAGCGGCTTAGGAGAAAAATCAGCATAAAGACCGTTGGAAGCCGCCTTTGTATTTACAATCCACTTAAAGGTCGAAACATTGTCGGCCGCAGTCAGGGCATCCGAATAGTGGAAGTCAATTTCGTTCTGGCCGGGCCCTTCCTCGTGATGGCTGGCTTCCGGCGTAATTCCCATCTGCTCAAGAGTAAAGCAGATGTCGCGGCGGATATTTTCCCCGTGGTCTTCCGGCGCAATATCCATGTAGCTTGCCCTGTCAAAAGGAACTTTAGTCGGCTCTCCCTTTTCATCCAGCTTAAAAAGATAGAATTCCACCTCGGTACCAACCATCAGCTCAATTCCGCATTCCTTTTTCAGCCGCTGGCAGGCCGACTTCAAAAGGGAACGGCTGTCCTTTTTGTAAGCCTGGCCGTCCGGTGTCTGAATATCACAGAACATGCGCACAACTTTTCCGGTCATAGGCCGCCATGGAATTATGGCAAGAGTTGACGGGTCCGGCAGCAAAAACAAATCCGATTTTTCCGGCCCTTCAAAGCCCAGAACTCCCGAAGCGTCAATGGCGATACCTTCATTAAAAGCCCGCTCCAGCTCCGTCGGCATTATCGAAATATTTTTCTGCTTTCCCGCAATATCAAAAAATGCAAGCCTGATAAACTTTACGTCCTCTTCCTGCACAAAATCCAAAACTTCTTCCTGTGTGTACATTTATCGCGTACCCCCGCCTTCAAATTATAACTTTACTTTGCGCAGGCCTTCAAGAATCATTTTTTCGCATGCGCTCAAAAAATTCGTAAACAAAGGTCCCGCCGCATTCGGCCGGCTCTTAAATTCCGGATGGAACTGAACGCCCACATGAAATTGACCTTCAATTTCTACCGCTTCAACAAGAGTATCATCCGGCGAAGTTCCGCTGATTACAAGACCCGCCTCCTGCATCTGATTTCTAAAATCATTATTAAACTCATAGCGGTGACGGTGACGCTCGTTAATCAAATCACTTCCGTAAGCCTTTTCAAGAATCGTGCCTTTTTTTACCTTGCAGGGATAGCTTCCAAGCCTCATAGTTCCGCCCTTAATCACACCCTCCTGGTTTTTCATCAAATCAATTACAGGATGCTCGCAAAGCTCGTCAAACTCCCGGCTGTTAGCATCAGCATAGCCAAGAACAGAGCGGGCAAACTCAATTACCGCAATCTGCATTCCAAGACAAATTCCAAAATATGGAATCTTATGAGTCCGCGCATAACGGCAGGAAGAAATCATTCCTTCAATTCCCCGCTGACCAAATCCGCCCGGAAGAATAATTCCCGCACAGTCCTTAAAAACCTCTTCAGCAGATTCATCAGTTACGCTGTCAGAATCCACCCATTTAATTTTTACGTTTTTTCCAACAACAAAAGATGCATGATTCAAGGCTTCAACAATGCTCAAATATGAATCGTGGAGCTTTACATATTTTCCAACCAGGGCAAGCTGAATTTCTCCTTTGCGGGAATGAATTGTTTCCACCATGCGGGACCAGGCCGCAAGCTCAGGATAATCCTTTCTTGTGTTTTCAATTCCCAGATCGCGGCAGACAACATCATCCATATTCTGGGCGTGCAGCATCAGTGGCACCTCGTAAAGGCTGCGGCAGGTTGTATTGTTGATTACACAGTCTTCGCCAACGTTACAGAAAAGCGAAATCTTCCTGCGTATGTCAGTCGGAATTTCCTTATCACAGCGGGCAACAATAATATCAGGGTGGATTCCCACAGCCATCAGTTCCTTTACCGAATGCTGGGTCGGCTTAGACTTAAACTCATCCGAACCGCTGATATAAGGAACAAGGCAGACGTGAATAAAAAGGCAGTTGCGGCGGCCTACTTCAAGGGCCAGCTGACGGATTGCTTCCAGAAAAGGCTGGCTTTCAATATCACCGATTGTACCGCCGATTTCCACAATGCTTACATCTGCCCCGGAAACTTCCGCGTTTTTCAGAACAAAATCCTTAATTTCATTTGTTACGTGGGGAATTATCTGAACTGTCTGACCAAGATATTCGCCCTGCCTTTCCTTATTCAAAACGTTCCAGTAAACGCGGCCGCTGGTAAGATTTGAATAGCGGGTAAGATTTTCATCAATAAAGCGCTCATAGTGACCAAGATCCAGGTCAGTTTCCGCCCCGTCATCAGTTACAAAAACTTCACCGTGCTGAAAAGGACTCATCGTTCCCGGGTCAACGTTCATGTAAGGATCCAGCTTCTGACTGGTCACCTTAAGACCCCGGCACTTCAAAAGACGGCCCAGACTGGCCGCAGTAATTCCTTTTCCAAGCCCCGATACAACTCCACCCGTTACAAAAATAAATTTACTCATAAAAAACTCCAGAAAGGGGGAAGTCTCCCCCTCGTTCGCACTGCGTTGCTCACTACCCCCTCTGCGGGGACACCCCGCAACGCCCCGTATTTTTGTTAAAAAGTAAAGGCGTTCATTCGATTTGACGACAATAATGCCGTCAAATCGAATGAACGCCTTTGTTCAAATCCTTTTAATTTTAAGATTTTGACTTCAGCCTGTCAAGGAGAAGAATCATCAGCAAATCTTTACAGGCTTTTTACTTTTTCAGGCTGCAGCAGCCCTTCAAAATGAGAGTAAAAACTGCAACTCCCGCAAGCTCAGCAAGCAATACAAGAGCAGTCAATCCTATCATATGAACCATTATGCTACCTCCCTGGCAACGCCAATATCTTTTTTATTTCCCTTACCCAAATTCAGATAAACCAGAGGCAATCCAAGACAGATTGCTCCACCGATAATATTTCCCAGAGTTACCGGAATCAGATTACCGATAAGATAAGATTTCAGATTAAGAGCCTGAAGCTTTTCGGCTGTAAGGCCCAACTGTCCGGCAGCAATTCCGGCGTAGGCAGGCTGATGACTTGCAATCAATCCGGCAGTAATGTAATACATATTTGCTACACAGTGTTCAAAGCCTTCCGTAACAAAAAGCATGATTACAAAAAAGATTGCCACAAGCTTTCCTGTAACATCTTTAGCGGCCCCTGCCATAACAATAGCGGCACAAACCAGAATATTGCACAAAATCCCCGAAACCAGGGCAGCAGAAAAAGACAAATTTACCTTTCCCAGAGCCACCTTTATTGAATAGGCTCCAAGAAGTCCTGCCGAATAATTAAACTGACCGCTTAAAAATGCTCCGTAAGCAAGAAGACTTGCTCCCAGCATATTTCCAGCAAAAACCACAGCCAGCACCCTGATTACGCTCAAAAGCGATTGTTTTTTTGTAAAGCAGCTCATTGCCATAAGGCAGTCGCCGGTAAAAAGCTCACCGCCAGTCAAAACAATCATCATAAGGCCAACCGGGAAAACTACGGCACTTGCCAGTCTTGCAAGCCCAACATTAACAATGGCATGGGAAGCAACGTTTCCTGCACTGGCACCAAAAGCAATCATTGCTCCGGCTAAAACAGCTTTTAAAAATAATTTTGAAAAAGGGCATTTTACCTTAGCTTCGCAGCCTGAAATATAATCTTCTGCAACCTGCCCTGCGCTTTTTATTCCGTCCATTTTTCTCTCTATTTTATTGGATTTTTTCAGATTTTATTCAGGGGCAGGGACCTTCTCAATTCTATTTGAAGTTAAATAAGTTAAATAAGTATTTAAACTTTTTTTGATGAAATCTGACCAGGAAAAACTTATCTTGACTTAATAATATAACACTGTTAATTTATTGATAAATAAGACAGTGCTATAATGAGAAATCCAAATACAGAAATCATTCCAACAATAAAAAAACGTACTCTGGAACTTCTGATGGAAAAAAATCCTGACCAGATTGGCATGCGTGATATTGCAAAGGCCTGCGGAATCACCGCAACCAATATTTATCACTATTACAGGGATAAGGACAGCCTTTTTCAGGCAATCGGCCTTGATTCAATCCGGGCACTGAATGAAAAAATAAAAGCATCCAGCCTGCAAGGAAGTGACTGCAAAGCTAAGATAAAAAATGCAATTTCAACTTTCCGCGACTGGTGCTTTGAAAATCCCCGCCTTGCCCTTCTTGTAATGCAGGGTTTTAAATCTGCTGATGATGCAAATGCCGATATAATAGAAGAATATTACGTCTGCAACCGGACAGGCGAGGAACTTTTGAAAAAAGCGCTTGAAGAAGGCCTGGCAGAATCCCAAAATCCGCGGCTGGAGGTTGGACTTCTGATATCGGGACTCTGGGGCTGCATAGAACAGGTTCTTTTGAAAAAAAGCAATGTTGAATACTGGGAAAGGGGCAGAGCCTTTACAGATGCCTTTATCGACCTCTGGATGAAATCAATTTTTCCTGCCGACCGCTAAGCTGTTAATTCAGCGTAAATTTTACCGGGTAGCGGTAACGGACAGCGCAGGCTTTTCCGTTGGCATTTGCCGGAATGCAGGTAATTCCCTGCAGGGCAGAAAGGGCCGCCTGGGCAAAACCGTGGCCGGGATCCTTCAAAACCTTGATGTTTTTTATCTGACCTTTGCTGTCAATAAAAAGCTCCAGGTAAACGACCGCCTCAATCCCCTGCTTCAAGGCCATAGGCGGATAAACAATCCGTGAAAGAACCTCCCGGCCCGGAATCACCGGCACAGTAGAAATCTTATGCTGGGGAAGATATTCAATCTGCTCTTCTTCCCTTACAACCTCTTCCTTTGTTTCAAGGATTTTTTCAGAGGCCTTAGGCTGATTAGAAACCTTTACGACATCTTTTTTTTCTACAGGCTTTGGAGCCGGCTTTACATATTCCTGAACATCCACCAGCTTAAAAACTTCCGCCTCACGAAAATCCACCGTCTCCACAGAATCTGCCTTGCCTGAAAAATTAAAAAAGCAGATTGCCCCTACATGCAGAAAAAGCACCAGGACAAAAAGAAGGGGCCGTGTCAGCGGAGCCAGCCTTGTAAATCTTGCAATCGTATTTTCACTCATTTTAAGTCCTCTCCTTAATCACAAAGCTGACAACCCTGTGCTGCAGGTTCTGTAAAACCGAAACCACGGAATTTACATATTTGTAAGGCGTGTCCTTATCAGCAATAATGTGAATCCTCACACCGGGATTTTCAGCAATGGCCCCTACTACCGCACGTTCCAGCCCGATTCCGTCAAGAATTTCTCCGTCAGCAGAAACTACTCCGTTTTTCTGAACCCAGATTTCAAAGTTCTTATCTGCCTGAGTTCTTTCAAGTATCCTGCTTTCCGGATAATTAATTTTTTCTTCATAACGCTGATTCATAAGCGAAATCAGCATGATAAAAATCAAAAGCAGAAAGCCTATATCCGACATTGAAGAAGTTGTAATCGAAGGATTCCGTCTCTTTTTTTTGATGTTAACCATTTTCTCTCTTCCTCTTAATCGTCCGTCATTCTGAAGGAAAAATTTTCTACCCGGCATTTTCTGATTGCAGAAATTACGTCCACTACCTTCTGGTAGGCACATTCACTGTCAATTGAAAGCAGAAATGTAAGATTAGGCCAGGTTCTCAATTTTTCTTCAATTCTTGTTGTAAGGTCAGAAATATTGATTTCCTTCCCTTCCATAATTATTTTTCCGTCTGCTTCAAGGCAACACTTAAAAATATCTTCCGTATTTACGACAATCGGCTTTTCTTTGGACGGCAGATTGAGCAGAAAACCCTTGTTCACATTAAAACCCGCAATCACAATAAAAAAGATAATCAAAAGAAAGGAAAGGTCGTTCAGGGAGCCGGAAGATCCTGCATCCTCTACCTTGTGACGCACAAAACGCTTAATCATTTTTTAAATCTCCCCTGAAAATCCCTAAGCACCCATCAGCTCAGGAACAAGGTCGTTAATTGCCTTTGAGGTTTCAGCCGCAAAAGTATCAACCTTCTGAATCAAAAGGTTATAGGCAACAAGGGCAATGATTGCAATAATCAGACCAAATACAGTTGTGATTAGGGCTTCGTAAATGCCCCCTGCCACCAGCTGTGCATTTACATCAGTGGCAGTCGCAATTGACTGAAAAGCCCCGATCATTCCAGAAACAGTACCCAAAAAGCCTGTAAGTGGTGCAAGTGAAGAAAGGGCTGTAAGATAGTTAAAGCCGTTTTCCATACGGCGCAGACGTTCCTGTGCCTCAGCTTCTGCCGCCCTTTCCATGCGGTTTTCACCGAATTTTGCATTCTGCAAAAGTGCCAGCAGAATTGTCGCAACCGTCTGTTTGTGAGAATATGAAGCCAGATATTTTTCTGCCTCATCCTTTTTGTTTTCAATAAGAAAGTTTTTTACGCGGTCCGAAATAGGGCTGACCTTGCAGTCATGCCATGCAAGATAAATGCAGCGTTCAATGACAATCGCAATTGTTGCAACCGAAAAGGCAAGAAGAACCCACATAAAAGGGCCGCCAAGCTTGAATAACTCAATTAAACTGAATCCGTTTTCCATTTTTAATCTCCTCTTATTTAATAGGACACTTCAGGTCTGGAAAACTGTCACTTTTTTACTGAGTTTTTTATATGATTTTAAATTTCCCCGTGAATAAGCTGATAGGCAATCGAGCCCGGTTTTGGACTTGCCGGGCAGTTATTTCTGTCAAACCACTGGGCATCAGTCAGCTCTTCTTTTTGAAGCACAATATCGCCGCTTTCATATTCAGCCGTAAAACCAAGCATCAGCTGATCCGGGAAAGGCCAGCTCTGACTTCCGCGATAGAGAATGTTTTTTACCTTAAGGCCGGTTTCTTCAAAAATCTCCCGTTCAACCGCGTGCTCGGCAGATTCTCCTGCCTCAATAAAGCCCGCAATACAGGCATAAATATCCTGATTTCTCTGAGCATGGCGGGCAAGAAGGATTTTATCACCCTTTGTAACAAGAACAATGATGCAGGGTTCAATATGAGGGAAGGAAATCGTCTTACATTCCGGGCAGATTCTGGCAGTCAAAAGAGGATGCTCGTCCAGTTTTTTTCCGCATTTCTGGCAGAATTTATGGGAAATACGCCAGTTCAAAAGGGATTGTCCCCTGAAAACCTGAAATTTTATATCTTCATTATCTGAATTTTCTGCAAAAAACTCGCGCAGAGGAATTGTTTTATAAGCGTCACCTAATTTTTCTGCCGAAGAAAGCCCCAGAACTTTTATTCCGGTCTGTTTTTCTTCAAAATATTCCAGCAGAGGATTTTCAGCTTTAATCTTTTCAAACTCTGAAAATTCCGGCAAAGAACCATCAGCCTTCAAAACAATATCTTTTTCAAAAAGAACAAAAGCCCTTTCCTGCATCAAAAAGCCTCCTGCTTTCTATTTTGCAATTATTTATGTTTTTATCTTTACATAAAAAGGCGGAGAACCGCTCTTTTAAAGTCTGTCAAAGGCTGATAGCGGATAGGAATATCAATCAGCGTTGAAGCCTTAACAATCGCTTTTGGATGACTGAAGGTTTCAAAAGAATATTTTCCGTGGTAAATTCCCATTCCGGAATCACCAATACCGCCAAAAGGAAGATTATGATTGGTAACGTGAATTACAACATCATTTACGCAGGCATCGCCGAACTGTAAACCGTAAAGAAAACGCTTTTCTTCATTCTTGTTACTGGTAAAGAGGTATAGAGCCAGCGGATGGGGATTTTTCTGAATAAAATTAAAGGCCTGGTCAAGATTTTCAACGCTAATCAGGGGAAGCAGAGGACCAAAAATTTCTTCCTTCATAACAGCATCATCTTCGGTAACTCCGTCCATTATTACAGGAGAAATTTTCAAGGCAGCCGGGTCACTCTCACCGCCAAAAATCACCTTACTTTTGTCAATCAGACCGCAAAGTCTGTCAAAATGCCTTTTATTTATGATTTTTCCGTAATTTTCATTTGAAAGTGGCTTTTCCCCGTACATTTTTACGATTTCATCTTTCAGATATTTTATGAAATCATCATGCACGGCTTTTTCGATTATAACATAATCCGGCGCAACACAAGTCTGACCTACATTCAGGAATTTTCCAAAAGCTACCCGGCGGGCCGCAAGCCTGAGATTACAGTTTCTGCTTATGATGGCAGGAGATTTTCCACCCAGCTCCAGAGTCACCGGAGTCAGATGGGCAGCAGCCTTTTCCATCACATATCTGCCCACATTTGTATTTCCCGTATAAAAAATATAGTCAAACTTTTCTTCAAGCAAAGCCTTACATTCTTCAGCTCCGCCGTTTACAAAGCAGACAAGCTCTTTTGGAAAAGTTTCTTCTATTATTTTTGTCATTATACCTGTTGTTGCAGGAGAAAGCTCAGAAGGCTTTACCACACAGCAGTTTCCGGCAGCCAGGGCATCGGCCAAAGGCTCAAGAGTCAAAAGGAAGGGATAATTCCACGGCGAAATAATAAGCACAAGGCCGTACGGACTCTGCAAAACCTGTGATTTTGAAGGAAAAATTGACAGTGGTGAGCCGCAGCGCTCAGGATGCATGTGCTTTTTAAGATTTTTAAGATTATAGGCAATATCATCATAAAAAAGCCCTATTTCAGACATAAAGCTTTCTGCTGCTGATTTTCCAAGATCCGATTTTAGTGCAGCGATGATTTCGTTTTCGTTTTTCTTAACACAATCTCTAAGCTTTTTAAGAGAATCTCTGCGGGCCTCGTAGGAAAGTGTTTTTCCACTTTCAAAGAATTCTCTCTGCTTATCAATTAAGACCATTTTTTTTCTCTCCCAAATTTTTTTACTTTTAGTATATTTCAAAAAAGTAAATATGATAACAGTAAATTAAGTAAAAAAAAATATTTTATTAGAAAAAAAGGCTATTTTTTGATTTTTCTGCCAGCTTTGTCCGCAAATATTTTTCATTTTAATATTTATAGTATTGATAATTTTGTCTAGTTAAAGCATTTGTCTTATATTATAATATTGCCTGAAGAAATATTAAAAAAAGAGGTTCCCACATGAAAAAAATCACTTTAATTGGTGCCCTTCTGGCAGGATTAATTGCTCTCTCAGGCTGTAATGAAAATAAAAATTACATTCTTGCTACAGGCGGTACTTCAGGTACTTACTATCCTTTTGGTGGCGCAATCGCCAATATCTGGAACACAAAAATTGAAAAAATGAACGTAACTGCACAGGCAACTGGTGCATCTGCTGAAAATCTCCGGCTTATTTCAAAGGGTGATGCAGAATTCGCAACCGTTCAGAATGATGTAATGGATTATGCCTACAACGGAACAGATATGTTTGAAGGTCAGAAGCTTCCAAACCTTGCTTCAATCGGTACCTTGTATCCTGAAGTAGTTCAGATTGCGGCCTCTGCTTCAAGCGGAATTAAGACTATTGATGATTTGAGGGGAAAGCGTGTATCGGTAGGTGATGCCGGATCTGGCGTTGAATTTAATGCAAAACAGATTCTTGAAGGCTACGGTATTTCTTTTTCTGACATCAAAAAGAACAACCTTTCATTTAAGGAATCTGCAGAAGGACTTCAGAACGGAACTCTTGATGCATGTTTTGTAACAGCCGGCGTTCCTAACTCTGCCCTGCAGGAGCTTGCCTTTACAGCAGGTCTTGTACTTATTCCTGTAAACGGAGAAAAAGCTGATGCAATCTGTTCAAAATACGGCTTCTATACAAAAACTGTAATTCCTGCCGGAACTTACAAGGGAACTGACACAGACACAGAAGCACTTGCAATCAAGGCAACTCTGGCCGTAAATGCCAATCTTGATGAAAACACAGTTTATACCATGACAAAGACACTTTTTGAAAACCTCGATGAACTTGGCGCTGCACACGCTAAAGGAAAGGAAGTTACTGCAAAATCTGCCGTAACAGGAATTTCTGTTCCATTCCATCCTGGTGCTGCAAAATACTTTAAAGAAATTGGTCTTTTGAACTAGGGAAATCTCAATCCCCTGATGAAAAAACTTTTGTTTTTTACAGTGTCCGCCCTAATTCTGACAGCCAGCCTGCCAGTAAAACGGGCGCTGTTAATCTCAAACCGAAAGAATCATTCAGAAAAAATTTATTCAATAAATGCCGTCAGCCAGGGCTTTTCTGTAAATTACACCCATTCTGTAAACAAGGGTCGTGTTCACGATTACTACCGGGTTCTGCCTTCCGGTAATCTTGAGCTTTATAAAACCCGCTTCGTTTCTTATGGAGCCGGAATTCCAGAGCCTTATGAAACAGAGGGGGCAGAATTTCTTGTTACAGAGGACGGTTATATTATCCAAAAGCTGGACAGAAGGCTTCCCCGCCTTGTTATGGCAGTCGGCCTGATTGCGGAGCATTCTGTAACAGTTGGTGACAGTGAATTTTTTCTGAAGGATTTTTTTAAGCCTCAGACAAGCCTTGAATTCCGGGTAAAAAGGCTTTCAATTTTAAAAATTATTTCTACAAGGAGTCCGATAGATGGATATTGACAGCATTCTTCCAACAACTAACGAAGATGAAATGAAAAAACTGATGAAGGATCTGGACAGGGAACGCTCTTACCGTGAGCACAAGTGCTGGCGACAGTACATAACAGTTCTTGTTTCCATTGCCTTCTGTGCTTTCCAGCTTTACGCAACCTTAAAAGGAAGCATTCCGACTCAGATTGTACGAGCCTCCCACCTGGCCTTTGTGCAGTTTCTTGCCTTTCTGCTTTTTCCGGCAAGTAAAAAAATGTCAAAAAATACTCTGCCCTTATACGACCTTCTCCTTGCCTTTGCAGGAGCCGGCTGCTGGTGCTACTACATCATCAATTTTGAGCAGCTTGTAAGAAGAGCCGGTGCATATACCAGCCTGGATATTGTAATAGGAATATTTGGAATCATAATCCTTTTTGAAAGCTGCCGCCGAATCGTAGGTCTTCCAATTATGATTATTGCAGGCTGTTTTATCCTTTATGCCTTTATCGGAAGATATCTTCCGGGCTTTTTGAATCACCGCGGCTACAGACTCAGCCGTGTTGTAAGCCATCTTTACTACACAACCGAAGGAATTATGGGAACTCCAATCGGAGCCTGTTCAACCTTTATTTTTCTTTTTATCCTTTTTGGAGCCTTCCTGGAAAAAACAGGAATCGGCCAGTTCTTCATTGATGCCTGTAACTCAATTGCCGGCAGCGCAAGCGGTGGCCCTGCAAAGGTAGCCGTTCTTTCTTCCGCCCTGCTGGGAACCGTATCCGGCTCTTCAGTTTCAAACACCGTAGGTTCAGGCTCCTTTACCATCCCTATGATGAAAAAGCTGGGCTACCGCGGTGAATTTGCAGGCGCAGTAGAAGCCGCAGCCTCAACCGGCGGACAGCTCATGCCCCCTATCATGGGTGCGGCCGCTTTCCTCATGGCAGAAAGCGTCGGCGTACCATATATCACAGTCGTAAAGGCAGCCGTAATTCCGGCCCTTTTATATTTTGCCGGCATCTTCATTATGGTTCACCTGGAAGCCCACAAACGCGGACTCAAAGGACTTCCAAAAGAAGAAATCCCAAGATTCCTTCCCCTCTTTCTGTCACGCGGCTACATGATTCTGCCCCTGCTGGTAATCATTTTCTTCCTCTGCTCAGGAAAAACAGCAACTTATTCAGCCCTTATGGGAATCCTTTCGATTATCGTAATCGCAATTGCCGCTTCTTTTGCAGATCTTGCAAAAGGCAGAAGACCACGCTTTAACCTCCACGATTTTGTTGATGTGCTCTGCGCCGCAGCCCGGGGAATAATCAGCGTGGCAATTGCCTGTGGAATGGCCGGAATTATTATTGGTGTTGTAACCCTTACCGGCCTTGGACTCAAGCTTGGTGCAGGACTTGTTGCCCTGGCCCACGGAAAGCTTTTCATTACCCTGCTTCTCACAATGGTTTCTTCAATCATTCTTGGTATGGGCGCCCCGACAACTGCAAACTACCTGATTACATCAACAATTACCGCCACCGCAATAGTTCACTGCCTTTACGGCGGTTCAGCCCCAACTCCGGAACAGCTTTTGCCTGCCCACATGTTCGCCTTCTACTTTGGAATCATCGCCGACGTTACTCCTCCGGTAGCCCTTGCAGCAATTGCCGGTGCCGCCATAGCCAGGGCCAAACCAATGCGAACCGCCGTTAACGCAACAAAGCTTGCAATCGGAGCCTTTATCGTTCCTTACATGTTCATTTACAACCCGGCAATGCTCATGATTGGTGCCGACAGCCTTTCAATCATGAGAGTGGCCCTTACCGCAATCATAGGAATGTTCGGCCTCAGCGTCGCCCTTGAAGGTTATGCCTTTACCGCAACAGGCTTCCTTAATAACTTTAAGGTTTCCAAACCGGTAAAAAAATCAATGTCCCTGCTTGAACGCCTCTGCTTTATGGCTGCAGGTCTCTGCTGTATCGAATCTCATTCCATAACAGACCTTGTAGGAATGACAATTATTGTTCTTCTGATTGCTGCCCAGCTTATCAGAAGGCGAAAAGCAGCATAATTCCAGCCCATCCTGCCCTTCAGATAAATATTCAGGCGGTTCCCTGCCCTTACGCAAAAGCTCCAGGGCAGGTCGGGCGTTACGCAGTTCCGCTGACGCTCCAGCCTCTTCCCTCAGTCACTCCGTTCCTTCAGTCCAGTGGCTCGCTTCGCGCCTGCTCCATGCCCTAACCGGCTAAAGAAAAAGTAAATATGAGTATTTCCCAAATTTCAGATTGTCTTCATAAGGTTTTCTACAGCTTTTAACTGTTCTTCGTTTAAATGTTCTGCCTGATTTATAGGCAAGTTCTTTTACCCGTATATCCTGATATAAAGGAAATAAAAGGTATCGGTTATCTCAAAACGGCAATCAGATTCAAGTTGATAAAAATGGAAAGGAAAGCAAGTTTATGCCAGAATCTTAATTAAACACAAATAAATTGTCACACGGATTCGATTTTCCTAACGGAAAATCCATAAAAAAAAGAAATTGCGTTAGCAATTTCCAATCCGTGTGACATCTTCCGCCCGCCTGCGAGCCATCAAAGGAGATCAAAATTGAAAACTCAACTTAAAACCAACATTACAATCGAAAAGCTTTGCGAAGGCTCAGAAAAGGAAATGGATGCTGATCACGCAACTGCCTGGAGTAAGGGTGGGGCGACAGACAAATCAAATTGTATAATGCTGTGCAAAACTCATAACAGAATGAAAGGAAACAGATAGAAAAGTCACGAAACTCCAAGCCCAAAAAGGGCAAAATCGGCACGGGCGGGATCATAAGGGAAAACTTCCGCCATTTGTGATGTAAGTGCCAGCGCAGTTTTTCGGTCAGCCTTTGCATTTGGCGGCAAAAGTCCAAGCCTGATTCCTTCCTGCATAACATGTACATCCAGGGGAATCAACAGATTTTTCGGCGGATACCAGGACCAGAGTCCCAGATCTACCGGGGAATCCTGCCTGACCATCCAGCGAAGGAACATGTGAATCCGCTTGTTTGCAGAGTTTTTTCCTTTCGGTACTATTTTTGATTTTGGAAAAGACCGGGAAATTAAATCTGCAAGGGCACCGGGCAGTTGGTCCTGGGAATTAAGATTTTCATACTTTTTCTTTAAAAATTCTCCAAAACTTCCGTTTTCTTTCAGAATTTCCGAAAGCTTAGAAAAAAGCGAATTCATATCAGAAAATGAATAAAATCTGTAAAATTTCGGCAAATTTTCACCTTTTTTTTCAAAATTTGAGGAATTTTCATCAAAATTTTTTTCAAAATCCCGCGAAATCAGCCATTTTTCCATTCCACCCGATTTATCAGCCAGCTCAAAAATCCCCCTGATTTTCGGGATAAACTGACTCCGGCTTCCAAAAGAAAGCATAGCGGCAATAAAGCAGGCCGCTTCCACATCCTCCTGCCGGGAATACCAGCGGGTAAACTGACTCGGGTCAGCATCCATAAAAGAGGTGGTTTCATATTTTTCTGCAAGAAGCTTTAACCTTGCTTTTAGAATATCTTCCATAATGCGGCTCCTTTTACATTATCCCGACACATCTGTTTAATTGCAATCTGAGTGTATAAATAAAACAAAGAATTTTTTTGCATTTTTTTCCCGCCATGCTATAATTTTATTGACACGTGTTGACAATTTCAGGAAGACTTATGAAAATCAATAAAATAATTTATATCGCCCTTGCAGGTCTAATGCTTGCAGGCTGCAGCAGGAAATCTATGAAAAACGAATTTATCCGGGGCTTTGATGCCAGTGCCGTAAACGACGAATGGAACAAAGATAAATACTTTGATTTTGACGGAAATAATAAAGATGTATTTGAGATTCTCAAAAATAGCGGGGTTAACTGGATCCGCCTCAGAATCTGGAATGAGCCTGAAAATCCCAATAACCCGGAAAAGCCTGGAGCATCTAATCTTGCAACTCTTTTGAATCAGGCTGCCCGGGCAAAATCCTTGGGCTTGAAATTTCTTCTGGATTTTCACTACAGCGATTACTGGGCAGATCCCGGCAAGCAGGCAATTCCTCAAAGCTGGCTGGACTGTAAAAGTTCTGATGAAGTCAGGGACAAACTTTACGGCTGGACTGAAAAAGTTCTTTCCGCCCTGCAGGAGTCCGGCACAGCCCCCGATATGATTCAGATTGGAAACGAAATCAATACCGGAATCCTCACAGGTTATTACGAAAATGGAAAACTAAAGCCTCTTTCTTCAGCTATCGGAGGAAGCTCTACCCGTTCACAGGAAAATTACATAAAATACCTAGCCGCTGGAATTAAGGCTGCGCGTAAATGCTGTCCCCAATCAAAAATCATGCTTCACCTTGCAGAAGGCGGCGGTAAAATCGACTGGCTTCTGGATATGTATAAAGAAGCAAATCTTGATTATGATGTCATCGGACTTTCTTACTATCCTTTTGAAAAGACTCACGGCAGCATCGAAAGCCTGGCCGAAAACATCAAATCCTTCCGCAAAAAATACGCCAGGGAAATTGTAGTTGCAGAAACAGCCCATCCATGGTATGCAAAATCCGCCATCGACGCTGATTTGAAAAATGCCACTGCAAATCTGACGTTAAAATCCGGCAAAATCTACCCGGGAATTGCAGAAAATAAAGGTCTTGTTACAGCATCAGTTCAAAATCAGGCAGCCGTAATCACCGCCGTTGCAAAAACGGCAAAGCAGGCGGGTGCCGGAGGATTTTTCACCTGGGGCGGCGAATATCTGGGCAGCCCCCGCTACGGAATGTTCACAGACAAGGGTAAGGCCATGCCAAGCCTTAAACTCTTTCAGGCAGATTTCTAATAATTATCCTTTACAAAGGCTTCTGTTTCTTCCAGAGTTGGAAGAGCAGGGATTGCACCCCGCTTTGTAACGCAGAGGGATGCTACTGAATTTGCAAAGTTTATGTCCTGAATCAGTTCTTCTTTTGTAAAGCTGAGAGGTCTTTCGCGGCGGGTAAGACGGAAGAGAAGTCCACCATTGAAGCTGTCGCCGGCGCCGGTTGTATCGGCAACCTTTACCTTTGGCACGCTGATTGTTCCGCTTGCAGTACAGCCTTCAGTTTTTGCAGAATAATAAACGCCTTTTGAGCCAAGTGTAATCATAATAAGTTTTACGCCCTGCTCATGGATTTTTGCAGCGCCTTCTTCGCAGGAAAGGTTACCGAACAAAAGTGCAAGCTCCTCATCAGAAACTTTGACAATATCTGCGTATTTAAAAAGGCTTTTAAGCTCTGTCATTGCATCGCTGCGGCCCTTCCACAGGTTTGCCCGCCAGTTTGGATCGTAGGAAATTAAACCGCCTGCCTTTTTTACAAGGTCGATGGCCTTCAGGGTAGCTGATTTTGCAGGCTGGTCTGTAAGGGAAAGCGAACCTACATGAAGTATTTTTGTGGATTTCAAAAGCTCTTCGTCTAAATCTGCCTCGCTGAGCTGGGTGTCAGCTCCCGGATTACGGCAGAATGAAAAATGACGCTCTCCGTTTGCATCCAGTGAAACAAAAGCAAGGGTTGTATGCTGCTTGTCTGTTGTCCGCATACCGCGAAGGTCAACATTAAGGGCAGCCAGAGTTTCGCGTAAATCCCTGCCGAAGGAATCGCAGCCTGTCATTCCGACAAAAGCAGCTTTTCCGCCAAGTTTTGCAACCGCACAGGCACAGTTGGCAGGAGCTCCGCCAGGATTTTCTTCATATATATTTTTTCCGTCCGCAGATTTTCCTGCAAAAGTGAAGTCAATAAGTATTTCTCCTAAAGCAACTACGTCAGTCATCTTAAATCTCCTTAAAAAATAATATATCAAACACCACAAAAAGCTCCCGGTCGAAGAAGGATTTTCAAAACCGCGCGATATCGCGCTACACGCTGTTTTGCCTTGGAACTATATACATGGCCGCTATAGCGGCCGCAAAACAGAGTGTTTTTGAAAACCCTTATTCTCCTTCGCGCTTTTTGAATTTATTTTACCTCAGTATCAACCCTTATCCGTGTCCCATCCGTGCCTATCCGTGTAATCCGTGTCAAAATTACCTCATCAGGCCGCACAGCACATCGTATGTTAATTCGCCTGTGCCCCTAACCTGCAAATCTGCCTCTTTCAGCGAGCTGTCCTGACTGATTCCTACTGCAGTCATGCCGCCCTTCTTAATGGCCGCAACTCCGGCCTCTGCGTCTTCTACTCCGACGCAGTCTGTGTACCAGGCGCCCGAAAGCTCAGCAGCTTCCAAAAAGATGTCTGCTTCCGGCTTTGCTTTCTGAACGCGGTTGGCATCGGCGATTCCTGCAAACATATCGCGGATTTTCAGTGCATCAAGAATTGCAGGAGCATTTTTGCTTGAACTTGCAAGCACAGCGGGTACTCCGTGGGCCTTCAAATCTTCCAGCAGCTTTTTAATTCCAGGAAGAATATCCGCCGGAGTCAGACTCTTCAAAAGCTCCTTGTAACGCTCGTTCTTCCAGAAGCATTTTTCAGCCTTCTTTTCGGCTGTCCAGTTGACCTTATTTTCCCGCAGAATCACCTCAAGGCTTTCCTCCCGGCTGATTCCCAGCAGCATTTTGTTCATTTCTTCATCAAAAGCCAGCCCTTCAGCATCTGCCATTTCCTTCCAGGCCTTATAATGAAGCGGCGCAGTATTGGTGATAACTCCGTCCAGGTCAAAGAGTACGGCACCTAACTTCTTTTTAAGACTGAATGTTTTTTCCTGGCCCGCAGCCAGACAAACCTTCTGATTTCTGTGAACAAATTCCAATTTACCCTTGCCATTACCCTTTCTGACCGAATATGTAACTTGTTCATGCGAGATTTTTACATCCAAAACATGTCCCTTAATCGCTAAAGAGAATTCCAGTCCTTTCCAGCTTTCCGGCAGCTTTGGATCAAAAGAGAAAACTCCGCCGTAATCACGGAAGCCCGCAAAACCGTAAACCGTACTCATCCAGCTTCCCGCCATACATGCGGTGTGGATTCCGTCGCGGCTGTTACCGTTTACATCGTCAATATCCATGCGGACAGTCTTGTTGTAATAATCAAAAGCCTTCTGAGTATCGCCGCTTTCTGCCGCCATAATGCTCATTATCGAATAGCTTAGTGACGAATCACCCGTAGTATATTTCTGGTAATACTTAAAGTTGCGGATTTTTTCTGCCTTAGAAAAACGTCCGCTCAGCAAAAACTGTGCCAGAACTAAATCCGGCTGCTTTAAAACCTTGTGGCGGTAAATTTCCAGCGGATGATAGTGCATCAAAAGAGGATACATTGATTTAGGCGTATTTTCAAAATCCCAGTCGGCCTTATCAAGGAAGCTGTCATCCTGAGGATAAATTCCCAACTCCTTATCAAATGGAATATACATATTTTCCGCAATATTTTTCCATGAATCTTTTTCTGCCTGACTTGCTTCATTTCCTGAACGGGCAGCAGAAATTTCAAGATTTTCGCGGGCCATAAAATTTGTAAAGGCGTTGTTGTTTACAATCGCTGTATATTCATCAGGGCCTGTTACATCGTTTATGCAGAATTTATTTCCCTTGTGAGGAATAAAGGCTCCAAGACTTTCCCACATGCGGGCAGTCTGGGCACACATTTTTTCTACAGTTTTCTGATCAAAGCCAAGGTCATCACCATGGGCATTTAAAAAGCGGTTAAGGGCAAAAATAATGTCCGCATCAATATGATACTGAGCTGTTCCTGCAGGATAATAGGCACTTGTTTCTTCACCGTCGATTGTACGCCATGGGTAAAGGGCACCTTTAAGATTCAGTTCAGCCGCACGTTCTTCTGCTTTTGGCAGAATATGGCCCCGGTATTCCAGAAGTTTTTTTGCAACCTCAGGCGCTGTGTAAGTGAAAACCGGGCAGACATAGCTTTCTGTATCCCAGAAAAAGTGACCTTCGTAGCCCTCGCTTGTAAGTCCCTTAGCACCGATTGCTGCCTTTCCTGTGCGGCAGGCTGACTGTAAAAGATGGAAAAGGCTGAAATGCAGGGCTTCTTCGCTTTTTTCGTCCCCGTCAATTTTGATTTTTGCAACATTCCAGAAATCAGAAAGATATTCTTCCTGTTCAGTAACGGCTTTATCAAAACCGGCAGCCGCAAAAGCACAGGCTTCTTTTTCTGCCTGATTTGAAAGGGATTTTAAATCGCCTCCTTCAGATTCGCTTCCCCAGCAGTAAGTAATGTATTTTTCTAAAATTATTTCCTTTCCTGGCTGCAAAGTTGCTTTTGTAAAAACGTAAGGAATTTTAGATTCTTGCGAATCTTTAACTTCTGACGAAGTTACGGAATTTTCTAACAAAAATCCCTCATTTTTAACGAATTTTTGCGAAATTCCATCGATTTTTGCCAAATTTCGCACATTTCCGCTCAAAAAAAGTCCGGATTTTGCAGTTTTTGCCTCAAAAGTGATTTTTGCATTTTCACAAGGCTTTCCGCAAATTTCCACATTTTTTGAAAGAATTTCCAGCGGTTTATGGCGGAATTTCGCCCCGATTCTTGGGTCATCTTCAGCCAGAATATTTCCTACAGTAATATCAACTGCACTTGCAATTTCAATTTCTACCGGTGCATTTCCCATATTTTTTACGCAGTATCTGATTGCGGCGCAGTTTTCGTGCTTAAAAGAAACAAGACGCTCGCTGTGCAGGTGGATTTTATCCCGGCCATTTTCCCAGTCACATTCGCGGGTTAATGTACCTTTTTCAAGGTCAGTGCAGAGAGTATTCAAAGTACACTTTCCGCTGCTTCCATCGATTGCAAATGCAGCGCCGTTTATCTTCATTTCAATTCTTTTTGCATCAGGAAGATTCAAAATTGTTTCGTGATTTTTTGCATAGCCGTAAGCGGTTTCGCCGTAAAGAATGCTTTCCTTATCAAAAAATCCGTTTATGTATGTTCCTTTATGGAAGGTGCCGGCCTTTTCTTCTGTGTCGCCGCGCATACCTATATTGCCGTTAGCAAGCGTAAAAAGAGTTTCGTTACGCTGAACGCTGTCTTTTCCAAATTTTTCTGTTTTAAAAATCATATTTCCTCTCTTGAAAAATGCTCCCGCACGGAACGTCGCAACCTTTCGGTTGCTTAGCAAGTTTCAAAGAAACTTGCGTAATTTGTTCCGCGGCTTTGCGCTCGACGCAAGCTACGCTTGCTCTGTAGGCACAGTTCCGCGTTGTATGCCCTGCATCGCGCAAAAAGCTACACAAATCACGAACCCGCGCTCCGCATTTTTTCTGTATATTCCTTCTTGTTATTTACTATTTCAATTAACCAAAGACAGCGTTCATCCTTCTTGCCGGACCGCTGCCTTCCATTGTATTACCTACAGAACCTCGCTCAACCAGCGGACCTCGTATGGGCCCAGTTGCTGGGCGTAGAAGTTTTCGTATTTCTGACCGGTAAGAAGGTCGGTGCTTTCTTTTGCCCAGGCTCCGATTTTAAATGTGGCAGGACGCTCACTAAAGTTGGCTACAACGTGAATTGTGCCACGACGGAAAGCAAAAACTGCTGTATCCTGAGTATCATAGAAAGCAATTTCTGTGCCGCCCAGCATTTTTTCAGATTTACGAAGCTTAATTGCTTTTTTTACAAAGTCAAAAACTTCCTTTTGTGCCGGAATCAGTTTTCCTTTCCAGTTAGTTTTAATGCGGTGAACCCAGCGGGAATCATCCTTCTGTTCGTCACGTTCGCGGTAAGAATAGTCGTTAAAGACCGCCTTTTCATCATTTGCGTACAAAAGCGGAATACCAGGCAGGGCAAAAAGAACTGCGTACATCATTTTAATGCGGGCAAGAGCCATTTTTTCAAGTAAGTCATTTTTCAAAGTTTCAGCCTGTTCCAGACCCGCAAGACTGGCCATAGTTCCGCAGATTCGGCAGTCACCTGTCGTTGGATTCAGCTGGAAAGGCTCTCCAGCACTAAAGGTTCCTTCAAATCTGCCTGTAAAAAATCGGTTAAGGAACTGGCGGTGGGTATAGCCGTTAATTCCAAGGCTGGCAGCATCTTCATCACTGAAGGTCCAGCCTATATCATCATGACAGCGGATATAATTTACCCAGCTGCAGTCAGCCGGAATATTCCAGCGCTTTTTAAGGGAAAGATTCAACAAACGTGTATCTCGGGTAGCAACCGTTGACCACAAAAGTGCCATCTGCAGCGGATTATAGCTGATTGCACATTCATCCTTGTGAATATACTGAACAACCTGATCAGGATGAACAATCGCTTCGCTCTTGAAAACAAGAGAAGGACAGGCAATTCGTGCAACATACTGGAATGCCTTAATCAGCGTATGGGCCTTTGGAAGACTTTCGCAGACAGTACCCTTTTCCTTCCATACAAAGGCAAGAGCGTCAAGACGCAGTACATCCACACCAAGATTTGCGATACTAAGCATTTCCTCGCACATTGCTAAAAATACTTCCGGGTTAGAGTAGTTCAAATCCCACTGGAAAGAATTGAAGGTCGTCCACACCCAGATATCCTGTTTTTCAAGGTAAGTAAAAGAGCCCCGGCGGACAGTCGGGAAAATCTCGCGTAAATTGCGGTTCCAGTCGTCAACCTCGGCCTTGTCCTTGTACATGTAATAGTAATTCATGTACTTCTCTTCACCCTTTTTAGCCTTGAGCGCCCATTCATGCTCATCGCTTGTGTGATTGAAGACAAAATCAAGCACCAGACGGATTCCTTTTTTATGGAATTCGTCCGCTACAAATTTCAAATCTTCAATAGTACCAAGCCGTGGTTGAACCTTGCGGTAAGAAGAGATGGCATAACCGCCGTCATTTTCTCCCTTAGGGCAGTCAAAAAGCGGCATAAGGTGAACATAATTAACACCCAGCTCTTCAAAATAGGGGATTTTTTCTACAAGCGCACGCAGATTTCCGGCAAACAAATCAACATAGAGCATCATTCCCACTGTTTTTTCGCTCTGATACCAGAAATCTTTTCCGCTTTCGGCCGCCTTTATAGCCTGGTCGTCAAGTTTTACCAGACTTTTTTCGCGAGCCTTATTTGCATCAGACATGATTTTTTCCAGATGATTAATAATCTGATAAAAATCCCATCGCTTACCGTACAGACTGAAAAGCAGCTCTGTAAGGTATTGCATATTATTTTCAAGTTGAGTGCTATACATATAAAACCTTTATTGTGTCTTATTAACCCTTTACGGATCCGGCCAAAAGTCCGCGTACAAAGAATTTCTGCAATCCTAAGAATACACAAAGTGGCAGAATCAAAGAAACGAAGGCTCCGGCAGTAAGAAGATGCCAGTCTGTTCCTCGTGTTCCAGCCATGTTCATCAGGCGTACAGTTACAACTTCAAGCTTCTGTCCGGCACCGCTAAGGAATACCAGAGCAACAAGCATATCATTCCAAACCCAGATAAACTGGAAAATGGCGAATGAAGCAATTGCCGGTACACTTAACGGGAGGATAAGCCGGACAAAAGTTGTGAAGTGGCTTGCGCCGTCAATAAATGCCGATTCAAGAATAGAACGAGGCAAGCTGGAAATATAGTTGAACATCATGTAAGTAGCCAGAGGAAGACCAAAGCCCGCGTGAGCCAGCCAGATTCCCAGGTAAGAACCGTTCAATCCGATTTTGTTATAGTCACGCAAAATTGGAATTAAAGAAATCTGAAGAGGAACTACCAGCAGGGCGATAATCATTGCCAGTAAAACTCCGCGTCCCTTAAAATTAAGCCATGCAAAACCGTAAGCGGCAGCGGCGGCAATAAAAATCGGAATTACAACTGCAGGAACCGTAACAGTAATAGAAGAAAGGAAGGCGCTGAGCATTGTTGCTCCGCGGATTGCACTTGTACCACCGCCTGCGTTTCCTACGCTATATCTCTGTCCCAGCAAAACCTGATTATAGTTATCCAGGGTAAATTTTTTGATTGTAGAAAAAGCCTTCCACCATCCTGTTGAGTTTGTAGCATCAGCAGTTCTGAAAGAAGTGATGAAAATTCCGATTGTAGGAATTGTCCACATCAAACAAATCAGAACCAGAACCGAAGTTATGATAATGCCGTTTAGTGTTATTTTTGTCTCTTTATCCTTTATCATTTGAATACCTCCTTATCCTTGAATTCCTTGAGGTTGTAGTAAATTACAGGGCTTACGGCAATCAAAATCAAAATTGCAATTGCGGAACCCCGTCCGTAATGAAGGAACTTGAACATCTGCTTGTACTGCTGGGAAGCAAGAACTTCTGTTCCGTACAAACCGTTTGTCATAGAGAATACGATATCGAAGCACTTAAGGGCTGCAAGGAAAATTGTTGTAGAAACGCTGATAAGTGATGCACGGATATTAGGAATGATAATCTGAACAAGGATTCTGAACTCGCCTGCACCATCAATTCGAGCCGCTTCAATCATATCTTCCGGAACGGCTTTCAAGGCGGCAGAAAGAACTACAAGGGCAAAACCAGTCTGAAGCCATACGAAAATTACGATGAGGAAAAGACTGTTCCATGGAGCCTTTCCCAGCCAGTTCTGAGGCTGACCACCCATGGAAACAACGATTGCATTCAGAAGACCAATCTGCTCGCTGCCAACAGGGCGGAAAGCATACATAAATTTGAAGATTACACCTGCACCAACCATAGAAATTGCCATAGGCAGGAAGATAAAGGTTTTTGCAGTCTTTTCTATATAACTTCTTTCAGCAAGAATAGCAGTAATCAATCCCATCAAAACACTAAAGGCAGTTCCAAAGAAAAGCCAGATTATAGTATTACGGATTGAAACCAGCATTGTTCTGTCTGTAAAAAGATATTTATAATTGTCAAACCAAACAAAATGCTCAGATTTTTTATCAAGAAAGCTGAGCCCAAGGGAACGAACAGTCGGAATGAGAAGATACCATCCCATAATCAAAACTGCAGGCCCGATAAAAATATAAGGAACAATCTTGTTATAAACCTTAGTATTAAAATTCTGAGCAATCAGGTTCAGAGAATAAAACAAGAGTCCTACACTAGCAATGCCCCATACAACCGCAACCAGGGTCGTAAGAAGCTGATTTAAAACATTGGCGCGGAGTGCAAAAAATCCTCCAAGCATAACAAGCGCAGTGCAGCATACAACGCCAATGGTTTTTGTAATTCCAGATTTGTCTGTCATACGTCCTCTCTAAAAAATAACCCGCGCACTGCGAGTAAAAAAATCCTTGTCAGCATAACCAGTGGCTGCCGGACAAGGATGCATTAAACTCAAACATTCATTTAGCTTGCCTGAATGAATGTTTGTATAGGTGGCTACGCAAACTAACATTTGTAACCAGCATTTTTAGCCACCGTTAATTAGGCCAGCTTTCTTCAATATTCTTAAGACATGTAGCAGCGTTTTCTGCACCGGCAACGTAGTTTACCATTCCAGTCCAGAAGGTACCTGCACCAACTTCAGCTGGCATCAAATCAGAAGCATCGAAGCGGAATACAGTAGCGTTTACAAGAATCTTAGCGATTTCGCGCTCAAGGCTGTTACCGTAGTCATCAAAGTTCTGTGTTTTGTGAGGGAACAAAGCACCACCGATTCTTGCCCAAGGAGCACAAGCTTCCCAGGTTGTAAGGAATTCAAGGAATTCATCTACGCCTTCTTTTTCGCTGAATTTAACGAACTGGTCACCACCACCAAGAACTGGTGTTCCCCATTTTTCATCAACAGCTGGAAGAGCAAATACACCTACGTTATATTCAAGATTTGCCTGAATATCATCCTGCATAAAACCTGTAATGAAGTTACCCTGCATATTCATCATAGCTTTTGGTGGGTTTTCATAGATTGGTTTTACAGAATCACCGTAGTTGCTTGTAAGGATATTTGTTGAACCACCGTAAACATATTTGTTGTTGAGCCAGATTTCTCCACAAGTTTCAAGAGCCTTCTTTACAGCAGGATCATTGAATGCAATCTGATGATTTACCCATTTATCATAAACATCAGGACCAGCTGTGCGGAGCATCATGTTTTCAAGCCAGTCTGTTCCAGGCCATCCAGAAGCAGCACCAGATTCAAAACCGATTGTCCATGGAGTATCTCCGTTTGCAACCATCTTGTCCATCAAAGATTTAAGCTCTGACCAGTTCTTTGGAATTGGATAACCTTTTGATTCCCAGTAAGGCTTGTTGTACCATACAAAGCTCTTGGCATTTACACGATGGAATACACCATAAGTTTTACCATCATCAGCAGAACCAAGCTGCTTCCATACAGGGGCATAGTTCTTTTCAATTGCAGAAATTACATTCTTTCCAAGAGGCTTGATATAACCTTTAGAAGCAAAGTTTTTCATCATACCTGGCTGTGGTAAAGCAGCGATATCAGGTGGAGTACCAGCTTCTGCCTGAACCTGAATCTGTGTTTCAAACTCAGGGCTTCCTTCATAAACTACATTGTAGCCGGTTTTCTCATTGAAGATTTTTACAATCTCTTCAAAGCGGGCAGCTTCTTCTCCACGGAATGCACCAAAAACAAGAATATTCTTGTCAGCTGCTTTTGCTGTTGAACCTGCTTTCTTTGAACATCCCATAAAAGATGCCAGCAAAGCAGCGCCACATAAACCTGCAAGGGCTAATTTTTTCATAATCCGACCTCCTAAAATCTTGCGGATATTTTTTTTATTATGTAAAGAACAGCCTTCCCCTGTTCATTCACTAACCATGTAAATCCTGCCGTCAGCAGGTAGTATTCCTTTCCACAACGTGCAAAGGCAATTTAATGGAAATCGCCGACTTGTCCGGATTTCCGATTCGTTCCAGAATCTGCTGGGCAGCCTGTCTTCCTGACTCTTCCAGATGCTGATCAATCGAGCTCAAGCCCACATACTGCGAAATATCAATGTCATCAAAACCGAGGATTTTTACCTGCTCAGGACATTTAATTCCCTTCTGTCTGGCAAGGTAAAAAAAGCGTGTAGCAATCAAATCACTTGAGCAGAAAACACAATCCAGCTCATCAGCCTGTTTCAAATAAGCATTAATTCCGGCATCAAGCTTGTCATCAGCAAACTCTCCAAGCCAGATATTCTGAGGAGCAATTTCAATTCCCTTAGAGGCAAAAAACTTTTTGTAGCCGGAAAGACGGTCTTCAGTTGCCGGAACCGAATAATCAAGATAAGATTTTTCACCAATAAAACCAGGCTTACGGCAGCCAAGCTTGTAAAAATATTCAGCCGCAGTTTTACCGCCCTTTTTGTTATCAATTACAATGCAGTCAAAATCATCATAAACCTGCTCAACAAAGCAAACCGGGAAGCCGGAACTTTTAAGCAGCTCCTGCATCTGCTCATTAATCTGAACGCAGAAGAGAATCAAACCGTCAACGCGTTTCTGCACAACAAGGCTGGTAACGTAATTGTTCAAATCGACCGTTGTACCGATAGAATAAACCACAAGCTCGTAGTGTTCAGGGGCAAGAACCTCTGCAACACCACGAAGCCGCTGCATAAATGACGGCTGTGTAAAAAACGGCGCAATTACTGCGATTTTTTTGTAGGTTTTTCGCGCATTGATAACAGCGTCAACCTTAGGTACGAAGTTCAATTCCTTTATCACATCAAGAACCAGCTGACGTTTCTTTTCTGCCACTTTTTCCGGCGCATTAAGAACACGACTGACTGTTGCAGGGCTTACCCCCGCCTTTTCTGCGACATCATAAATTGTTACCTGGCTCGACTGAATCACTTTCCAAAACCTCAAAACACTGGAAGCTGTCTTTGAAACCGCTTTCATGTTATTGATTTCATTTTAACCCGAATTCAATCTTTGTCAAATTTATTTTTAAAGAATTTTGATTATTTTTATGAATTTATGTGAAATTTATGGTGCAGACCAGCCACCCAGTCGCCTTCCGGGCGCCCCTACGGTTGGTCTTGCTTCGCAAGACTGGCTCCGCCACCCTCCACGCTCGGCACTGTGCCCCGTTAAAACAAAAAAGCGTCCTCCCAAAGAGAACGCCTTCTTTAGCCTATTTAATACCTTCCAGCCTTGATTTTAATTCATAAAGCTTGTTTTTCAGCCTTCTTACTTCATCCAGACTCTGCATGATTTTGCTCTGCATGTAAATGTCAGCAAAAACTCCGTCAAAAAAGAAATCCGCCAGTGTTGCAAAATCACCAATCTGCATGCGGTAATCTGCCGGCAGCTGAAGACTGCCCAATAACTGCTGAAGGCGCTGCATAAGGTAATTTACGCTTTCCATCGCCTCGCGGGCCTTGCCCAGCTTGTGATGCTTTATCATATCAACAATAAAACCACCGCCAAGTACATCAAAAAAGCCCCAGTTACGGGCACTGGAAAGAGAACGCTCAGCCTGTTCGACATATCCCAGAATCTGGTTTGTAAGATTAATTGCGTCTGTAACCTGAATATCTGCCATAGCGAACTCCTTATACCAAATAATTTAACTAAGAAGTAAATACATAGTCAATAAAAAAGCGCGGGTATCGCTATCCCGCGCTTCTTCATAAACGTCAGCTTTAAGACCGTCGCCGGTAATGTAGTTCAATGGCGCACATTCAGGGTCAACGTTTACAAGGTTGCAGTTAGGATGGAACCAGCCTACAATCGAAAAAGCGTTAAAAAGCAAGCCGTAAGGGTTGCTTTAGCTTTATCGAAAAAACGGCTCAGAGCAAGCTATGCTTGCGATGGTTCCATCCGTTCTATTACTGATTATGCCATTTCTTAAATACCAGTGATGTATTTACTCCACCAAAGGCAAAGTTGTTGCTCATTACGTATTCAGCCTCAGCCTTAAGACCGTCGCCGGTAATGTAGTTCAATGGAGCACATTCAGGGTCAACGTTTACAAGGTTACAGTTAGGATGGAACCAGCCTTCATTCATCATATGAATTGTAAGCCATGCTTCAACCGCACCGCAGGCACCAAGAATATGACCGATGTAAGATTTTGTAGAAGAAATCGGAACAGGGCGCTGGAATACCTTATAAACAGCCTGGCTTTCAGAAATATCACCGTGGTGAGTACCAGTTCCGTGAGCATTTACATATGCAATCTGATCAGCAGTAATTCCCGCATCATCCAGAGCCATCTGCAATGCAAAAGCCTGAGTTTCAGCATTAGGACTTGTGATGTGAGTTCCGTCCATGTTTGTACCAAAGCCTGCAATTTCAGCATAGATTTTGGCACCGCGTTTTACAGCGTGTTCAAGGTCTTCCAGAATCAAAGTACCAGAACCTTCACCAATTACAAGACCATCGCGATCCTTATCCCAGCATTTTGGAGTCTGCTCAGGAGTTTTGTTCAGAACCGAAGTAGCACCCAGAGTATCAAAAATTGCGGCA
>ODAI010877628.1_pt1 | contig 45061 bp, 34 predicted proteins | sample 1539321 | NCBI WGS metagenome assembly ODAI01 (sample SAMN02144231, study PRJEB22623) | gut metagenome | biome: sheep rumen | host: Ovis aries | place: New Zealand
GTTCCCTTTATCAACGACTGCATTAAAGAAAATGAATAAAAAAACTAATTGAATCGTTGAACCGCTACGGTGTAAATGTCTTCTATCAAGCGGATTCCGCCGGTGTAGCCCGCATAAAAACGGTCGATGACCACCTTATCGAGAACAGGCCACGAAATGTTCAGGAAGTTGCCTTTGAGGTTTTCGGTAACCTCTTTTTCGTAGTAGCCGCCAAGAATGAGCGGGTAGCCGTGGTAGTCGTGGCTCTTGATTTCTTCGTGAATTTTGTAGCCATCGGTTTGGAAATCCACATCGGCTTTGATGCCGTAGTTAAGGCTCTGAAATTCAGCCTTGATTGCCTCTTGAAATTGTTTGGGTGTGTCGTCGGTAACAAACTGTTTTGCAGGTATCAAGCCCAAATCGTTTACCAAAAACTTGGTGATTGCAAGGGCGTATTGAGCGTCGGCAACCAATGAAAATTGCTTGTTGATAACGCGGTTTTCCAAAAACAAATCGGCGTAGCGCGAAATCAGATAGTAAAAGTAATCTTCGTGTTTTTTGATTACGGATTCCACTTTTTCACTGTCGATTCTGGCAAATTTACCTACTTCGCGCAAAAATTTGCCTGTCTCGGTTGCACCCACGGGCAGCACGGGATAATGAAGGTATGGAATTCCGAGATGTTTTTCCATAGTCTTCATATTTTGAAGTCCCACCCACGGCGACACCAAAAGGTTGAACTCAGCTTTTGGTATGCGCTTAATGTTCTCAATGCCACGCTGATAGCCAAAAATTGTGTTGGGTTTTAGTCCGATTTCAGTCAGTAGGTTTTCAAGTTCGCGGATGTTGCCGAGCCAAAAAAGATCCTGATAAGGCACATCTGCCCAAAGGTTTACAAGACCTTTTTCGCGTTCGTCGCTACGCTCCAAATATTGCGTAACTATCGCATCCACAACCTGTTCGTGACCTTTGTAGTTGTTGCCTTTGAAACCTGCCGACGGCGCAAAAACCACGGGTTTGCCTTGTTCTTGAAATTTAGAAACCACCTCCTGAGCGTCGTCGCCAACGATTTCGGGAATACAGCCGGTGAGCACCACAAATAGGTCTGCGTCAATCACTTTGAGTGCGTTTTCTATTGTGGTTGAAAGTTTCTTAACGCCGCCAAAAACCACGTCTTTTTCATTGATTGAAGTACACGGAAAAATCTGCGGCGAAAGGTATCCCGATGAGCCGGTTGTGTCGGCAAGTTTCTGTGCGCAGCCTGGTCCCGAATGTAGCACGGGGCAGGCTCTGTCTATCGCCTGAACGGTCTGCATCGCCGCCAAAGCGCATTTATATCTTTGTTTATCTAATATTTTTGCCATTATTTTGTCTCCTCAAAGAATTTATCAACATTTTGTTCGTACCACCATTTGGTGTAGGGAAGTTTGGTGCGTTTTGCAAGGTTGGCCTCAAAACTGCGGTTTTGGATTGTGTCGAGCACTGTTTTGGCAAATTCCAAAGTGTGTTTGTAGCCAAAAATCATATACTCGTCTGCCACGTAAACCGCTGGCGTTCCGTTCTTTATCGCCCAAACCGTAGAGCCCGGATGTCGCGAAAGATACATATCGGGTTTGTACTTGTTGAGAATGTTCATCACCTCGTAATTCTGTTGGTCGGCAACCGAGGTTTCAAAGTCTATGTTGTTGTCCAACAGGTATTTCATTGATGGAGGTACGTCGCCGTTTTCATATTTCTTATCATAATGCCAAGCCAACGCCCAAACCACTTTGATGCCGAGTTCGTCTAAAACTCGCGACACTTCAAAAGTGTATCCGGGACCCATTCCAAGCACAGCCGTAAGACCTTCGAGTTGTTTTTTAACTTCTTCTATCTGAGGAAGATAGATGGCGCGTTGCTGGGCAATGTATTTCTCGATTTTTTCGCTGCGGTTGGTAACGCGGCCGATTTCTCTGAGCCAAGCCTCAAAACCTTTGATACCGCACTGATTGATTGAGCGCACGTATGGCACGCCGTATTTTTCTTCGAGAGCGTTGCCGAGATAGTTACCCAAAGTACCACAAATACAAGTGGTTGCAAGGTTTTCGGAGAGAGTTGATAGTTCCTCAACGGTAGAATTACAATAGAGGAAAACCGGGTCGAGGTCAAAATTCTTAAAAATTTCTATGATTTCGGGACGCGCCGATTCAAAGAAGTTTTTGAAATTGATCTTGTTGTTTTTCGGAGCGTTAGGGCGAGGTTTCTGCACAATTGCCTGTAACACCGCGTGGTCTGAAATGTCGAAGCCCGTAGCCCAAATTTTGCTCTTGAAACCCTCGCAGTGAACAGCCACCACGGGCACAGGAATTTCGTCTTTTACTTCGTCAACAATGCTGTCGATGTCTTCGCCGATAATGCCTGTTGCGCAACTACTTGACACAAAAATTGCTTTGGGTTTGTAGCGGCGGTAGGTTTCGATGATGATTTTGCGTAAGGCCTCGGTTGAACCAAAAATTGTGTCTTTTTCGTTCATATCGGTGCCCACATACACGGTGTCGGACGTTACGCCGCGTTTTTTTGCCATCACTTTCGACATATAGTAACTGTTGCTGCTCGTTACCGAACAGCCCGATGGACCGTGATGGATGATTGCCACGTCCCTGATACCTGCAAGTTGCGATAGTCCGCACAGCGAAAGGCAAGTGCTTGATTGTGAGAAACATCTTGCGCAACCTTTTAGAGTTCCGCATTGCGATTTTTCTGCCAAATCTTTTAGCGAACCGATGTAACCGGTAATTGACCCAATCCTCGTTTCGCGCACCGCAACATTAGAATTGTTTAAATTTACTGACATTTTATTTAGTTTTAATATTCATTTTCTTTTTCGATTGCAAAGGTAGAATGATAGGAATGTTTGTCCAAGAAAAAGATAAAGATTGGAATATTTTGCTAAAACATATAACGTAAGGAGAAAATATTATTTAGATTTGGGATGATTTGGTGAAGATTTGGAAAAATGTTGGGAGGATAAATAATTTTGTGTTTCGTAAAATAATAATTATATTTGCACTTGAAACTTTTTAACGGCAAGTATTATGGTTATTCCGACAAAAAAGACATACCGACTTCTGCCATACGGACAGAGCGACTTTGCGACGATTCGCAAAGAAAACAGATATTATGTGGATAAGACAATGTTCATACCCGCGCTCGAAGAATTCAAATACCAGATGTTTCTTCGTCCGAGGCGGTTTGGTAAAAGTCTAATGCTCAATATGTTAAGTGCGTATTACGATGTCTCTATGAAAGACGATTTCGATATGCTTTTCGGCGATTTGTACATCGGCAAAAATCCTACGGAAGAACGTAACAAGTATTTGATTTTGAAATTCAATTTTTCAAAAGTAAATCCCGACCCCGAAAAAGTCAACGATTCGTTCAACGACCTTGTGCTTTTGACGTTAAGGGATTTTGCAGAAAAATATAAATGTTTATTACGTGAAGGTGCATTAGACGAAATCAGATTACAGACCGACTCTAACACGGCTTTTACGGAGTTGCTTAATATCGTTCAGCGTTCAGGTCGAGAAGTTTATGTAATTATCGACGAGTACGACAACTTCGCCAACACAATGCTTGCCGACAATGAGAGCAACTATAAAGATTTGACCCACGGCGACGGGTTTTTCCGTCTGTTTTTCAACAACTTGAAAGCCACCACCACCGACAACAATGCGCCTGTTGCAAGGATTATGATTTCGGGCGTTACACCGTTGACACTCAGCGATGTAACGAGTGGTTACAACATCGGAATGAACATTTCCACAGATTTTCAGTTCAATACGCTTGCTGGTTTTACTGAGACCGAGTTCCGCCAAATGCTTGAATATTACCGCGATGCGACTGGTATTTTCAATCATACCGTTGACGAACTTATTGAAATTACCAAGCCGTGGTACGACAATAACTGTTTCAGTAACAAAGCATTGAGCCAAGATCGTATGTATAATTCTGATATGGCGTTGTATTTTCTTAGAGAATATATCAAAAGTGATGGCAATATTCCCGATAGGTTGGTGGACGACAATATCATTACCGACTACAACAAGATGGCGAAACTAATCCGTTTTGAAAAACAATTCGGCGAAAAAACATCTCTGATTCAGCGAATTACCACCGATGGAGAAATTTATGCAAGAGTAAAGACCACTTTTTCGCTCAAAGACCTCACGAGTTATGAAAACCTTGTCAGTCTGATGTTTTATATGGGATTGCTGTCGGTTGGCAACCACGAAAGGGGCAGGACGTTGCTTGTAATCCCAAATTCAACCGTCCGTCAGCAATACCTTGACTATATGAAAAAGTCGTATGAAACCCTGATTTCGTGGAAAACCGACGACAACATAATGAACGACCTCGGCTACAATTTTGCTTGGAATGGCGAACACGAGCCTTTTCTGCGCTACATCGCAAGTTGTATGAAAGAGACTTCCGATAACCGCGATTTCATCAAGACTGGCGAGGCGTTTGTCAAAGGCTTCATTTTGGGACAGTTCGGCACAAACCTCAATTATTACCTTGCACACAGCGAGTACGCGCATGGGCATTGTTACAGCGACCTCTACCTCGAACCGCGCCTCGACACGCCGTATGCTTACGTCATCGAGTTGAAATATTGTCCAAAATCATCTAACGAAAAAGACATTGACGACCTTCTTAACGAAGCCCACGTCCAACTGCCCAAGTACATCAACGACAACCATTTGCAATCCGCCGCAAAAGACAAAGGTTGGACTTTGACGGGGATAATTATGGTGTTCAACGGCTGGGAATTGGCAAGGTATGAGGTGATTGAACATTAATGAAAAAAGGGCGCACACAATGTACGCCCCACATTCATCCAAATGATGTTTCAATCCATTAATATTCAAACAAATGCGTGCTCAAATACCTCAATCCTGTATCTGCAAGGAGAGCAACGATGTTTTTGCCCTTGTACTCAGGACGTTGGGCGAGTTGGGTGGCAGCGTAGAGAGCCGCGCCTGACGATGCCCCAACAAGTACGCCATCTTTTTTGGCGAGAAGTCGAGCCGCCTCGTAGGCTTGGTTGGTGTGGATTTCAAAATAACCGTCGTAAACCTTGCGGTCGAGGTTGGCGGGAATGTACTCCTCCTTGGTGTTTTCAAAGGGGTGAACGCCAGTAATTTCCTCTTGGTCAGGACGTTCGGGACTTTGGAACGAATCTTCGGTGGGCTGAACGCCAAAAATCTTCACATTCGGGTTCTTAGATTTAAGGTAATTGCCTACTCCTGAGAGAGTTCCGCCAGTACCAACGCACGCCACAAAAGCGTCAACCTTGCCCTCGGTGTCGTTCCAAATTTCGGGACCCGTGGTGTTGAAGTGAATGTTGGGATTTTCGGGGTTGCGGGTTTGGTCGGCAAACCAATAATTCTTGTCGCCCTTGGCTTCGAGATGGCGTTCCAAAGCCTTTACGCACTCAATGAAATCGGGACCGTTTTTCTCAAAACTCTCCACGATTTCAGGCACTTCCGAGAGTTTCACGGTTTCGCCGCCGAGAGCGTGAATCACCTGGAAACGCTCCTTCGACACTTGGTCTTGAATATAGACGCGGAATTTGTAACCCTTCGCGGCGGCTACAGCAGCAAGACCAACGCCTGTGTTGCCACTCGTGAGTTCGATGATTGTGTCGCCCTTTTTGAGTTTGCCGGTGCGCTCAGCCTCCTCCACCATTGCAAGCGCGATACGGTCTTTTACGCTTTGGTTGGGGTTGAAATATTCCAACTTAACTATGATGTTGGCATCGAGGTTTTTAGCCTTGTTGTAGCCGTTGATTTGCAGCAGAGGCGTCTTGCCCACAAGTTCTGCTATTGATTGATGAATTTTTGCCATATCGTTTTATGTTTTAATTAATGTTATATGATTATGGTGCAAAGATATGATGAGTGGATATTTTGTCCAAGAAGAAAAGAATTATAAGATTATTTTTCTAAAATAATATCAATATCAAGAATTATTAATTATAATTACAATTGATTATAATTAAAAAAAGAATAAACAACTTACCACTTGGGACAACGAATTATTGATTACCTTCTATTCACCAAAAACACTCGACCTTTTTTGTTGATGCGACGGTAAAATTTGATGGCGATGTTGCGGTTTTTGCAGTTGCGGTTTGCCTCGCGGATTCTGTTATCAAGTTTGCGAAACCAATTTTTAGGAATCAAATCGCTTTGCCCGGGAATTGAGCCGTTGTTGTCGAGTTTTCGGATTTTTACAAGCGTTGCAAAAGCCGTCTGAGCCACGTCAATGCACGATTTTCCCGGACCGATGATGCCGTAAAGGGACGTTGAAGCGGTCTTTTTGATTTCTTTTAAAATTTCAACATCCTCCGACCGCGCCGTTCTTATTCGTCTAAAAACCAAATAGTTATGTTTTTCGTAAGGGTTGATGACGCAAGAACGGCGCACAGCACGGCGGAGGTTGGAGATTTTGATACCGTTGACGTCGATAATCAGGACGCCCGTATCAGCATTGACGCTTGTACCCCACGGTTTTGGCGCGCCGGCTGTTCCATTGATTGAGACGTAATGCCAACCCGCCGCCTCGCTGCCCGTCAAAACGGCGATGTGTCCGTTTCCGTGGGCGGCTTTTTTGTCCAACATAAAAACTACGTCGGCATTTGCGGCGGTAGCAATCGTTGTCAACAATATCAAAATCAAAAACATTGTCATTTTTCGTAATTCCAAATTGTTGCAAGTCAAGGAGATAATTGCACAAAATTATGATTGATAGTGATTTTGAACAAGAATAATTGAGAAATCAGAAAGATTGACCAAAATTCTAAACATCAAAGAATTTTTGATTAATTTAAATCCCAAATTATGATGAAAACAGAATAAGTTTCGAGCGCAAAATACCTAAAATTAATTAACAATATTTATCATCACATATCGAATAATATTTCTAATTTTGCGGTATGAAAAAGATTGCAAAAATATTATTCACGGTGGCGTTCTCGATTTACATTCTGTTAATCGGGGCGGGCATCAATATTGTAAAATGCAATCATTCAGGCAAATACAAAATATCGTCGGCGTTTTTTACGGTTGACAAAAATTTTTCCTGCACTCCGTCGCACGGATGTATGGAAACAGTATTTGTGCAATATATTCCGTGCGTCAATCCTGATTATCAGGCGTTTGACTTCCACTTTGAGATACCTACTATCATTAAGGATATTTTTTATGATATTAACGACTATTCACTTGAAACCCAGCATTATACAATCAACACAAAGATAAATCCGCCTCCAAAGGATTTGCTTTCTATAATTAAAGTATTCAGAATCTGATAGTTGTGATTTTGCGTAACAGCAAATTCGCAGGATGCTCATATAATGCGTTCTGCGCAGAAATTGCATATCTATTAATCAATTAAAATTCTGAATATCAATAAATTATGAAAATATTTTTAATGGCGGCACTGTGTGTGCTCGCCTCATTTGGCGTATCGGCTCAGAATGTAATTTCGGGAACGGTAACGGACGTAAAAGGCGAATCGCTCGCAGGCGCAAATGTCTATTGGATAGGCACTTCCACGGGCGTTACAACCAATGTTGACGGAAAATTCTCAATCGAAAGAATTGCAGGCAAAAAACTCCTTGCAATCTCGTTTTTAGGTTTTGAAACCGACACTGTGGATATTGGCAAAATATCTGACAACCAAGCAATTAAAGTAACATTAAAGGACAATTCAAAGGACGTTGCCGAGGTTGTAGTTTCGGAGCGTCGCCGTGGCACGTCTGAAATGGGCGGTGCGCTCAACGGTCTGAAAATCAATCAGGCAGAACTTTTCAAGGCGGCTTGCTGCAACCTTGGCGAAAGTTTTACGACAAATCCGTCGGTGGATGTGAGTTATTCTGACGCGGCAACGGGCGCAAAACAGATTAAACTATTGGGTCTCAGCGGATTGTATGTGCAGATGTTGGCGGAAAATATTCCCGATTTCCGTCTCACCGCCTCGCCTTACGCCCTCGGATACGTACCGGGCGCGTGGCTTAAAGGCATTCAGGTGTCGAAGGGTGCGTCGTCGGTGAAAAACGGCTACGAAAGCATTACAGGTCAAATAGATGTGGAATATCTCAAACCAGACGACGAACAAGGAATCGGTCTCAACATTTATGGCAATTCTGAGGGCAGAATGGAGGTGAACGCCGATGCCAACAAGCATATTACACACCACCTAAGCACCGAAGTATTAGTGCATTACGAAAATTCTTTGGCAGATATGGACGAGAACGGCGACAATTTTTTCGACAAGCCCGATGTCAATCAAGTGAATTTTCACAACCGCTGGCATTACCACAAGGGACGGTATATTTTTCACGGCGGATATTCGATTTTGGACGAAAAACGCGATGGAGGACAGTTGAAATCCATTGAAAATGTGCCACTTTACAAGATTTCGATGGACACCCGCCGTTACAATGCATATTTGAAAAACGCTTTTGTAATCGACCCCGCACGCAATTCGAGCGTTGCGCTAATTACCTCTGCCACAATGCATAACTTGGAATCGCAGTTTGGCAGCAAGGTTTATAACAACGACGAGCGCAACCTCTACGCACAACTCATTTTTGAAACTGATTTGAGCGAAATGCACAATATATCAGCGGGTTTGAGCGTCAATGCCGACCGTATGTCGCAAGATTATCTCCAAACCAAAAATCTCGATGAAAACGAAACCGTAATTGGCGGCTATGCTCAATACACGTTTAATTACGACGATATTTGGATTTTGATGGCAGGTTTGAGAATAGACAACAGCGATGATTTCGGTACATTTTTTACACCGCGCTTCCATCTGAAAATCAAACCGTTGGAGGCGTTTTCAATGCGATTTTCGGCAGGCAAGGGTTACAGGTCGCCTCACGCATTGGCAGAAAATCACTTTTTGCTATCGTCGGGTCGTGAAATTTCCATCGAAAACCTCTCACAAGAGAGCGCGTGGAACATTGGTTCGAGCCTTTCGTGGAAGATTCCAATTGCCGGTAAACATCTGAAAATCAACACAGAATACTATTACACCACATTCCAATCACAGGCTTTGGCAGATTACGACATTTCGCCCAGCAAAATTGTCATCAAATCTTCTGACGAACGTTCGTATTCGCATACATTTCAGGCAGATGCGGCGTATGATGTGTTCAAGGGATTTGAACTTTCGGCGGCTTACAGATTGAACGACGTGAGGGCTTATTCGGGTGGCGAATTGCGAGTTAAACCGTTGACCAACAAGTATAAAGCACTCTTTACAGCCTCGTACAAAACGCCTTTGGCTATTTGGCAGTTTGATGCTAATCTCCAACTCAATGGCGGTGGCCGTCTGCCCGATTATTTCGACGAAAACGGCGCATTGGTAAGCGATGCAGAATTTGACGCTTTCCCTCAACTCAACATTCAGATTACCAAATGGTTCAGGAAGTTTTCGATTTATGTAGGCGGCGAAAATTTGACCAATTACCGACAGAAAAATCCAATCATTTCGTCTGAAAATCCGTGGACACAAACCTTTGAGCCGACATTGGTTTATGCACCCGTGAGTGGCGCGATGTTTTACATCGGACTGAGGTGCAATTTTTTCAGAGAACAATAATTTTTAAGCAATAAACGTTTAACAATCAAAAACTTGCATTATGAAAAAGTTAGTAATGTTTTTCGCCATTATGATTATGGCGTTGACGGTAGCTGGCAAGGACATCAAGACCCTCGTGCTCACTACCAATCCGCAGATGCACTGCGAAAGTTGCGAAAACAAAATCAAAAACAACATCCGCTTCGAAAAGGGCGTCAAGTCGATAGAAACCGACATTGCCGCCCAAACTGTGACCATCGTCTATGATGCGGATAAAACCACCGAAGACGCTATCATCCAAGCGTTTGCAAAAATCAACTACACCGCTCGCAAAGTCTCAGAAGGCGAGGCAGTGGAGCATTGCCACGAGGACAGCGGATGTTGCAAAAAGAAGTAATCATCCCGCCTTCCGATAACTCCAAATACCTATCGAACGACGGTATTTCGCCCAATATTTCAGTATAAACGCCTTGACACCGAGGCGTTTATACATTTGCGAAAAGTGCTGCGAAAAGTAGTAGAACTCGGATTGAAATTTCAACTTCAAGCCCCAATCCTCAATCTCCAACGGATTGTCGCAACCCCACGCAAAAGTGGCATTGGTTGCGCTGACACTTTGCTGAGTTTCAGTGCGTTGACTGAAATCTTTGCTGATTCGCTCAATGTGGATTTCGGCATTTGGGAAATTGTTGTCGATGTTCTTGAAAATCCTTTTTATCTGATTTTCTGTGAGATACATCGCCACGCCTTCCATAATGAACAAGAAATGACCGTTGGGATGCTGCGCCTTGACGGTATCAATCCATTCGCGATTGGTGATGTCGCCGATAATGTACTGATTGCTAACACTTTCTGGCAAAATGTTGCGGCGAAAATCAATCACGTCAGCAAAGTCCAAAAGATACGAACTGAACGGTTTGCCAACGTTGGTGCGCTCAATCCTTGGGTCGAGTCCGCACGCCAAAAGTACCACAACAGCATCGTCGTATTTTGCAACAAAATTTCTAAGAATTTCGTCGAAATACTTGGTGCGCACCGAAATACAAAATTGACATCGCTTATCCGCAGAAAACTTGTTGAAATTGTAGTCGATTTTCGCGAGAATTTTTTGCGAAAATTCGTCCACAATAATCGGATTCTTCTCCTCAGCCTCCTTTGCACGCATATACAAAGGAATCAGGAGCGTTTCTGAAACATTTTCTTTGAATGTCGGTTTTATCTTTTTCATAATTGTTTGTTTGATAATGATGTCAATTCTTTGACCATAAAAATACTTGTCGCCGTATGTCCCGAATTGCCAAGACGATGTGGTATAGTATGGAATCCATATTTTTGATACATCGCCACCGCTGACGAAAATTCAGGAAATGATTCAATATACAGATGACTGTATCCTTTTGATTTAGAAGCGTTTATAATTGTATTCAAAAGTATTCCGCCAATACCTTTGCCACGAGATTCTTGTCGCAAATAGAATTTAATTACCTCTGCATAACCATTCGGAAGACCTTCGGTGGGATAAAAACCACAACCACCAAGTAGCACATCGTCTTCAATGTACACATAATAATCTGATACTGAATTATTTACTGTGTCATAGATAGTGAATGTGCGCGGATCGTCGTAAACAGTATTTTTGAGCGGTGCAGAAAATTCTATAAAAGCATTTCTGACAATTTGTGCAACCACATTTTGGTCTTGTGGTTGTATCTTCCTGATACAGAATGTCTTTTCCATCATAATGTCGCAACGCTCGTATGAATTTCCGGCAATCGGTATCTCTCTGAATCCGTGTTTTTTATAGAGATTTATCGATGCTTTTAGTTTGGTGTTTCCAATTAAAAATACACGTCTTTCGCCGATTTTGCGGACGTGGCGAAGAAGTTCGCCAACCAACAAATCTCCTATACCTTGCCCCTGAAATTCTTCCGAAACAGCCAATTTAGCCAATTCGTAACCTTCTGAACCTTTGTTGATTAATGCCACGCAGCCGGCGGTTTTGCCGCTGCCCTTATCAACGGCAAAAAATATCCGCCCACCGTGCGCATTAATATCATCAACGTGGCTAAACGTCTCAATATCACAATCTTCCAAGTGGAAATATTTTTCAATCCAATGCTTGTTAAGATTGATGAAATCCTGTTTGAGACCGTCGCTGTAATCTGTTGTAATTTCAATCATCTTGGTATCAGTCAATTACTCCAACGCCTGCCTGAAATCTTCAATCAAATCTTCGGTGTCCTCGATGCCTGCCGAAACGCGGATTAGGGTGTCGGAAATGCCGTTTTGTTCGCGGACTTCCTTGGGCACGGAGGCGTGGGTCATTATCGCTGGAATCTCGATGAGACTCTCCACTCCGCCGAGACTTTCTGCCGTGGCAAAAAGTCTGAGTTTTGAGAGAAAATTCTGCGCATCGTCCAATGTACCAACGAGTTCAAACGAGAAAATTCCACTCGAACCCGACGACTGAGCCTCAGCAAGAGCGTGCTGCGGATGCGATTTCAACAGCGGAAAATTCACACGTTTCACCTTGGGCGAACTCTCCAAAAACTCAGCCAAAGCCAAGGCATTTTTCTGATGCTGTTTCATACGCACGGCAAGAGTTTTGGCTCCACGGAGGGTCAGATAACTGTCGAACGGCGAAAGCACCGCGCCCACAGCGTTCTGATTATAAGCGATTTTCTTGTAATAATCATCATTGTTGAGCACCACTGAGCCGCCGAGAACATCGCTGTGTCCGCCGATGTATTTGGTTGTGCTGTAAACCACGATGTCCGCGCCCAAATCCAAAGGTCTCTGAAAATATGGCGACAAAAATGTGTTGTCAACCACGAGTATAAGTCCGTGTTTGTGAGCGATTTGCGCAATTGCTTTGATGTCTGCCAATTTCATCAGCGGATTGGTGGGCGACTCGATCCAAATAAGTTTGGATTTTGGCGTGATTGCGTTTTCGATGTTTTCGGGTTTGGTGGCATCCACGTAGGTTGCGGTGATGTCAAAATTCACAAAAACATTGCTCAAAAGCCTACGTGTGCCGCCGTAGAGGTCGTCGAAACCAATCACATTGTCGCCCGCTTTCAGGAGCGAAATTATCACCGTTGACGCCGCCGCCAAGCCGGACGAAAACGCCAAACCATACTTTGCGCCGTCTAAGGCTGCAAGTTTTTCCTCCAACGCCTTGCGGGTTGGATTGAGGCTGCGTGTGTACTCGTAACCCGCTGTGGGTGAGTCGGCTCTGAGCCTTGCAAATGTTGTTGATAAATGAATCGGAACGGCCACATCGCCGCTTGCCCCGTCTCTAAAATCCGGCTCTTCACCATTGTGAATTGCCCTTGTAGAAAATGCTGTCATTGTTTTGATTTTTTAAGTTATTAACAATCAGTTTTTTAACACCGAATTAAACAAATTAAACAAATAATAATCTCTGTCAAAGAGTTCCGTTTTATTCGTTTAATTCGGTGTTAAATGAAATTATTCAATTTTCAATTTCTTCTCCGCTAACCATTCGTCATTGAACATTTTGGAGAGATACTTGTTTCCGCTGTCGCAGGCGAGGGTTACAACTCGCTTAGGCTCAGTCTGTTCGCGGCAGTATTTGAGGGCGGCGGCAAGGAGCGTTCCTGTGGACGATCCCGCCAAAATTCCTTCCTCTCGGAGCAATAGTCGCGCCGCCGAAAAACTCTCCTCGTCGGTGATTTCGTATGCTTTTTTTACCAACGAAAAATCAGCAAGTTTTGGAATGAAATCTTCGCCAATACCCTCCACATACCACGAACCGGCATCGTTGCGGAGTTTGTGGAGATTAATGTAATCGGCTAATACAGAGCCTTTTGGGTCGGCAAGGATGAACTCGGTCTTGGGACTCACACGCTTAAAAAACGCCGAAAGACCGCTCAAAGTTCCCGACGAACCAACTCCCACAACCACTGCATCTACCTGATGGTCAAGTTGTTCCCAAATTTCGGGTGCGGTGGTTAGTTCGTGAGTTTTTGGATTGTCGGGATTCTCAAACTGATTGATGTAGTAGCCGCCGCGCTCGTTGGCAATCTTTGCCGCAAGGTCCTGATAATATTCGGGATGCCCCTTGCCCACATCGCTGCGAGTGATAACTACCTCAACGCCAAGGGCTTTGAGATGATTGATTTTTTCGGTGCTCATCTTGTCGGGAATCACGAGGAGCAACTTGTAGCCCTTCAAACGACTTGCAAGCGCAAGACCAAGCCCTGTGTTTCCCGCCGTAGCCTCCACAATGAGATCGCCGGGATGGATTGAGCCACGTTTTTCCGCCTGAACAATCATATTCAAGCCTGTGCGATCCTTGATGCTGCCGCCCGGATTTTGATTTTCCAATTTGAGGAACAGGCTACTAACGCCCGTATCCAATCGCGAAAGTTGAACAACCGGCGTATTGCCGATAGTGTCCAAAATGTTGTTATACACTGACATAATGATGCAATGTTAGTTTAAAAAACACAATAATTTTAGATGGAAATTTTGCAATTATTCAATTGCAGGGGGACAGAGAAACGACTCCCCGATTAGAAAAGGCAACAGACACCGCTACATCGTCCATACACGCCAAAAACACCCTTAAAAACCTCTGCATTTTCAAGGGCAATTGCCAAGCGATTATATGTAGTAAAGTCTGTCATTTTTGTAAATGTTTTACGATGGCAAAGATAGATATGGGAGAAATATTTGGCAAGAAAAAGGATGTGAATTGGATAATTATTCTAAATATGATTGGGATTATAGAAAATTGATGTGGCAGAAGATGAAGTTTTTTGGGAATAGAGAATTATTGTTTTGCAACAACATTTTTAACCAATCATTTGCAAAGTCCCTTGAAAAAGTGTAACTTTGCCTCGAAAAGTCCCTTGAAAAAAATGTCAAATAATTGATAATCAAACGATTATAATAAGGTGGTTTGAGAAATAAAGACAGATATTTCATTAATATAAAATTATTTATTTACTATTTGCACTTTTGTTAACACAATCATTATTGATAAAATGGGTATTAATTGTCACTACATGCAATCAGATGGTTTAGCATTTGTCAACCCAAACACTGACCTTGCAAATTCACAACCATTTGTCTGATAAATATTTAATAGCATTTATTGTGGCTTTTATTTCTTGACAATAATTTGAAATATTACAAAATGCAACCCCCTTATTATCATCATTTTTCATTCCTATACAATCTACATAAAAGCCTTTTTCTATTGCCAAATCCATAAAACGTAATACTTGAAAAGGGACATAAATACATGAAGTAATAAGCAAAATTCGATCTCCATTTTGTATATTAAATTTTTTCAGAAAAAATACAAATGTATCCCGACTATTTGCTCTTCTATTTGGATCTGAACTCGGTGCAGCTAAGGAAATTATTGTATTTTCATTATATTTTTCAACATATGTTCTTTGTGCCCATTCAAGATTAATGTTATTATCTTTATGATATTCTTCAAAAAATTTACTTTTGTTTAAAGAAAAAACACATTCCATGCCTTTTGATATAGCTTCAAATTCTGTCAAGGCTTCTGGTGCATAATCCCTAAGAAATGGACGTTCTACGTCATTAATAGGTCTTGTACCTGAAAGTGCTATAATTGTCTTTCCGCTAATATTTTTTTCATCTATTATCTCTTTAGATTTTAAAGGTCTTACATAATTGGACATTCTTGCTCCTCCTAAAGGAAGAATATAATTCGGTATCTCAAGCGGAGTTTCAATGCTCATTAGGCCTAACTTTTCCGCACAATCACGTATAATATTTTCTTTTGACTGAGCATTAAAATCCTCTTGTACTGTCCATCTTTCGCCTCCATTAGATTGTTTTTTTCGATAATCCCAAATATCAGCAAAATCATTAAGCCAGTTTATTTGTGCTTTTAAACTGACATTGGGCATCTTTCCTCCAAATATAGAAACCATTTCTTTAATAGCATCTGACCATATCCATTTGGAAATATTGTCAATACATTCCTTTTGGCGTTCGGATGCAGACTTGATGCTATCTGGACAAATAAATCTAATTATAGAGCTCATGATGACTATCCTCCATTATTATTTTTGTTATTGTTTCATTATTTTTCCATAATAGTTGATTGTAGATATGTTCTATTTTTATAGCTGTTTTCTCAAAAAATGATTGACCATTTCTCCGAAAATGAATGTTTTCTTTTGTAATAGACGAAAGAATTTCTATGGCATGATTGTAAATGTAAAAAATTTCGTTCCTATTAAGATAGTTTCCCATAATTTGAATATCTTCAAGTAATAAAGATAATAAAAAAGATGCATTATCTATCGACCATTTTTTTTCTTTATTATACATCTTTATATAGCTACCAACCTTCCGACTATAACTTTCATAACGAAATCTTGAATGAATTCGTTGTCCAATTTTTATCGCTTTGTCTTGATATTTTATTGATTCTTTATAGAGACCAAGTTTATAACAATCAGTACCTAACGAAACAAGACTTCTTCGAATACCTTCTAATATTTCCACTTTTTTTGTCATATTATCAGTATTAGGCAAGCATTGTTTTTTTTCTTGCAATGATTTTTTATGCCAAAGTATCGCGACATTAAATTCTTTAATGCGAAGATAATATGCCCCCATATTTCCATAGGCTTTTGACAATTCCAATTTTTCATTAACACTTAAATTGTTTTTTTTATGTTCGTATTTCTCAATCAATTTGTTTAGACAAGTATGTGCAATTTTTAAGGAATCGCATAAATTAGGAATATTCAAATCTGAACATTTTATAACGTAATACGACATTTTATTTATGTAGTAATCAAAAGTTAAACTATCTGTTTCTGTTAAGGTATATTCTTTTGATAGCAAATCAATTGCTTTTATTGCTGTAAAATATTTTTCGCTTTCATTGCCTAATAATTCATACATCATAGCCAGTCCACAAAATAGGAAAGCGGTTTGTTTAGTAAATTTTTTTTGAATTGTTATCAGTAATTCTTTATTAGCCAATTCTAAAAATAATTTAGCTCTATCAAAATACACTAATGAAGAATGTATAACTTCTTCTCGTTCAACAAATGAAACTCCAGATAATAAATGCTCTGTAATTTCATTCAAAAATACAAGCGCTTTATCGAATGCTTTACTTGATAATAAATTTATAATTCCAATTGCATAAAATAAATTTCCAATTGTTTCATCCTGCCATTTATATATCACCTTAGAACTATCAGAACATCTTGATTCTCTTAATAATCCCATCGCTTGCACAATAGCACGCCAAAAAAAATCTTTAAAAAGCAAACTCCTTTTGATATTTTTAGAATCCAAATAATCAGATACTTCAAATGATTCAGGTAGAGTGTGTAATTCGATAATTTCCTGTATTATAGAAGGGAGAAGGGCGTATAATTCTTGCTTATCAAAAGTTTTTAATATTGCAATATGTGGCAACAATGCAAATACGGAAAAATACAATCTATCTCTATCAATAGAAAAAACATGGGATGCAGTTTCTACTCTATTTGCAATACTCGTTCTAATTAACTGACCAGCATTAGGTATATAAATTTGTTCGTTTGCGAATTCTTCAACGAGCATTTTTAATAATTTGGGAGATTTTAAACATATACTTGGTACTTGTATATGATTAAATGAAATATTTTTTTGTTTAAAAATATTTTTAATTGATTTATCTGAGATACCCTTGGATTCTATCTCCAAATAGTTTAGAGGCCATGAACTATCTCTATATCTTACTTTTATAATAATATCTAAGTTATCTATTATTTTATTTTCGAATTTAAATATTTTATCTATTTCAGATTGTAACATAGTTGTTGAATTATCATAATCATCAAAAATGATTACAATTCTTTTATTTTTTCCAACCATTTTTTTGAAATTCATAAAGGCATCTTCTGGATTGAGTCTTTTAAAGAATGGTATGTTTTTTAGATACGTATTGACAATGTAATCGATTGGGTTTTGATTGTTTAAAATAATAGGTGATAAGTAGAAAATGATTTTATCACCTTCCTCTGTCATTTTTTTATAAAAATATAACAAATGTGTACTTCTGCCACTATATATGTCTCCTGTCAAAAGTATCCTTATGTCTCTATCGCCTATTTTTTTATAAAAAAGGGTTGCACAATCATTAATCAATTCATCTAATGCCTGATATGTATTGTTAAGTCCCGATATTTTTTCGACCGGACATAATGAAGAAAGATAGTTTAGGTTTATTCCTTGTATTCCGTATTTCATAGAAATAACTTTATTACAAACATTTTTTACTATTTTTTTAACAAAGTTAAAATTGATATTATTAAAAGATTGTTTTGAAATAGAATTCTGTTGTAAATTTAGATTATTATTTTTCTCGTGTTTCAATTCAATTATTCTTGTTTCAATTGCATCAACAATGCTTTCATAATTTGTTTGTATCATTGGTCCAAATTCCTCTTGCATATCGGCTTTTGCAATATAATACAATACTTCAATTGCTTTTTCTATTTTGCAATTGAGAAAGAGAATTTCCGCAGGGGTCATATTTGTTATTTGTTTGGAGGCTATATGATTTAATTGCTTGGACAATATCCTTAGTATATTATTTTTTCCTGTAACTGTTTTTATATTTGAGTTTGTATGAAAAATAAATTTAACTTTGTGTTGTATTATATCAGCTTTAAATCCATTTTTTGCACATATGCAGTACCATTCATACATACAGTTAAGTGACTCCAAATATCTTCGACTAACTATTACTACCGCAACATCTGCTGCTCCTATTTGTTCTGCAATTATACCGAAATTAGTGCCATTGCAACACAATCCTTCTTTGTCACGCCAATATACAATCCCTCTTTGGGAAAATATACTACATAATTGATTAACAGGTTCTTCCAAATCTGTCATTGATACGCCATTGCTATGAGCGTATGAAAAATATACAGGGAAGTCTGCATTTACATCTTTCGTATGTACTTGTGTTGTTGTCATACTATTAATTTTATTTTAAACATCACAAAAAATCAGGGTGCGGAACAATTCTTCATCGTTACTGAAAGGCCTACCACAGCCTTGATAATACTCCGAAGAAAGCCCACACCCCTTATACGGAATGTGAGCATTTGTAAGAACCGCCATTATCATATTCTGAAAGTTGTGGTAGTTTTTCAGTAGGTCAGTTCTTTACAAACGCTCTTAATTTCTTATGTCTGTCTTTCGACGCTCCAAAGTTAACAATTATTTTACATCATCGAAAAATCTTTTTGCAACTTTTTTGCAAAAATTTCATAATAACCTGAGTATGATAATTTTATCACCTCCACACCGGCTCATTCTCCCAACATTTTGGAAAACCCATAGCGGCGGTGTCGATTTCAGGGAAAGCGGCTAAAAGGTTCTTCAACTTGTTGGTCATATCGTTTTGAGGCGAGATGATGTTGAGGAAATATTTGATGATACACATATCAAAATATATCTTCAAAACATCTGTATTCAAAGTTATCCACGGATATTGAATATTGTTGGGCAACGTCGGGCGAATGGTGTTCTGTTTATTCCAAACGCGGCGATGATGACAACAGGCATTGCGGGTAAGCGTTATAATGGTCATCCACGATTGAAACGGCGCAATTTGAAGACCGAATTTTTGTGCAATTTGTTTCTTTAAACGTTTGTCTTTGAGATTGTTGTAGATATTTGTCAAAATTCCCAAAGGTAATATTTCTGCAAGCATCCAAGCCGGAGGATAATTGTCGGAATACGTGTTTTGAAAATGTATTATAAATTCTTCATTGGTATGCTGAATCTCCGCATCAATTTTGGCTAATGTGTTGGTAAATCGACCGTTGTTAGCATAATTGGTTTGGTCGGTCATCCAAAATGGATTGTTCGTTCCCTCGCAGACAGTTGCAGTAATAATGTTGCGGATTGCAACCTCGATTTTCTCAATCTCGTTGAAAATAAGCAACCTAAGTTTCTTGTCAAAACGGTACAACATCATTACCTTGTCAAAAGTCGCACCTTTTTTATATTGATGTTGTTGTTTTGGAATGGTTAGAAACGGAAACATATATGCAGACAGCCTATAATAACCAATATAATTAAGATACTTTTCCGCTTTTTGGGTATCAAGAATCTCTAACCCTCTTGATTGCAAGAGAGTTACTTGACTTTTAACATCCAAATAAGGTTTTGTGAATGGTTGTTTCCCGTTCATAAGGTATATATAAAAAAAAACGACCCGCAAAACATTTGAGCATCGTTGAGAGGCTTGGCGGGTTCTGGTGCTGCAAAAATAGATACATATTTTGGTTTCACCAAATATTTTTGCAACTTTTTCGTAAAATTTTCATAAATATTTGATTATCAATAAAAACAAAATCACGCCGCACAGTCTCTCACCGCACGGCGTAATTATACATTCTGCATTATGAATTATGCATTGAAAACCTATTTTCCTCCCACGCTTGCGGAGTAAATCCTCTCCAAAAACTGCAATGCACCTTTGTAGCCGATGTGAGAGCGGTTGACGATGAGAGTTTCGGACGAGGGGGTGGAAATTTCAAAGAAAAGGGCGTTCTTTTGGGTTGCCAAATTCTGTTCCCACGAGGTGCCGAGGATGAGCGGTTTGCCTGCCGTAAACTCAACTGTTTCAATGAGTTTCTCCACTTCGTAGCCGTCTTCTTCAAAGTCAACATCGATGCTTACGCCTTCCGAAATATTGTTTTTGAAATATTCGGTGATGGCGGGACGGAATTTCTGCGGAGTGTTGTCGGTGATTACCACGCGCTTGGGGATAAGACCGATTTGGTCGGCAAGAAACTTGCTGTAAGCCAAGGCGTAAGCGGCGTCGGCTGTTACCACAAACTCGCTCGGCATTCCGTACCAATATTCGGCAAAAAATTCCGAAAAATGTTCGAGGTAATAGTAGTAGATTTCAGCCTCCGATTTGATGAAATCTTCGGATTTTTGCTTGTCAATGCCCGCATAATCAACCACTTGACGGATGAATTTTGCAGTGGCTTCTTCGCCAACGGGTATTTCGGGAATGTGGAGGAAGGGTTGGTTGTATTTCTTTTGGAGATGTTCGGCATTCTTGACACCAACCCACGGCGAAACCACAAGGTTGAACTGCGCCTGTGGAATCTTTTTCCACGCCGAAACTCCCGGATTTTCAGGACCAAACAAAACGTTCACCTCCAATCCTGCACCTCGGAGAATGCGTGCAAGTTCCTGATAATCACCGCGCCAATTTTGATTGTAGTATGGAGTCTCAAACCAAAGATTTACCAAGCCTTTTTGTTTTTCGCCGTTGTAATCGCCTACAAATTGGTCGATTATGGCGTTGACGACCTCCTCGTGTCCAAAAAGATTGTTACCCTTGAAACCCGCTGTGTTGGCATAGACGATTGGGTAGCCCGCCTTTTGGTACTTGCCCACGAGGTCGGGAACATTGTCGCCGATGAGTTCGCCGGTGCAGCCCGTGAGAACCACAAAAAGGTCGCCGTCGTAGATTTTGAGGGTCGATTTGATAAGGAGGTCGAGGGTTTTGATGCCGCCAAAAACCACATCGTTTTCAGTGGCGTTTGAACTCGGCATATTGCCGCCGCCTGCCGCCACACTGCCCTGAAAACCGTTTTCAAAGGTCAGCATCGCAGTTGTTTTCAATTGGCAGCCCGGCGAACAGTTTGCGATTGGAACTGCGCCCTTGATGGCTACAACGGTGTTTGTCGCGCCCACCGCGCAGGCATATCTTACATCGGATATCACCGAAGGTTTTTTCTTTTTAATTTCAGTCATTTTAGATATTTTTTTTAACAACGAATTAAACGAATGAAACAAATATGACTTTTACGAAATAATTAAACAAATACATATTTAACATTATTTGTTGTATTCGTACTCCGCTTGCGGATTCGCCGTAAATTTCTATTAATTTTGAATTCGTTTAATTCGTTGTTTATTAATTATTAGTTAATCATTTAACCTCTCCTCAATTTCTTTGAAAACGTCCTTGTCGTTGGTGAGTTTGAAGGGGTCGGTTTGGGCAAACCACCAGTCGTTGTAGGGCAGGCGGACGTGGCGTTGGAGGGTCTTGTTGAATTTGGTGCGGGCAAGCACGCCTTTGAGGATTTCACCAACGCGGAGGATGCCGTCGTAGCCAACAGGAATGTGTTCGTCGCCGAGCGCAAATGTCGGCACGCCGAGGTGTCCCGCAACCGATGCAAGTCCTGGGTGACGGATTATCAAGAAGTCGGTTTTGATACGGTTGAGGAGTTGCGGCAGTTGGAACGCACGGGTTTTGCTGACAGTGTAATGCGGTATATCTCCGTAAGTATCAACGAGTTCCTTTAATGTGTCTTGATTTTTACCTGCACCGTCGTACACGGGGTCGTGGTGAAAAACAAGTGCGCCTTCGTTTTTGATTCCGAGTTCTGCCAACACGCTTATCAATCCGTGAGCGTATGCCGAGCCGGTGAGCACCATTCCGTTTTTACCCTTGAAATATTCGCGGTATTCAGCCAATTTTGGAGCGATTCGGGCGTGTTCACTTTCTATGAATTTTTCCACCTCTTCCTCCTTGCCAACTACCTTTGCGATAGCCCTCAACCATGCGTCAGTACCCTTGATTCCGTAAGGTTGCGGCGCGTCGATTTGCGGCACGCCGAATTGGTCTTCGAGAGCCGCGCCCATATATCCGCCGAGAGTTTCGCAAAAAGTGGTTGTAGCCACAGCCTCCGACGCCTGACGAATCTCCTCAAACGATGCGCAATCCAAGAGGTAGTTTACCCTCAATCCGAGCGGTTTCAATAGGTCAGTGAACCAGTCAGTCCCCCAAAGAGCGATGATGTTAATGAGGTCTTTTTGTTTTTTAACTGGGTGTTTTTCAACGATTTGGCGCAACACGCCGTGGAATGCGACATCGAATCCCGTGCTCCAATGTTTGCTGCGGAATCCCTCGCAATGAAGCGGAATGATTGGCACACCAACTTCGGGTTCCATCTCCTCGGCTACGCTGTCGATATCTTCGCCGGTAATGGCTGTGGCACAGGCCATTGCAATAAAAATCGCTTTGGGATTGAAACGTTCTTTTGCCTCTTTGATAGCCTGACGAAGTTTTGCGCTGCCACCGAAAACCATATCTTTTTCTTGAAGGTTTGTGCTGATACAGAGCGTGTTCTGTTGAGGTTTGCCGCGACGTGCGAGACCCATGTGCATTGTGAGGTTGAATTTGGCGTCCTCACTACTGCAACCGATTGGCGCGTGGTTGATAAGCACACAGTCGGTGAGGTTGCCTATTTGACACTGCACAATTGCGTTTGAGCACATAGTTTCCTGATTGAGAGGACTTTGAAGTTCGCAAAGTCTGCACCCCTGACCTGCGCCCTTGCATCCGCCGTGCTTCTTGATGCTTCGTTCGTCGTAAGCCGACTGACGGATAAGTTCCTTAGCCGAACCGTCCCAACCGATAATTGTGCCAAGGCGCAACTCGCGGTTTTCAACGGTGGTCATATTCAAATTAATTCTGTTTGCCATTATGGTATTGTTTGTTATGATTTATTTATGGTGCAAAGGTAATGCGACAGAATATTTTTGCCAAGAAAAATGAATTATTTGGAAATTTTTGCTAAAATTGCGATAATTTTAGGATTATTTATGCGGAATTAAAAGCAAAAATAATGGATAAAAGAAAAAAAGAGAAGCGAACTTTTTTGCCTTATAACAAAAATAATTTATATTTTTCAAAACAGAAATGGTACCAACTGGCAACAAGGAATTCATAAGTGAAACTCTCTACAATATAGCAATTTAACGTTGATATTATCAAAATGATGGAAAAATGAAAAACGCCGCACAACCCACGATTGTGCGGCGTTTTTTTCAAACAAACAATCTCAATCCTTACTCTGTTTTCAATTTAAATTTTCTGTTGTCAATTTTGTAGTAATAACCTACAATCTTTGATAGAGCTTCGTCGATTGGCAATTCAACATCAAACACCGAAATTGCCTTTGCTTCAAGTTGTTGACGGGCGTTCCTGCCGATTTTGGTGGCGACAACAGCGCGGCAATCAGCCACCAATCCAACGGTTTCTGTCATTGAACCACCCGAACAGCCGCCGCCATTGCCACCCTGACAGCCACCTTGACAGCCTTGCTGATTTTCGGACTTGGCAACCGTTACTTTTCGTTCTTCCAACAACTGAAAATCAAGATTTTCGGCGGAGTAAATCTTGAAACTATCCGCCCCGCCGAAATGTTGATTTACATTCAAATTGTCGGACGTTGCCACTGCAATTTTGTACGACATATTTTGTTAGATTTTGTAATTGTCGGCAGACTCCATAAAGCCGTATTCCATAAGGATTTCCTCCAAACGTTCAGCAGACATCGGCGTAGGAATCACAAAACTTTGGTTTTCGATTATTGCCTTGGCGAGGTTGCGGTATTCCTGAGCCTGATCAGAATCGGGCTTGTACTGAATCACCGTTTGCTTGTGAATTTCAGCGTGTTGCACGATGTTGTTGCGGGGAACGAAATAAATCAACTGTGTGCCGAGTTCCTTGGAAAAAGCCCTAAGCAAATCCAATTCGTGGTCAACCCTGCGACTGTTGCAGATGATGCCGCCAAGACGCACGCCGCCTGTTTTGGCATAACGTTGAATACCTTTGGCAATGTTGTTGGCGGCATAGAGAGCCATCATTTCGCCCGACGCAACAATGTAGATTTCCTTAGCCTTGCCCTCGCGGATAGGCATTGCAAAACCGCCGCAGACCACGTCGCCAAGCACATCGTAGAATACAAAGTCGAGGTCGTCGGTGTAAGCACCGAGGTTTTCCAACATATTTATAGAGGTGATGATACCACGACCTGCGCAACCAACGCCGGGTTCGGGACCGCCCGATTCTACGCAGCGAGTGCCGCCGAATCCCTCTTTCATAATTCTGTCAAGAGAAATGTCCTCACCTTCGTCGCGGATGGTGTCGAGAACGGTTTTCTGCGCCAATCCGCCCAAGAGAAGGCGTGTGGAATCTGCCTTGGGGTCGCAGCCTACGACCATTACTTTTTTGCCGTGTTCCACCAATCCGGCGGTAAGATTCTGTGTTGTAGTTGATTTGCCAATACCACCTTTGCCGTAAATGGCAATCTGTCTGATTTCACTCATTTTCTTTATTAATTTTTGTTGTGTTAATAATTAAATTTTACGCTGCAAAATTAGATACGGCGGAATAATTAGCCAAGAACTTTTTAAATATTGGATAATTAATCTAAATATAATCATTATCAAAGATAATTATTACTACAATAGCAACAACATAGACAACAATTGAGAACAAAAAACATTTTTAAAAAAAACTAAAAAAAATTTTTCACCAATCCAAAAATTATTCGTAACTTTGCCGCCGATACGATATTTATCTCTATAAATAAAGTCTAACACATTAATTAAAGTATTAACAAACAAATTTTAAATGACACCAAAGAAAAACAATCAGGAGTACGATGAGGAAATCGAAATCGACAACCTGAAAGCTAACAAGGCCGCTGAGGCCGACACAGAGGACAACGAGCCCATCGAAGTTGTAAAGACCAACACCAAGAGCAACGCCTCTACAATGGACTTCGACTGGGACAACGTTTCCAACAAGAAGGGCACAAACTACTCCGCTGACGAGCGCCAGGCCCTCGAAGCAAAGTATGACACCACCCTCTCCACCATCGCTGCAAACCAGGTGGTAGAAGGCAAGGTAATCGCTAAAAACAGCCGTGAGGTTGTTGTAAGCGTAGGTTACAAGTCGGAAGGCGTAATTCCTATGAACGAGTTCCGCTACAATCCCGACATCCAGGTAGGCGACACCGTAGAAGTATTCGTGGAAAACCAGGAGGACAAGAACGGTTCGCTCGTACTCTCTCACAAGAAGGCTCGCTCTCTCAAGTCTTGGGATCGCGTCAACGAAGCACTCGCCAACAACGAGATTATCAAAGGTTACATCAAATGCCGTACAAAGGGCGGCATGATTGTGGACGTATTCGGCATCGAGGCATTCCTGCCCGGCTCTCAAATTGACGTCAAACCCATCAGGGACTACGATATTTACGTGGGCAAGACAATGGAATTCAAGGTTGTCAAGATCAACACCGAGTTCCGCAATGTTGTCGTTTCCCACAAGGCTCTCATCGAGGCAGAACTCGAGCAGCAGAAACAGGAAATCATCTCCAAGCTCGAAAAAGGCCAGATCCTCGAAGGCACTGTCAAGAACATCACCTCCTACGGCGTATTCATCGACCTCGGCGGCGTGGACGGTCTCATCCACATCACCGACCTCTCTTGGGGCCGCGTATCTCATCCCGAGGAGATTGTCAAGCTCGACCAGAAGCTCCAGGGTGTTATCCTCGACTTCGACGAAGAGAAGAAGCGCATCGCCCTCGGCCTCAAGCAGCTCACTCCCCATCCGTGGGATGCCCTTGATCCCAACCTCAAAGTTGGCGACAAGGTTAAGGGCCGCGTAGTGGTAATGGCTGATTACGGCGCATTCGTAGAGATTGCTCCGGGCGTAGAAGGCCTCATCCACGTATCCGAAATGTCTTGGTCGCAGCACTTGCGTCAGGCTCAGGAGTTCCTCAAAGTAGGTGACGAAGTAGAGGCTGTAATCCTCACCCTCGACCGCGAGGAGCGCAAGATGTCCCTCGGCATCAAGCAGCTCAAACCCGACCCATGGGCTAACATCGAGGAGAAATCCCCGATCGCCCCCCGCCACATGGCTAAGGTTCGTAACTTCACCAACTTCGGCGTATTCGTTGAGATTGAGGAAGGCGTTGACGGTCTCATCCACATCTCCGACCTCTCTTGGACCAAGAAAATCAAACATCCCAACGAGTTTACTTCAATCGGCGAGACCATCGAAGTTGTTGTACTCGACATCGACAAGGAAAACCGTCGTCTCAGCCTCGGCCACAAGCAGCTCGAAGAGAATCCTTGGGATACATTCGAGAACATCTTCGGCGTTGACACCGTTCATGAAGGCACCATCATGTCTATCTTTGACAAGGGCGCAATCGTGGCACTTCCTTACGGCGTAGAAGGCTTTGCAACACCGCGTCATCTCATAAAAGAAGACGGCACAACTTGCAAGGTTGACGAGAAGCTCCCCTTCAAGGTAATCGAGTTCTCCAAGGCTGCTAAGCGCATCATCCTCTCGCACACCCGCACCTGGGAAGAGGACAAGAAGGGCAGCAAGGAAAGCAAAGAAGGCAAGAAGCCCGCTAACAACAGCGGCAGCAAGGGCGGCGACAAGACTCCGAAAATTGCCCTCGAAAAGACCACTCTCGGCGACATCGCTGAACTCGCAAAACTTAAAGAAACCTTGGAAGGCAACAACGCCGCAGAATAACATCAAGTGCGTCGTTGCAACCCTACAAGGGTAACGGCAAACAGTTTGTTTAACTAATATTAAAACAAGTACCCAAAATGGACGAAAGGCAGTTTGAACTCATTGAGAATGAGAAATATTCGGTGATTAACGTTACCGTGGAAAAACTTGACACGCACGTTGCGCCGGTAATCAAGTCTCAACTGATTGAGATGGCAAGCAAGGGCGTCAGCAACATAATAATCGACCTCAAGCAGTCTCGGTACTGTGATAGTTCGGGTCTGAGTGCAATATTGGTTGCCAACAGACTCTGCAAGAACGCCGGCGGCACATTCGTATTGACCGGCTTGCAGTCGGCCGTGGAAAGGTTGATTTCCATCTCGCAGCTCGACACAGTGCTCAACATCACCGACAACCTCGAACAGGCAGTAGCCCTCATCGAGGCAAAGACCAGCGAGAACTAACCGAAATAGTGGATTGCAGGCGGCTCGCCTGCCAGTACACAATAGCAATAAAAAAATCCCTGCAATCATTGAGATTTGCAGGGATTTTTTTGTCGTTACTTGTTTATAACACAAAAAAAAATACACGGAAAAAAGGCGTATCCATTTTTCCCGTGTATTTATCAATGTGAAAATAATCAAGCAACGATGTTAATCCAATTTGTCAGCCTCGATGTTCTTATTGACCTCCTCCTGGGTTACTGCGTAGTCTTGCAAATCGCCGGCGAGGTAGCGGTCGTAGGCTGTCATGTCGATAAGACCGTGTCCTGAAAGGTTGAAGAGGATTACCTTCTCCTCATCCTTGTGCGCAATAGCCTCGTTGATTGTGGCTGCGATGGCGTGGCAGGATTCGGGAGCGGGGGTGATGCCTTCGCTCTTTGCGAAAAGTACGCCTGCCTTGAACGACTCGTTTTGGTCAATATCTACGGCATCAATCAAACCATCCTTGCGCAATTGCGATACAATCATGCCTGCGCCGTGGTATCTGAGTCCGCCGGCGTGGATGTTGGCAGGTTTGAATTTGTGACCAAGCGTAAACATCGGCAAAAGCGGCGTGTAGCCCGATTCGTCGCCAAAATCATACTTGAACACGCCTTTGGTCAACTTGGGACAGCTCGACGGCTCAGCGGCTATATAACGGGTCTTTTTGCCGTCCAGGATGTTGTGGCGCATGAAGGGAAATGCAATGCCGCCAAAGTTGCTGCCGCCGCCAAAACAAGCGATTACCACGTCGGGATATTCACCAGCGAGAGCCATCTGTTTTTCGGCTTCGAGACCGATAACAGACTGATGCAGTGCAACATGGTTCAACACCGAACCGAGTGTGTATTTGCAGTTGGGAGTCATTGTAGCAAGTTCCACAGCCTCCGAAATTGCAGTGCCGAGCGAGCCGGTGTGATTGGGGTCTTTGGTGATGATGTCCTTGCCAGCACGAGTTGACATCGAGGGGCTTGGCGTTACTTGTGCGCCAAATACCTGCATTATCGAGCGGCGGTAGGGTTTCTGTTCATAACTGATTTTCACCTGATATACAGCGGCTTCGATGCCAAACACACTTGCTGCATAACTCAAAGCCGCACCCCACTGACCTGCGCCGGTCTCTGTGGTGATGTTGGTGACGCCCTGTTGCTTGCAGTAATAAGCCTGGGCAAGGGCGGAGTTGAGTTTGTGGCTGCCCACGGGCGATACGCTCTCATTCTTGAAATAGATGTGGCATTTGGTGCCGATAGCCTCTTCGAGACCGTATGCCCTCACGAGCGGAGTGCTGCGGTAATAGGCGTATTTTTCGCGGACTTCGGCGGGGATTTCAATCCAGGCGTCCTTGTCATTGAGTTCCTGACGCGCACATTCCTCGCAAAAAATCGGAAACAAATCTTCCGCCTTCATGGGCTGGCGTGTCTTGGGATTGAGCGGCGGCATGGGCTTGTTGGGCATATCCGCCAAAATGTTGTACCAATGTGTCGGTATCTCGCTCTCGGGGAGCATGAATCTTTTTTGTTTCATTTATATTACGTTTTTGATGGTTTGTTTGTGATGCAAAAGTAAAAAAAAAGCCAATATTCAAAAAAAATTTTCATTCTTCTGTAACAAATTTCTTGCACATCCGTCATACATGCAAATGAAGAACAATCAACGATAATTATAAACATAAAACACACAAACAAAATGAAAAAATTATTTGCATTTGCACTTGTTGCTATGATGGCACTTTGCACAACCACAGTTTCCGCTTGTTGCTTCAATTGCGACTTTGACGATGACGACGACCGCTTTTGCTGCGATTCCTACATTGGCGTAACAGACCACCGAGATGTAGCGACGTTCAACCGTGTGAAACTCTCCAACGCCTTGATTGTCAACATTGTGCAGGGCGACGAACAGTCTGTAATTGTAAAAGCCGACGATTCGGTAATCGACAAGGTGAAGACCGAGGTCAACGACGGCGTGCTCCGCGTCTATATCGACGACGAGTGGTACAACAAACTGTTCAGGAACAAAAACCGCAAGGTACTCGTTGACATCGTGGTTCCGGAGCTCACCGCATTGGACGCAAGCGGCGCGTGCAGCGTGAAAGTCAGCGAGTTGCGCAACGAAAATTTCACAGTGAAGGCTTCCGGCGCATCAGACGTTATCTTCGACGACATCATCGTGAAGGGAACCACCTCGTTTGAAGTTTCGGGCGCATCCAACGTGAAGGTTGGCGGCAAGGGCGAAAAGGTAATCGTCAAGGCATCAGGCGCTTCCGATGTTGCATTACGCAATTTTGCAACCAACATCGCAGACGTTCAAGCATCGGGCGCATCTGACGTGGACGTTACAGCCTACGACGAAATCCGCGTAGATTGCAGCGGTGCGTCAGACGTTGACTATTACGGCCGACCCAAAGTAGTTGACGTCAACACCTCGGGCGCAAGCGACGTCAACAGCCACTAAGACTGTTAATTTTGATTAAAACCGCGGAAGGTTGTTGACGGCACAAAATTTATCGCTAATTTTGTACCGTCAATTTTTTTATTATGAAAATCAACAACATTTGGGCTATTTCGGTGGCAATTATGGCGGCTTCGTTGTATTCGTGCAACTCGCAACCCGACATCACGCTCGAAGACCATTATCAACCAAACAACATTCTTAATACAGTGGCTGACAGTACGTTAGCCGCACATTGTTATAACGGCACATTCATTGGACGCGCATCCGGCGACGTCGTTGCTTTCAAAGGCATTCCATACGCCAAGCCGCCTGTTGGCAAATTGCGGTGGAAAGCCCCGCAGCGACCCGACACGAGCGCACAAATCCACGAGGCATATTATTACAGCAAATCCCCGATTCAGACGCGCAGCAATTCGATTTTGGGTTCTTACAACGAAATCGGCGAAGATTGTCTGTATCTTAACGTTTGGAAAAACCGCGCCGACACCTCCACACGCAAGCCTGTAATGGTTTATATTCATGGCGGCTCGTATGGTTGGGGCTCGTCGGCAGACCCGCTTTATGACGGCGAAAACCTCGTGAAACGGCATCCCGACATTGTGATTGCAACCATAGGTTACAGGCTCGGAATGATGGGTTTCATTGATTTTTCGGCGGTTGACGGTGGAAATGAATACGCCGACGCAACCAATGCCGGACTTCTCGACCAAGTGGCTGCATTACAATGGGTTAAGGACAATATTGCGGCTTTTGGCGGCGACCCAGAGAATATCACAGTTTTTGGCGAATCGGCGGGCGCGGGCAGCATCAGCATCCTCTCCGTAATGCCACAAACCAAAGGTCTCTATCAAAAAGCAATCCTCGAAAGTGGCAATATTGCAATGACCTACAGCAAGGATGAAAGCCGCACTCTCACCGAAAAACTCATCGAACTCACCGGCGCAAAGTCGATGGCGGATTTAATTAACATCCCTGAAAATGAAATAATTGCCCTCAATGAAAAACTCAATTCATACGCCAATTTTCCACAGCGCGACGGTCGGATTGTGCCGTCGGATTTGTACGCCGCCTACCACGACGGCGCAGCCAAGGACATCAAGATGATTATCGGCTCCAATAGCGACGAATCGCGTTATTGGCTGCATACGTTCAAAATGCCGATGATTTTGAAAATGGGCATGCAAGTGCTTTTTGAAAACAACACGGCTGATTTTTCGGACGACGACAACGACAAAATTGAAACTTTCATGGCAACCACCCGCTGCGAAGACGGATGGGAACTGCCCGAATTTTACAATGAATTGATGTTTCGCCTGCCCGCCCTCCAACAAGCTGAATATCAGTCGGAAAACGGCGCAGATGTCTATATGTATTATTGGCGTTACCCTGCCTCGATTCCCAATTATGGAGCGTCCCACATTTCGGAATTGTCATACGTATTTGGCAATCTTGACGTTGACATCTACACCGGCAGCGGCAACCTCGACACTCTCCTATCCAACCGAATCCAAGACATTTGGGTGAATTTTGCGCGGACGGGAACGCCCACCGACGGCACTTACACGATGTCAAAATACAACACGACACTCCGCGCCACCACGTTTTTCAATTCGGGCAACGACATCACCACCGAGACCAAACCGCTTGACAATCAGCGCGAATTGCTCAGCCCGTCATTGAAATACAATGTCAACGGCAATTTTATGCACCTCTCGCTCAACGTGCCCTTTGTGTGGAAGGCTGCGGGCGTCATTCTGCTTTGTATTGGGACAATTGTAGCCGTGCCGATAGTATTGCGCCGTCGCAAACGTTCTATCCGCAATGCAACCGAGCCCAATTAAAAAAAATTAATATAAAAAACAACGCTCACAAAACGTGATATATCAACACTTTGTAAGCACAGCACTAAATCATTGTAGATTTTTTGTTTAATTAACAAAAACATTTTGATTGGGATTTTCGTAAAAGCAAACGGAAATCAAAACTCAAAAAAATCTCCAATGAACAAAAAACAAATACTCATAGCAGCATTGATTGCCTGCACCAGCAACGCCTTTGCGGGCGGCTACCTCACCAACACCAACCAGAGCATCTATTTCTTGCGCAACCCCGCTCGCGACGCCAGCATTGGCATCGACGGCGTGTATTACAACCCGGCGGGCGCAGCCTTCTTGGGCGAAGGTTTCCATTTGCAATTCAACTGGCAAAACGCCCGTCAGCACCGCGACGCAGTGGCTAATTATGGCGAACTTTACAAATACAATTACCTCAATCCCGCCGCTGACGGCAGCCGCAAGTTCAAGGGCGACGTCAAAGTGCCAATCCAACCATCATTGTTCATGCTTTACAACAAGGGCGACTGGAGCTACCAACTCGGCTTTGGCGTGATGGGCGGCGGCGGCGGTTGCAATTTCGATGACGGCGTAGGAATGTTTGAGGCACTTGTGGGCAGCGGTGCACTGAATGCCTTAGGTGAAAATTTTGGCGGCTACTCACTCAATAGCACTGTGGAAGGCAAATCGTACAACTTTGGACTTACACTTGCTGCTGCTCGCAAACTGACTGACAAGTTAAGCATATCATTCGGACTGCGTGCCCTCTATGCCACCAACTCCTACAAAGGCTCAATCACCAATATGAAATACCGCATCAAGGCTACCGGCACCGAAAACACACTCATGCCCGACCTCGAGCTCGACTGCGACCAAAAGGGCTTTGGCATCGCTCCAATCATCGGTGTAGATTTTCAACCCACAAGCTGGCTCAACCTCGCTGCCAAATACGAGTTCCGTGCGCCAATCAAGGTAAAATCCGAAGCGCACAACAACGATGCTTTCAACAATCTTGCAGCCACGAATCCAGGATTTGCAAGCTATATCGACGGCGCAAAAACTGCATCCGACATGCCCGCGCTCCTTACATTGGGCGCACAAATCTCCCCGATTGAAAAACTGCGTCTCAATGTCGGCTACCACTATTACGCCGACCTCGGCACAAGGCAGTGGTCAGAGGACAAAATCGCCAGCAACACCAACGAAATCCTCTTTGGCGCAGAGTACGACATCAACGACAAATTTGAGGTGAGCGCAGGTTACCAGAAGACAATGTTTGACCAGACAGAGGCCAACTATTCCGACATGAATTTCAACCTGAGCAGCTACTCGTTTGGCTTTGGCGTGGGCTACCGCGTCACCGAAAAAATCAAAGTGAACGTCGCCTACTTCCAAACCATCTACGACGACCACACAAAGACCGTCCCGAACACTTCTACAACCACCTACAGCCGCACAAACAGAATCATCGGCGTGGGAATCGACTTCGCATTCTAATTATTTTCACAATATTGACAATCAAAAATCTTTGCAAATTGTTCGGAAGAATGATTTGCGAAAATTTTTTTTGAGCTGATGGAGCAAAGATAATATCAAAGCTCCATTTTCGTATATATTTGTTTATCAACGCACATATAAAAAAGTGCAAAAAAAATCGAAAAAATATTTTGTAATGTAAAAATTGTTTTCGTATATTTGCGGTGTTGCTTCCGAAGCCCACACGGGCGGAAGGGGTAACATACGTATAATTATAGAGGCGTTACAGTACGCTTTGTCTTTTTGACTCTCAGGAACTTGGCCGTTTCTACAAAACCGTCAAATAGCAAAGCAACACGTAATGCCTGCGGGTTATGTATTAATGCAGACCGAAAGGTTTGCTATATACATATTGCGTGGGCTTCGGTGTTGCTCGTTTCGACGGGATGGGCAGGCCAAGGCCTCTGAGAGTGGGACGAGCGAACAAAAGAAATCCCACGTTTTCTGTTTTTATATTAGATAAACAAACATTATAACAATAACTCTCTGTTTGGGGATTTGACAGAAAAAAACATCATCAAAATATGCTGAACAAATTCCAAATAAGGGGTTTATTTATTGTATTAGTTGCATTTCTTACCGCTTGTCCGCCGCCACAGCCCTATGTGCCTGTTGCAGACGATTACAAAGCGTATCTTTTAAAAGAAGGGGTAGATTCAGCCTCTGTGCACGACAAGTATTCCGCTTATTTTGATTTTTCGGGCGTGTTTCCTGCATACGAAGATTCCGCCACAAACCTTACCTTCAACGGTATGACGCAAAAAATTACAGGTAGCCTTAGTAAGTATGACGTCTATTCGCTTGCAAACGATTCTGTAATGTTGCTTTCTGATGTCGCAAGCCCTGCGGCCTTGTTTAAGAAACTAAAAGACTCAAATCAGCACGGCAAACTATATGCTCCAATAGAGAAAGCACTGAAAAAAATAGTCGCGGAGGATCGTAGTGCTTTGCTTGTTACTGATTTTGAAGAATACACGCGACAAGGAGGCATTTATACACAGTCATACGCAACCCCATATTTTGAGGAATGGCTCGGCAGAGGCAAGAGCATAACATTCTTTGTAACCAATTATAAAGAAGTCTCAAAAAATAGCAAAGGCAAGAACTCGAAGAACGCAAAACTTCAAGGAAAAGACAAACACCTTTATTACGCTGTTTTTGACGACAACAACGGCGAGTTGTTGAAAGAAATTGAGGCGGGATTGGAAGGCTGTCCCAAAAATTACCAAGTGTTTACACTGTCCAACACCAATTATGCCGTCTATACGAAATATGGGAAACCGAACCAAGGCGGCACATATCACGATGAAAATGGTGACGATATTGTTACATCATCGGTAGAAGACGGCAGCGAGTATAGTTTCTTTGCTATCAAAGATATGAATGTGGAAGTATATACCTTCTGTCAGACTTGGACTGACATAATCACTAATGCAAAGGCAATGAGTGAGCCAGGCATAACGCCTCAGTTTGAACATCTTCTTCATAATCTCTTTGTTGATTTCAGCAAATTTGATTCATATACCGTCAATTCATTCAAAGTATCTGTCACCGAAGTGGAGGACGATTTTATGAAATATGTCAATTGGCGACGGGCATTGCAATACAAGCCTGTAACACGAGAGATTGAGGGTGAAAAAATTGTTGAGATTCCAATGGAAAGTAAGGATTTTTATGACGAGTCGGGTACTTTGTTGGAATACTGCGACTATGAAAAAGGCAGCGGCAAAATCAACAAGGTTGAAGGCTTTTTGGATTTTGCGCAGTCATTGTTTGACAAAACCTATCAACAAGACAATGGAAAAGAAACAGAATTGGGAATCGACATCAACAGCAATGCCACAGGTAAAGAGACAGCAAATTTTGGCAAACTGTTAAGAATCGATATACAATTCGACAAGACCACGCCCAACATAGGTCAGTTTACCAAAGGCGAAAAACTTTACGACCTGTTTTATTGGGACGGCAACGACTGCCTTTATATGGCGGTAAAGAATGTTTTGCAACATTCGTGTCCTGATGGACGCACAATATACACATATTTCATTAATCAACAATAACAACAATTATGGCATCAGTTTACATTATCGGTTGTGTAGTGTCCGCAATAGTCCTTGGATTATCAGCGGTAGTGGCCAATGGAATCAAGTATCAGCCTGATTCGTCAGATGTCAAGAGCAGGAAAACGTGGTTTTGGATCATTTCGTTCCTTGCCCCGTTGCTGACCTTTGCTCTTGCATACGTAATGATTTACTCGGGTCTCAAAGTGCCAGCGCAAAAGCAAGCGTGTATGATTGCAATGTGCATTGCGGCGGGTGTGTCGTGGGTCATCTACGTAATTCTTGGATTAGTGGTATCCAAGGCGTTCAAGCACAAGAAAGTAGGCAATTGGTTTTAATTAGTACCAATAATCTAAACATTTAATACAATGGACAAATATTTCATAATTGCCATAGGCGGAACGGGTATGAGATGTCTTGAATCTTTCGTACACCTTTGTGCCATTGGTATGTACGACAATAAGGAGATAGACATCCTGACCCTCGACACAGACCAAGCAAACGGCAACAAAGGTCGTGTGGAACGTCTCATCGACAACTACAACAACATCAAGACCTGTTCCGAAACAAAAAAAGGTGGCATCCCCAAAAGCGACACGTTCTTTTCGGCGAAACTCAATTTGCATTGTTTCTTTACCGATTACACAACGGGGAAGGGCAACACTTTCAAGGCGTTGACTTCTACCCAAAATCTCTCGCAGGAGGATCAGGACGAAAACAAAGACCTTGCCGACCTCTTCCTTGACAAGGACACTGTTCAGCAGTTTAATCTCGAACACGGCTACCGTGCACAGACACATCTTGGCTCGATGCTGATGTACCACGGCATTTTGGACGCAACGCGAGAATATGCCAAAAACAAGGACAAAGCGAAAACACAAGATCAAAATCTTGCAACCTTCATCCAAAAACTTGTTCAAGCAGGAGAAGAAGCCAAAGTGTTTGTGTTTGGAAGTGTTTTTGGCGGCACGGGTGCATCGTCGATACCGATTATTCCTATCGCGCTCAGGGATGCGGGCGAAATTCTCACCAACAACACACTCGACCTTAAAGCGGTAAGGTTTGGCTCTACATTGCTCACTGAATATTTCACCTTCACTTCTGTCGACAAGAAACAACTTGATTCGGACAAGATTGTGGCAAGTTCAGATTTCTTTGCCATCAATTCACAGGCGGCATTGCAGTTTTATCAGGATGATGAAACTATTAAAACATCGTATAGGATGCTTTATCACATCGGGTGGCCGCTCAAACACATCAAATTCGACGACAACAAGGAGAAGGGGAAAGTTGTGACTGGCGGCGGTGAGCAGCAAAACGACTGCCACATCGTGGAACTTCTTTGCGCGTGTGCCGCGTATGACTTTTTCCACATCGAAGACGACAAACTTCCTGCACAGGCTGAGTATTTGTACAGGACTATTGATTTCAGCAGTGGCACTTTGGATTTCAAACCGTCTGACTTTATGGAGGACGACGGAGAAAAGTTTGTCCGCAAATTGAGAAACTTCTTCATCTTCGCTCACATCATCCTCTCAAAGCACGGAGCAGCCAATGTGAAAGTGGATGGTATAGCGCCATTGCTCGATTTCCTTGTCAACAAAAAATACGAGGAATACATCGGCTATGACAATAGCATCAACGCCACACAACGCGAAGAAATTGATAACTATCTTCGCAGTTTTGCGTATTGTCTTGACAACGACGGCACAATAAAGAGGGGGTGGTTGTATCAGATATACAATTCAGTGAAATCCACCGGAGTGTCAAAATTCTTGTTCCCCTCCGAGGTTTTCAACGAGAATTGGGGCGAACTACAAAAAAACGACCCTTGCAAGATTTTCCAAGAAAAGAAAAGCACGGGATTTTTTAGCAGCGACGGTCGCAAGGAATACGAGGATGTTATCGAAGAACTGCATCAGGGCAATGAGGAGGGTGATTTTAAGGAAAAATTCATTCAGACCGTCTGCCGTGCAATCGACAAGACCATCCAATAGCATCACAATGTTTAACAGTCTAACATATAATTGAAATGGCTGAAATTAAAGCATTAGTAATCAATAGCAAGGAGACTTTGCAGGGTGCGCCCGGCAAGTGGCACGATATGTCGTCGCAAATGCATTCTCTCACAAGCAAAATCATTACACCGAAATTGAGCGAGGGCACCAATGCTTCTGCAATGGTTTCGGGCGTTCCGACGGTTTTTGCGAGGGAGAATCTGTTTGTGTATTCGATAGAGAATGCCGGCACTCTCAGAGCACAAAAAGACAAGGAGGACGATAGCGGACTTTGTGGCTACTACCTCAATCTTGTGGACGAATGGCGTGGTTTCATTGCATTCATTGCGCTCAATAGCGGCAAATTGGATGCAAAGAGGATAACGCTTGCATATTCCGACAAAAAAAGCATCAAGGACACTTCCAACATCTACGAGCCCAAAGGAGCATTTGGCAATATGCTTCTCGAAAATGCCAATTTATGGAAAGACCCTACTGACAATGACAGGACAAAAAAACCTTTCATTCACGTCATCAAATACGGAGACAAGGTAGTGGGCGGCACATCGCCAAGGTCGTTGCTTTTCACAGCGGTGTCGTACTCTATTGACGAAGAATCACCGTGCGTGGATAAGGCTACTCATAGGTTCACTGATCCACTGCAAAATAATCCTAACAAAGAACAGATAACGGCTCTATATGCGTATGTCAAGCAGTTGTTGCAGAAGTTAGATCGTTTTGACAAGACTTTCAATGCGGCTCTCAACAATGCAATAGACTACAAAAACGTAAAGAGCGAACTCGGCAAGTGGCTTGTTGAAATCGAGAACAAGATTGAAAACGACGCCGACAAAGCGAAAGCGAGCGCTTGGCCGGTTAACTTATTCAAGCGCAAACCTTTCGATGTATTCGACTACTCAGACAGTCTTTATGGCAAAAATGGTGTTATCTTTTCCGACCCTATGGGTGGCGAGGCATTTGAATTTGATGCCAATGATTTGCTATTGCCAAAGGATTCCGTGGTGGCACGGCTGCACGTATCTCCTGAAATCGAAAAGCAGCAAAAAAACTATTCCGAATTTATGCCAATTTTCGCACTCAAAGCCAAGAAAATGGGCACCAGTGAATATGCATTTTTTGCATTGCCGCTAAGCGAAACAGCGTTGAAGATTTTCAGCACTCAGAATGCCCTGCAAACATTTTTGGGAGAAAACCCCATTAATAACGAAGTCAAATCTTCGCTGAAAGCACAGTTCAACACTGACACTAACAAACTCGAAGTAACACTCGACGTAATCACCACAGACACAGACAAACAGAAGACAATAAATATGGAATATGCCGTTGGCAGCCCAATGGTGAAAAACGACATTATGATTTGGCCTAACTTTATTTCTGCACAATGGACCAAATACTATATGTACTCCGAGTTGCCCCACAATGTCGCATCGTCCAAGTGTCAGTTTATGGCAGTTCCTTTCATTGGAGAGGCAGAGTTGGATTTAGAGGGAATTGCAGATCCAGACGGCAACATAAAATATCTTGGAGACAAGCATATCACAGCACTTTCCGATTCACGCACATCCGACCAAATGTACAAATACGAAATCTATGAAAGCGACAAACCTTTCAAAGGTGTCAAAATGATGACTAATGGTCATTTGGGCGGTTTCTTCATTGTCAAGTATGATTCTATGGGGGGAAACTACATTCCCACATACTATGCAACCAAACCGCTGAAAGACGTAACAATTGGCGTGGATTTTGGCAGTACAAATACAGCGGTCGCATATTTTGACAAAAACACAGACAATGAAGCTCGAGGACTTGAACTGAAAGACCAAGTGGTCTCGCTCCTTCAATCGGAGGCAGCGCAAGGCAAATGTCCGACGGTAGAGAAGCATTTGCTTTTCTTCCAAAGCGAATCAACATATTCCAATGACATAAAAAGTGTGCTCGCTATTCAGAGCGACCAACATTTGCCAAAGGACAAAATGAGTGAACCGACTGAACGCTTGCATTACATTGAAGAGCCTGTCAAAGGCGGTATGCCGTGTTTTTGCCGTGAAATACCAATCAAGCGCGTTGAAGGCGACAAACTTATCGCCGAAATGCCCAGCAATTCTACCAACATAACGCTCATTCAAAATATGAAATGGGTGGACGACGCAGAAGAAAAGGCGCGCAAGACCGCATATCTTGGCTCTTTGCTGTTGCACGTATATGCCAATTTGTTTGAACTTAACAAGGTTCCTACAAAACTGAATTGGTCGTACCCGTCAGCAATGGGCGACGTTTTGGTAAGACAATACGGTCAGATTTGGAAAAGTCTTGGTGTAGATGGTCACAGTCCAGTAAAAGACAAAACGCTTGCTATCGCAGGAACACAATCAGGTGCAGACTCCATTACAGAAACAAAGTGGGATGATAGCAACGACATCTCAGATGCTTGGCAATCAAACGAATCAGATTGGGAAAGTAGCGATTCCGATTGGGGTAGCAACAGCACCACTGACGGTTGGGGCTCCGACAATTCAGATTGGAACGACAAGCCCGCCCAAAAAACATCCAAGAAATCATCCGTAAAAATCGATACGGGCGAAGATAATGTTTTCAATTTCACAAAAATTGATTCAAACGCTGCGTTGACTGAGGCGTGTGCGGTTGCAAATTTCCTTTCGCACAACAACAATCTCTCATCAGGAAAAAACATCTTAACGTTGAGTTTTGATATAGGCGGCAGCACTACTGACATTTCTGCAATCTGTCAATACGGAGATCAGAAATATATGATTAAGCAAAATTCAATTCGTTTTGCGGCTCAACGATTGTCGTATGCGACAAAAGAAATGTTTGAACCATTCGGCAATGTTTTGAAGAATGTCTGCCACAAAAACGGTATCCAATTGCTTGGTCTCAATAGCGGACCTGACTTGTACAACAAAGACACTGCACCATATTTCTTCGAACAGATTGTTGACAGACTTGACGACAGCCAACTTCACGATTTCTATAATGAAGTCGCTGCAAATTGTCCCGGATTATTCACTGTGAATTTGTATGTTACTGGACTTGTGCTGTTCTATGCTGGTCAAATAGTTACAAAACTAATCAAGGAAATACGTCGTTCATCAGTATTTCCTGATTTCAACGATTGGAAACCTGCCGTGCAAATTGTATTCACCGGCAAGGGTTCACGAGTCGTGGAATGGTTGTACTCAATTGATGAAAACTCATCAAGGAAATACAATTTCAAGATGTTCTGTGCCGGAATGGGCGGAAAAAACATTGCAGAAACGATGTTGTCCAAACCACCGTCAATAAAGGTTGAGAAACGCAGTGCAAGAGAGGTGAAATTTGAAGTTGCAAAAGGTCTTGCAATGGCAGACCACAGCAACAATCTGAAACTCAATATGCAATGCCTCGAAATCATTGGCGAAGAAGGTTTTTCGTTTACCAATCCTGAGACAGGTGAAGTAAAGACACTTGCTTTTGACGACAGCATTACGGCTGATATGCTGCGTTATACAAGTGTATATTTCGATGCTCCTTCGGATATTAAACCAATGGAAACAAGGTTCTTTGAATTCATCAGAATCTTCTATGACTACGCAAGTCATCTATTCGGATTCTCAATGAGTCAGAGCGAGATTCTCAGTGGCATAGCCAATATGAACTACAACACATACATCAAGAATCTTCCAGAGTACCGCAAGGCGTCGGAGAATGGCGGCAAGGACTTCGACTTTGTTGCGCCAATAATCATTCTTGAAGGTATGAAATTCTACGACGAGTATTTGTTGAAAGGCGTAAGAAAATAAGGACACTTTGTATGGACGATTTGTGCATATTGATAGAACTATCGAAAAGCGGATTTGTAACACGGTGGCACGGCAAAGGTTGCAACGGTTTTGAGACCTTTGCCGAAACACCTTGTACTGTTGTCATCGGTAATGAATTGTTTTTTTCGCTGCGAAAGAATGTGGCGGATTTTACAAGACAAATGACAAGTTCTGCATCATTATGCAATTTGCCAGTTGCGTTGATGTTTCGGAATGATGTTCCGGATATTGACATTGCAAAACTTTCGATGCAGTTTGCAGCGACGGAATTCCATAATGTTTCAATTTTCAATTTTGGAAAAGTGCTGTCAAATGTATTGAACAAGGGCAATATTATGTTCCTTGAAAAAGATGGGGACAATCTTGCCGTGGCTATATATGACGGTGCGGGCAAAGTTTTGAAGCAAAAGAAACTTGAAGGCTTGGGTGCAAATCCTAATGTCAGCAACGCTGTGGACTTGCTTTGGGATTCACTTGGATACGATGCGTATTACCTTAACAAGGATTCCGAAAAAGAAAAACTTAGGCTTTTTGCCGAGGATTTTCTAAAAAGCGGACGAAGCGAAATCAACGACTACATCACATTATCAGATGGACATCAACACTCGTGTTTCTTGTCAAAATGCGAAGTAGAAAGCCGCAAGTCCGACAATGCTTTGGCTCGGGAACTCGCACATTTGCTTGATGCAGTGGGAATGTTGGGGGCGGATTGCAACCTGATACTTGGCAAGGATACGGTGGACGATTATTTTCACAAATTGGATTCCCATATCGGGTTCAAGACTGTGACGGCTCTTGATGAAAAAGTCACAAGTGCTATATGGAAATATATCATCAATAGCATTGAGACTCCGACGAGTGTAACACTGTCATCAAAACCATCACCGTCATCGCCGCCCGCACCACCGCCGCCACCGCCTTCAACTGCGCCGAAGACCAAAACGTCAAGCACGGTTGCACCGCCACCACCACCGCCAACAGTTGCGCCACCAAAAAAGAATGTTGCGCCACCGCCGCCACCGCCGACTGTTGCGCCGAAAAGGAGTTGCCCACCGCCGCCGCCACCCCCACTGGCAACAAGAAAATAAATTATTAACTAAAAACACGAACAAAAATGATTAACTTGAAAAAAGGAGGTAAAATCAACCTTCAAAAAACAAAACCCGGTCTAAGCAAACTAACATTAGGACTTGGATGGGATGTCAACGAGGGAGCGTCGAAGTTTCAGTTTGACTGCGATGCGTCCGTTTTCATCCTTGGAGAAAACGGAAAACTCATCAGTGACGAGCATTTCGTTTTTTACAACAACAAAATCAGCCCTGACGGTGCTGTCGTCCATAATGGCGACAACAGAACAGGCGCAGGAGATGGCGATGACGAAACAATCAACATCGATTTGACTAAAATATCGTCAAACGCTCGACAACTTGTTTTCGCGATAAGCATCGATCAAGCCGAGGAACGCGGACAGGATTTCGGTATGATTTCCGGCGCTGTTGCACACGTGTATGACAACACAAACAACGAACTCCTCATAGAGTACAATCTCAACGAGAAGTTTGCGGGAACAGACGCTTTGCTCATCGGACGCATTTACCTCATGCCCGAAGGATGGGAGTTTGAGGCATTGTCCAATGCATATAACGGCGGTTTGCAGACCCTAATTGACATCTATTGCTAAAAAAACTGACAATATGAAATTCTGCATCCTGATAGAATTGACACGCAACACCATATCGTTCCGCTATTATCGTAGTGACGGCGACGAAAAGTTTCTGTCTTTAGGAAAAGACGGAAAACAGTCGTCGTGTGCGTTGCCATTGACGATTTGGTGCAACGGAACAAAATTTGAAATAGGAGATGTCGCCGTAGATGCACACAGACGTGGCAGTCAGGATGTTTATTGCGACATTTTTGATGTCAGCAAGGAATGTATGTCGTTTGTGTTGGGCGGCGAGCAATACCCTATCAACAAGTTGCTTCTAATGGCTATTGAAGACTACATTGACAGAGTTTTCTTTCAGAAAATAATGTTCAATACATTGGGTTCTTTGGCAGCTCACAGGTCTTCAATACCATTGATATTGATGTTTCACGCTGACATCAATTATAGCGAAAGGCTCTTTGTAAGGACGCAGTTCCAAAACGCGGGATATTGCAATTTTGACATTCTCGACTATAACAGCGAACTCATAAAAGTGCTGCAAATCGACAAAATCCAATCAGACACTTTATCTGACAGTATGGTAATTTCCGACAATGGCAAAAATACGTATATAGGAGTTTACAATTCCCAATGCAATTGCAAAATGGTTCGCATTTTTGAAGGTCTTGGCAAAGATCCGCGCATAATTGCAGCCGCAGATATGTTGTGGAACTCAATGCCTCCTAATTGGCACGACCGCCAAAAGGAGAATGAAATACTCCTTCGCGTTGCAACCGAATTTATTGAAAGTGGCAGAAAAGAGTTCAACGATTATATAGAATTGTCAAACGGCGAAAAATTTTGCGCAGTCGCATCATTGCGCGATATTTCAAACGTCAACATTACAAATTCCGCGCTCAATAACGTTGTTGCCGAAGTTGTTCAATCGTCAAAAATACAACCCGAAAATAGCATTATCATATTGTGTGGCAAGACAATTTCGGGTTATGCTCAATTTATGCGGACGAATTGGCGTTTCAGAAAAACATACGTTATGCAAAACGACGATACCTCCCGAATATCTGATTGCATCTTGAAGACTGTCAAGAACAACGACTTCAAGGTTATGAATCAAACTGAATTGAAAAGCGTTGTCCAAGTCGTTGAAGATGTCAACGTAAATACCAAGAAGGTCGTTGCAGAAGATGTGAACAAGGACATAAAACCAAAAGTTGAAATTAGTCAGGGTTCCACCCCGAAGCCTTCGCGAAGGGAAATCCGCGAAAAAATTGTAGAAGCAAAACAACATCTCAAAAATGGAGACAAAGATAAAGCCGAAAAGATTTATGACGAAATCGTAGGTTTTGTTGGCGATTATCCAGAAATCGAGAGTCTCAAAGAACTTTTGACAATCCCCGAACTATCCGAAAAAGAAATTGTGGCTGCAATGCGCGAAATCCGCGAATTAACGGCTACAAAACATTTTGACGATGCGATTACAAAAGCAATGGAATTGTTGACTCAATTGCCTAAAAATTCAAGTCGCCTTAACGAAGTTCGTATTTTGCTCGACAAAGCAAAAGAAAAAAAGCAAAACAAGAATATCAACAACAAATCACAGAAAAATGGCAAGATTTAATCTGAACAAAGGAGACCGTTTTAAACTCAAAAAGAGTGAAGGTCTCGACAAAATCCAAGTGAACCTGAGTTGGAAATCCGGTGCCGACCTCGATGCTTGTGCATTCCTTGTTGGCAAAGACGGTGTGATAGAAGAAGACGCCGACTTCGTTTTCTACAATTCAGAAAATCGCAGTGAACCATTTTCACGCGAAAAATTCGGCAACAAGAAAAGATGGAGGAGCGAAACCGTTCCAATGTCCGCCGACGGCTCAGTCAAAGGAGCTGTTGACGACCCAGGAGATAGCGATGACGAAGGCGATGATGCAGGTGAAGAAATGCATGTCGAACTCAACAAGGTCAATGCTAAAATCCAAGAAATACTGTTTTGTGTCACAATCTATCACGGCGATGAGTCGGGAACAACGTTTGGCAAGGTACGCGACCCGTACATCTCCGTTGTCAATGAAGATACCGATGACGAATTGTGCCGCTACAATCTGAAAGAGAACTTTGCGAAAGAAACCGCTGTCGTAGCCGGTTCATTGGTCTGCGACGAAGACGGTGATTGGTCATTCAAGGCCATCGGCAAAGGATA
>ODAI012855105.1_pt1 | contig 45022 bp, 76 predicted proteins | sample 1539321 | NCBI WGS metagenome assembly ODAI01 (sample SAMN02144231, study PRJEB22623) | gut metagenome | biome: sheep rumen | host: Ovis aries | place: New Zealand
CTCCATGTACCGCACGCGTATTTGCGGGCTTTCACAGTACCTTTTTAATCTTCAAACTATATATTGTGGTTTTGGTTTTATTTTTTCATAAAAAAAGCGTCTCACTCTCGTGGACGCTTTTCGCTTCTATCATATTATCATATTAAAATGTGTGATTGTGTGTGTTTGTTGAAAAATTTGGATATTGACGTTCGGTGGAAAATATAGTATAATTTTACTATCAAAAGGTGCTACCCAGTGACGGTTAGCCTTCAAAAATAACAGTAGTAGCCGCTAAGTTTGTTGGGCTGGGCGGCTACTTTCTTTTGCCGATATGATAGAACAAATCGGCTAATGCAATCAATGACAACAACAAATTCAACGTAAATAATTATCTCAATTATTTCTGTGTCGTTTAGTCCCTTTTCTTTAAGTTTCTCGATCAAATCAACTATTTCTCGTCCTGTCATGAATTATTACCCTTTGCATCAATATAATCCTGCATCATTTTCATGAGCTGTCCTGCCTGTGACACTCCCTCAGCGTCACAGGCAGCCTTGAACTGTTCAACAACTTCTTTCTTAAGCTTATAGGTCTTTGACATCCATCCGGTCTTTGCCTCATACTTCCGTGTTGCTATTGATTGTTTACTTGGCATGCGTTGCAACCTCCTTCAGTTCTTTTACCGCTTTCGGCAACATCAGGGACGCCGCCAAGAGTAAGAATATTGCCGAAGTGATTGAACCTCCGGTACTGATGTGATAGATCCATGCAAAAATCATAAAAATAACATCGAATTTCATATTGCTTTTTCCTCCTTTTTTTGTTATTATATATTTAAGGGTTAGGGGCTTTCGCCCCTCCCACCCTATCAATTGTTAGATTGCCTTGATAAGTTCTGTTATTGCTGTTATCAGGCTCGCTATTCCTATTAACACCTTAAACAGAACTTTCAAGGTCTTTCTTGTTTTTTTCTTCATCGGCTTCCCTCCTTTCTTTTTATTCCCCTCACCTTCTATAAGTATTATAACATATCGTACACGATAAGTCAAGTGTTTTTTTTAATTTTTTTTTTAAAAAATAAGCCGTATATCTGATAACATACGGCTTTGTTTATTATTCTTTCTTGTTAAGGATTTCATTTGTGAACAGCAAAAGAGCCTTCTGGTGCAGATGTCTGGTATAGCTTTCATCATATCCCATTTCGTCCGCAATCTCAGCAAGTGACAGGTTTTTAATATACCTCAGTGACAATAATCTGCTTAGCTTGGCATCTCCCAGTGTTATTATCTCTTTTGTAATCCTATGTTTCTGTTGAATATATTCAAGCCGGGACTTGTCAACCTCTTCCTCTATCTCCGCCATCTTGACGATCTGATTAAGTAATTTATCATTGTTTTTTGATATATTTATTTTTTCATGGTCTGTCTGAATACTTCGCAGGTGCTCCATGTTTTCCCTGATCTCTTCCTTTAGCTCTTCCATCTCATCAATTGTATTCTGACATATCTCTATCTGCATCAGATATTCTTTTGCGTTCACTGAATGACCTCCTTGCTTATATACCGCTGCCCTTTTTCGGGCTTATAATGCTCCGCTGCCTTTTGTCAGTATTTTTAATCTAACAATGTCCTCTGCGGTCTGCCTGTGATCGGCATCAATATCCATCTTCCGTCCACATATTGCAATTCATCTTCATTATTCATCTGTTTATCTTTTTCTTCATCCTTTATGGATATCTGTGTATTGACCTTGTAAGCAAAATGTAGTCTTTTCGCCATGTGGTCTAATGTCTCGGTGTCCTCTGTTGCAAACGTGATCTTGAATGTCAGCGTTCCATCGTCTGCCCTTTTCTCCATCATCTCATTTAACAATTTCTGTATGCCATTATCTATCATCCTGCGTGCCTTCGTGAGCGTCGGTGATGTGATGTCAAGTTGTTTTTCAAATTGTGGATCTCTTTCCATTTTTATTTCCTCCGTTATTTTCCTGGTATTATCCAATCCTTTATCTCGTTATAAGCTTTCATCTTTGCCTGCTGCTTTTGGTACTCGCTCCCTGCTTCTTTGATATCAAATTCCGCATTTAGCACAATCTGCCTTATTTCGTTGAGTATATGTATCTCTGTTTCTATCATATGCTAATCCTCCTGATAAATAAAAAAACCGCTTTTTCTTTGTCATTCTTTACCCCTCACTTCTTAATTCGATTCTGCACTCACCCATGCACTCTCCCATAAATTGAACTTTTACTCTGCAGTCGATTCTGACACTTTTACCACCATACCTATCTTCTGTTATGCTCTCAGGTTCAAATATATCATTTATATCAAACACCACTTCTGTATCATCATCGTAAAACTCAAGTTCTTCTCTTATCTGAAGAATATACCTTGCCCTTTTTTAGGTCACGATAGACTTCATCATCTATGTCAATCTTTATTTGCATCTTTTACCTCGCTTTCCTGTGGCTCAATTTCTGTCTTGACCATTTTTCTTATAACAGGCTGAATATGATTCTTAAACACGCTTACTATCTTTTTCTGCCATGCCGTGTACTTATATATGGGATACTCCCACGCATCACGCCACCATCCGTCATTTTCCTGTTCAAACAGTCCTATAAAGGTTTCTCCATTGTCGTGGATGTACTTGTACTCGATTTTCTCAAAGATTTCGTCAAGATGCTTTTTATCATCCTCGTCATCTGCATAGTCATAAAAATGTGCTTTTGTGGCTTCATAATCAAACTCCTTTGGACTTCCGCACAATTTTCCCAAAAGATAACCGTCTGTTATTCGTGCCATAAGTTCCAAAAAACTCTCATGCTCTGGTGTGGCAACCCATTGATAAGCATAGTTTCCAACATCCGATATAATATTCAGTTCGTACTTGTCAAGATTGAAATAAAATCTCGCATAAAGGCATGAACCATAATCCGTATCGGCTTTATCCTGTCTATATTCCAAACATCTTATATTCACATGAATCTCTTTAACTGTCATTCCTTATTCCTCACTTTCCTGTCCTAATGGCATCCCGCATTATCATTTCATTCACACAATTTATACAGTAAACTCCGTCTTTACCCTCTACCTTGTAGAGGAAACACATCCATGACCTATTCCATCTGCCGCGCTTAAGGCATAAAGCACATGACCCCTGCCCTTCTCCTTGGGCTTGTGTTATCGTCATTTTATTTAATCCTCCTGTCTGCTTCTATAATTGTAGGAGCGTTGATGATATCTGCGATTGCGTTATCTAATTCATCACACCTTGACTTTATATCTTTTGGCATATTCATTGTTGAACCGTACGCTTCAAGAAACAATGCGTAATGATATTTGTAATTATCTTTTAATCTATCTGCATCAATCAATCTTCCGTGTCCTTTTGGGATTTGTGTACCGTTCATTAAAGCCCTTTTCATTTCCATACAGGATAGTGCAGTCCATTGTTCTAATTCAAAATCTTTTTTCAACCCCTCGGGAATCTTGATTACTAACTCTATATCTGCCATATTTACCCCTCACTTTCTGCATAGTCAAACCATATTTGATGAAACATTTCACTACTAACTGGAGAACAAAAACCTTCATTATCCTTTGTTCCATAAGTGCCATCTGAATATCGAAAGACCATATAGGGATAGTAGGGAAATATACTTCTGTCGCAATATAGTTTCATTCCAACATAGTCTTTTGCATTTTCAGGTGTTAAAAACATACTTCCTCACTTTCTGTCTTGTATTTGTCAATGATTTCCAATGCCATTTGCTTGACTTGTTCTCCTGACTTTATAAACAATGTATTCTCATCAATTTGTCCGCTTACGACTATTGCTTTAATTTCTGTCCTTATCTTGTCAAGCACTTCGCATTTTATATATCTCACTTGTTTGCCTTGTGGCGTTTGGAACGTAACAGATATTGTATTTTCATGCTCCACATCTAATATTTTATTCCAGTCCTCTTCTGTCAAAGGACTGTGCAAGGTAAATTCAAATTCGTTCATCATTCCTTATCCTCACTTTCTGCCATCATTTCCTCCGCTCTGCTATCAATCCATCCGGCAATACCCTCACACGGTGTGGAAATTGTATAACTTCATCTTCCGATGACCGCTCGCATCCAAGTGTATCAACTTCTATTAGACAAGAATCTTTATCCATATCTATTATAATTCCACCATTATACCAGCCGCCTACTGTTTTGTATCTTACTCTATCGCCTATATTCATACTTCCTCACTTTCCTGCGGCTCAAAATCTCCCCGGCTTATCTCTTGGTAATCGTCACACAACGTAAGCCATCCACCACCTGTCATTCTGCCTGTCATTGAAATTACATCAAGTTCGCATCTGCCATCATCATTGTTGTAGCAATCGTCACAATCGCAATATACTGTTGTCATTCCGTTACCTCCTATCGTGCATCTAAAGCCATGCTTCTGGCGGCATCATATTTGTTAGTTCCTTAAATCTTTTTCCGGACACTGACCAATCCCCTTGAATTATAGATTCACTATAAATTTTTTCTATCTCTTTTACTACTTTAATGTATCCGGTATTTTGATCTCTGATAAGGCACATTGTTGCCGAAAGAGAATCATATCGTGACTTTAAACCTATGAACACCATAAAAATCTTGAAACTGAATGCTACATTTTCAAGAAGTTCTTTCTTTGTAAGTCTTTCAAGCCTTTTTGTGGACTCTAATTCTGACCAATTCGATGGAAGATCTAACCCGAAATAATCATGTTCGTACGAGTCCCACCCCATGAGTCCACCGCCCTGATCAGCTCCACCAATAGAAACAAAAATGTCATCAAAAATTTCATATTCGTATATACCATTAAGATCATCATAGAGCATTGAACACTCAGCTTCTAATTCTGCAAATTCCATTTTGAATTCATATGCATCATCATCATCCCCATCCATGGCATTTATTAATGTCTCATCGTTGTAATCCATCCAATATTGGACTTCGTCGCATTCTTCCTGTATCTCATCAAGTATATTTCGAATGGTAAATAAGTTTATGTCTTTTACGATAGCTTTCTTGTATCGGAGTTGACGTGCTTTCTCTTGACGAGTCATCCTACCGCCTCCTACATTGATAACTCGATCTGCCCCTCAATCGGCTCGTCGATTTTTTTCGGTCTGACTGATTCCTTGATACCTTTTCCGTCGTATCTTTTCGCAGACTCTTCCGGCATATTGATAGCACCGCAAGCAACATTCCTCATTGCCCAGTCCGTAGCCTCCGATGCACTTATCCCATATATCCTGCATTTGAAATATGACCTATTATAAGTGTGCCGTTCAAGATACCGGCAATCTTTGCACTTTTTGCCATCGACTTTCCCGAATGTTTGGTGCATGAGATCGATTTTCCGAATCGTTTTGACCATCATCCTACCGCCTCCTTGACTATCTCTTATAATCTAAACCATATACTTTTTATGAGCCGCCATCATGTCTTCATTTGATATATCAAGATATATCTGCGTGGTGCCTATATTTTCGTGTCCGAGCAGTTTTGATACAGTTATAAGCTCCATTCCTGATTGCAGTGCCATAGTTGCGCCTGTTCTTCTGAATCTATGGGGATGTGTGTGTTCTACCCCAGCTCTCTTTCCAATATTTCTGACGATAGATTCAATTGTACTTGCATCGGAATGTCTCTCTTCATCGACCGCTTTACTATTTGTATACCACTTACATTGATTTTGTCTCCTTTTCCCCTCCGCCATTGCTTTTACGTTGCCGGCATTAGCAGCCCTCGGAAACAAATAAGGGTTCTCGTCGCTTCTTTCATTAAGATAATTTTGGATTGCCAATATTGCCTTCGGTGTCAGGTAAACCTCTCTGTCTTTTGCTCCTTTGCCATGAACGATTATCTTATCATATTCGATTTCATGCAATTTTATTTGTGAGACCTCTGAAACCCTCGCCCAGGTTGAAAGCAATATTTCTATGATTGCAGCTTCTCTATTTGACCTGCATGCTAACCTAAGCTTTTCAATTTCCATTTGTGTAAAGGCTTTCTTCTTTTTCTTTTCTTCTTTGATTGATTCTACACGCGCCATCGGGTTTTTAAGTAATATCTCTTCGTCTCTCAACCATGCATAAAACGCTGATAGATTCCGACGTTCATTGTTTGCAGTTGTTTTTGACACTTTATCAACTTGTACCCGTTTTGCAAGATATAGTCTGATATCATCAGTTGATACTTCATTGTATGGCTTACCAATCATTTCCAATGACATCTTAACTGAATTTTTATAATATTGAACCGTTCTTCTTGATAACCCTCTGGCTATCTTCGCCATAAGAAACCTTTTTAAAATCTCTTCGTTGATATCTCCTTGGTACACTGTGATGCTCGTTTCCTCTTTCCGAATATCGTATCCGGAACATACAAGACTGATTGCCATTTTTACATCCATAAAATCATTTTCGCTGATAAATGGTGTTACCGCGTTTATAAGCTCTGTCTCAAAGTCAATTCTCATAGCAGTACCCCCATCTTTTTAGGAGTATAAAGAATATGTGATCGCTCAGTCATCCTTTTATCATATGGATCCGTGAGTGTGCTCCCTTGCACAGCGATTCCATAAATTCCCAAAAGTGACATTTGCACGTAACACATATATACAGCATTCCAATCAAGATCTTGAGCAACGACTCTCATCTTTTTCTGATAGGGGATTCCTCTTTTCTGGAGTGTTTTTGCAACGGCTACTATCATTCCTCCGCTACCACAAGACGGCTCATTTATCGAGTAATAACCCTGATCATCTGAAAGTGTGGCTATATCTGCTGTCATCTCTGAAATATGAAAAGGAGTGAAAAATTGACCAGCGGTTGAACTGCCAAGCTCTTTTGACATAAATACTTCTCCCAGTACATCTGATATCTCCTCTTCGTATGCTTCTGTCAACCATGCCATCATTTCGGAAAATTTTATAATGCCTTCTGACCCATGTTTTTCAGCAATAGCAACATACATTTTTTCTCTCTCCTGCCAGTATTTATCGTGGATTATCCAACAACTGTTCTGAATTGAAAGTGCCATTGCTTTTACCCAATCTGTAAATATCTCATATTCTGAGAAAGTCCCAGCCATAGATGTTATTGATTTAACAATTTTCCCCTTATAGTCGCGCATCTCTTTGTTTTTTGTCATCTCCACTTATCCTACCGCCTCCTCGCATACTTCATCAAGCTTTGTTTTTATTGTCAAATTCAGATCTTTTATCTCCGGGTCACCTATCAAGATCGTATTCTTTAATCCTTTTTTTGTCTGTCTGACATCCAGATACTTTGTCCCGATCCTGACCGTTCCGCTTTTGATATACTTGGGATCTGTGATTATCTCCCATTCCGCAAGGTATGGATGATACTTTAATGCAAATGTTCCCTTCTGTCTTTTCTTCCTGAGTCGCTTTTCCCTCCGAAGCCTGCGTTTCCGTTCGATTTCTAACCTCTTCTTTCTTTCCTCTTTGGTCTCTGGCCTTATAAGCCATGTTTTTAGCTTTTTTAAAAAGCCCTGACCTACAGGCATATATACATCGAATTTGCGCATCCCACCGTTGTACCTCCCGAAGCCTCCGGTGTCTTCTACTTTCCTTTGCCCGAGTCCTTCAATAATTACCGTCGACCCCATCGGCACTATGGGATTACTTGCATCCACTGCCACAGTCCTGCCTACCGTGGCAAGCTTTCCTGACGCTGTTGCCCTGCTATTCCTTGGCGTGTTGTCTTCCCTGTTGTAAGAAGATATGTAAAATCTGCCAAGGTAAATCTTTTTCATCCTTCCCTCTGCTTCCGACAGGCTGAATATGTCAGCCATTACCGCTGCCGTGAGAAGTATCAACGCTATTATCCTTTTCATGACTCCTCCTGTGTGAACGAATAATTTTTTATAATCTTTCTCTGTTTATCACATTGTTTCTCATATTCCGGAGTATTAACAGGATATGATATCATCAGGTCGTGATATTCATCCGCAGGCATTCCCCAGGCATGAATTTTCATATCATCTTCGTGCTGAATGCAATTTGCTATCTCCTGCAATCCATTCACCGTATCTACATCAAAGACATTTGCATTTATAAGCTTGTGCAGCAGCCAGACAGCCCTTTCCCTTGATATCATATTGCTCTCCGCTGCCCTGTTGCTCTCTATGAGTACAGGTGCTATTGTCTTGCCCTCTTCCTCCGTCAGAGGGTATTTCCCTCTGTTGAAATTCCAGTTTTTAATATTTATCCCTACTCCTTTAGCCGTGATCTCCATTTTTTACCTCCATTTCATTTGATAATTGATTTAATTTGCATACTTCTTTTCATAAAAAGCAGTGTTTTCACCTCAAAAATTGATTTATTCTGCATTTTGGGAGTCAAATTCTTCTACCGGTATCTCATTTGCAACGGTATTCCCTCTCCCATCCGTTATAAATGCCATTCTTTTTGCATATGCATAACCAAATTCCATACATGCTCCCGCTGACTGTCTCCAACCGCTCAACATAAATATGGCATCGCACATGCTTAATTCCTTTAATGACATCTCCATATACTCATCATGCGTAAAGTCCGCCGGCATAAAAACATTTATCTTTGCCGGATTCATGATCTGTGCCTCCGGAAATGCATCCATCAGATACCTCTCCGCTTCGTCAAAATTCTCCATATATCCATCTATTCCGGTGATGGGTCCTGATATGTATATTCTCATGTTCTCATTTCCTCCTTTATCTTTAAGAAATCCTCATATTTTTTTATTCCTGATACAGCGAACTCTTTTCCGCCCCTTCGCCGCCTTTCTGAAAGTGTTGAATATCCAATCCCCAATAATTGTGCGACCTTCTTCTCAGTCAACATTTCAATTTTCCCGTCGATTCTGACCCTGTATCTGGTGTCGCATCCACGTTTATCATGTCCGTCTCCTTTTTTGCCCAGACAATTCGTGCACGTTTCTTCCGGGCATGAAAGGCATTTTTTTACATCCTCGTTGGAATCCAGTTGCTCCGGTATGTTCCTGATAACCTTTTTTCTTTTCATCTTCTTACCTCATTCTATCTGTATGCCGGTGAGTGGAGCTTCGCCGTGACTGTAGTTTTCGGATATGTGCCACAGGAGTATTGCGTGCTTGCAATCTGCAATGCTTGTTATTCCTATGGCTTCCCATTTCCTTAAATATCCGTCTTGCAACCCTTCCATCAGATCCTTTACACTGCTTATTTTTCTTTCACCTTTGCCTTTTCTCCCAGGCTTCCTGTCGAAGTGATCATTATGTCTTCTAATTGCATTCTCTATTCTGGTGGGCAACCCGATCTCTTTGAGTATAGTATTTGTTCTGCTTTGAGGGATGCTTATTTTTATCCTGTCCAGATCCAATCCTTTCATGACTGTCAGGATATCCAATATGAGTTCTTTTTCTTCCTCCATCCTACAAAATCACATCCTTTTCTTTTTTGTAATATATTTCATGATTGTCATAAGTAATGCCAAATACCGGTACATATTCCTCCCTTAATGCTTCACAGGCAATGTCTGCCGCTTCTCTCAGCTTCCTTGACAATTCTGTCGCCGCTGCCCTTGATCCGTTTACTGCATTGGCTTCATTATATATCTTTGCCATTGTCTCCGGTGCTGTCGCATAATCAATCAGATTTGCCGCTTCTTTCCTTGTCATGATCGTGTCTCCCTTGTAATAATCTTTAATTGACTTCATCTTTTCCTCCTTTCTACAGGGTGTCACAATTCGTTACACCCTTGTCTTCGGATTCTTTAAGTGACTTCATCTTTTCCTCCTTTCTACCCTGCCCTGATCGGACAGGGTAAGAAGTTTTCAAATGGCTTTATGTCGTGATGTAAACATTGAAGGTGTCATAAATAATTTTTTCCGAAGAGCTTCATGAACTCGCCTCTTGCCTGTTCAAACGTCCCACCGTGATCTATAACCCACTTGTATTCAAATGCTTTTTGTCCGTCTCTTTTGAGCTTTTTATCATTCTTTCCGTTGGGCTTTCTGTGCACTGCCTCGGGTCCTTCACGGTGACACTTCTCACTGCATATGTACACTACCAGACCATATTTGTCAGACAGGCTTCTCTTCCCTCTTCCGTAAAAAATATGATGCTCTTCTAATCCCTGATAGTGTTCCCATTCTTCATCTCCACAGAGATAGCAGTGGTTGATGTCCTTTTGCAATATGCTTTTATTCTTTCTCGTATTCATCAAGTTCTCCTTTCAGAAGCATCATGTATTCGTCGTCAATGACAAGAAACTCTCTGAATGTATTAATAAATCTCAACCATGTCTCACCATTTTGTTTGTGGTAACATCCATTCCATGCCACAGGCGTATGGGATTGATATCCATTCTCTATCTCTACATACCACTCAAAGAATATAAGCTCCGGTAAATTTACATCTCTAAGATATATCTCAGCCTCTTCCGGTGTCTCTGTTACACCGCTTTCTACCAGCACCTGACACATCACTTCCAGATCTCCCTCAATGCCCTCTTCAAGCCTTTTTAAATACAGTTCTTTTGAGAGCACAAAATCGTCTATTGATGCTGGTACTCCTATACTGCTCTGGACGCAATCAACCACTTGCCTATTTATCTCTATCAGAAAAGCCTTAAAAAGGGTATCGAGTCTCTTTTTGTTTTCATCTTTTCTTCTTTCCTCCGCCATGCGCTCTGCTTTTTCTTCGTCTGTATCCACATCATCAGTATCTTCGTCCTCTTCTTTTGTATAAATAGCAAATGTCCACTGATCATATTTGTAATAAAGTCTTTCATCCGGCAGTCCGTCTATGGAGAAATCCTCCGGGGTTGTGAAATACGCCTGTCTTTGCCAACAGCTATCCCATGTACGGGCATCTTTTGGAAATTCTTCACACAGGTAATGCTCTCTAAGCTTTGAGAGAAATGCTTTGTTCGCCTCGTCTCTCTGCTCTTTTATTACAGCGTTCTCGACTTCCGCTTTTATGTTTCCGCTGCCCTTTAGAATTTTGTTCCTGGTCTCTATGCTCTTTACTCTTTCGAGCTCTGTAAGCTCCGTCAGAGTCAGCTGTCTGCCCTCCACTGCTTCTTTTAGTATCTCAGGATCAAGCTTGTTGAGATTCAGCCTGTGATATATGGTTGTCTCTGAAAATCCTGTCTTTTCCTTTATCCCCTGCACGGAATCTCCAAAGTCAAGCATCATTTGAAAGCCGTGCGCCTGCTCTATGGGAGTCAGGTCATTTCGCTGCATATTTTCCTCGAGCATTATCGCGACCTGCTCTTCTCTCGACAGATCTGTCACTATGTGGCACGGCACCTCCTCCACTCCTGCCATCAGTGCCGCTTCATATCTTCTGTTTCCTATGAGCACATAGAACAAAAGATCTTCGTTAGGTTCTCCGTCCTCTATTTCTGCCACCATCTCCTTGACGGATGGTTTAACTTTGTCCGGTTCATCCCAATATTCCATTGGAATTACCGTCAGATTCTGCATCACTCCCTGTTTTGCTATTGATTCTGACAGTTCTGTCAGGTCTCCGAGATCCTTTCGCGGATTCCCTGGATGATGATACAGATCATCCACTGATAAGAGTACATATTTGTTCATTTTTTTATCTCCTTTTTTTTATTATTCATCCGACACCCTCTCGTCATAAGTAAAATGTGGGTTTATCGGTATTTTAAGGTACTTTTATTACACATGTAGCCAACTTCCCCTCGTCATAAGTAAAATGGGCGTTTGTTGGACTTTTCACTTCTCTTGTGTGTAAAATAATATTCCGATATGCTGGAAACGGCGAGATTACTTATGTTAGATGGCATTTTCTTTTTTTAAGTTACACATATGATAACCGCCCTTTTGAGTCTTTACCAAAGAGCTGTATTTATAAATATGGTTTTCATCCATATTTACACGAACGGATATCATATTTGATACCATCCTGTCATATTCTGCCCATTCCTCTTTATGCTTCTTGGGCTTTGCCTGACCTGTCATGATGTTATACATGTACCAGTCGCTCACTGTCACATCCAGATCTACAGGTTTCTTCATCAGCTGCATCATCTTGACGGCAGCTATCGCCTGCGCCTTGTAATATGACAGGCGCTCATATCCATAGATCATTATTCTGGCTGTGTCAGGTTCACCGCTTTTGCGGACAACTATCGCTATAGCAACCTCTCCGTCTCTTATGCTTCCGTCAAAGTTGACTGTCACATATGCTTCAAGCTTCACGGTGCCCTCCTTTCCATCTGATCTATGACCTTGTTCAATCTCTGTATGTATCCCTCATCCATTTTTATGTGATGCTTTTTCGGTGGGGACAGTGATACATATATACACCTCATGTACTGCCAGCCGAACCGGGTATATCCCTGTTCGATGCTGTCACCCTTGACATAGTATCCTTTCTTCTCTCTGGGCTTTTCATAATACCTGTCAGCCCTTACTATCTTTCTCTTGGTGGGAGGTCTGTACAGGTTCCTGGAGTGCGTCCACATCCTCCCTGTACCTCCTGCCATCTTCCAATATTTTCTATACTTGAGCATATAGGCGGCAAGCTTTGAATACTCTCCGTCCGGATCAAGGGGCTTTGTGTTTATCCTGCCCTTGTTCCATATATACTCTATCAGTGACAGCGGCAAGCCTGCATTGTTCAGTACAATATGGTGATGGAGAGCTCCCCTCTTCCCTGCCTCAGTCACTATGATATATTTCAACGGCGCGCCGAGTTTTTTATATACTCCACGCAACCGGGATATAAAATTACTTCTGTCCTTTATGGCATCCTTCACCGTCTCAGGACGTTCCCCCTCTCTATACGTGAGGGTTATATAATAATCTGAACTGTCAAAATTGGCGTTCAGTAATATTGTTATCTCCAGAGCGTTATGTCTCTCCTTTGCCAGAGCTTGTGCTTCGGATAACTCCTCTGCGTTCGCTCTCTTGGATCTGCCGCTCTGATGATAACGTGAAGAATAATACCTCCTCACTATGACAGTGGATCCTGCCACTGTCTCTTCGTGTATGTATGGCATTTTACCCCCCTTTTACCCCTTTTAAGTTTATAGTTATCGAGCCGTCAAGGGAGTTGCCGACTCCCTCAGTTACGGCTTTACATTATTTTGTATTTTTGGTGTAAAACTTGACTTTTTGCTCTTATATGTGGTATCATATAAAAGTCAAATGAATGTTATCCTTTTTTGGACGCATTTTACCCCGAGAGAGAAGCTTGGCATGGCTTCTCTCTTTTTATACTATCAACATCACTACCAATGCCATGCCACACATCAATATGATTCCGGCTGCATCCGTCAGTATCTCTTTTATCATGACTTGCCCTCCCTTACTCTCTGCATGTCCGTGTTGCCTTTTCTAGTTTTCTTAACCGGCACTTCACCCCTGATTATCGCATCAGCCAAATCGGCGATGCAATACAGGTCTGTTCCCGGAACAGGTTTAATAGTTGCAAGATAGTTCTTCCTGAAGCTTGGTGAGTCCTTGTAAGCAAAGGCACTCGCCAATTGCCTGCAGGTGGCGAAAGCCGGCTGCTTTATCTTGGGATCATCTATCTGTTTCTCTACACTCTTCGATATCTCTATGATCATTTCCCTCTTTTTCATCTCTCTCCCCTCCTTGTTTTTTGCTCCCTCCCGCCTTTTTAGGTAACGTGTGGAATATCCACGCAACATCGGGGGCTTCCGTTCCGTAGAACAACTCAAAATGGAAGCCCTCTATGTCGTGATTGCACATTAAATCTACCATGTTGTCTACAATGGCCTTTAATTCGACCATCGCAGAAAACATATTCTTGGCATATACCTTTTTGTGACAATAAGTATTTTCTGCTTTTACATACTTTTCTCTCTGCTCATTTACCTTTTCATGAACTTCTAAAATTTCTTTTTCCATCCTCTGACCTCCTTGTTTTTTCCTCCCTCCGGTTCTATAATGTACCCACAGGCTCCTGCACGAGCCGAGTACATCGAAAGGAGATGATACAATGGCAAAACTGACTTTACAAAATATCAATGACCTTGCATTAGCATATGCCACAGATTACATTAGACGTAATGATTATGACGATGACCATGTACGTCTTAATAATTTTCTTCGTGCATATGTATTTGCCAGTAAACTGTTGCCGGAAGAGTTTGCTAAAATAAACAATCTTCCGCCTTCGGCACTTTTACAATAACCTGCTTTTTCATGTTCTCTATCTCCGCATCCAAATTCATTTCAAGTTCTCTCGCTATCATCTTACATATTGCTATGGCTTTGGGTGCGGAGTACTTTCTTTTCTCCATAAATTCATATAATTCATATCTTTCTTTTCCGTACATGCTGATTTCATCCTGTGTTATATACATTTTTTTAACCTGTCCTAAAAGTTTTTCCATCTCTCTCGCCTCCTCGCTTTTTCTTTATCTCGCTGCAATAACTGCGGTGCATTCCGTTATTTGACTTTTCTGTACTCCTTCCTTATAATGAACCCGCCGACCGCTGCCACGGTTGAGTATTAAAGAAAGGAGTGAAAGGCCATATGACTGATGAGCAATTCCTGTCCTTACTGAAGCAGTTTGAAACCGATGAAGTGCCTGGATACGGAAAATGTATTCTCTTTGGTAAAATCGCTAACAAACTCAAAAGCGGGTACTATACTACCGACGGCATCGAAGCCGAAATACGAAGGCTTGATGCTGAAGGTCGCTTGGAAGCAGTGCCTGATGATTTTTCTGGCGGCATTTTAGGCGTCAAGTTGACCGAGTTATGAGACCTGCTTTCTGGCTTCTACCCAAGCGCTGTTTAGTATTGCATAGGCACCGCTTGGGGATTCTTTTTCCATGATCTTGTCAAAGATTTCCATTCCTTCTTTTAGCGCTGCTCTTAATCGTTCTTTTGTTCGCTCTATGTCTTTCGTATGATTTGCAACTTTTGATGTTTCGTAAAGAACCGAAGCCGCGCTATAGATAATGTCAATGATTCCCAGTTTTACAAACATCGGATCCGAGTCAGATATTTTCTCATTGATCCTGTCATAAAATTCATTCCATGTTTCTTGATTCATTGATTTTCCTCCTGTCGTGTTTGACTTTTCCTTTCTATATTTCAGGCTGTTTTTTTTGCTTTTTTCTCTTCACGTCTTGCGTGAGCAAGTACGCCCTCCATATAGCCGAGGACAAAATTTTTGTCTTTCTCCGACAGCTTTAGAAATTTCTCCGCTGTCCTTATAATTGTTTCATCTTTAGAACTCATATATTCCCCTCCTCTCCGTCTTTGACAATTAGTCTGTATAATCTCCATACGCAAACAAGCATGATGCAGTGAGCAAAAAGAGATATTGCATGATCAATCCATCCCATTTTCTACCGCTCCTTTCATCAATCCCTTTTTACCTTTTTTGCTCATTTGGTTTACCTCCTGTTTGTATCTTATGAGAACATTATAATCCTTTTTGAGAACTTTGTCAAGCATTTTTTGTATCTTTTGAGAACTTTTTTTCTTGACAGGGATAAAATGAAATGATATAATACTGTTTAGACAGGAGGAGAATGTCATGGAAATAATCATTACTTCAACGGCACAAAAAAGGTTTGATAAACTCGACAGCAAAACAAAGGCAAGAGTAGCAAATGCAATTAAACGCTTGCCAAATGGAGATATAAAAAAACTGACCGGACTGAAAAATGACTACCGCCTGCGCGTTGGAAATTACCGCATTCTTTATTCTATGGAAAATGATATTATTATCGTCAAGAACATTTTGCCGCGAGGGCAAGCATATAAATGAAACCGGAGGTGCAGCATGAGCAAAGAAACCCTTATTGATTTAGTTAAACTTGTACCAGATGAAGAAACAGAACTCTTGTATCAAATTGTAATCCGCTTTATCCCTGAGGATATTCCGCTACCGGATGAACTGGATGCCATAAAGGAAGCAAATAAGGACATAGCCCGTGGCGAGGTTCACAAATTTATCTGGAATGAGTAATAAAGTTCAAACATCTGTGCGGATTAACTCAGAAAGGAGCTCAAAATGGAAAAAGGTGAAAGAGTGCGTAAGTTACGCAAAGAAAAAGGGATGACTATGGAACAATTTGGGGCAGTGCTTGGTATCAAAAAAAATAGTATCTCTAATATAGAGAGTAATAAGAGAAATCTAACAGATGCCCTGCTTAAATCCATCTGCCGCGAGTTCTCCGTCCGTGAGGAGTGGCTTCGTGACGGAACAGGTGCGATGTATGAGACCGGTTCTTCCGGCACGCTTGACAGGATTAATACTATCCTAAGCGGTGGAAACGCATTTGCCGCCAGATTTTTTGATGCTTTTTCTTCTCTGGATGAAGACGAGTGGGATTTACTTGAAAAATTGATTGAAAAGATTGCTTCCGATGTAAAAGATAAGGTACCTGAAAATGATGAAGAACATCATTCAGAATATACACCGGAGCAACTCCATGCAGAACTTGACCGTCAAATTGCTCTTGAAAAGAATCGAACGGAAAAATCAAAAGTCTCATGATCTACCGCTTGCAGCACGGTCTCCCTTTTATGTATAATGCAAAAGTAAAAGAACCGCAATAAATGCGGCTCTTTTTCTTTAGCTTTCCACTCCACCGCCTGAAGCACGGTATTCCTTTTATGTATGGTGTGACCAAAAGTTCTTGTTGACAATATCTCTTTTTTGGTGTATATTGCTGTATAGGCTACAAAGACATGATGATGTTCAAAGTATCACAAAAACCCACGAGCGGCTACTCGTGGGTTTTTATTTCAAAAAAACAGGTTAAAAAATATCATTGACAAATACACCTTCTTATCTATATAATCAAGGTGCAAGCGGATAATTGGAGGAACATCATGATTTCAATAGGTAAGATAGTTCACTTTATGGATGATGATAGGCTGATAAACAGCCGCCATCTTTTACGTCGTATGAGGGAACGTAGTATTTCTTTCACTGAAATAAGAGAATGTATTAAAAATGGAGAAATTATCGAACAATATCCTGAAAGCTATCCTTTCCCCAGCTGTTTGATTTGCGGGAAAACACATTTAGGAAGAATAATCCATGTGGTCGTTAGTGATGAAGGTGAAGGCGGCAGAATTATCACCGCCTATATCCCGAATAAAGAAGTTTTTGGTAACAACTTTAAAAAAAGGAGGCGATAACTATGAAATGTTCATCTTGTGCATTCGACAATAATGTTTTTGATATGGAAGAGGCTACTACCTCATATCTTGGTGAACTATGCAACGGCAATTATGTAATAGTGGAAAATGTGCCCTGTTATAAATGTCCTAACTGCGGCGAAGAATTTTTTACTCTCTCAGTCTCTGAAAAACTTGAAAAGATTATCAAATCTTTTGACAATAATGATGAACGTGTGTATATAACAGATTATGATGCTGCTGCATAAAAACTAAAATCTGAACAATATTATGTTTTCCACACTCTCAAAAAACCACGAGCGGCGACTTGTGGTTTTTTATTTCAAAAAAAACAGGTTAAAAAATATCATTGACAAATACACCTGCTTGTCATTATAATTTACCCACACACAGCAGTTTCTTTCTGTGAGAGGGGTAAAATCATGCCAAAAAAGTACAAATTTGAAAAAACCTTTACCTACGAAGGTAAAAGATATCACGTCTATGGTGACACCGAGAGGGAAGTCTACGAGCGGATGGCATTAAAGAGGCGTGATCTTGAAGAGGGTCGGGTTGTCATTAACAAGCAAATGTCTGTCAAAAAGTGGACTGATATCTGCGTGGATACATATAAGGTCGATATATCCGAGCGGACAAGGCAAAATATACAATCTATCATAAATAAGCATATTCTTCCGTATATCGGGAATATGTCCATTTCTGCTGTCAAACCGGTAATGTGCCAAAAAATCCTGAACAATCTCTCAGGCTTTTCAAAATCATACATTATAAAAACTCATCAGATCCTATCGTTTATATTTCGCACGGCAAAGGAAAACGAGCTTGTAATAAGCGACCCCACCGTTTCCCTTGTGCGTCCTGAAGGACACACTACCCACCGCAGGACTATAACCCCGGATGAGCGCAGACATCTGTTAGAAGTCTGCTCTGCCGACCACAGACTAATTCCTTTTCTTTTCATGCTATACTGCGGATGCAGACCGTCAGAGGCTCTAAACGTTCGGTCGGACGATATCTGCAGCATTGATGATGTCAGGGCTTTGCACATACGTGGCACAAAAACAGTAAATGCGGACAGATATGTGCCTATCCCCCTTGAATTTTTGCCGACAATTGATGAATGCGATCCGGGCGGCACCGGTCTGTTTGCTTCCAAACTTGACGGCCATCCTCATACCGAGGCGTCATATAAACAGCTCTCCAAGCACCTAAAAAGGATGATGAACATATCAATGGGCGCAAATATGTATCGAAATCGACTGATACCGCCTTTGCCTCTTGCGGATGATTTTTCTGCCTACTGTCTCAGACATACATACTGCACGGATTTAAAAAAGGCAGGCGTTCCTCTTTCCATCGCAAAAGACTATATGGGACACGCGGATATCTCCACAACTGCTAACATATATTCTCATTATGATGACGATACTTTTTTGAAGGGAGCTTCTATCCTGGGAATAAAAAAATAATTTTCATTTTTGGGCACGACATGAGGTGACAGGGTACGACACCGGGTACGACACTTTTACCCATTGATAACCATTTTTGTCTCTTTTCTTGCATAGGTCAACTGCGGAATTTTCCAAAATAACACCGCCTCAACCCCCGACCAATCGGGCATTTGAGACGGTTTGTAAATGTCAGCAGGACACGGGAGTCGAACCCGCCTCCTCAGCTTGGGAACGTTGAGTTGTTTCCCTTAAATACGGGCTTTATCGCCAAGGGTACGACACTCCGGTTGACACTTTTACAATTTGGAAAAACACGACATTATCTGGGGGTCAATATCGGCGGAGACTGTACTTTACAATCCCCGTCGATAAAATATGATATTTGGTGCCCGCTTCGGCGGGGGCTTTTAATTTGTCAGGAAGCATCAGGCGTATTTCAGTCCTTTAACTCCACGGGCTTTCATGTCTTTTTTCAGCTTCTTCCACTTTTGGTTTTTTGCTCCGACCATAGGATCAGGGCAGTCCTTACCGTTGGCATCCCAGTGCCGGAGGACAGTCTTTAAGTTCGGACATTTTCTCTTGAGATACTGTAAGAGAAGTGCCAGAGATTTCATCTGTGCGTCAGTCGGGTATCCCATGGTGTAGCTGCATAATTCTATTGATACAGAATTTGAGTTCATGCACCTTTTGTAGTATCGTCCTGCGCCGTTCTTCTTTGTGAAAAATCCGCCGACCGCATAGGCTGTCTGATTGATCTGAATCGACCTGAACACGATCCCGTTCGGGTCGATAAAAAATTGTGCACCGGCTTGTCTTGTATTACTGGTTGCGAAGTAATTCGCATTGCCGGCAGCCGAGTCGTGGGCGTTGCCGGTGTAGTGCACCGGGGCATAAGTTACATTCGCGAGCGGTCTTGTCGCTCCGTAGCTTACGTGTTTGGCTTGCTTGACGTATATCGTCAACCCTTCTTTTGTCGTGAATTTCCTTGAATAGCTTGTTGCCGGTGGTACCATTAAAACTCACCTTCTTCCTCTTCAATCGTTCCGATGGCTTTTCCATCGGTAGATGTTAATGTATCGGTTGGCGCTGATGAATCATAAACGAGGTCATCAGGCGTCATGATTATTTCTTTTCCTCCTGTCAGCTTCGACACTAAATCAGAAAAATAATTCGATCCGCGTGAGAATAATATGCCTGTTAGCATCATATCCACAGTCGGATTGATGCTGATATCGTAAAATTCCGACAATGCGTGGTTGAAAAGCTGCAGATTGAATACAAATGCCAAGACGACCCCGAGGATGATTGTGATGCCCTGAGTGATTGCTGTCTTGTATTCTCCATAGTCGATCATTTTCATAATTGTCTTGAAGTACTCAACAAGCGCCTCGAGCACAATTGCTACCATTACTATTAATGCTACTGTTTTCATTTTTTCTTCCCTCCTTTGTATTTTTTGTCATATCTAAAAAGATATGCTCTTCATTGTTTTTGATAATTATTCTTTGTTACATTTTTAAATTTCAATCATATTCTTCCCTGACCGCCACAAGTCCTTTTATCACCTTCTCAACGTACTCATTTATCGCCTTGTGAAACTTCTCTGACCTCATTTCTTTCTTGTCTACGTTTGCAAGGACTATATTCCAGATGATATCCTGTTTTATCTCGATATAAGTCTTTTTATCTTCAATATGATTAAATATGATCCACTCTATAATCTCATCCAAAAGAATCTCAAGTATAAATTTTGTGCGGTATTGATTGTAGCCCTCGGGCTGTGGCACCTGCCCCTCAAAGGCTCTACAGGCTTTTTTTACCCATCCTATCTGATTTCTTATAATCGTCCGCTCCACCTCCCCGGCATTCATGCCGACTGACAGCTTGTCTGTCTTGATTTTTACTATACCAAGCCTTGCGCAAATGAATACCAGGGCAATGATTATCAGGATCAGAACCCCGACTGTGACTCCATTTGCTGACGTAAAAATATTCCCGATGGCTTCCCACATAGTTGCGTCTCCTCTCTTTTTTGCAAAAAAAGCACCCTTTCGGGTGCTCTTTCTCTTATACTATTGTAACACGTTGCCGTGTGCTTTTGTGTGCTTTTTTTCTCAATTATCCTTTTCCTTTTTCTAACTATTACCGGTACCCTTTAAAAATGTTCCTATCACCGTAGCAATTCCTGTAAGATCAATAATCAATCCGGCTACAGTTGCATGAATGCCGGGAACAGCTACTATGACGGTAGTTCCCGCAATAATAATAAACAAAGCAATTGCCAACGCTGAAATAATACCCAGAAAGCTATCTCTTGACTCTGTGTCAACCATTTTCTTTTCCACATACTGTCTATGCTCAGCTTGTTTTTCTGCCATTTTGAGTATTCTATCAGCTGCACCCGGTAATGCTTCCTCATATCCAGCAAATGAACGCTGACCGAGGGTTTCGTCGTATCCTTCAAAGCGTGGGAGTTCCTTTTCGAAAGCCATGCACTCGGTATGAGCATATTCTGATTGCTTTTTCATGAGGAGCCTTTCTTTTTCGCTTGACTCTCGCCCAATCAGAATTTTTTCTGTTCGGACTTTCATATAGCCTTGTTTGGCGGCAAAGATGATTAACCCGATGATGATCAATACAAACCACGCGTCGCCGTTTTGTACCATCCTCTCAACGGTTTCCCACATGTTTACCACCTCCCAACTTCGCCAGCAAGGCGGCTACTTCTTTTTCTTCCTCATCCATACGGCGATACTGCGCCAGCTCACCGATGAGTCGTTTATTAAGTGATACGATGCGTTCTAAGATGTCGGCATACTCAACGGCTATCTCTTCCGATATCGTGAGGGCATCAGGAGTCGGCAGTTGCTGTCTTTCCATGATGTCAGCCCTCCTCGTATGACTCGCCGGTTATTTCCTCGTGCTCCTCAGCGGTGATACCTTTCTTTTTTCCGACTACAGTATGGACTCTATCTTTGTTCCAGAGGCCTGTGTCATAATAGCTTTTGATCTTCTCAAAGTTCTTTGAATGTTCTGCTTTCTCTGCCATTTTTAAACCTCCTCTAAATCAATTTCTGATACTATAGCAATATAATCGATGTCCGCACGCTGCTTTGCGATTGATCTTTCTATCTTCTCGTCTTTGGTCTCCTCCGCAAATGAGAACCAATACCGTCCGTCTACTGATGCCGCCTTAATTACCCTTGCATCTGTATAGGTCTTTTCCTCGGCTCCTGTGATTGTTACTTCGGATAAGTCCTCCGGAAATGTCGGTTTCTTTTTTGTGATATAGCAGCTTCCGTTGAGTTCTGCGGATATCTCTGATCCGTCAGTAAATGTGATTGTTACTTCCATCTTGGCTCCTTTCCAAATAATTCTTTGTAGAGTTGTTTCATTCCCTTGATCTGTTTCTTTGACATGAGTTTCGTGTAGTCGCCCATCCATGATTTATAGGCTTGTTCGACTGTTTCGTAATCTATGATACCTTGATCGAGGATCCGCTTGTACGCTTTCAGTTTTCGGCGTTCCCTCGTTACGGCTTTGGGATTGATTCGTTTTACTACTTTTCCGGTCGGCGTCATCCAGTATTTGATCTGCAGATATTTGAAGGTTCTGTCCATTTTTACAATCCTTGTTTTACGATCGTTGATGAAAATGTTTAGTTCTGCAGCTACCTCTTTGATACCTTCGATGATGTCGAGTGCTTCCTCTCTCGTCGGTACGATGAAATATACATCATCCATATATCTGCCATACCATTTGAGACTGCGAACGATCTTACAATAATTGTCGATCGGTGTCGGAAAGTATATTCCGATGTTCTGTGATGACTGGTCGCCTATGTTGACGGACTTGGCCATCATCTTTTCGCCGGTCTTTTGATCATCTGTGATATTTTCGTAATACCAAACAGAATCGAATTTGTCTTCAAGGCAGGTGGCATATTGTTCATCCGTCATGTATGAAACATCAATCTCGAAATCATCGATGATCTCATCCATCAGCCAGTGAATCTCTTTCGGGATTCTCGGATAGATGCTTTCTTTGATTTTGTCATGGCGGATATTATCGTAATACTTGGAAAAGTCCACGAAGCCTACATAACCTTGATTGGTTCTGTGTTTCAAGTAAAAGTTATGTAGATCTTTTTCAAAACGCGCTCTGGCGTATGTGATACCTTTTCCTTTACGGCTGGCCGGATTGTTTTCGATGAGGTATTTATCAAGGCATGGTGCTAAAATCTCATCACATAAGGCGTGTCTTACTACCCTGTCTCGCATCCTGTTTCCGTGAATAAACCGGATTTTTCCTCTTTCATTCAGCGGGAACTCCGAGCACGGACTTGTCTTATAGGTTCCGGTCCTGAGTTCCATCTTTAGGTCATAGAGGTATGTGAGCCAATTATGGTAGAACTTTTGTGGCTCCAGCTTCCAGTCGCTTCCGTTCATGGATGCCATCATGGCGTCATAAAGGATATTAGTATCATCAATAATTGCCGTGTTGCTCTCGCTTAAGCCCCGGTCATCGGCTCGTCGTAACTCGTCGCATAGGGCGGATCGACACGGCGACGATCCAGCTTCGGATTCTTCCTCTGCTTTGTTATTTAGGTTTTCCAAAGACAGCTTTTCCTTTCGCATAAAAACCCGCCATCCGTGTATGGTCTTATGGGTTAATGGAAATCGGGGCGAACGCCATTAGCATTCCCCGCGTTGTTGTTGTTCACATTCCCGTTGTTGTTGACATTAGCGAAATTCGTCGCCGACACGACGGAGCGAAGCCACCAGTTCGCACGTACAAAAGCTGCCTTACGAATCGGACGCTGTGGAAGATTCTGAACCTGCTTCGTTGGATTTCTCCTTCTTGGCTGGCTTTTCAGATTTTTTGTTCTTTCCCTTGTCCGGTTTCGTCTTTAAGAATCGGTTGGAGCTTTGTCTGACTCCCTTGACCATTGATACCAGATTTTTAATCCGGATGGCCAGGTTGTCATATTTGTTCATATCCACAGGAAGTGTTTCTGCGATAAACTGCAGCTCCAGCCTCAAACTGTGTAGTAGTCCAATCGTTCGGTCAAAATGGATCCTTCTTTCCTTGTATTCTTCCATGAGCGCCGCTCCGTCCGGAAAGATTGAGTTTCCCATTTCAAATTCCGATGTTATCCTTTGCCATAAGTCCAATACTATTTCTGTTTCTTTGTAGATGAACTGTGAATAGAAGAAATCGTGTTTTGTCTTCATCCTCCTGATCACATCATCGCTGTTTGGGAGATTTTGGAATCTTGTTTCAAACTTTGCAATCATCTTTTCGTATTTCTCCGGATCGTATCCGAAATCCAGGATGATCGCTTCAGTGATGTCTTTCCTTAATCTCCGTAGTTCCTTCGTTGTTTCAAAATCGTGTTTCTTCCGCTTTGATTTTGGCACATTGCTCATTTTCTACGCAGCTTTGCTTGCTGATCTCTCCGCCCACAAGGGGCGGTGATCGAGATCAGCAGATTGCGAAAGCGGGGCGAACGCCAAGAGCATCCCCCGCGGAGTCGTAGTTCACAGCCCCGTAGTAGGCGACAAAAGCGAAATGCGTCGCCGACACGACGGAGCGAAGCCACCAGTACGCACGATTGCAGATCTTCGCCGGATCATACGCAAAAAGCGGTAATTGCGATTTATCGATCCCCATATTGAAATTGATGGAATCCGCTGCCGGTTTTGATCCACATGGACCGCCACAAACCATCTGCTCGTTCATCAGCTCAATAGATGAGTCGTACCAGCTCCAGTTTGATGCGTTTCCGCTGGCGTCTACCGTGTTCGTCAGCGCTTCTCTGTGTGTGAGGATATGAGCGGAGCCAAAAGCGGTTGTGATGGTTCCTTTTGCCGAATTCATATATTCCGTGTACATCTTCGATCCTACATATCCGCCGGCCGTTGTATGTGAGTCGTTCATCTTCTGATTTTCGCCGATACATGTGTCTGGTACCAGCACGACATGATGTGTGGTGCAAGCGGTGTCTCCGCAGTTATACCAGTAATCGAAAGCCGCGATTCTGTAAACGATTCCTCCGATCGTCCAGTAATCTCCAATGAACATGTCATTAAAGGTTCCTTCCTGAATTGCGGCATATTGAGCAGCAGATACAGATGTACCTAACGACCGTCCGCGATAGATAGCATTGTGGGCTCCTGCATTGCTGGCGACGTTAAACCCTCCTCCGCTTGCAGATGTAGGCTTAAAGTGTGTTGCATTCCATGCTCCTGTGTGAGCTGTGATACATTTATACAGCTGATCCTGATACATGACGTAGTCATCAACTGCATAGCTCTCCGAATCACTAAATGCCGGTGCAATCGACGCTCCGATTCTTGTGAAGCGTACAGCTACCGAAGTTGATCCTCCTTCCAGTGCTTCGGCCACGCGCACTAAAGTCTCGTCCGTCGCGAGCGGTTCTGTTGCATAACTCATAGTCCTTATCCTCCTTTATTCTGTGCCATATGTCTGGCAGATTTTACCGTTGACAATTGAAAGTCCTACATCGTTGCCTGCTATTGCATCTTTCCAATCTCCATCGTCATAGATTTGGAGTTTTGAGTTGTGATACCTTATTCCATGGATGCCTTGTGTGTTCATGATTGTTGTCTCTACATGGTTGGCAAGATCTCCTGCGAGTGCAAATGCCGATGCCGAGTAGGTAAACGTCACGCTTGCCTGATTTGATATCTTTACTAAAACATCCTGCACCATTTCAACAGGGTTCGTACCTTCATAATGTGGCAGATAGTCACCTTGGTCTTCCGTTGTCACCGAAATTGCAAATAAGACGGCAGCGCCTCCGCTTTTTGGTGTTGCCATAACTCCGATCTCATTGACGTAAAATCCTTCTTCAAAAAGCGGAGTTCCTGTTGACGGATCGTAGTTCGCTATATTTGATACAAGCCTTACGGTTTCAGCTGATGTTCTCTCGCCTTTTGATATGTCATAAGTCTCTTTCAAACTTTTCAATGCCGTCTTTGTTTTTAAGTTTGAAAATGTCTTCTCAGAAGCCGTGTATGTACCGTTTCCTACTACGAGAGATGAAAACTCAATAGAATCCTCGTCCTCGACCAAATCGGACATAAAAGCCAGTCCTGCATCGGTCATTACTGTGATAAATGATGCCATGTTCTTCCTCCTATTCTGTGATTATTCTGTGTTTCGTATACGAATACCTCTGGTGAGTGTAGGTCATGCCGAAATACTCAACTATAAGATCACGGATGATATCTACAAACTCGAGCCATGAGGTAGCGTTCTTTTCTTTTCGAAGAAGTACTTTAAAGAACTCTTCCATGTCCGGAACCAGTGGAGCGTTCGTCTGAACTCTGAATGTCCCTCTGTCCCCTCCGAACTCATACCACTCTAACACCTTGCCCTCGCCAAACATCTTCTTTACAAGCGTTTCAACTCCGTATATAGTTCCTGCGGTGCGTCGCCAGTTAAAGCCTTCTTTTACCAATCGGATTTTGATATCTCTATCAAGTGAGTCTTCGTAATAGGGAAGATCCCATTCGATCGCAAGGTAATCAAGTGTGCTGTCCGGCAAATTCTCGATATGATTGTATAAAAATACATTCTCCGTGTATCGGTACAGTAATCGAAGGAGCTGCTCTACTGTATAAAAGATACACTGATTCTTGATCGTGCCGCTGCCAGAGAATAATTCCGACAGCTTTACATCGAACAGCCCTCTGTATCCATGTGAAAGATCCGAATAGTTATCATTCATATTCCAATCCTCCATATGTCACAGTCTTGACTTCCAATACGGCCAACTCGTCAGCTTCTACAATAGCTTGTGTAGGATATGTTATCGTGACTCGATTTGCACCTGCATCGATTACCATCTGAGTAAGCTTTGACGGATTGATGTTGCGTCCGATCTTAGTGGTTTGCCACGTTATATATTCATCAACCGCTGCCTCAACCTGCTCTTTTATAGTCTCCTCATATTTCTGATTGTCGTATGAGATATAATAGGTCAGATCGACGCTAAAATTAACAGCGCTCGGTCCGGTGACTGTGATTCGGTCTGTAAGTTTTTTCCTCACAGGATCATTTAGATAGTTGGTAACTATCTGTATGAGTTCAGCTGACGGCATCCCTGTCTTTGATGTGATCGTGATCGTGAGGTAACAAGGCTCCGGTGATGATACTGATACATCGTTGACCAATGTTGATGCTGACTTTGCGTGGAAGATATACGAGTCTTCTGTTCCGCATGTTGAATACTCACTCGGCGCAAGGAAGATCCTTTCCGCAAGCGTGTCGTCGTCTTCTTCGTCAGCTCCTCCATCGGATATTGTCGTATTTTCGACCGAATCAATAAACGGAAGGGTATCAACTAATTCATCGATCATTCCTGCTTCGATACCGTTACCGTCCTCTCCGTCGGTCATACATGTACATGCCACATCGGCATATGTATCTCCTGCCGGTATCGTGACATCTTCGTCTGTGGAAAAATAAATATCGTCACTGTCAGCCGCTGCCACCTGAGTACCCGCAGGAATGACGTAGTCGCTTTCCTGTGGTTCCGTGAGAGTAAATCTGACCGTGACAGTGGCAGGCATTGCCGGATTTCTCTCAACTCCGCATCTCGCCCCGATATTATCGAGAAAATCACCCATCGAATATTTTAGCAGATTCTGCTTGCCCGCATTGTCAATGTACTGCGCCACCTGATAGAAGATATACGATACCGCATCAAGCAGGATCTTCTCTTCGTCCGTATCATACAACTTTATATTCTCACCTGTCAGCTCTGTCCAATGCTCTGTATACCAGCTTCTTGCATCTTCCGCAAAATCCTCCAGTTTCTTGTTATCTATAAAAGATATATCAGGATAATTCTCAATCTGTTTAATCATATCGCCCTCCTATATGGCATCCTCGTCCTCTTCCATGTCATCATACTCCGTATCTTCATCTGTCTCCTCATCTGTGGGGCTGATCACAATATGCGCACTCACTCCACCGCTTTCATCGTATGAAAAAGATATATCATCAACCTCTACCCTTGGCTCATATTGCTCTATCTTTTCCCTTATTTCTATCTCTAAAAGCTGTGTAGCCACCGGCAGAGGATTCCCGATTATATCAGGATCAATTCCAAAATCTCTGTTGAGCGGATATGTGCCTGCAGTTGTCCCGCATAAAAAGGTTATACCGGCTATGATGTCGTTCAGATCGTCTATGTCATCATCTGCTTCAACAGTAATATTATTGAGATACATGGGTACACCTCCTTATGCGTAGTGCGACAGCGTGAGCGATAATGTGACTTTTGTCAGCTGACCCTGGGAGTATATCTTGTCCCATGCCTGTGACATGGATTCGAGTTTCCATTTTTTTCCGATCTTATGCTTTCCTATATATAGCTCGTCAACCTTGCCACTCTCGCAGAATTTGTTTAGCGTCTTCATGACCTTGTGGGGTGTCTGTCCAAGCATCGCATCGACCACTATTGTCATTGAAAAACTTCTCGTGTTGCTTCCAAGAAATTCCTGTTTCGGATACTTTGCACCTATTACTATATGATCCGTCCAGTTTGCCGAGACTTCCTGACTTACATCTGCAGGTGTCAATATATCCGGATTGCCTCCATCCGTTGTCTTGACGTGAAAGCTTACCCCCGCAAAGCTTCCTATCCCCTGCGGCCTTGCTTTTGGCTTTTTTGTCTTTGCAGGCTTTTTTATATCTTTCTTTACGAGCACATTCCTCATGATGCTCACAGTGCCCTTTTTCTTTTTAGCCATATCTGCTCCTTATGGTGTGTTTGATCTGTTCCAGTAAGTGCCAAGTATAATCCCTCTGCTACTCCCTGTCATGTCTGCCACTACATACTCACCCACCGCAGGCGGTGAAAAAGCCACTCTGGAAGCTGAACTTTCATAAGCTTTTACCAACGGCTGCAGAACCGGAAGCAATACTGTAGTCGCATCTTCCTCATCCTCAAAAATCACCGATACCATACCTGTATCCGGATCCACCTTTGATACTCTGCCTGTTTTGATCATATGCCCTCCTATACCGGTAGCTTGTGGAGCTCCAACTGCATTTCATATCCGGATTCTCCCGACAGTTTATGTGTTACGGTGTCCACAAAGTAGTTGCCGCTTGCCTTGCCAAACCCTGACAATTTTATCACGGCAGTCGCATATAATCCCGGGATTGCATCTGTAGATATTATCATTGTGGTTCTGTTTTTGTTTGCGCTTCGAAGCAATGCCTCCGCCTTAAGTTTTGCATCCTTTTTACTATAAGCCGTGACGCTCGCCGTCAATGTCCTGCCTTTCTTCCCCACCTTTGCCTTGTTCTTTTTGTTGCTGTCACTGTCCGTATATGTCACCTTTGCACATGTATATGTCCTTTGGAGTGTGGTATTCCATTCCCAGTCCGTGACCTTTCCGCCTTTCCTCTCTATAGTTGCGACAGGTGGCTTATTTTCGTACTTTTCTTCATCATATATGACTATCTTATTATTGTAGATTTTTAGCCCGAGACCATATTCTTCACATAAAGAAGATAAAAAGGACGAATCAGCCTCTTTACTCTGTTCAACCTCTTTTATCTTGATCTTTCCTGCGTCATAATATAGTTTCACCCCTGCCCTCTTTGCTATCTTGGCAGCTATAGACTTTATTGTCGCTCCTTTATATGTCTTTGTTCTCTCGCGGTCTTTGAACTCTGACTTGACCGGAGCAGATACGGCTTTTATCGTAAATGTCGATGGCGGGTATGCTCCTGTCAGATCATCCGTTACAAACTTACCGCAACGCATTATTTTTTTGTCATCTGCCCTGTTCCAATTCTTTGTGATTATCCCGGCGGATATCTTCATCCCTTTCAACGGCTTCCAGGCTTTTAGAAATCTCATGTCCGTATTGTTGAGCGTCATACTTACCTCATCGCTCCCGCCTGTAGCCACATCAGTAAATGTGAACTCTTCCAGATATGGAGCTATGTCTTTTGACGCACCCTTGCCGTTGAATGTAAGCGCAACCGCCGCTCTTCGTCCGTTTTCCATCTTACTGCCTCCACTCAGGTACTCCCTCTGCCTCATCAGACGGCAGCTCCGGAATGTATACAAGCTCACCGGCATTAAATACCGCGATCGCCAGAAGCTTCGGATTATTCCTCATTAAAAAATCCGCATGCGACTCACTTCCATATACTTCTTTGGCTATCTGGTCCCATGTATCGCCTGATATTGTCTCATACAACATAGAATCCTCCTAGAAACTTCGTCTTCCCTCATCTTTTATCATCTGCTTGTACATCTTTTTGAACTCTTTAATCGTCAGCCCGGCTATTTCCTCTGCTTTTTCCTTGCCTGCTCCGTTTACGGTAAGGTTTAGCACCGGTGCAAAACTCTGACTTCCTCCGCTCACACCCAAAAGCCTGCCTGTTTTTGCATACAGGTCATAAGCATCTCTGGTTCTTTTTATTGGTATAATGCTCTCAGTTCCTGCTTCTCCGACCATTCCCACATGCGGTGATGAAAAGATACCACCCTTTGCGTGTTTGACTATTGGAGAAACCAATGCATCAGTATCACTGCCTGTGCTTGCTTTTATTGTCGCCGGAATAGTGATGTTTTGTGTGAGTACTTTTGAGTTGAACCCGCTAATGAATTGCATCCCGGCAGCCTGTCCACTCTGCCCGGCTGCATTCGCCACATTATCAAGCATGTTCCTTTCAGCTTCTGATACCGTAGTGTCAGTCTGAATATGTTCACTCATCCCTTTTGTGACAGCTTCACCTGACTCCTTGCCCCTCTTTTCAAACTCGCCTTTGTCAGCTCCGTTTTTATTGTTCATGTATTCAGAGGCATATGACATGGCTTGTTCATTTGCTTGCTTATACTCTTCGCCCAAAATGATATCATTATTGTTTTTCACTATCTCACCGGCGCTTTTACCGGAATTAGCATTATCAATCATTTCTGCGCCCAGATGCATTGCCTGCAATGCACCCGTCACCGTCCCGGCTATTCCGGGGCTCATTGTTCCGGCAATATTATGTATCGCATCATACTTCGACATTTCATCAATTGCTTTGATCTGATTGCCAAATTTTGAATCGCTTACCCCTTTTGCAGAAAGCATCTTTTGTGTGAGTTCATGCAGGGCTTTTCTGTCACCGTCGCCCAGAACGCCCGATGCCATTTTCTCACCGTAGGTATCCATCAGCGTATTATACTGAAATTCGACCGCCCTGTTCGTCGCTTCGCTTTTCTTTTTCTGTACTTTTTCGGTTACCGCTGCCTTTTGCTCCTCGGCTTCCGCCTCGCTGATATATCCCTTTTCTCTATCCTTCTTTGTGAGTTTCCCCTTTTTTGTTCTGGCGTTTATAGAGGCATACTGAGTTTTTGCCCCCTCATCCAGTCCTTCATTTGTCTTGTCAAGGTTTTCATTGATCTGCGTCTGTAGCGCTTCGAAGTTGTCAGCGGTAAGATCCTTCCCGGACCACTCGGAGTTCATAAGATCCCACTCAGCTTCGGCATTTGCCTGTGTGACCTTCTCATTTATCTCCGCTATCGAGTCAAGCACCTGATCTATTGCTTTTTTTGTGTCAGGCTTAAATCCTTTGTCGACGGCTTCCTGCAAGAGCTTGTTCAGGTCTTTCGTCAGACTGTTCGTCTCTTCCTGTAATCCGGCATAAAATGCATCCGAACCCGTCAGCATATCCTTGGCATCTTTGCCTTTGCCAAATAAAAGCTTGGTAGATACCGATACCTCATATCCCTTCTGGTCTATGAGTGACTGTGTGTCTTTGATATACTTTTTTACATCCTCGGCATATTGTTTCCTGTCACCTTTATTTATCTTGAGACCTGCATTTATCTTCCAGTCGGTCTTTTTTAATGCGCTTCTCGTGTCTTCCAGGGATTTTTGTATTTTTTCGGTGTTTTTGAGGGTTGAAAAAAGCTCATCTATCTGAGCCAGTCCATTGCCTCCGACGATCTGTTTCGCGGCATCGTCCAGCTCGTTCATCGATAATACTATATCTCCAAAAGCATCATCCAATGATGCATTCTTAGCTTCTCTTGACGCTGTCTCTACTGCTGCCGCTATAGCTCCTATCGCTGCCGCAGCTCCTCCTATTGCAGCTATTGCAGGATTAAGTGTAGTAAATGCAGCAATGGCTTTTGTCACACCTGTGATGCCCTCTGCCACTTTAAAAGAAATTATTGCCGCACCTATCCCTCCGATAGCTCCTGATATGACTTCCGGATTTTCAAGCAGCCATTCTCCCACATCCATAAAAGGACTTATGAACTCACCAAGGGCATCCCCAACATCTAAGACAGTATCTCGAATCACCGGGAAATACTCGACAAAAGCGTCTGACAATTCTCCTACTGTTTGTGTCCCCCACTGAACCGCTTCCCTCAATGGTTCTTCAAGTTCCTGGTATATTGTGACTCCGGCACCCTCTAATGCAGATTTAAACAGTGTGACATCGCCCTGGAGATTATCAAGTCTTGTGTCTGACATCTTCTTGGCGGCACCGGCAGCATTATTTATTTCATTCGTCAGGTTTTCGTAATCCTTACTACCTGCATTTACGATGGCAAGCAATCCCGACATGCCTGTCTTCCCTGCTATTGCTTCGGCATTTGCCGCTTTTTCTTTGTCAGACATCTTAGCAAAGGCAATACGCAAGTTGTCAACTGTCTCGCTCCATGGCTTCATTGTGCCATCTGCATTTGATGTGGCTATTTCGTATTTTCCGATTTCCTCACCTGCCTCTGCAAAAGCCTTTCCTTGTAAGGTTATTCCCCCGGCGGTCTCTGTCATTATCCGTCTGAGAGCCGTCCCGCCCTGGCTTGCTTTTATTCCGGCATTTGCCATCAGTCCGATAGATGTAGCAACATCCTCCGCAGTATATCCGAATGCTCCCGCCGTGGCGCCTACATACTTAAATGTCTCTCCCATCATAGAGACATTTGTATTTGATGCAGATGATGCCTTCGCCAGTACATCTGCAAAATGCGCTGAATCACTGGCGGACATCCCGAAAGCCGTAAGCGCATCTGTCACTATGTCTGACGTGGTAGCGAGGTCTTCGCCGGAAGCTGCCGCAAGGTTCATGATGCCGTCTATGCCGTTTAGCATATCCTCTGTCTTCCAACCTGCCATAGCCATATACTCCATGGCCTGTCCGGCTTCGCTTGCAGTAAATGATGTGGTGCTCCCCATCTTTAACGCCTTTTCTGAGAGCCTGTCGAACTCCTGACCTGTAGCTCCTGATATGGATTGCACTGTAGACATCTGCGCTTCAAAGTCAGATCCGACTTTTATTGCTCCGCCTAATCCCACGGCTATACCTGCGGCGGCAAATTTTGCCGCTTTTCCCACCGCCTTAAATACCTTGTCGCCTACCTGGTTGATGGAATGGAGTTGTTTATTGACATCTGTCACGGAGTTTTTGAACGATTTGCCCATGGCGGCACTTTCCCTCGCCGCTTCTCTGGATATCGCCCGAAGCTCCGATTTTGTGAGATTAACAGACTTAGGCAGAGATTTTTCTATTTTTCCGGCGATCTTTATCGCCAATTCATAATCTTTCCTACTTGCCATATTCTTTCTCCATTTCATTTATGTCAGTGACCATTTCAAGGATCTCCTGTATAGGCAGATCATTCAGATAGCCTAACCCCGTATGCAGCCTCATACTTAATCCAAGTATCAGCCGTCTTATACTTACGATATCTTCCGGGGAGTCGATACCGTTCTCATTAAAAAAGATGAGAGTCTGCCAACCAGTAATATATAATCTATAGAATGCAATTCATTTATTATATCCATCGTTATACCTGTAGTACTTTGGAAAAGGCAAAGTAAAAATTCTGTTGACCACATATATTCCGTAGGCGTGCCCGTATTTGTCACCGGCACCATGCCCAGTCTCCTCATTAGTCTCTTGGCACTCTCCAAATCTCTGCCTCTCAGGTCTGCCATCTTTGACAGATCAAGCCTGTCTATCTCATGCCCCTCGAATACGATAGGCACTCTCAATAGATAAATATCCTTTTCTATCTCTTCCTCATTAGGATAAATTGTTCTCACTGCTTCTTTTTCCAGTTCGTTTTCCTGTTCTGATTTCTTTATTTCATCCCTTTTTTCTTCTTTTTCCATCTCATTCTCCTTATTTTTCTTTTGATTTTCGGGGCAGGGAACCCTTTGAAACCCTGCCCCGATTGTCAGAAAGGAACATATGCATAAAAATATAACTGTTTATCATGTAAATTGTTTAATATTTGCAAGCTGGTCAACATCATTGAGTGTGTAAACATCATTGAATTTATCCAATTCAAGCGCTGTGATGGTGTTTTCCGAGCCATCCTCATTTTTGTACTTGATCTCTACTTTGATGTAAGTAAGACCAAGTGTGATTGACGAATCGCCCTGCTTGCCCTGTTCGAGCTTCCCAAGATTTATCTCTTTTATATCGCCGCCCACTATTACTTTTATGCCTGAATATGTTTTCCCGCCAGTCTCTTTGACTGTGGACTGCTGTGTTGACCTTATCGTCAAGAACAATCTCTGACTTGTATCAAAGTCAAACATTCCCTCACTTACAGCCACATAGGGGATTGTCATATCCAGAGCTGAAAAATGTCCGGGATTTGCCGCCTCGTACTCTCCAAGTATACCTGCTCCGCTGAGTGTCTCAGTGATCTGCTGCAGTGTGGGGAGTGTAAGGTTATTGCCTATTCCCAATAAAGGATCGTCCAGATTTTCACCCGTACCCTTGTATACTTTATATGATGCTATGATCTCAGGTATTAATCCGCTGTTGCTCATCTTTGCACCTCCTTATGCTGACAACGCTGACATGAGCGCCTCAGTGTTGTATGAAACAGTATTTATTATTACCTGCGCAGGCGGGAACGGTGTTATTTCTTCTACAAAATACAGCTCTCCCGCTGCCAATGTCTCGTCCGTGTTCTCGTCGCTTATGCTTATCCTTGCAGAAGCACAAAGACCTCTTGACACATATGAATTCAATATTATATTCTCCGCATCAACAATGCCCTCGACAAGTCTCCTGTTGAGAGGTCTGCCGATCTGATCAAAGTATGTACGGATAAATGTGTTTTCGTGCCACGTGAGGAAACGGCGGATATTCCACCAGATATCTTTCGGATCTGCGGAGTCGGGATATGCTGCCGAGTAGCTGCCCCAGAGCTTAAAACTTCCCTGTGACTTTACATATGTCCCGATGCCGACAGCATTCAATACGTTGCCCTGCTCTGAGTCAAGCAATATCTCCGTACCGTTTGCCAATACAACCGCGTCAATCATTGCTGACTTATTATCTACAGAGATATTGGGAGCATTTCCGTTTCCGTAATCCGTATACTGCGCTACCGCTGCCGCATTCGCAGAGGCATATAACACATGTGTACCTATCTTCACCATTGGCCATACAAGGTAAGCATGGGGAGATTTTACTCCGATGCTGCTTTTCATGGTCTCAGCCTGTGTATAACCGGTATATGTGGATGAATCTATATCTATTATGGTCTCTGCCCTGAATACTCCGTTTATCTCTTCGCACAGGGATGCCATGACCGCTGCCACGCTTGGATTATGAGAAAATCCAGGAGCGATTATCGTTGCCGCATTGATACCGAATTTCGGATATACTTTTCTGATGAGTTGCAAACCACTCTCTGCTCCCGTAGCCTGATCAATACCTCCGATGATGTCAGATGCCGTGACTCCCGCAGGATTGAGTGCCTTTCCTGATACCGTTATGGATGCTATCCCTGACTGTATCATGGTGATCACAAGATTATCATCATCGTCATGTGATGCCACATAATCTTCACCGCTTACAAGGATATCGTCACCGCTTTTGACTTCCAATGTCGAACCAAGCAGGATATATTTTGTGTCAAGTTTCCCTACTCCGTCCGTGATCGCGACACTCTGGCTCGATATTGTAGTGGTATGTGCCGCTTTTGACGGATCTAACACATTCACAAATATAGCCGGTGCCACGCTGAATACCGAAAAATCCATATACATGGACTGGCATAGAGTGAACTTATCGAACTCTTCGCTATATCCAAGCTTTGATGTAGCTTCTGTCATTGAGCTTATCATCAAGGGTACATTTACTGCAGATGCCGGATCTGACAGCTTGTGTACAGGTGCTGTTCCGACGATGAACTGAATACCTGTAGTGGTCGCTACCGGTCTTCTCACCTGAGTGGCTGTCTCATTGACATAAACGCCGTGTTTCATTTTATTTACCTCCTGTCTCTGTTAGTTTTTTGTAGCATATTGATAATTTGCTGTCAGGGTTCTTAAGCTTCTCTTTCGCATCATTCAAATCCTCTACCGGTATGAATAATGCTGATACCAGACCCCCTGCAAGTCCGGTTTTTGCCTTTAATTTGTTTATCACATCCTCCGGCATACCATTCAGATAGATGTAATTTTTTGAGATTACACCTTTCACCGAAGGACCGATATACATGACCTGCGGCAAGGTGTATTTTTTCGTCTTTTCTTCCTTTGCAGGCTTAACGGTTTCTTCCATCTTTGTTTCTTCCGGTTCTTTTGCTTCCGGTTGTACTTTTGCCTTTGCCATTTTGTACCTCCCTTAAGGCCAGAAATCAATCTCTGAATCAATTCCCGGTATCATCCACTTCATATATACCGCACCAAAATAATACGGATATCTGATGTCATCATTATCTGATAATGCAAAACTCATCTCAGGTTCGCACCTGAAATTGTTTAAAAAGTTGTCTGATATAAATCTTTTGCGTATCAGATTGAAAATATGATAAAAATATGGTGCATACTGTCTGTCGGCCTCTTCATACATGATGCCGAAGCCTGCTACTATGGTCACCTCTTCCCTCTGACTGATACCCGTAATTTTCGATGATACGTATTTTACTACGCAATAAGGATATTTATCATCCTCATCCTCGTCATCTTCATAATAAGGCTCCATCTGCTCATATACCGTCATTGTCTTATATGTGCCGTCTTTTCCCGGAAAAGGTATGTCTTTTACCAGATTTCTGATCTCGTCAGCTATTGCCGTCACAAGCTGTCCCTGCGTCTGCTTCTCATGCGTAAACTTCGGCTTTGCCCTTATCACATCTTCGCTGATTTTGTCAAAATCAAAATCTAACCTTTCTTCAACCATTTATATGCGCCATCACTTTCTCAATTTGTTTATCTATGTTGTTTCTTAACAGTTCGCTTATTCTATCCTCACTATCATCCCATGCAGCCATTGCCATGTGCGTAAAAGACGGTGCATGAACGGTCTGTATCCTCCTGTCTCTGCCCGGTCTTGCGACCACGGACTTATGACCGGTTTTGAACTCTGCCACGAATGCTTTGTTTCCTCCGCTGTTTCTGATAGGCGTTCTCGCTGATGATTTTTTTACTCTGCCTGCGACCCATGATGCAGGATCCGTCCATGCCAGAGGATCCCTGTTTGACACATCAAACTCAATCAGCTCATTCATCTGGGACTTGACATCTATTATCATCCTGGGATTTGCATATGTCGCAGATTTTCTCTTTAAAAAATCTGACAGGGTATGTTTGCCCTCATATACATATTCTTTGTCCGTATAGTCGTAAATCATCTGCAATGCTTTCTTTCCTGTAGCATTTGCAGCATTTTTTAATACGGTAGGTGCTTTGTAGTTCAACCCATCAAGGCTCTTGGTAATGTTATCCAGATCCTGCGGATCCACCTTAAACGATACAGTGCTCATACTCCCGTAAACACCTCCAGCGTGATGACGTACATAGCACCCTCTTCATCCACTTCATAGACGATGTATTTTTTCCCGTCTAATTTGAATATTCTGTTGCCGGTAGATGGCTTTTTGCTAAATGCAGACTTTGCTACATACAAAAGAACATGCTTTCTATGCACTCCGTCAAGCTTATCAGCTTCCGCCTCCACCTTTTTTGCCTCATATTCATCTACCACGGCAAGCATTTCCTTGCCGTCCACATTATGAATTTCAGCAAATTCCAAGTCATTTAAAAAGGTATTCTCTACGTCATAAAGCAAATCGTCTTTAAAACTCATGGCAACCTCTTTTCTTTTTTCTCCGAGGGATGAGATGTTACCTTACACCCCCCGGAGTTTATTCTATAAGGAGAAAAAAAGTGAACTTATTGGCTTAGTTGTGTCTGGTAGCGTCTGCAAATATCCATCCATCCGTAAATGTAGGGAATGGTACAGGACGTGAGAATACCTGCACTTCAAGCACATTATCCTCTTCATCTCCCACAATCCTCGGAACGATCTTCTCTGCATATGAAGCAAATGTATTATCCCTTGTAAGGAAAGTGATCTGCCCATATACTGTCTGACCAAGACCGGGACTAAGGATTGCCATAGTGCCTGTAGGCAAAAATGCCTTTTCCTGTCCGTCAAGATCTACATAGTACTCATCATAGATGAAGATATTGAGCAACGTGCCTCTTACATTAAGGGTACCGGAGAATACCACACCATCGGGAGTCTCTACCGGTGCGATCTGACCGATATGCACATTGAGCTTGTTGTAGTATTCGAGGAAATCCGCATCTCCGAAAAAGATTGATGCCACATCGGATGTGATCACCAGATCGGCTGCTTTAAATCCTCTCTTGTGAAGTATAGTGCACATTTTGTAGAGTGCATCTATCTTTTCGGCTGCCGTCATATTCTCAAGCTTCTTTCCGAGAACATATCTGTTTCCGAAAGTGCCGTCATAGAATTTAAGAAGCCTCTCCTGATACTCTGTGCCTGCTGCTGCCTTTTCTGCAGTAGCAAACTGCTTGATCACCACTGCACCTGTTGTGATTATTTCCGTACACATTGCTTCAAATCTGCGATAAATTGCATTGCGAAGCTCATCCAGATGATCAGCTGCAATCTCGTCCTGTCTGTCTGCAGGTGTACGGTTCGAGTTTGGATCCTCCCCAAAAGCCCTCTTTTCCAGATCATCCGGTGTGATGGCTTTTTTGATGGCTATGGTCGGCGCAGTGATCCTGTCTGTACGGAATCCCTCGCTTTCAAAAGCGATGCCGTCCCTCATCGGGATCACAAACGGTGCTATCTTTTTACCCTGCTTTTTGCTGTCGATCAGTACTTCCTCTGAATAGAATGACCTTCCATCCGGGAAATATCTGTCTTTAAAAAACTGCACTACAGGATACATCTGTTTTACAGCTCCTATAAGCTGATAGGTATCTGTTATCATTTTATAATTACCTCCTGTCATTATTTGAGTACTATTCCTCGTGTGCGGAATGCGTCGATATCTTTGTCTGTAAGCTCTACGGTTGTCACAACCTTTGATGTCCTGATGTTGCCGGATGTATAGACCTGTACTACTACACTGTCAGCCGCGGCATCATATGGCTCTGTTTCTGCCACTATCGAATGAACTGCACCGTCTGCAGCATGTACTGAATATGTAGCCGCATCGGTCTCGGCATCGAATGCCACATCTATCACCTGACCCTTTGCTATTGTGCCGGCTGTGCCTGCGGTAATGCTTACCGTTACCGTATCCTTCTCAATCGGTAACTCGGCATCATAGATCAATTCATCATAAGTTGTTGATGTCGAATCGTTTAACTGTACCATTTTATTTGACCTCCTTTTTTGCGTTGATATAATTTGCTATGCGCTCTGCATCTGATACCTTAGCCTCTTCGGGTTCAGCCTTCACCTCATCTGCCACAGATGCATCCTCCATAGCGTCGCTCATATATGTGTCTGCAAGACACATATCTCTGAGGTTTTCCTCTTTCATGGCTCGATATGCCAGCTCTTTTGCATCGCATATATCGCCATATTTGGCATCGTTTAATGCCTCTTTGGTCACGCTTTTTGCGATCTCGTCGAGTGACTTGATGCGCTCACGCTCTGCCTTTGCGCCCTCTTCTCTGGCGGCGCTTACTGCTTCCTCTTTCACAGCCTCTTCCTCTGCTCCGGCTTTGTCTATTGCTTCGTTCATCAAAGCGTCAAACTCCGCCTGAGCTTCCGGGTTTGTTGTGAGAAATTCCGAAAGTGTCATTTCGTTACCTCCTTCTTTGTTTCCGGCGTCTGATACGTCGGATGTTGATTTATTCAGAAAGGCGTCGCCGCCATTTTCTGCAACAAATATCTCATAGGAAACACCGTCTTTATCCGTGCCGCTTGTGACAGGGACATAGTCGCTGAATTTCCCGTCCGTTTCTACGATTGAATCGGCGTTTAACATCATATACAGTTCTTTCGCTTTTTTCGGTGAGATAATGTCTTCATGCGCTGCCACAGCTACAAGTCCCTCAGGTTCTCCATATATATAGCCGTCTGCAAATCCTTTTTCTACAGCTGTTTGCGGAGACATAAATGTATCATTGTCCATCATCTTTTGAATCTCTCTTTTCGTAAGTCCTGTTTTTTTGGCATATACGTTTATGATCGCTTCGTTATATTCTCTCAGGGCTTGTGCCTCCATCTCCATGTTTCTGTAATCTCCCGCTGCCCAAGACTGTGTGTTATGTATCATATAGATGGCCGCATCACTCATCAGAGTTTCATCGGCTCCACATGCTATGACGGTAGCCGCGCTCATTGCTTCTATGATATGAGCCGTGACCTTGCCATCGTAGTCCCTGAGCTGTTTATACATCTCGAACCCGGCAGAACACAATCCGCCTTTTGAGTTGAATTCTATCACCACGTCATCACCGCCAGCCTCTTCAAGTGCTTTTTCCAAATCACCCGGACATGCTGCGTCTAATCCCAGATAGTGATATACCCATCCTGTCATGTTATCAACGATCGGTCCTTTTATACTTATCATTTTTCATTTCCTCCCTCTTTTTCATCAGGTAAAGCATTTTCAAGCAACGTAAATTCACGTTCCAATGTCCTTACATTATCATCAAAATCAGAGCCGTTTATTGCCGCTGCCTCCTCTTCATGAGTAGACAGTCCTGCATGTATTCTCTTTATTGCAGCATCTACTTCTTTGCCCGGATCCAGTGCCCCAGGTGCGGGACCTGTCCATGTGCATCTTGTATATGCTTTCTTTATACCCGGGTCGTTAAAGTATCCGGGTGCTGATATGCGCCCCTTTGATACAGCTTCGTTAAACCAGAGTTCGTATACTTCCTGGCAGAAGTCTCTGACAAACCATGCTCTTCTCATCCTGAAGGACTTCCATGTCTCTGTCATTGCGCCCTTTGCAGCAGAGTAACTTGCTGCAAATTTTTTCTGTAATACTTCCGGAGCTATCTCCAAAGCAGCTCCTACATGAACAGCCATTGCTGATACAAATGCATCGAATGTCCCTGACGGATGTGTCGCCTGTGCCGTATTTACTTTTTCACCGTTAGCCAGATAATGAACCGATGCGCCGGTGCTTAGTTGTATCTCTTCGCTCTCTTCATCCTCTTCATCATAATATTCATCATCGCCCGCATATTCTCCAACATCATCGCCGTTTTCAGTTGTTACAAATACGGAAAATACTGCACCAAGTACCGCTGCCGTGATCTCTGCCTCCGTATATCTGGTGATCTGTTTTAGAGCCTCTATCACGGGAGCAAGGAGCGGCACGCCTCTGTACTGGTCGGCTCTCTCCGCGTTAAATATGTGGAGTATGTTCGGATTTCCGGTCTTTTGCCCTCTTTTTTCCACTCTTGTCCATGCTATTTTTTTGGTGCAATTTAAGTCTCCCGGAAAATGCGAGCTTATATAATAGGCTGTGACTTTCCCGTGGTCATCTATCTCTACACCGTTTACAATTTCGTTTCCAGTCACCGTAGACTTATGTATGGCATTGTAATCTCCGTCTATCGCTCCCGGTGTTGATACCCTGTCACCCTCTATAAGTTTAAGCCTAAGCTGATAAGGCATATATGTCCTATCCTTGTCATACCTTATCAGACAGAATTCTTCACCGTTTTTTAGCCAGTCAGCAAGTGCTATCTGCTGCAATTCATAGAAATTATTCTGATCATTGTTGTCGCATAGTGTTGATTCTGCCCATATGGCAAATTCTTTTTTTATTGCCGTCTCCATAAGCTCTGCTGTCTCACGGCTGATGTGCAGGTATTCGTAATCTATCCTTGGCTTCGGTATCAGACCGCCACCTACCACGTTTGTACGCGTTGAATTAATCGCCGCAGCCCCGAGAGGACTGTTCATATACAGATCTCTTGATCTCTCTCTGAGGGTTTTTCTGTTTTCTTCGATATCTCTCTCAGGTGAGCCTGATGATGGATTCCATCTTTTTAGAGCAGGACTCGTGTGGCTTGCACCACCATGAGAGTAGCCTGTATTTGATATCTTTTCCATGATATCCAACCGCATCCTGTCCCTCATGCGTCTTGCTCCCGCTCCGGGAGAAAATACGGATACGACTTTATCTATAACATTCATACAATCCTCCTACAGCCATGTGACACGTCTCACACGTCTTTTCGTATTCCCTCTGGTCTCTAAAGCGTCAACCTCTGCTTCCAGCTTGCTTATCTCTTCCTGTACGTCTTCAAGGTCTGCCCTTGTGAGGCTTCTTGAACCGATGCGGTATTCCTGGGCATGAAGTATTGCCTCTTCTGCTTCGTAATAAAGCGCAAGCCGTCTTTTAATTCTTGTGATTTTTTCTGCAGCTGACATTACAGATCACTCCTTATCGATCTTCTTTTTTTCTTTTTTCGTGGTGTCGCTTCTTTTCTCTTTGTGTAATCTATGCCCTTATCCAATTTATCCTCGAGTACATCCCAACTTGGATTCCTTAGCTGACAGGCAGCCAGATTATAGTTGAACAGATCAAGCGGCTCGTTTGCCGTTCCTCTCTTCTTTATCCATTCTGTCTTTAATTTGCCGTGTTTCATGCTTGTAATTTTATGCTCGCTTGTGAGCCCTTCATAATATCTCTCATCATATCCCCTGCCTTTTGGAAAATGACAATATCCCTCACCCTCGTCTTCTATGGAAAGCCTGCTCATGATCATCTCTTTGCCGGCATTTACTCCTAATATCTGTAATGGTATCATTCCTCTGGATATCTTTTTACCATCCTTTGACAGCTCTGTTACTTCCGCCTTGCTCGCGTGGTATAAAAGCTTTATGCCCTCTTTACCTGCATATCCCTTGACCGGATATATCGGAAGTCCCCTGTCAAGCATATCTTTACAATGTCTGTATACCGACTCTGTGTGATTCCCTCCCGTGTCTATGGCACAGGCTGCCACACCTACACATCTGCCGTCGGCATATCTGAATGTTTGGGATATGTATTCTTCGAGCTGTTGCCATATCCCATTTTTTTCTATATCTCCGTATATCTCTGTCTTGTATATTCCCCAAGTCTCGTATTCTCTCGCCCATCCTCTTATCTCTATCTCAAATCTGTTATCTTGAACGTCTACCGCTGCCGTGATAAGAATCACTCTATCCGGTATCTCAGCATCGTAATCCTCCGCTCTTGCGATCAGATTGTCACTACTTTGTGACTTTTCATCCACCCTTGTATCATCCCAGACCTCACCGAGTTTCAGATTGTAAAAAGTCTGCAGGTCTGTGGTGTCGTGAAATCTTTTCAGCTTATCTATGGCACTTTTAAATTGTTCGATCAGGTCTGACCATTCCACCCATGGAGATGCCAGAGCGTTCATGTGAAATGACCTTCTGTCTTTGACATCGGGATTCCCTGCTATCCACTTGTGATTTGCTTCTTTCCAGAGTCTTTCTTCTGAAATCTCCCCACATTCAATACATTTCATTCCTACCTTCTGAAAGTCCACCCTGTCCCACGCATAAGGCTGGAACTTTCCGCAGCACGGACACTGTGCGCTCCATTCTTCCTGCGTTCCTTTCATGTACTCCGGATATATCTTTGACAATGTGGCGGTTGTGGGGGTGCTGCTTTTAAAAAACTTTTTGTTCCAGTAACTTGTCGCTCTCTCTTCTGCAATTCTCAATGGATTCCCCTCACTTCCTGCCGATTCCGGAAACCTGTCTATTTCGTCCATCCATACGATTCTTATCGGAAATGATGATAATGACGCAGGAGAGTTGGCTCCTGATAAAACCATATAACCGCCTGCATATTCTTTGTAAAGGATCGTATTGTTTGAGTTCCTTGCTTTAGAATCCGCAATTTTGTCTTTGAGCACAGGTATCTCCGATATCATGTTGGAAAGTCTTGATTTTGAAAACTTTTCCATGGTGGCTATGGTAGGCATGATCATCATCTGCCTGGCAGGCTCATGGTCTATATAGTATCCAAGCCCTGCAAGGATGATCGTAGTCTTCCCCACCTGTGCGGATGACATGACCGTCACGTCTCTGACGTTCGGGTCTGTGATTGCATCCATAATTTCCCTCTGGTATGGCGCATTATCACAGGAAAATTTCCCACTCGTAGCGGATCCGGCAGGCAAGACCATATTCTTCTCAGCCCATTCCGATACTTTTATTCTCTCCTTGGGCTTCAATATCTTCGCAAGATCAGATATAAACTTAACCGTCCTCTTTGCCGGAAGTTCCCTCATTTGATATCCCTTGCCTTTCCGCTGCCTCCATCACTTCTTTTTCATCTATTTCTATAAAATCATCACTTCTGTAATCTTCGCAATTATACTCCGACAGTTCATCCAGAGCTTTCAAAATCTCTATCTCTAATAAATCTTCTATTTCAAATTTCTTTTTCATTTCAAGCTTGGGTGCTATTTGTGCCGGTATCGCTTCAAGCTTGCTCTTCATCCTTGCAAGCATATCCGTAACAACCCTTTCTACATCCTCCGCTTTGTGAACACTGCCCTCCATGAGTGCAAGCCTGATCTCTGACATTTTTATCTTGATATGTTCGTGCCTGGCTCTCTCTGTATCTATATCCTGCACTTCATCATTGTAGTCCTCGACCTTGCCCGGCTTTGTCTTTTCTTTCTGCCCAAGCTTCAGCGTAGCAATGTATGCTTTGATGCTTGATACAAGCTCATACCTGCCATGTGACACCCTCTTGAATGTTCCTTCTGCAGCATATTGTCCGAGCCTTCTTGTGGTGACTCCACATATCCTACTGAGCTCTCCTGCTGTGACTGTAAGTGTATCTATTGTTGACTGCTCAGGTACCGGCTCACTTTTTGCCTTTTCACTTCGTGTTTTTTCGGCGTTCGATTTCCTTTTAGTGTTCACTTTTTTGTTATTTTTTTCATCAGTCTTTCGAGGAGCCTTTTTATTTGCCGAGCTTGTATTTTGCGACATTTCAGCGTCCTCCTTGCCTTATTTTCCCGATTCCCGGATTTTTTAAAATTTCGGAAACGGAAATGACCTGAAAAAAATTTCAGACCTACCCACATTTTGGGCTCCATGTAC